>OFMU01000066.1_pt1 | contig 83089 bp, 70 predicted proteins | sample 1541861 | NCBI WGS metagenome assembly OFMU01 (sample SAMN04209238, study PRJEB22552) | human gut metagenome | biome: gut; material: feces | host: Homo sapiens | place: USA: Oklahoma
ACAACGTTCAATGTTTGGTTATTTCAGACAGATATTGAGCTATAAGTGCGATTGGAACGGTAAGAAACTTATCTTAGCTGATAAGTATTATCCAAGCACCCAACGCTGTTCTAAGTGTGGTCATATTAAGACTGGTGAAGAAAAAGTTGGGCTTAATGGCAACTTAAAATATAGAACTAAGCACAACGAATATATCTGTTATGAATGCGGAAGTGTTATGGACCGAGATGAAAATGCGGTTTACAATCTTTTGGCTTTAATTAATTAAAAAAATACAGGGGTGGGCTACACCCTTAAACTGTAAGCGTTAGTCACTGTCATTACCCTCTCGTTAGGATATGGGAATACTAATATTGACGGCAGTAAATAAAATTAGGAAAGGAAAAACTATATAATTCTTTCTAACAGTGTAGAAGAATGTACTTAAACTTCCATATTGTTCTACATTTTATATAGCAGATGAATATTGCGCATCCTTTTCGTGAAGGAAATGGGCGGAGTATGCGTTTGTGGCTCGATAATCTGCTAAGAGCTAAATTAGGTAAGATCGTAGCCTGGAATAATATCGATAAAAACGAATACCTGAATGCAATGAAGCGCAGTCCTGTTTCGACCGGTGAACTCAAATATCTTTTGCAAAATAATTTGACGGATGATCTGAGTAAGGAAAGTTTTTTCAAGGGGATCGATGTTTCATATTACTATGAAGGTTTTAATACCTATAAAACTGAAGATTTGAAGTAAAACTCATGCTGTAGGATATTTGTACTCAGATTTTAAAATTTATTTTGCAAATATACTTGACGAACGATCTATTGCATGGTAATATACTAAAGGTCAATATATGATTCTACCTAAGACTCAGGTGGCGCAAGCCTTAATATCCTGCCGAGGAGTAATGTTACGGTTATTCTCTCTGTGTCTTGGTGGACATGGAGCTTTTTTATTTTAAAAGAGTTTCGACACAATGACTAGGAGGTGAATCAATTGAGTAAAGAAATTATCGCTAAAAAAGCTGCGATCGTTGAAGAAGTTGTTGAAAAATTTGAAAAGGCAAGTTCTGTTGTCGTAGTTGACTACCGTGGTTTAACGGTTGAAGAAGTTACTAACTTGCGTAAAGAATTACGTGAAGCAGGCGTTGAAATGCGTGTTATCAAGAACACATACTTGAAGCGTGCTGCTGATAAGGCAGGTTACGAAGGTCTTGATGATACATTCTCAGGCCCTACTGCCGTTGCTTTTGCTGATGAAGATGTTACAGCTCCTGCTCGTATCTTATCTAAATTCGCAGAAGATCATGAAGCTTTGGAAATCAAGGGTGGTATGATCGAAGGCAAGGTCGTTTCCTTGGAAGAGATCCACGCTCTTGCAAAATTACCAAACCGCGAAGGTATGCTTTCTATGTTGCTTTCTGTATTGCAAGCACCAGTTCGCAACTTCGCATACGCTGTCAAGGCAGTTGCCGACAGCAAAGAAGAAGATGCAGCTTAATGCGCGCATCCTGATCGCTTAATTAAAATATATAATTATTATCTACAAAATGGAGGATTTTAAAATGGCCTTAGATACAGAAAAGATCATTGCTGACTTAAAAGAAGCTAGCATTCTTGAATTAAACGACTTAGTAAAAGCTATCGAAGAAGAATTCGGTGTTTCCGCTGCTGCTCCAGTTGCAGCTGCAGGTGCTGCTGCAGGCGCTGCAGAAGAAAAGAGCGAATTTGATGTTGAATTAACAGATCCAGGTGCTGGTAAAGTTAAAGTTATCAAAGCAGTTAAGGATATCACAGGTCTTGGCTTGAAAGATGCTAAGGGCTTAGTTGATGGTGCTCCTTCCGTTATCAAAGAAGGCGTTGCTAAAGAAGAAGCTGAAGAAATCCAAGCTAAACTTGAAGAAGTTGGCGCTAAAGTTACTCTTAAATAAGAGTTTCTCAACTGATTTACTTTCAGTTTGCTAAAAGACGTATCTCTCATTTGAGGGATGCGTCTTTTTTTAGATTTAAATATCTGTTGTGCGCGATTTTGATTGACAGTTCTTGATGTGTGGTCTAAAATATACAAAAAATATTTTAGAATATGCAAAGTACAGATTTTAGAGATTAGGCAAATAAGTTAAGTATTTGCTAGGAAAAAGCTACAATAAAATTATAAGTGAAGAAAAGAGGTCAAAATATGGGTACTTTAGTTAACGGTAAATGGACGCAAAAAAGTTTAGCTCAACTGCGAGCTGAGGGCAAAGATATCCAAGTCGATCCCGGTTTTCGTAATTGGATCACCCCAGATGGTGCAGCGGGGCCAACAGGTAAAGGTGGTTTTAAGGCTGAGAAAGGTCGGTACCATCTGTACGTTTCTTACGGTTGTCCGTGGGCAAGTCGTGCTTTATTGATGCGTGATCTCAAGGGCTTACAGGACTATATCGGCCTATCAGTCGTTGATCCGGTATTGGGAGCTGATGGGTGGCAATTTAGCGATTTTCCAGGCACGATCGCTGATCCGATCTTTGGGGCCAAATCATTGCCAGAAGTTTACACCAAAGCAAAAGCTGATTACACTGGGATCGCTAGCGTACCGGTCTTGTTTGATAAACAGACGGGACAGATCGTTAATAATGAATCAGCGGACATCATGCGCATGTTAGAGTCGGCATTTGATGAATTGACGGGAGATCACACCGATTACTACCCTGAGGCTTTACGCACCCAGATCGATGAACTAAATGTTTATTGCGATTCGTTTTATGCTAAAGTCAATGCGACGAAAGATGCTAAAACACAGTCTGAATATGAGCAAGCAGTCGCGCAAGTGTTTACGATGTTAGATGATTTAGAACAGCGTTTAGAAGGTCAAGCATATTTGCTTGGCGATGCTCCAGTTGAGAGCGACTGGAAGATATTTGTTTTCTTAGTGCGCTTTGATGTCGTCTTTTATGGCTTATACAAATGTAACCTCAAACTTTTGAGCGACTATCCTAATCTTTGGCGTTATGTTCGTCAATTGTACAATACGCCAGGAGTAGCAGATGCAGTCAACTTTGAGCATATCAAAGTCCATCATTATCGCGGACAATTAGACTTAAATCCATCGGGGATCGTGCCGGTAGGACCAAAAGAAGATTGGAGTTTATAACTTCCCTAGGTCACCTGTTGTGGGTGGCCTTTTTTTAGTGGGGCATATGGTATAATTAAGAAAGTATAAATTACGAGGGGGTTTTACAAAAATGAAGCAAGCGTTTCAGCAGATGAAAAGCTTCGTTGAAAAAAGAGCAACTATTCTGAAATTAATTTTTGTCCTTTCAGTATTGATTTTTGTAACTTTTGAAATCGGAAAGATCTTTCGCGAGGTCGATTGGTATCAAGTTGAACAGGGACTCGCTGATCAATCATTATTTAGTATTATTTTAATGATTGGTGCCGGTGTTATTGCGGTCAGTCCCATGCTATTGTATGATTTTTCGATCGTTAAATTTTTACCAGATAAATACAGCCTGTGGTACATCTTACGCAGTGGGTGGATCACTAATACGGCGACTAATATTGCCGGTTTTGGTGGCTTTTTAGGAGCAGCTTTGCGGGCTGATTTTTATCACAAAAATGCTAGTAAAAAGCAGGTCGTCTATGCGTTATCTAAGATCGCACTGTTTTTATTAGCAGGTCTATCGCTCTATTGTTGGGTCTCACTAGGATTGATCTTTGGCTTTGATCTTGGTCCACATTTAAAGGGCTATTGGCCGTGGCTGATCGGTGGCGGACTGTATTTTCCGATCCTGTTTCTAACGACTAAATTCAAGCAGGGAGATTTTTTTAAGGATCTGACTTTAAAGCGAGAACTGGTCTTGATCTTAGCTTCATTGTTAGAATGGGGTTTTGCAGCGTTATTTTTCATCTTCATCGGTGAACAACTCGGGATACATACGAATTACGCTGCCGTTTTAGCGTTGTATTTTACAGGTTCGGTATTAGGGATCGTCTCCATGGTGCCAGGGGGCTTGGGCTCATTTGATGTCTTCATGATGTTTGGGTTATTGCCGTTTGGTGTCACCACAGAGCAAGCCGTGATCTGGTTATTGTTTTTCCGTTTGTTCTATTACATCATTCCTTTTGGGATCGGGTTGAGCTTTTTTATCCACTATGCGGGTAGTCAAGTCAATCAGAAGTTAAACGGGATCCCAAAGTTGATCTTGCAAAAGACGGCCCATATATTATTGACCGCTTTTCTATATGTCTCCGGGATCTTATTGTTATTAGAAGCAGCTATTCCTAATTGGGCGTATTCAAACTCATTTTTAGCAAAACTATATCCGTACACCTTTTTATTTATCAACCAGTTGACCGATATTGTCTTTGCATTTGCCTTGATCGGGATGGCACGTGGAATCGAAGCTAAGGTCAAAAAAGCCTATTGGCCGACATTGATCGTTTTAGGGATCGGGATCGTCAATACTTTATGGCGCGTCTACACGCCAACTTTAGCGATCTTTTTAGGTGTGATCTTAGTGATGGTCGTCTTGTCACGTAAAGAGCTCTATCGCAAGCAACTACGCTATTCGATCATTAAAAAGATCGTAGATGGCTCGATTTTTGCGGGGATCTTCTTCTTGTATGCGATCGTTGGGTTTATCAACTCACCAAGCTATGTGCATCATCATCGCGTGCCAACGATCTTTTTATTCCCGGCACAAAGTATCTGGCTTTCCGGGTTTATCGGCTTATTGATCGCGGCTTGTGTCTTATTATTGATCAGTAACTATTTGTGCAGTGGTAAAGACATTTTTGCAAATACTGGTTTTGATAAAGAACGTGTGCGGGCGGTGATCGAAAAATTTGGTGGTAATGAAGTGAGCCATCTAGCCTTTTTACAGGATAAAGAGTTGTATTTTTACACCGAAGATGGCGAAGATAAACTCTTTTTCATGTACCGGATCAAGACTGATAAATTGATCATCATGGGTGAACCGGTGGGCGATCATGCTTATCTCCAAGAAGCTGTCCAAGCGTTCATGCAAGAAGCGGATAATTATGACTATCAATTGGTCTTTTATGAGATCAACGAGAGCTTCACGATGTTACTGCATGAGTATGGGTTTGATTTTATCAAGACAGGTGAAGAAGGCTTGGTCAAGCTAAGTGAGTTTACGCTTCAAGGTAAAAAGCGGCGGGCGCAACGTGCTTTGATGAATAAATTTGAACGTGAAGGCTATGAATTTACTTTTGCCAAACCACCATTTGATGATAACTTGATGGCTGAACTTCAAGCAGTCTCGGATAGCTGGTTAGGTAAACAAGTTGAAAAGGGCTTTTCACTAGGTTTCTTTGATGAAGCCTACTTAAATGAAGCACCGGTCTGTTTGATCCGTGATGCTTCGGGCAAACTAGTCGCATTTGCTTCGATGATGCCGATGGACGAAAAGACATTATCGATCGATCTGATGCGTCACAGTCAAGATGCACCATCCGGGATCATGGACAAGATCTTTATCAGTTTATTCGAGTATGGTAAAGAGCAGGGCTATGAGTACTTTGATATGGGGATGGCGCCGTTATCAAATGTCGGTGAATCACGCTTTAGCTTTATCGGTGAACGAGTTGCGCGCTTTATCTTTGAATATGGTGATCGCTTCTATGCTTTCCAAGGGTTACGTTCCTATAAGAACAAATATGTCACCAAGTGGAGCGCTAAATATACGGCTTATCGAAAGCGGACTTCATTAGTCGATGCGATGATCTTAGTGACATTGACTGTCAACCAAAAGCATATCAAAAAGGGCACCAGACGTAATTTGCTCTTACCAAGATTTTTACAATAAACATTAAGCATCCAGGCATGTGTCTGGGTGTTTTTTGCTTTCTTTGGCAGTAGTTGTTCAGATATACTTAAAGTGGGAATAAACATAGAAGGGATCGGGGAAAATGAAGGATCTACTGTATTTTATTTGGGTAAATGCAATATTTTTTTGGTTACCGCTAATTATCTTAGGTGCAAGTGTAGTTGGCATAATTGCTTTGATCAGAACTAAAAAGTTACCGCCAATTGCCAAGATCGTACTCGTAATACTTGCGCTCCTTATTCTATGGTACGTGGAATTTTACTTGTAGAATAGAAAGGGTTGAGAAAGATGGACGGTTTTTTACAGCTTATGTTGCTCAAAGTGATATTTTTCTTACCACTCTTAACTATTTTAGTAGCAAGTTTAGTGATTATGCTCATTGTGATCAAAACTAAAAAAATGTCGTCCTTGGCTAAGGTCGGGCTTGTTGTGATCTTTGGCCTTATCAGTTTGCTTATGGTGTATGGAATGATATTTGTGGTTATATTTGGATATAATTCTTAAAATTTGGCTCCAGTTGTTAGCTGGAGTCTATTTTTATTGAATGGATTTGGGGAATTTAAGTTCTGTGCTATAATCTGTAACAAATCAAAGGGGGGGAGTGCTTTGTTACAACTACATAAAAATATCAAAATATTTTATTTAGCAACTATTCTGACCACATTAGCGGCATCTTTACCACATGCAGTTTTGACCGTGCTCTTGTTTGCTAAAGGCTTATCATTGACGCAGATCATGCTGGTCCAAGCGACTTATAGTCTGGTCATTTTAGTCAGTGAATATCCCAGTGGCTTATTAGCTGATTTGTATTCTAAAAAAGTTCTCTTTTTATGGGCAAAAGTCTTTTTGATCGGGATGTTTTTGCTAGTTTGGTTAGGTGAAAGCTTTCAGACGATGCTACTTGCTTGGGCGTGCTATGGCTTGGCAATGGCACTTGAAAGTGGGACGCTGGATGCACAACTGATAAATGAACTCAAGCACCAAGATCAAAGCCACCTAGTCGCTAAATTTATCAGTAATACTAATCGTTTGGATCTTATCGGGTTACTGCTGGGCGGGACAATTGGTTCATGGTTGTATTACTCGTTGGGGATAAAGTTTTATTTGGTGAGTGTGAGCTTGACGTTAGTAGCGTTTTTGGCGGTCAGGTATGGTTATCTTGAGGCAAATACTGATATTTCACAGCAAAATTTGAAACAGAGCTTGGTCGCACAAATGGTAACGGGATTTAGCGAACTCAAGCATTCACGGCAGTTACGGCTGATGATCGCCTTGACGATTGCAGGACAATTTTTCTTTCAGGCTCACCACCAACTCTGGCAAGCGTTATTTTTGAAGCAGGGATTTGATAAGGAGCAATTTTATATTTACTATGTTATCTTCCAACTGATAAGTCTTGGTGCCTATAGCTTGCCGGTAAAACTGGACACATCTACGATCAAACGTTGGTATTTGGCATCCATGTTAGGATTAGTGGGTGCGAGTGTGTTTTTAGCATTTACAGTCAAAATGAGTTTTTTACTCAGTTATTTAGTTTTAGTCTTTATCTTCACCCTTTTTGAATATTTCAGCAACGTGCTATTTTCCAAAACAGTTTCACCGACGCATATTTCATCTTTGACTTCATTGCGTTCGAGCTGTGGGCGTCTGGCTTCATTAGCCTCATTGTTGCTGTCGAGTTTACTTTTGACATATCTTTCAGTCAAAAGTGTAGTTTTATTGAATTTTGGTTTGGCGATAATTGCCAGTTTAGGCGTGATCTTTTTAGCGCTCAAGAACAATACAGTTCACAGTAAATAACAAGGGTCCCATTATGATGCGTATCTTTACATCATAATGGGACCCTTGTTATTATATGTTTTTAAAATTCATAATCGCTGTCTTGCATAGCTTCCACGTTACCAAGTAAGTAACCATTACCAACTTGGGAGAAGAAGTCATGATTGGAAGTCGAAGTGGAGATCCCGTTCATAACGACAGGGTTAACATCTTCGGCTGTATCTGGGAAGAGCGGATCCATCCCTAGATTCATCAAAGCTTTGTTGGCATTATAGCGCAAGAAAGTCAAAACATCATCGACCCAGCCAACTTGATCATAGAGGAGATGGGTGTATTTTTCTTCATTTTCGTAGAGATCATACAAAAGTTCATACATCCAACCTTTGAATTCTTCTTGTTCAGTTTCACTCAACTCGTTAAAGCTCAATTGGAACTTGTAACCAATATAAGTTCCGTGAACAGATTCGTCACGTAAGATCAACTTGATGATCTCCGCCACGTTAGCGAGTTTATTATGTCCCAACCAATAGAGTGGTGTGTAAAAACCAGAGTAAAAGAGGAATGTTTCCAAGAATACGGAAGCGACTTTCTTTTGCAAAGGTGTTCCGTTTTGGTAGATATCATTGATCTTTTGCGCCTTGTATTGCAAGATCTCATTTGAATCGGTCCAAGCAAAGATCTCTTCGATCTCTTTAGGTGTATTCAAAGTTGAAAAGATCGAGGAGTAACTCTTAGCGTGTACTGATTCCATAAACTCGATATTGTTGAAGACGGCTTCTTCTTGTTGTGTCCGGATATCTTTTTTAAGCACTGCGACCCCATCTTGAGATTGCAAAGTATCCAATAATGTTAAGCCCCCAAAGACTTTAGCAACGACATCTTTATCAGCCTCGGAAAATTCCCGCCAGTCCGCTAAGTCGTTTGAAAGGGGGATCCGAGTATCCAACCAAAATTGTTCGGTCAATTTTTCCCAAGTTGCTTTATCGATCTGGTCTTCTAAATTGTTCCAGTTGATTGCTTTATAGTTTTCCATTTTCCAAATACCTCGCTAAATTACACAGCTTTCGCATTCGTTGACCCCGACTTCATCTTGTGTATCGGTAAACGTGCGGACATAGTAGATCGATTTGATCTGTTTATGATGAGCATAGTTACGTAGGATCGAGAGGTCACGGGTCGTCATCTTATCAGTCCGACCATTCTTCCATTCATAAAGCCCGGCTGGGATCGAGGAACGCATAAAGAGCGTCAAACTCATCCCTTGATCAACATGTTGTTGTGCGGCTGCATAAGTATCGATCACTTTACGCATGTCTAGATCGTAAGCCGAAGTGTAGTATGGTAAAGTTTCGTTTGAAAGATATGGTGCGGGATAATAAATTTTACCGATCTTTCTTTCTTGGCGTTCTTCGATCTTGTTGATGATCGGTTGCAGTGAGGCAGTCGTATCATTGATATATGAGATCGAGCCATTTGGTGCGACGGCTAAGCGATTTTGATGGTAAAGGCCATCTTGTTTGACTGCTTGACTCAATTTTTCCCAATCGGCTTTAGTTGGAATGAAGATATCTTTGAATAGTGCTTTGACTTTTTCAGAATGTGGTGTAAAGTCTTCAGTCAAATACTTGGTGAAGTATTTACCATTGGCATAATCACTCTCTTCAAAACCAACAAAGCTAGTTTGGCGTTCTTTAGCGATCTTGTTGGAAGCAACTAAGGTCCAGTAGTTGAGCAACATGAAGTATAAGCTGGTAAATTCCAAAGCTTCTGGTGAACCATAGTGCATTTGGTTTTTAGCTAAAAAGGCATGTAAGCCCATAGCACCAAGTCCGATCGTGTGCGCTTGGCGGTTGCCGTGTTGCACGGATGGCACGACATCAATATCTGAATGATCGGTCACAAAGGTCAAGGCCCGTGTCATGGCTTCGACAGACCGACCAAAATCAGGGGAGTCCATCAAGTTAGCAATATTGGTCGAGCCTAAGTTACAGCTGATATCAGTTCCTAAAACATCATAGCCTTGTTGATTGTTGACTAAAGATGGTGTTTGAACTTGCAAGATCTCCGAGCAGAGGTTGCTGGTGATGATCTTACCTTTGATCGGGTTGGCCTTATTAGCTGTATCGACATTGACAACATAAGGATAGCCAGATTCTTGTTGTAATTTTGAGATCTCTTCTTCGAGCAAGCGAGCAGAGATCTTCTTTTTAGCGATATCAGGATCGTTGACCAGATTATCGTATTCGGCTGTAATATCGACGTAAGAGAACGGTGTACCGTATTTTCTTTCGACATCATATGGGTCAAAGAGATACATATCGGCGTTTTGCTTGGCTAATTCGTAGAACTTATCCGGCACGAGCACACCTAAAGAGAGTGTCTTGACCCGGATCTTTTCATCGGCATTTTCTTTTTTGGAAGCTAAAAAGTCGATGATGTCGGGATGGAAAACATTCAGATAAACGACCCCAGCCCCTTGACGTTGGCCTAACTGATTGGAGTAAGAAAAACTATCTTCGAGTAATTTCATAACAGGTACGACCCCAGAAGCTGCGCCCTTGATCCCTTTGATCGGTGCGCCAGCTGAACGCAGGTTACTCAAGGTGATCCCAACGCCACCACCGATCCGGGAAAGTTGAAGGGCGGAGTTGATCACGCGGCCGATCGAATTCATATCATCAGTAACTTGTAAAACAAAACAAGAAACTAATTCACCGCGGCGAGCTCGCCCAGCATTCAAAAAGCTTGGTGTTGCTGGTTGATAGCGTTGGTGAACGATCTCATCAGCTAGTTGCAGCGCTAATTGTTCATCGCCATCAGCAAAGTACAAAGCATTGATCGCTGCACGATCGATGAAACTTTCCAAGTAATAACTACCATCATCGGTTTTTAGCGCATATTGGGTATAAAACTTGTAAGCTGCCATAAAGGTCTTGAAACGAAAATCAGCTGCTTCTAATTGCGCATAGAGCTTTTCGATGAAGGCAAAATCGTATTTTTGGATAAATTGTGTTTCAAGATAATTATTGTCTAGTAAATAGTCAAAGCGTTCTTTAAGTGAAGCAAAGGTCATCGTATTAGGAATGACGTTTTCCTTGAAAAAGGCGCTCAAAGCTGCTTTGTCTTGGTCGAGTTGGATCTGACCGTTTAAAGGAATATTGACTCGGTTGTTTAGGTCGTAGTACGTAACATTGTTGATATCGATATCTTTAAGACTCAAGTTCATTCACCGCTTCCTTGAAATTTTGGACGTCTGTGGGTGTTCCATTGAATTCAAACGAATAGATCACTGGAACATTAAACTTTTTAGACAAGTTTTTAGCTGTAAAAATAAATAACTCTGCAAAATTACGGTTGCCGGTCCCGACGATCCCTTTTAATGATGCAGCGTTATTTGCGTATTCTAAAAATTCAGTCACAGGGTAAGTGATCTCGTCTTCATAGGTCGGTACGATCAAGACGAAAGGTTCATTTACCATAAAAAGTGGGTCCACTGGATCGATCTCAGTGGCATCGACGGTAGGCCCAAGTTTTTTGATGAAGCGTCGGGTCTGCCCGGTGACGCTAAAATAGATTATTTTCATTGAGCTGCCAGCTTCTTTAAGAGATCAGGCCGAAAACCATTGATGATCGGTGCGTGATCTTGTTCTAAAACTGGAACTGTGCGTAAACCTTTTTCTTTTAGGTAGTTGATATATTCTGGATGATCGGAGATATTATGTTCTCCAAATTCAATATTATTCTCCATTAAAAACTTCTTGGTCATTTTGCATTGGATGCAGTTATCTTTGGTATATAGATCTAAAGCCATCAGAATAAAACCCCTTCTAATTTGATTGTGATATCAGTATACCACAATTTACACAACATGTAGTATAAATTTTGCTCTGCTAATCGCTAGATATTGTGTCATTGGCTCAACCACGCAAAAAACGGACTCAAAATTTTTTTGAGTCCGTAAAGTTATATTTAACTGATATTAGTACCAGCCGTTAGCAAGCCAAAATGACTTAGCTGCTTGCCAAGAACCGTAACGATTTGCAACATAGTTATCAGCTACACGTTCTTGGTTTTCTGGGGAGTAATCTCCACCAAGGTAAGAGTTAGTCAATTGATATTTACCATAATAACGGCCGTTTTGAGCGGTATAAGAACCACCTGATTCAACATTAGCGATCCAAGCTTTAGCACTTGCTTCAGCATCGTTTGATGGAGTTTGTGGAGCAGTTGTTTGCACTTGTTGTGTTTGCTGTTGTGCAGGTTGTGCTTCTTGGACTTGAGTTTGAGCTTGTGGAGCTGCTTGTGCTGGTTGAGCTTGTTGTTGAGCAGCTTGTGAAGCAGCTAAAACGTTGCTACCAAATTCTAAGCGTTGACCAATGAAGATCAAGTTTACATCTTGTAATTTGTTAGCTTGTTGGATCGCATCAATCGTTGTGTTGTATTTAAGGGCTAATTCAGATACTGTATCGCCAGCTTTAACGATAATTTCATCGGCATTTGCTGTTTGGCCCAATGCAACTAAACCAGATAACGCGGCAGCTCCCGTAATAACTTTCTTCATTTCCATAAGTAAACTCTCCTTAAAAAAATATTTAATATTTACTTGCTTTTCATTTATCTACACTAGCAGTATACATTTTTTATATAACATACATATTCCGATAAAATTACAATTTGTCACGTTTATGTAACAAACAGATTAATTATTGTCAAATTCCACAAAAATAGAATCTATATGGGAAAATAAAGCATCTTTTTGAATTTTACTTTTTAAGTTATACTTAAAAGTATCGGAGGTGTGCAGAAATGCCTAAAATTTTGTTAATGAATGCCGGAAGTTCATCAGTTAAATGGAAACTATTTGAATTGACCGATGAATCAGTCGTCGCTAAGGGCTTGGTAGAGCGGATGTTAGCTCCAGGTTCAAAGTTTGAGATCAAATATGGAGATCAGACATATCAAGAAATACAAGATAACCTATCTTATGAAAAAGCGGCTGAAATGATCATTGAAAAGATCCAAGAGTTAGAGATCACATCTTTAGCTGACATTAAATGTGTTGGTCACCGTGTCGTAGCTGGAGGAACTAAATTCACGCAAGCTACTAAGATGGATCAAGCAGCGATCAAAGAAGTCTTAGCTTTGAGTGACCATGCTCCATTACATAATCCAATGGAAGCAAAATACATCGAATTGATGCAACAAGTCATGCCCGATACGCCCCAATATGCGGTCTTTGACAGCCAGTTCTTTACACAAATGCCAGAAGAAAATGCGATCTTTAGTTTGCCATATGAATTGACGCAAAAATATGGGATCAGACGTTATGGTGAACACGGGATCAGTCATGAATATTTGGCGCAAAAGACAGCTGATCTTTTAGAAAAACCGTTGGCTGATCTTAAATTGATAACTTTGCACTTGGGGAGTGGCTCATCTGTTTCAGCTGTTAAAGATGGAAAAGCCTTTGCTAGTTCGATGGGATTCACGCCTTTGACCGGACTAACGATGGGGACCCGAGCTGGGGATGTTGATCCTTCAATCGTGCCATTTTTAATGAAGAAACTCAATAAAACAGCCGATGAAGTTCTTGAGCTCTTTAACCAAAAATCAGGGCTATTAGGATTGTCAGGCTATTCGGATGACATGCGTGATATCAAAGCTAATCAAGCTGATCAACGTTGCAAGTTAGCTTTAGATGTTTACCTAAATAAGATCGTGTCATATGTCGGAAGTTATTTTGCCCAATTAGGTGGGGCCGATGTGTTGGTCTTTGCCGGTGGGATCGGGGAAAACAACCCATGGTTACGCGCTGATGTTTGCCAACGCTTAGCTTGTTTAGGCGTTCAATTAGACCAAGAGCTAAATGAAGCTAACCATGAAGGTGTGATCTCCACGGAAACTTCAAAAGTCAAAGTGATGCTAGTTCCAACTAACGAAGAGCTCGCAATGGTCCAACAGATCAAGGCCCAACTGGACTAATAATATGTTATAATCAACATATACTGTGTCTCTAATAATTAAGCTGAACGGCAATTAGACAAAATCTGGAGGAATTTATGGAAAAAATGCAAGAAAATGCAAATATCAAGTTATTTGCATTGAATTCCAATCAAGCATTGGCACAAAAGATCGCAGATGAACTGGGGATCAAGTTATGTGATGCTTCAGTCAAGCATTTCAGTGATGGTGAGATCCAAATCAACATCAATGAAAGTGTGCGTGGAGACGATGTGTTCATCGTGCAATCAGTCGCTGATCCGGTTAATGAAAACTTTATGGAATTGATGGTCATGATGGATGCGTTACGACGCTCCAGTGCTGGTTCGATCAATGCAGTTATTCCTTATTATGGTTATGCACGTGCTGACCGTAAAGCACGTTCGCGTGAACCGATCACAGCTAAGATGATCGCTAATTTCATCACTTTAGCTGGGGCTGATCGAGTTGTGACCATGGACCTACATGCAGGCCAGTTACAAGGCTTCTTCAACATTCCAGTGGATCATTTGTTAGCGATCTACGAACAAGCCGCTTACTTTAAGCAAAAAGGCATTTGTGAAGACGTTGTTGTCGTAGCGCCTGACCATAATAGTGTTAAGGGTGCAAGAAATCTAGCAGATCTCTTGAAAGCACCGATCGCGATCGTTGATAAACGCGATGATACTCGTTTAGATATCGAGAATTCTTCGATCATTGGTGATGTCAGTGGCCATAACTGCATCGTCTTTGATGATATGATCGATACTGGTGGTAAGATGGCCGATGCAGCGGCAGCTTTGGATAAGGCGGGCGCACGTGAGATCTATGCTTGTGCAACGCATCCGGTCTTTTCAGGAAGTGCCGTCGAAGAGTTAGAAGAATCACCATATAAAGAAGTTGTGGTAACAGATACGATCGCGATCCCAGAAAACAAGCAATTCTCCAAGCTAAAAGTTTTATCGATCGCACCGATTTTTGCGAAAGCAATTTCTTTGATCTATCACAATCGTTCGGTAGATAGTTTGTTCAATAACAACGATAATATTTAATGAAAAGGGGTTCTGTTTTAAACAGAGCCTTTTTTGTTTTGCTTTGATATAATTGGTGTAAATTACATTTAGAAAGGGAAAAAAGTTATGAGTTTGAATTTTGTGCTAGGCACAGCGGCTAAAGACCACCAGACGTTACTGTTAGAGCAGATAAAAAACATCAGTCAAACTGATCCTAAAGCCAAAATATATTACATCGTTCCCAATCATATAAAGTTTGCGGCTGAAGTTTCAATTTTAGATCAGTTACGGCAAAGTAGAGATCAAGATCTATTAGCCGCTACGGATATCCAGATCCTTTCTTTTTCACGGTTGGCTTGGTATTTTATGAAAAACGATCCTAGCTACCAGTTGCCCCGACTATCGGCTGCTGGAGCTAATATGTTGGTCCATAAGATCTTGCGGACTAAAAACGATGAATTGACGATCTTTAAGAGTGAGCAGACCCAGACTGGCTTTGTGTCACAATTAGCTGGTCAATTGATCGAATTGAGTTTAGCTTTGATCACAAGTGAGGATCTGTGGCATAGTTATGAGATGTTAGAACAGAGTAAAGATACCGATCTAGTAGCTAAGTTGCACGATCTAAGTATCGTTTATCGGGAATTTGAGCAACATATCCAGGGAAAATACCTTGGAACAGCTAATATGCTAGAAGCCTTAGCTAAAAAGTTGGCGCAAAGTGAGCTTAGTCACAGTTATTTTATCTTGGATGGCTTTTCCCAGTTCAACGCCAGCGAATATCAGATCATTACTAGTTTATTGCAAAATGCAGAACAAGTGACCGTTTCTTTAGTCTTGGATCGTCCATATGTCCATCATGCTCCAGAAGCAAGTGAGCTTTTTTACCGCTCAGGTCAAGTGTATTATCGCTTGTATCAGTTAGCACGCCAAGAACATGTTAAAGTCATGGTCGATAGTTTTGCTAAACAAGACCGTGTCAGTGCTGATCTAGTTACGCTGGAAGACTATTGGATTGCTTCAAATGATCTAAAACCATTTACCTTGACCGCTAAGTTGCAAGGTGATCTCCAACTCATCGAGGCTGATGATCGTTTAGAAGAAGTTAAATGTTTAGCCACAAAGATCCGCCAGATGGTCTTACTTGAGGGCTATCGTTACCAAGATTTCTTATTATTGACGCGCCATCTAGATCCGTATAAAAATATTTTGCAACCGACATTTGAGCAATTTGAGATCCCATTTTTTACCGATCTGCAAAAAAAGATGTCCGATCATCCCTTGGTCGAATTGATCCAAGCCCTCTTTTTGGTCGAACAGCGCAACTACCGCTATGAAGATATGATGCGCTTGTTGAAGACAGAGTTGTTGTTACCAAAATGTGAAGGTAAATTCATACCATTAGCCGAGTATCGCCAAGCTCTTGATCTAGCCGAAAATCAAGTCCTTAAATTTGGCTACCGTAAAAAGGGATGGTTAGGTGAAGATTGGGTCTACTATCGGTTTGGAACTAGTGATTTTGGCGCACGAACGAAAAATGAAGATGTGATCACCGCTAAGATCAATCTGATCAAAAATTATGTAAAAGAACTCTTGCCACCGTTTTATGCGAAGTTGGCTAAAGCTAGTACCGGAAAAGCTGCTGCCAGTTTGTTATATGAATTTTTAGTCGATGCCGGCGTAGTTGAACAGTTAGATCTTTGGCGTAAGCAGGCTTTAAAGGCTGGGAAGGTCGATGCTTCAACGCGTGAAGAACAGGTCTGGGGGACTTTTTGTGATCTTTTAGATGAGTATGTGGAGATCTTAGGTGAGCAGCCATTTGAGCCCCAAGATTTCTTAGATCTGCTCCAAGCAGGTTTTGAAGGAGCAACCTATAGTCAAGTCCCAACGACTTTGGATCAAGTTGTCATCTCTGAAAGCGGGATGGTCCAACCAAATGACAAAAAAGTCGTCATGCTTTTAGGGGCGACAGATTTAGTGATGCCCGACGTCGCTGTCAGTGAAGGGTTATTTTCCAATCATGATAAGGAAATGTTACAGCCGACTCTAAGTGAAACGAGTTACCTACCCGATGATACTGAACATGTTTTAGCCAATGAGCCTTTTTTGAATTATCTTGCCTTCTTGACGCCGACCCAAAAACTCTTTTTGAGTTATCCGCGAAGTGATAATGATCAGCTCAATCTCAAATGTTCGCCCTATGTCGAGCGGATCAAACAAGCTTTAGAGCTTCCATTGAGCCACGCCCATAAAAATGATGGAACGAGTGATGCTTTAAATTATATCGGTACTAAACGGACCACAATGAGTGAACTCATCAAAGTCGAACGTCAAGCGATCACCGAACAGCGGGAATTACCCGAAGTTTGGGATCATCTATTCCAAAGCTTTCAACAAGATCCTGCGACTAAACCGTTGTTTGAGCAGTTAAATCGGAGTTTGGACTATAAAAATATTCCTGAGCAACTGACCCCTGAAAGTGTCAAAGGCTTGTATGGTAAAGAATTAAAGACCTCGATCTCGCGGCTAGAAGACTTTTATGCTAATCCGTATGAATATTTCCTAAAATACGGTTTGGGCTTAAAAGAACGTGAGATATTTGAGATGAACGCAGCCAATACAGGTGAATACTTCCATACGTTGCTCGATACATTTTTCAAATTGCTCTTAAAAAATGGGCAAGATCTCAAGTTATTAAAGGGTCCCGAATTTGATGCTTACTTTAGAGAAAGTGTCGAATTGACTAAACGTTTACCACAGTTTAAGATCTTGGATAGTTCTAACCGAATGCGTTTTTTGGCGCGACAATTGAATGCAGCGGCTAAACAAGTTGGGGGAGCAATCCACAAACAGCGGCAATTCAGCAAGTTAAAGACGATCCAGACCGAAGCTTTATTTGGACATGTAGGTGAATTATCCGGTCTAGCTGGGCTGCAATTCACCACACCAAATAATCGTTTAGTGACCGTGCGTGGTAAGATCGATCGGATCGACGAATTGGTTTTAGGGGATAAGCATTATCTAAGTTTGGTCGATTACAAGTCGAGCGCAAAGAAATTTGACCATGCGAAAGCTTATTTTGGCTTAGCGCTACAATTATTGACGTATTTGGATGCTTTACTCAAGAATAAGACGACTTTAGTTAAAGATGCTACAAAAGAGCAGATCGCGACAGCTGGTGCGATGTATATGCACCTTTACAATCCGACCTTCAAGCAAAAAGAGATCTATCAAGCTGTTTATGAAGATGAAGTGCTCAAAAAGAACAAATATAATGGGCTATTGCTAGATCAGACCGATGTGTTAGAGGGGCTAGATGAAAGCTTGCTCGAGAGTTCAGGTAATTCATTGATCTATCCTTTTAGACGAAATAAGAATGGGAGTTATAAAGCAACCGGCGCACAATTAGTGACTGCCGATCAGTTGGAGGCGTGGTTGTTACACAATGAAGAATTGATCAAACAAGCAACGGATATGATCTTTAGTGGGCGGCTCGATCTGATGCCCGCCTTGTTCAAAGATGGTTCGGCGTTACAATACACACCATATGAAGCGATCATGCAGTTTGATCCGATGCTACCTGAAAATAATTATTATCGGCTCCCAACGGAAAAGCCCGCCGATATTTTAAAACTTTTACAAGCTGAGGAGGAAAAATAATGGCTGAGATCAAATTTACACCTGGTCAGCTCCAGGCGATCAACGATGAAGGCAAAAATATTTTAGTTGCTGCTTCAGCCGGCTCAGGGAAGACCCGGGTGTTGGTCGAACGTGTTATCAGGAAGATCAAAGAGAAAACCGCGGTGGATGAGATGTTGATCTTGACCTTTACTGAAGCAGCCGCGCGGGAAATGAAAGAACGGATCCAAGGCGCTTTGCGACAAGCGATCAATGCTGAAGCCGACCCTGAGACTAAGCGGTTTTACCTACAACAACTGACAAAACTCAATGTAGCTGATATCAGTACGATCGATGCATTTTGCTTGCGTATGGTCCAAAAATATTACTATTTAGCCCAGGTCGATCCTGATTTTCGCTTGTTGACTGATGAAACAGAGCGGGCTTTACTGCGCGAAAGTGTTTGGGAAGATCTGCGGGAAGAACTTTACGGTAAGTTAGATCCCTTGTTCGAACAGCTGACCTTGAATTTTTCTAATGATCGCAGTGATGATGGCTTGACTGAACTTGTGATGGAGTTATTTGATTTTGCCAATGTCAATCCTGATCCCAAAGCTTGGCTTGAAGATTTGGCTAAAAATTATCATTTGGAAGCGGGTAATTTAGAGCAAAGTGGTTTTTATCGCAATGAATTCATGCCGTACGTCGCTGAGCAACTGCAAAAATTTGCCAACTATATGGGGCAAGCAGCGCAGATCTTAGAGGAGATCGATGATCCAGAAGATAAGTTAGCAAAATTAAAGGCTCTTTATCATACAGAAGAGCAAGCGCTGTGTAAATTAGCTGAGCTTGATCTGTCAACGATCTCGTATAACGAGCTAAAAGTGACTTTAGAGGCGGTCGAATTCAAACGGGCCCCTGCAGCCCGCTTGGATGATGAACAAAAAGTGCTAAAAAATCAAGCTCAAGCGCTGCGTGATGAGACGAAAAAGCAGTTGAGCGAACTTTTGAGTAATTATTTTAATGCCCAAGAAAGTGAGGCCATTGAGCTATTTACACAAGCTGAGATCTTGGCTAAAAAGGCAGCTGAAGTGGTCTTACGCTTCATGCGCCGCTATCAAGCAGAGAAAAAACGGCGCCATGTCTTGGAATTTAGTGATCTAGAACACCTGACGTTAAAGATCTTACGCCAACAAGAAGATACAAGTGTCAAAGAACTCTTGCAAGCACGCTACAAAGAGATCATGGCCGATGAGTATCAAGATACTAATCAACTGCAAGAAGCGATCTTGACGACTTTGGCGCAGGATAACATGTTCATGGTAGGGGATGTCAAGCAGTCGATCTATGCGTTTCGTTTGGCTGATCCAACACTATTTTTAGGTAAATATAAGAGATTTGGTCGCTCAGATGATCCAAACGAGCGGATCATTTTGGCTGAGAATTTCCGCTCAGCTGAAAATATCACGGCAACGACGAACTTTATCTTTTCACAGATCATGGATCAAAAGATCGGGGAAATGGATTATGACAAAAATGCGCAGTTAGTTTATGGAGCTAAGGATTACCCGGAAATGTCGCTACCGACTGAGATCTTGTTATATACCTCGGAAGAAGATCCTTTGAATGATCCAGCTAAAAAGCCATTAAAAATGCGCTGGGATCAAGAACCAGAAGCGATGGGGCCTGACTTTGAGATCAATTCCAATCAAGAAGGTCAGATCGCTTTAGTGGCTAAGAAGATCAAAGAATTGCATGATGAAAAGTTTGAGATCTATGACCGAGGATCAGGCCAGATGCGTCCGATCACATACGGCGATATTGCGATCTTATCAGAGACACGGACCAATCATCTATTGTTATCTGAAGAGTTGAAGCGACTAGAGATCCCATTTTATGTGCAGAAGTCCCAAAATTATTTTCAAACAACGGAATTGCGGATCATGTTGGCGCTTTTAGCTTTGATCGATAATCCTTACCAAGATATCGAGCTTGCTGCGGTCTTACGTTCACCGATCGTGGGGCTAAAGGAAAATGAGTTAGCCTATCTGCGGATCAATGATAAGAGCGGGGATTATTTCCACGCCCTAGAAAAATTCTATCAAGATCCAAGCAATCAAGGAAAAGAACCGTTTGTCCAAGCGCTTTATGCTAAGATCACACGTTTTATGGAGCAATTGCAAGGCTTTAGAGATCTGGCGCATCAAAATGAACTGGCTACCTTGATCCTAGCGATCTATGAGCAGACAGGCTTTTTGGATTATGTCGGTGGCATGCCAGGAGGGCCCCAGCGCCAAGCTAATCTGCATGCACTTTATGAAAGAGCCGCGATGTATGAACAGAGCAGTTTTAAGGGACTATTTCAGTTCATTGGTTTTATCAAAAAGATGCAAGAAAAACAAGATGATCTCTCCGAGGCGGTCTTAAAGACAAGCGATGACACGGTAAATATCATGACGATCCACGGCAGTAAGGGGCTGGAATTTCCGATCGTATTTTTGATCGATGCGGCTAAAAAATTCAATATGCGTTCACTGGATAAAAAGTATATTTTAAGTGAAAAAGCTGGTCTAGCGATGAATTACTTAGATCAAGAGCGCCGGATCGAACATGAGACTTTGGTCAAAAATCTTGCTAAACAAACCGCTAGAAATAAGAGTGCCGCTGAAAAGATGCGCTTGTTATATGTTGCCTTGACCCGGGCCAAAGAAAAACTCTTTATCGTGGCAGGCTATGATTCACGAGAACAAGTGGAAAAACTGGTCGAAAAGGCTCAAACTTCTGAATTGTTATTGCCAGATGATGTTCGCGCCAATGCCAAAAATTTCATGGATTGGATCTTGCCCGCAGTTGCACGGCGGGAAAATATTGCTCAAGCATTTGATCTCTTAGTGCGACCACACCCAGCTTTAGATGAGATACCAGCCGAATTTGCATTGGATTTTGCTAATTACAACGATATTGCGGATGAACAACGGCTAGCGCAAGTAGATCTAACTAAGTGGTTTGATGAGCAAACCACAGCCCAAACCAAACTTACCCCTGAGATGATAACTAAGATCGATCAGATCCTAGCAGGTAAGTATCAACATGAAGCGGCAACTAGGACTGCTGCCTATCAAGCTGTTTCGGATATCAAGCGTTTGTTTGATGATCCTGACCTTGAGAAAATGGCAAAGATCACGCCCGAGACAACGGCTAATCGTGAAGTCGGTGATTTTAGAAAACCGCGCTTTATGACAGAAGAAGTTCAAGTGACGCCAGCTGCCATCGGGACGGCTGTTCACTTGCTCTTCCAAGAATCGGATCTGACTCAGATCCCAACGATCACAACGGTCAATGCTTTATTGCAACGTTTGACCGCTGATGGCTTGATCACGCCTGAAGTCGCTAAACGGATCGATGTTGCTAAGCTCGTAGCTTTTTATACGACACCGTTAGGCCAAGAGCTCTTAAAAAATCATACGCGGGCTAAGCGCGAAGTAGCTTTTTCGATGGTCTTGCCAGCGGGTAAAGTTTTTGAGGAGTTAGATGAGACCTTGACCGATCCGATCTTAGTCCACGGGATCATGGATGGTTATTTTATCACTGAAAATGATGAGGTCGTTTTATTTGATTACAAGACCGATCATGTTTATGGTGAAGATGGAGTCGAAAAGATCAAACAACGCTATCAAGGTCAGTTGAATTTATATCAAACGGCTTTGGAGCAGATCTTAAATAAACCTGTGCCCCATAAATATCTTTATTTAGTTGAACTTGATCAAGCTGTTGAATTACCGTGATGTCTAACAAATAAAATAATATGACAAGGGACCTACTATGACGCAAAATATGCATCGTAGTAGGTCCCTTACCGTATTATTTATTCATTTTTCTTCGTACTGATCAGTCTTTGTAGATGAATTTTCTTTGGAAGAATTTCACAACTTCAACGATGATGATCATTAAAGCACCAGCGCCTAAAACGATGCCCCATTGTTCTAACGCAAGCGTTGTAACGTGGAACGTGCTATTAAAGGCTGGAACGAAGATCGTCATTGCTAATAACACAGCTGAGGCCAAGACAGCAATGTTGAAGTACTTGTTGTTGAATGTTTCCTTAGAAAAGATCGTTCCATGGATCGATTTGGAGTTAAAGGCATGGAACAATTGGATCACACCTAGAGTTGCATAAGACATTGTCAACGCATCAGCATGGATCTGAGCTGATGTCTCATGGAATGGATAGTTGATCGCGATCCAATAGACCCCAAGCGTTAGGACACCTTCCAAGATCCCTTGGTAGATGATACTTGAACCGACACCATTAGATAGGAAGTTCGACTTGCTACCACGTGGTTTCTTTTTCATGATGTCTTTTTCGCCTTTTTCAACACCTAAAGCGATCGCTGGGAACGTATCTGTGACTAAGTTGATCCATAAGATCTGGACTGGAGCAAAGATCGACCAGTTGAGCATGGTCATCATAAAGAGTGTCAATACTTCACCCAAGTTAGCCGACAAGAGGTACTGGATCGCTTTTTGGATATTGGCAAAGACCTTTCTACCTTCGCGAACAGCTAAAATGATCGTGGCAAAGTTATCATCGGCTAGGACGATATCGGAAGCATTCTTAGATACTTCAGTCCCGGTGATCCCCATGCCGACCCCGATATCAGCAGTCTTTAGAGCTGGAGCATCGTTGACCCCGTCACCAGTCATCGCTACGATCTTGCCATGTGCTTGCCATGCCTTAACGATCCGTACTTTATGTTCTGGAGCAACGCGAGCATAGACCGAGTATTTAGCCACATTTTGCTTCAATTCTTCATCAGACATTGCATCTAGATCGCGTCCGGTGATCACACCACTTTCATCATCTGGTTGAATGATACCTAAGCGGATCGCGATCGCTCTAGCGGTATCTTTGTGGTCACCTGTGATCATAAGTGGGCGGATACCAGCTGATTTAGCTTCAGCAACGGCATCTTTGACTTCAGGTCTTTGAGGGTCGATCATCCCGATCATTCCGGCAAAGATCAAGTCATTTTCAAAATTATCCGATGTTGCTTCAACGTTGCTTTCTGCTTCAGTCAAAGGCTTATATGCAAAGCCTAAAACACGTAAAGCTTCGAGCGCTAATTCTTGATTGGTGTTCAAGATCTTATCTTTATCGGCTTGCGTGATCGGTCTGACTTCACCATTATCTTCGATCTTAGTTGTTCGTTGTAAGATCTCATCAACGGCACCTTTGGTCATCAAATAACGTTGGCCAGCATGCGAAACGATCGCTGACATCATTTTACGTTCAGAATCAAAGGGGATCGAATTGATCCGTGGAAAATCATTTTGGACTTGTTTAACGTCCATTTGACGATCCAAATAGTATTGGATCAAGGCGGTTTCAGTCGGATCACCGACTAGGCCATCGGGCGTTTCTTGACTATCATTAGCTAAGATCATGATCTGGGCTAAACGTTTTTCAGGTGAGACTTTGAAGCTATCAGCTGCTACTAAGTTATGGTCAGTGTAGAGTTGTTCGACAGTCATCTTATTTTGGGTCAAAGTCCCAGTCTTATCAGAAGCGATGATCTCAGTTGTCCCTAAGGTTTCGACTGCTGGTAATTTGCGGACCAGCGCCTTGCGTTTAGCCATCGTCTGGGTACCTAAGGCGAGGGTGATCGTTACGATCGCAGGTAGACCTTCAGGGATCGCAGCTACAGCCAGTGAGATCGCTGTTAATAACATGTCTAAGACGGATTCACGTCCTGTCATGACCCCAAAGACAAAGATCACAACAGCGATGATCAAGATCAAAACAGTCAAGACCTTACTCAAATGGGTAATGTTTTTTTGTAGAGGAGTTACGGAGTTGTCAACTTCATCTAACATGGTAGCAATATGCCCAACTTGGGTCTGCATTCCCGTTGCAAAGACGACCGCTTCAGCTGTACCATATGTGACGCTGGTGTTCATAAAGCACAAGTTGCTTTGTTCGCCTAAAGGAGGTTCTTTTTCAGTCAAAACACTACTTTCTTTATCGACGGGCACCGATTCGCCCGTTAAAGCAGCTTCTTCGATCTTGAGAGAAGAAGATTCGAGGATCCGCATGTCGGCGGGAACGATATCGCCAGCTTCGAGCAAGACGATATCCCCTGGGACGATCTCATCACTTTTGACTTGCATGACCACACCATTGCGTTTGACACGTGAATAAGGGGTCGTCATTTCCTGTAAAGCATCGATCGCATTTTCAGCCTTGGCTTCTTGAAAGACCCCAAAGACAGCATTTAGGATCACCACTAAAAAGATGATCAAAGCATCGGATACCTCACCTGCAAGCATGGCAACTAGGGCAGCAACCATCAAGATCACGATCATCAAGTCTTTGAATTGAGCGATGAACTTTTGGAGTAAAGTTGTATGCTTCTTGGATTCTAAGACGTTAGGACCGTATTTTTCTTGACGTGCTTTGACCTCAGTTTCAGTCAAACCATTAGCTGAACTCTTTAATTCAGCAAGTGCCTGTTCTCCAGTAAGTTGATAATATTTCGTTTTCAATCACGAAATTCCTCCTTTAATGTGATTTATTAGGTTACAGGGTTATCGTATCACACTTACTTATTAAAAAGAAATTATTCGATGGTAAATTCATTGTAAATTTTATGTAAAATATTGGAAATTAAGGCAAAATAAATCCACATGTGCACACCTGACAGGGGCCCATGTGGAGCTATTTGTATTCAATTAATTGAACTTTTCCCGGGTTATCAGCAAAATCTCGCGAGTGATCCTGCAGTTAAGATATCCCGGTCAGAGCTCCACTAGTATGTCATGTGGTGCTCAATTATTTAGCAGCTTTTTCAGCTTCTTCGCGTTCCTTTAAGAAACTCAATACAGCTTGATGTTCTGCACGACGCTTCTTAACGTTTTTGTTGTTAACTGGGCGGCGGTCGTTACCAACGCCTACGTGTGTATTTTGTGACATGGTAGTCCCTCCCTTCATTACTCATGCAACTTTATATTTTAGCGAAAAACTTCCTAAATATCAAGGGTAAATTATAGTAGTTCTTTAAAAATAGCGGTTCTATGGTATAATTAGCGAAAGATTTGAGTAGAAAGAATGAATTGAAATGAGTATTTTAGAAGTAACAGATCTCTCGATGAGTTATGCGGATAAGCAACTTTATGATCAAACTTCATTTGTCTTGAACAAAGAAGACCATATGGGAGTTATCGGCCAAAATGGTGCGGGAAAATCGACTTTGATCCGCTTGATCACGGGCCAGACTTTACCGGATGAAGGGCAGATCAAGTGGCAACGTGGCAAAAAGATCGGTTATCTCGATCAATATGCAGAATCAGCGCATGATCTGACTATTGGTGACTTTTTGCAGAGTGCGTTTAAGGAATTATACGAGATCGAAGCTAAACAAGCTAAGTGCTATGCTGATTACGCAACAACTTTTGACGATGCTTTATTGGCCAAAGCGGGTAAATACCAAGAACAGTTAGAAGCAGCTGATTTTTATGGTTTGGATGTCAAGATCGATCAAGTCATGACCGGGCTAGGGATCGATGCCCTAGGTAAAGAACGTCAAGTCAGCAGTTGTTCTGGCGGGCAACGTTCTAAAATCATTTTAGCTAAATTATTATTGGAAGAACCCGATGTTTTACTCTTAGATGAACCGACAAACTATTTGGATACTGAACATATCGAGTGGTTGATCGGTTATCTAAATGAATTTTCGGGTTGCTTTATGGTCATCTCACACGATTATGACTTTTTAGAAGCAATCACTAATACGATCATTGATGTGGCATTTGGTAAGATCACGAAATATACCGGTAGTTTCCAAGCTGCGATCAAACAAAAAGAAGTCAAAAAAGAAGTTCAACTCAAGGCTTATGAAAAGCAACGACGCCAGATCGAAAAAGACGAGGCTTATATTCGCAAAAATAAAGCGGGGACACGCGCTGCAATGGCTAAATCACGGCAAAAACGACTGGATAAATTAGAGCGCTTGACGCCACCAAGTGATAATCTCCAAGCTCATTTCAACTTCCCATATCTAGAACTGCTTTCGAGTGCGACTTTGCGGGTCAAAAAGTTATCGGTGGGATATAACAAACCGTTGCTCGAACCAGTGACGTTTTCGATGAGTCACGGGGAAAAAGTCGTACTTAAGGGATTTAACGGAGTCGGAAAATCAACGTTGATCAAATCGATCTTAGGCAAGATCAAAACTTTTGGCGGGACGGCCCAATTTGTTGATGCGGCGGTGATCAATTACTTTACCCAAGAGTTAACGTGGCAAGACCCCGAACAAACGCCGCTCCAAGTCTTACAAGATGCCTATCCTAAACTTGAGCCCAAGACGATCCGGCAACGCTTAGCTCGGGCGGGGATCAATGCGGCTAATACACTCAAACCGATGAAGTTATTGAGTGGGGGCGAACAGACTAAGGTCAAATTGTGTTTGCTGGAATTGAAACCAAGTAATTTCTTGATCTTAGATGAACCGACAAATCATCTTGATGATGAGACTAAGCAGGCCTTAAAACAAGCCTTGATGAATTTCCCAGGAAATGTTTTGCTGGTCACTCACGAATCTTCATTTTATGCTGGTTGGATCGATAAGATATTTGATGTGGAAAATATCCAGCTAAAACGCTGATAAAGTTGACATTTTCCAGGCTTATCCTTATATTGAATTAAGGTCAATTAGTTAAGAAAGGATCACTTTAATTATGAAAAAAGCAAGTTGGATCCATTGGGCAGTTGCAATTATTTTAGTTGGACTTGCAGGATATAGTGCGGTATATATTCACCGTGCCGAAGAAAAAAATGCGCTAAAAGTTGAGCGTCAAGCAAAACTTGATAAGCAAGAAGAGAAACGAAAAAAAGAGCTTTTGCGGGAACAAAAAAAGCATATGCGAACACCGATCGCTTGGGACCAGCCGTCAGAGACCTTGCCATATCCTGATGTAAGTCAGGCTGTCAAGTCTAAAAAGCTCGAGCAAAAGATCTGGTTATTGGTCTCACCAAATAAACAACGCGTTTACGTGCGTCAAGGACCGTATACGTTATACACGATGTATGCTTCGATCGGGAAAAATTTTGAAAATGTCAAGAATTATCAAGAAACACCAACTGGAGATTTTAAGCTTCAGAAGGAACGTGGTGAAGAATTCTACGACGCGACGAAGGGCTATGGAGCTAAATACTGGACATCGTTTAGAGGATATGGTGCATATCGCTTTGAGTCAGTGCCATTTGATCAGGCGGGAAAAGTTATCGAAAGTCAAGCTAAAATGTTAGGGCAAAAGGTGACCAAAAAACACAATGTCAAAGCATATGGTAGCATTCGTTTGAGTGTAGCTGATGCTAAGTGGATCATGGATAACCTTCCAGCTAAAACAAAAGTCGTGGTCGAAGATAATGATCCTAAGCATGATGCATGGGAGTATATGAAAGATTGATAAAAAAGGCTCACATCGAGATTTTTCGATGTGAGCCTTTTTTATTAGCCGTTGATCACGACTTTTGTACCGGTTTTTAAGTTTTCTGACATCCATTTTGAATCAGGAATGCTTAGACGGATGCAACCGTGAGAAGCGGATTTTTTACCTAGCTTTTTAGCTTCTTTGACGTTGTAATTGCCAGAAGCATCCGTTGGGACCGAATGGAAGAGGTAGATCCCATGGTCTTTGAATGAGACCCAATTATTAGCCCCTTCATTTAGGGATGTGTTGTAAAATGAATCACCGCGTTCGGGTTCGATGTAGAAAGTACCAGTTGGGGTGTAACTTTCGTATTTACCAGTTTCTTCATCGTGATGATAACTCCCGCCAGACGAATACATCGTATAGATCACTTTATCGCCTGACATTAGGTAAGTCCGATTCTTTTTAAGATCGACCTTGACCCAAAAATCACTGACTTGGTCTAGATCAGGATAAGGTTTGGTTTCAGAAGACTTTTGCCAATCGATCGGGGTTCGCATGGTCTTACTCTCAGAAGCAGTTGTTTTTTTAGCAACTGTAGCTTTAGTCGCTTGAGTTTTTTCAGTTATCTGTGCTTGAGTCGTTGTTGAAGTTGGTGATTGTTTAGTTACACGGTAGATCAAAAAGGCACCGCAGATGATCACAGCGATCGCGAGACTCAAATAAAAGCGAGAACTTTGTGGTTTCATATTTTAGTCTATCCTATTCTTTAGTAAGTATTGTCACTATCTATTATACAGATTTCTAAAATTAATTGTAGTAGCATTAGGAAAAATTAAGGTGTAAACTTTTAAAGTGTCAGGAAGGATATGATAAATTATGAATGAACAAGCATGTACGACGATCTTAGTAGGAAAGAAAGCCACGATCGATGGATCAACGATGATCGCGCGCAATGACGACACGTTTTTACCACTGACACCACAACGCTTTATCATGCAACCGGCAGTGCATGGTCGCCAAGAGATATGGCGCTCAACACAAAATGGGTTTGAAGCCCCACTGCCAGCTGATGGCTATCGAACGACGATGACACCCAATGTCGATGTTGAAGGGTTAGGCTACTTTGGTGAAAGTTCGATCAATGAGAAAAATGTTGCAATGTCAGCGACCGAATCTGTTTATGGTAATCCGTTAGCTCTAGCCCACGATCCCTTTGTCGAGGATGGTTTAGCTGAGGATTCCTTACAATCAATGGTCGCACCATTTATCGATTCAGCCCGGGAAGGCGTTTTATACTTAGGTAAATTGATCAAAAAATATGGTTCGCCTGAAGGTAATGGTGTTTTGTTCGCGGATAAAGATGAAGTTTGGTATATGGAGATCGTAACGGGACACCATTGGGCTGCAACGAAGATCCCCGATGATGCGTATGCGATCGCTGCCAATCAAGTTGCACAAGATTACATAGATTTTAATGACCCCCAAAACTATTTGTGGTCAGAAGGTTTACAAGAATTTGTAGAAAAATACCACTTGAATCCCGATAAGTCGACGTTTAATTTTAGAAAGATCTTTGGGACTGACAATGAAAAAGATCGGCATTACAATACGCCCCGGGTATGGTATGGTCAACGTTGCTTTAACCCAGAGATCGAACAAGATCCACAATCAAGTGATCTACCATTTATCTGCCGTTCTAAGCGGTTGTTGAAAGTTGAAGATCTGACATATGTTTTAGCTTCTCACTACAACGAAACTAAATACGATCCTTTGGGACATGGTAGTCAAGCTGATAAGCTCAAATTTCGCCCGATCTCATTGAACCGGACCCAAAATTCGCATGTTTTACAGATCAGAAATGATGTCCCAGCTAAAAATGCAGCCTTGATGTGGATCTGCTTTGGGGTCCCAACATTTACCCCATATGTGCCATTCTATACGAATGCGACTGATACTGATCCAAGCTGGAGCCAAACGCCATTGGATTATGATATCACCAGTGCTTATTGGATGTATCGGACGTTATCGATGCTGACTGAATCGCATTACACGCAATTTATACAAAAAAATCGCGATTATCTGATCCAAACACGTGAAGTTTTACACCGTTTGCTCAGTGAAGTCGACAATGGAGTAGCTGATTTAAACGGTGAAGAAGCAACGACCTATTTGACGAAGCAAAATTATCAGATCGTGGCTAAAATGCGAGAGCTGACGATGAAAGCGATCGCTGATTGCATCACTGGCGGACTAGAATTATCCAAATTGACCTTCGATATGGATAAGAATCTTTAAAGTTGTGATATAAAATTTTGTAATTTGGAGACTTTTTGTGTAGAATGTTCACTGAGATTTAATTGGGGTGTGAAATAATGGAAATCAAAGTCAGTGATTTTATCACAACAGTCACAGAAGAAAAATTTAATCGAGATACGATCTTAGCTACACTTGCACAAGTTGAAGATCTAGGAATTGCAGATAGCTTAGCTCCGATCATGGAAAAGATGATGGACGCAATCAAGCAAGGTCAACTGGGACAAGCTGAGCTTTCGATCGAAGGTAGTGACGAACCGATCTATATCCGACTTGAGACGGGGATCATTAATTTACCCTTTGAGAATATCAATCGGGTCGCTAATTTCTTTGATGAGCCCGAGGCAGTAGTTCCAGTGAATGTCTATCTGGTAGTTGTTTCACCTGATTTGAATGTATCGGGGCTACATATTATGCAGATCTGTCCGGCAAGTGACTTCGCCAAAGGACAAGGCCAAGATGCTGTAATGGTCGCTGTCGCTGAAAGTCTAAAACAGATCCAAGAAAATAAAGCCCAAAAAGAAAAAGTACCAGCTGAATAAACTAAAGTTCCAAACTTCGAGCGGAGTTTGGAACTTTTTGATATAAAAGTAATTTAATAATAAAGTATCAGTTAGGTTAGTTTTTTATAATTTTATTTTGAGAGTAAAACCCAGTGATATCAAGTGATTTTTGCTGATGACAAATGTTTTTCAAAAAAATATTAAAAAATTTATTGACAAATTAAAGAAATAAAGATAATATCAAAGCAACAAAGATAACTAAATATTTAAAGACGTTGATGAGAAGAGTAGTCTGTTGGAGTAGATAGACAGAGACCCTCGGTTGCTGAAAAGGGGGATCGAAAGAAGAGATGAAGATGAGCTCGGAGTCTGATCGTTGGTGCAAGCTTGCGGTCCGTTTTAATGCGATATAATTTGAGACTACTGATTTAGAGTTAGTAGTTGATGAGTCTACTTTTGTGAAGAAGTAGAAAAATAAGGTGGTACCGCGAGTTTTCGTCCTTTTAGGGATGGAAGCTTTTTTTTTGCCCTAATTTTAAAATTAACGATGAGAAAGTAGTGATCAAATGATTGAATTTAAGCAAGTTTCAAAGACTTTTGCGACTGCCAGTGGTCAAGTTGATGCGGTCAAAAATGTTGACTTGACCATCAACGCGGGCGAAGTTTACGGGATCGTCGGTTTCTCTGGCGCCGGTAAGAGTACATTAGTCCGCATGTTGAATGGCTTGGAAACACCGACCAGTGGTGAAGTGATCATCAATGGTAAGCGGATCGACAATTTAAAAGGCAAAGAGTTACGTGATCAAAGAAAGAAGATCGGTATTATTTTTCAACATTTTAACCTCTTGTGGTCACGAACTGTTTTAGAAAATATTGAATTTCCGCTTGAATTAATAGGTGTCGCTAAAGAAGAACGCCACAAGAAAGCTAAGCATTTAGCAGATCTAGTTGGTTTAGGTGAACGGATCAACGCATATCCTTCCCAACTTTCTGGGGGCCAAAAGCAACGGGTCGGGATCGCACGTGCGTTAGCGACCGATCCAGACATTTTGATCTCGGATGAAGCGACCAGTGCGCTTGATCCTCAAACGACCGATGAAGTTTTAGATCTACTCGATGAGATCAATGAAAAACTTAATTTGACGATCGTGATCATCACCCATGAAATGCATGTTATCCGTCGTTTAGCCGATAAAGTTGCCGTGATGGAAAATGGCCAAGTGATCGAGGAAGGCCCCGTATCAGAAGTCTTCACACATCCAAAAGAAGAGTTGACCAAACGCTTTGTCAGTGCTGAAGTTGATACCAAACAAACAACTGATGTCAAACAAGTTGTCGCTAACTTGCTTGAGAAAAATCCACAAGGTAAGCTAGTTGAGCTCAAGTTCCACGGTCAACAAGTTGAACGCCCTGTGATCAATGAATTGAGTAAGAATTTCCCTGAACTAGAGATCAGTATCTTAGAGGGTTCGATCCATCAGTTAGCGGATAAAGGGACGATCGGTTCATTATTCGTTCAATTAGTGGGACCAGTTGAACAGATCAAAGAAGCGTTGACTTTATTAGAAAAACTTGAAGTGGAAGCGAAGGTGATCGAACATGGATAGTCAAGGTTTAGCATCATATTTTGAATTTAAAAATGTGAATTGGCCCGATCTTTGGGCCGCCACTTGGGAAACAGTCTGTATGACCGTTGTTTCGGTGGCAATTGTAGCAATTTTAGGATTGTTATTAGGTCTGTTGCTTTATGAAACATCAGATAGTAAGAGTTTTGCAGTTAGAGCTTTAAATTGGATCGTGGCATTGTTCGTCAATGTTTTCCGCTCGATCCCCTTTATCATCTTGATCGTCTTGTTACTCCCAGTTACTCAGGTAATTGTAGGGGCGATCACGGGTGCTAAAGCAGCGATCCCATCGTTAGTCATCTCAGCCGCTCCGTTTTATGCTCGCCTAGTTGAGTTAGCCTTCCATGAAGTTGATGGGGGCGTGATCGAAGCCGCTGATGCGATGGGAGCAACCAAATGGCAGATCGTTTACAAAGTTTTGATCCCTGAAAGTCTACCAGCTTTAGTTTCTGGGATCACAGTCACAGCGATCTCATTGATCGGATACACTGCTATGGCCGGTGCGATCGGAGCTGGTGGTTTAGGACAGTTAGCCTACACTGACGGGTTCCAATCTTACAACAATGCGATCACTTTAGCTGCTACAGCGGTGATCGTGGTCATCGTCTTTGTCTTCCAATATCTAGGCGACTTTTCAGTTCGCAAGATCGACAAGCGTTAGTTAGTAATTATAAAAAATAAACATTTATGGAGGAGATCACTATGAAAAAAGGTATCAAGCATTTATTAGGTATTACAGTTGCAGCCACAGCCCTACTTTTAGGGGCAGCCAACACAGCTAAAGCAGACACAACTTTGACCGTCGGGGCTTCAGCGGAACCACATGCTAAGATCTTAGAACATGTGAAACCTGAATTGAAAAAACAAGGCGTTGATCTAAAAGTTAAAGTTTTTAATGACTATATCTTGCCAAACAAGGCTTTAGCTAATAAAGAATTGGATGCTAACTACTTCCAACACGTACCATTTTTGGATAACTGGAACAAGAAAAATAAAGGGACTTTGATCAATGTTGGTAGTGTTCACCTTGAGCCGATCGGGGTCTACTCCAAGAAATATAAGAGTCTAAAAGACTTACCAAAGAACGCAACAGTTTATGTTTCAAGTAATGTGGCTGACTATGGTCGTGTCTTACAGATCTTTAAAGATGCTGGATTGATCACCTTGAAGAAAGGGACAAACTTGACGAGTGCAACCTTTGAAGATATCAAAACTAACAAGAAAAATATCAAGTTCAAGCACACATTTGAAGCTAAATTGATGCCTAAACTTTATGAATCAAATGAAGCTGATGCAACAGTCATCAATGCTAACTATGCAGTTCAAGCTGGGATCGATCCTACTAAGAAGGCGATCGCATTAGAAAAGAAGAATTCACCTTATGTAAATATCATTGCTGTTCGTAAGAGTGAAAAGAACAACAAAGCGGTCAAGAAATTAGTCAAAGTACTTCAATCCAAATCAACTCAAAAATGGATCGAAAAAGAATTTGACGGCGCTGTGATCCCAGCAACTAAATAATTGCCCTAAAGCACCTAGGTTTATTCGTCTAGGTGCTTTTTGTTTAAAAAAATGATATGATTATCTATAGTAGAAACGAGACTGGGCTTTGACTGTTACTGTGATAGAGCTGTGGGAGCCAGAATCAAACAAGATAACTATTTTTTGAATGGAGATGGAGTTAATATGTCTAGTGGTCAGGCGATAACGAATCTGATCATCATCTTGATTGTTTTTTATTTTGCTGCTTTCTTTGTGGCGGCTGAGTTTGCGATCGTATCAGTACGTAAAAGTGCGATCGAAAGTGCGTTAGAGAATGGAGAAGGAAACCAACGGAAGCTTAAATTAGCCTTAAAGATGGTCACCAACATGAATGAGTATCTTTCAACGACCCAGGTCGGGATCTCGACAACAGGGATCATTTTAGGTTGGATCGGGGCTGATACCTTGACTAAGATCTTGACGGATGTTTTAGGTTTCATGCCGATCAACCATGCGACAACTGTGGCGATCAGTGCGATCTTAGGGGTCGTGATCTTAACGTATCTTGAAGTGGTCGTGACCGAGATCGTGCCTAAAAATATCAGTATCGATATGCCATTAAAAGTGATGATGTTCATTGTAACGCCACTGCATTACTTCCACGTGGCATTTTACCCATTTGTGTGGTTGCTGAACGCCTCAGCTTCCGGGATCGTGCGCTTAGTCGGATTAAAACCAGCTGGTGAAGGTCAGGATGTCTTATCGCAAAGTGAGATCTTGAGTATTTCACGTAATGCGGTGACTGGTGGTGCGATCGATAAAGATGATTTTGTATATATGCAACGTGCTTTTGAATTCAACGATAAGGTCGCTAAAGATATCATGGTCGACCGGACGAGTTTAGAGGTCGTTGATATCACAGATACAGTACATGATGTGATCGAAAAGTATCTGCATAAAAAGTATACGCGTTATCCAGTGGTCGCTAATAACGATAAGGATAAGATCTTGGGGTATGTCTATATCTATGATATGATCCGTCAAGCTCAAGTCGATGATACAGTTCGGGTAAGTAAATTGATGCGGACGATCATTACCGTCCCAGAGGTCACTCCGATCCAAAAATTACTGCAAAGTATGGTCCAAAAGCAAACACCGATCGTAGTTGTGTTAGACGAATACGGTGGAACTAGTGGGATCGTAACTGACCGTGATATCTATGAAGAACTATTTGGCACGGTGCGTGATGAAGCTGATGATGTGATCCAAGAAGATATCGTGGATAACCATGATGGGACCTATCGTGTTTCAGGGAAGACGACTCTTTATGATTTCCAACGCTTCTTTGATTTCTATACCAATGATTTCCAAGAAGCTGAAAGTGTAACGATCGCAGGTTATCTTTTGGAAAATTATAAAGTTGAATTGGGGACCGTCATTACGTTGGGCGACTTTGACATCAAAGTTACCGATTTTAGCCGAAACTATATCGAATGGATGGAAGTCAGCCCCCACCAAGAAACTGAAGAAAAAACCGAGAGTTAAACAATGAGAAGAGATCAAGGAAAAACTTGATTTCTTCTTTTTTAAAATCTAAAAAGTTGCTCAAAATATAGTTTGATGAGGTGATCTAATGATAAAAGTAGCAGCTGCTGTGATCGTTTCAGAGGGCAAGATCTTAGCTGCCAAGCGGAAAAATGAACGTCTTGGCGGAGGCTTTTGGGAATTCCCTGGTGGTAAACTCGAACCCGGAGAAACACCAAAGCAAGCTTGTCAAAGAGAAGTTGCCGAAGAACTAGGTGATCAGTGTGAAGTGTTGGAGCGGATCGATGTTTCCCGGCATTTTGAGACGCCGTATGGTGAGTTAGAGATCGATTTCTTTTGGACAAAACTAAAGACATATAATTTAAAATTGGTAGCTGCTAGTGAGTACCGGTGGTTGACACCAGAGCAACTGGAAAGTGTTACTTGGCTCAAGCCCTCTGAACCAGTTCTAGAGGTCATCAAACAAACAGATCTGAGGAAATTTGAATGAGTGAAGAATTTAAAAATGCGATCTTAGCTGGTTTATATGACAGCAAATATGCACCTAAGTTAGATGGGCCAGTGCCTAAATTATTGACTAATCAACCGACCGAGACATTGTGGAGTCACTTACAACAAGAATTATTGACGTGTGATCATTTTGTCCTAGCGCCAGCCTTTTTGACCGTTGATATGTTAGTGCCACTAAAAGCTGTTTTGGCCCGTATAGCCAAAAAAGGTGTGACCGGAACGATCTTAACGGCTGATTATTTGGGATTCAATGCGCCCGCTGTGTTTACGGAGCTGTTGAAGTTACCCAATGTTACGACTAAGATCGTGACTAAGGAAGCTTTCCATATGAAAGGTTATTTCTTTTGGCATGGTCCACAGCAAACAGCTTACGTAGGAAGTGCTAATTTTACGCGAAATGCTTTATTGAAAAACTGTGAATTGACTTTACGGGTGACTAGTGCAGAACAAGCTGATTTTACGCAACAATTAGCGCAGATCTTGAAGCGACTAGCTGAAGATGCAATTGATCTGACTACTGACTGGATCGTAGCTTATCAAGCACGCTACCGTCCACCAGTGAGACCAGCTGCTACCAAAAAAGAAAAACTGCTACCTAATCGAATGCAAAAAGAAGCATTACTGCAATTGGCTAATTTACGAGCTCAGGGCAGTACTAAGGGGTTAGTCGTTTCAGCTACGGGAACGGGGAAGACTTACTTAGGTGCTTTTGATGTTAAAGCTTATGCCCCTAAGCGCTTTTTGTATGTCGTTCATCGTGAACAGATCTTAGAAAAGACCAAAGCTAGTTTTCAAAAAGTCATCGGCGGTCCAGCCAGTGATTTTGGCACATATTCTGGTAAAAAGCATGAAACTGAGGCTAAATATTTATTTGCTACAGTCCAATCACTGGCTAAAGACGAAGCCTTAGCTCAATTTTTGCCGACTGAGTTTGATTACATCTTGTTTGATGAAGCCCATCATTTAGGGGCACCTATTTTTCAAAAAGTGATGGATCATTTTACGCCGGCCTTTTGCTTAGGGATGACCGCAACGCCAGAACGCATGGATGATTTCAATGTGTATCGTAGCTTTGATTACAATCTAGCCTATGAGATCTCATTGGATGAAGCTTTGACGGCTGAATTATTATGTCCATTTGACTATGTAGGTGTGACTGACTATGAATATGAAGGCGAAATGATCACCGAAAAGACACCGCTCAAGCAGTTAGCTGCACCTGAGCGTGTTGCCCATATTCTAAAGCAATTAGAATATTATGGTAGTACTAAAAGTCGGGGGGGCTTAGTTTTTTGCAGCCGCCAACAAGAAGCAAGAGCGTTGGCCGAAGCCTTTACAGCTGCTGGGTATCCGAGTCAAGCCTTGACCAATGAAGATAGTGTTGCTAAAAGAGAACAAGCCGTTGCCCGCTTAGAAAGGGGTGCCGTAAAATATTTGATCTCAGTTGATATCTTCAATGAAGGGATCGATATTCCCTGTGTCGATCAGATAATTTTGTTACGCGATACGCGTTCAAAGATCGTCTTTACCCAACAATTGGGCCGGGGATTGAGATTATTTCCCGGGAAAACGAGCGCATTGATCTTAGATTTTATCGGTAACTACCAAAACAACTATCTGATCCCCCAAGCTTTGACAAATGATCGTTCTTTGAATAAAGATCGTTTGGTCGCTGACTTAAAAGAGCAGGTCGTCTATGGCCTATCCACGATCAATTTTGATGAGATCGCCTATCAAAAGATCTTAGCTGTGATCGCTAGAACTAAACTTGATTCACTTAAGCACCTAAAAGAAGCTTATTTTGAATTATCCCAAAAATTAGGGCGCATACCGATGCGACGCGATTTTTATCAGAGCAGTCAACTAGATCCGCAGATTTTTACGCAAGGCAACACCTTAGTCAGCTATGCCGATTTTTTGGATAAGCTAGGTGTAAAGCAAGAACTATCGCATTACGCTAAACAAGTTATCGCTTTTCTAGAAAAAGAATTGATGAATGGAATGCGTAAACATGAACTATTGCTGTTACAACAATTATTGATAGCCGAAGTGACGCAAGCTGACTATTGCGAACGCTTGACTAAAGCGGGATGCTATGTGGATGATGCGGTCTTGGACTCGGTAAATGCGATCTTGTCACTGCGCTTTTTTGAAGTCAAAGCAGGCAAGAAATTACGCTTTGAAACCTATGGTGCTAAACCTTTGATCGTACTTGAACAAGGTAAATATTGTCTAAGTAGCGCATTTAGTGAAGCATTGTTGCAGCCAGCATTTAAACAACACGTTGTAGATATTATTGAAACGGGGCTTTTGCTGAGTCAAGCTTATCAGGCGCAAAAGCGTTTTACACTGTATCAAAAATATACGCGTAAAGATGTATGTCGCTTGTTAGATTGGCCTAAGGATATCAGTGCCCCGCTCTATGGTTATCGTGTGGTCGATGATGTGTGCCCGATATTTATCACCTACCAAAAAGAAAAGCAGGGTTATCAAAATGTCTTGACGGATGACCGTGCGATCCGCTGGTATACGCGAAGCCCTAGATCATTAGCGTCAAAAGAGGTAAAAGAACTTTTAGCAGGTGTTAAAACTGGGGACCCATATGTTAAGTTGCCACTCTTTATCAAGCCAAGTGATGCTTTTGGTGCTGAATTTTACTATGTGGGGGAAGCTAAGATCATCGCTAAAAGTGTACGCGAAGTTGAACTAGGTACTAAAAATAAACCTAAAAAAGCAGTGGCGATGGATCTGCTCTTTGAACAGCCACTGCCGCTTGAAATGCTGGAAAAACTCCAGGCGTTTCCAGTAGATCCCGAAGATTAGAAAAAAATTTCGGTAAAATTAAAGATTTTTCCAAAAAATAAGGTGAGAAAAACTTGCAATTGTAAAGATTTTTTTGTAAATTATAATACAATATAATAATTTAAAACAAAGGAGAGTTTACGATGTCCAATTGGGATACTAAGTTTACAAAAAAAGGTTTAACGTTTGATGACGTGTTATTGATACCGGCAGAAAGTAATGTTTTGCCAAATGAGGTCGATTTGAGTGTTCAGCTCGCAAAAAATTTGAAATTAAATATCCCAATCATCAGTGCTGGTATGGATACAGTTACTGAATCTTCAATGGCGATCGCAATGGCTCGCCAAGGTGGTTTAGGTGTTATCCATAAAAATATGACGATCGAACAACAAGCAGATGAAGTCAACAAGGTAAAACGCTCTGAAAGTGGCGTTATCATTGATCCATTCTTCTTGACACCAAAGCACACGGTAGCTGAAGCTGAAGGCTTGATGGCTAAGTATCGTATCAGCGGGGTGCCGATCGTTGAATCCATGGATAGTCGTAAATTCTGTGGGATCATCACAAACCGTGACATTCGTTTTGTGTCTGATCACAATGTTGAGATCGGTGCAGTTATGACCAAGGGCAACTTGATCACTGCACCAGAGGGAACCTCTTTAGAAAAAGCTGAAGCGATCTTACAACAACATAAGATCGAAAAATTACCGATCGTCAATGAAGCTGGCGAATTAACTGGTTTGATCACGATCAAGGATATCGAAAAAGTGGTCGAATTCCCAGATGCCGCTAAAGATGAACATGGGCGTTTGTTAGTTGCTGCCGCTGTGGGGGTAACAAGTGATACATTTGAACGTGCAACTGCATTATTGAATGCTGGGGCTGATGCTTTAGTCATTGATACAGCTCATGGCCATTCAGCTGGTGTTATCCGCAAGATCAAAGAGATCAGAGAACATTTCCCAGATGCAACTTTGATCGCCGGAAACGTAGCTACTGCTGAAGCCACACGTGCATTGTTTGATGTCGGTGTTGATGTCGTTAAAGTTGGTATCGGACCAGGCTCTATCTGTACAACACGTATCGTTGCCGGGGTCGGTGTTCCACAATTAACAGCGATCTATGATGCTGCTAGTGTAGCGCGTGAATATGGTAAAACGATCATTGCTGACGGTGGTATCAAGTATTCAGGTGAGATCGTCAAAGCGATCGCCGCTGGTGGGAATGCTGTTATGTTAGGTTCAATGTTAGCCGGAACTGATGAAGCACCCGGTGAAACGATCATCTACGAAGGTCGTCGTTTCAAGACATATCGTGGTATGGGTAGCTTAGGCGCAATGGATTCAACACACGGTTCATCTGATCGTTACTTCCAAAGTGGGGTCAATGAAGCTAACAAGTTAGTTCCAGAAGGGATCGAAGGCCGTGTTGCTTATAAAGGTAGCGTAGCCGATATTATCTACCAAATGGATGGTGGTCTACGTGCTGGTATGGGTTACGTAGGCGCAGCTGACTTGAAAGATCTAAACGACAATGCTCAATTTGTTCAGATCACAGGTGCTGGATTACGTGAATCACATCCACACGATGTTCAGATCACAAAAGAAGCGCCAAACTATTCAACTCGTTAATTTAAAAGCCTAAAAAAAACGCCGTTACTGGCGTTTTTTTTAGGCTTATTTTTTTTGAACTAATTGTCCGTCCGTCAGTTCATAGATCTTGTCGGCTTGTTCGATCAAGCGAAGATCATGCGTTACAGTAATGACGGCTTTATTTTGTTGCTTAGCTAAGGCTTGTAAGATCGTACCAACTTTTTTGACGCGCTGACTATCGAGCGCAGCCGTTGGTTCATCGGCTAAAACGATCTCCGGGTCAGTGTAGAGCGCCCGGGCGATCGCAGCGCGTTGACTTTGACCACCGGAAAGTTCATTGGGATATTTATCTTTGAGTTCGGCGATCTCAAGGTGAGCTAACAGCCGTTCAAGTTCGGCTGGACTTAGATTGCCCGTCTTTTTGACGCGATCGACCAGTTCAAACTGTTCTTTGAGCGTTAAATAAGGAACGAGATTATGAGCTTGTAAAACAAAACCGATCTGATTCAAGCGGAGTTGTTCTCTTTCTTTGTTGCTATAGGCAGCGATCTCTTTTCCATTGATCAAAACAGAGCCACTACTAGGACTTAAAATGTTACCGGCAATTGTTAAAAAAGTACTTTTCCCTGAACCAGAAGGCCCTAAGATCAAGACAAATTCACCTTTATCAGCTGAAAAATCGATATCTTTAAGGGCATGAACTTTAGCTGAACCACTGCCAAAATATTTGTTAACATTTTTAAATTCAATTACTGACATAAAATCAACCTCCGATCGCTTGGGCTGGATCGATCCGCAAGATCGCTCTGACTGGGATCAAGGAACCCAAAACTGATGTTAAAACGAGTCCGACAGAAACTAGACTTAAGAATTTTAGATCAAAAGTCATCGGAACATTTGCTGGGATCACCAGGGCGGTAGCTAAGGTCAGCAAAGCTCCAATGATCAAGCCTGTAACGACTAAGATAAAAGATTGCCCGATCGTATTTTGGATTAAGACTTTGTTAGCGATCCCTTGGACCCGCAAGACTGCGTAGTTGGGGAGTTTTTGGATCGTGATGATATATAAGAAAACGGCGATCACGATCAAAGAGATGATCATCAAAAAAGCGATCATAAAGGTAAAAGTGCTATTTTGAGCACTGTAGCCAGGTAATTTATCGATCAAAGCTTGTTGTGTGGCCACTTGCAGTTGCGGATCAGTGACTTTAAAATCAGGATCTTTGGATAAGACCCCGCTGGCAGCAAAGTTAGGACCAACGTTTTTTAGTTCAGACCAAGCAGTTAGTGAACCATAGACAACGGGTAAAACATTTAACTTGGCGTTTTTTATAAAGCCAGTGATCGTATAGGGTGTTGTTTGGGAGTTGAAATATACTTTATCTCCAAGTTTATAGCCGTCATTTTTGAAACTATCATCGACGACGACTTCTTGCTTAGTTTTGGGAAGATGCCCCGAGCTTGCTTTTAATTGTTGATAGACGAACTGAGATCTCTCTAGCCCAACAAATGTAGCCGAGAGTTTTTGGCGTCCCTTTTCTTTGACAATGATGGGGGCTTGTCCGATCACGGCTTCATTTTTAGTCAATTTAAGTTCGTTTATCTGCTCTTTTGTGAGCAGTGACTGACGCAAATTGACATCGGCATCACGGTTCAAGGCGATCTTTTTAAAATCCCAACTTTTGATCGCATAAGTATTTTCGTGCGCCAATCCGAGCGCAAGACTGGTCAGGATAAAGACGAGATAGCTGATCAAAACGACCATCGCGATGATCAATGAATAACGGATCTTTTCATGTTTGATCTCTTTTAGTGCTAGATACATAGTGAAACTTCCTTTCTTAGTTATCTAGGGGAGAAAGCAAGGCAATGCTTTTCTCCAAGCGCTCAAGATAGAGTTCTTTATTTTGCGGATCATTTAAGGCTTCTCTTAAGGCTTGATGGCTCAAAGTCGCTAACGCCCAGCGAGTAGCAGAAAGGCTAGGGTCGGCAAAAGCTAAAGGTAATTCATTTACAGTCAAATGTAACTTGAGCAGATCGTAATAGGGGCTTTTTAGTGAAGCCGTGATAAAAGCGCGCGTTGCGTTGAGGAGCGCTTGCGGTGAACTTGACTTAAGATCGGCATGGATATCAACTAGCGCTAAGTGGTAAAGATAGTCATAAGCTTCGTTTAAGTCAGTGAAATATTTGTAAAAAGCCCCGCGCGCGATCTGAGCATCTTTGACGATCCGGGCGACTTGGGCGTCTTTTAGTGGATAAGTGGAAAATTCCGTCAAGAGAGCAGCATTGATGCGCTCTTTTTTTTCAGGGGCAAGATTTTTGAATGTCGGTGAAACCATAGTGTACCTCCTTAAAAGTATAAAAGTAATTTACGCTCTAAGCATAACAATAAAGTGACACGTTGTCAACGTTGGGTAAAATAAAAAAGCTATGTCGCAACATAACTTTTGAAAAACTAGATCCCAAATGTCCCACCGTGAACTTTAACAACGTTTGAAGCGATGATAAAAGCATCGGGATCAATATCATGGATCGCAGCTAGTAATGGACCGTAGCTTTGATTGTCGATGACCGCCATCAATAATTCTTTTTCGTTAGCTGAATAACCACCACGAACATTGAAGATCGTCATGGCATGGTCTTCAGATTCGAGCATTTTTTTGATCTCAGGGAGTTTAGTTTGACTCATCACTTGGATCTGATATTTGTGGTCAAGACCAGCTTCGGTATAACGCATGACGATCGAGGTGATGACCAGTGAAAATGAAGCCATGAAAAAGGCATTCAAACCGGAAACAAAGATATTAAAAAAGGTGACTAGCATATCGATCGCTAAAAGTGAAAACGCAGGATTGATATGGAAATACTTTTTAAAGATCATCGGTGGAACAGTTGTCCCGCCACTGGAAGCGTTGATCCGATAAAGGGCAGCTACCCCGAGCGCAAAGACGGCTCCGCCAACGATCACGGCTAATAGATTATCTTCAATTATCTTTTGACTGGGAGTGATATACATTAACAGTGGTAAAAGGAAACTACCATAGATGATATTTTTAACAGTCTTTTTGTCGAGCAATAACCAAGCAGCTAAGATCATCAGTAAATTGATGAGTAAAACTGTCAACGAGCGATTGATCCCAAAAGCAGCGTCTAACAAGATCGCAAGTCCCGTTGCTCCACCGGCCGCAATATTGATCGGGGCATAGAAGAAGTTGACTGAAATGGCAATCAATTCTAGCGCAATGACTAAAACGAGCCAATAAAACCAAGGTGTTTGGACTAATCTTTTTTTCACGAATATTCCCCCGTATTTATTTGATAATATAAGTTTAACGTATTCAAGAAAAAATAGCTATATTTTTTAAAATATAAATTTTTGTTGCTTTATTTCTAAGCGTAAGTCGCCTGGTGGAAAGGTAAATGTTTCTCCATTAACTTGAATGATCTGGGGGGCAGTAGTGGTCAGTTCAAGCTGTTTAGTTGTATAGAAGCTAAGTGAGCGGGCCTGAAGATGATAAGTTCCGGGTAAAAGCATCAATAAAAAGATGCTTAAGAAATTTAATAAATTCTTTTTTTCGATCACGACCAAGGTAAGGTTTCCATCATCTAATCGTGCTTTGGGGAAAAGCGCAACACCACCGCCAAAATACGCTTGATCAGTGATCGTACACAAAAAGGCATGTGAAAAATTTTTAGCTGGAAAATCCGGCGATACCACCGTTACTTCGAATGCTTTTTGGCATCTGAGCGCTTTGAAAAAACAAGCAGCATAGGCGAATTTACCTAAGTGTAATTTATTTAGCTGCTTTTTTAAACGTGAATTATTCGTCATTTCGACGATCCGGGCATCAAAGCCAAGCCCTAAATTATTTGAGAAAACACCAGTATGATTTGAAGTCTTAAAGTATCCTAGATCAAGCGTATGGGGCGTTTTTTGAGCTAAGAGCTGAGCTAAAGATTTGTTGGGGTCGATAGAGATCTGAGCGGCTTTGGCAAAATCGTTGCCAGAGCCACAGGGGATGTATCCTAAAGTAACATCTAATTTGGTGGGAAAGGCTACGGCATTTAAGGCGTGATAAAGCGTACCATCACCACCTAAGATCACAAAGATAGTAGTTGGCTTTAGCTGTGCTTGCCGGCGTAGGTGCTGTTTTAGATCTGTACTTGATGTGGTCAAATAGTAGCTATACTTTACATTTAGTTGGTGTAATTGCTTTTGTATTTTAGGCCAACTTTTCCGAGCGCGTCCATTGCCAGCACAGGGGTTGATAATAAAATGATACATAAAAAGCCTCCAAATTAAGGTTCTTGATAAGTATACCTTAATTTGGAGGCTCAATGTTTATTTTTTATCTTTCAATAAATCACGAATTTCAGATAAAAGTTCGATCTCTGGTTCTGGACCAGTCTCTTCAACTTCTTCTTCGACTTTCTTAGGCATAACTTTATTGACTGCTTTAACGATCAAGAAGACAACAAAAGCAATGATCAAGAAGTTGATCACGGCGTTCAAGAAGACACCAAATTTGAAGGTCGTACCGCCGATCGCAAGTTGAAGATCAGAAAGGTTGATCTTACCGAGGAATAACCCGATAAACGGATTGATCAAGTTAGTAACAAGTGAGTTAACGATTGCAGTAAATGCGCTACCGATGATAACCCCGACAGCTAAGTCTAAAACATTACCTCGGCCAATAAATTCTTTAAATTCCTTTAACATTAATTTCACCTCCAGTACAAATTGGTTGCAATCAAGATATTTTTAAGTTTAGCTAATATATCTAAATAAAACAAGCTAAAAGCCTTGAAAAAATTCAGTTTTTTTGAAAAATTCAACTTTTGTCTGGAGTGAATTATGTATAGATGCAAAAATATAACAAATTAGTTTTTAAACTTTAATATGAGTTTAATTTGGGGAATAGGACTTGAATTTTAAATATACATTAGGGTAGAATTAGAAATAGAATTTGAGCAGCAGAAAGTCAAACGTAGATGCCACCAAATACTACGATCTTCAAGAAAGGAAAAACTATTAAAGTCTTTCAAAATACAGTAATGTATTTTTCTACGTTTATTTAATAGTAGGGATAAGAGATGGGATATGTCGATGAAGTTTTAGCACGTGTAGCAAAGCAAAATCCAGAACAAGCTGAGTTCAAGCAGGCGGTCGAAGAGGTTTTAGAATCGCTTCGACCAGTGATCGAGCGCGACGAGGAAAAGTATCGTAAGCAAGCGATCTTGGAACGTTTGACCACCCCTGATCGGCAATTGCTTTTCCGGGTCGCTTGGGTCGATGATGCAGGTCAAACACAAGTCAATAATGCATATCGAGTTCAATTCAACAATGCGATCGGACCATATAAGGGTGGTTTACGGTTGCACCCTTCAGTTGACCTAAGTATCATCAAGTTTTTGGGCTTTGAACAGATCTTTAAAAATGCTTTGACTGGCTTACCAATTGGTGGCGGTAAAGGTGGGTGTGACTTTGATCCTAAGGGAAAATCAGACCGCGAGATCATGGCATTTTGTCAAAGCTTTATGACTGAACTAGCTAAATATATCGGGGCTGATATGGACGTACCAGCTGGTGATATCGGAACTGGGGCACGTGAGATCGGATATCTTTTCGGCCAATACAAGCGCTTAAAGGGTGTCTATGAAGGTGTCTTGACGGGCAAAGGACTCGAATACGGTGGTTCTTTAGCCCGAACAGAAGCGACAGGTTACGGTTTATTGTATTTGGTCGATGAATTACTAAAAGATCACGATCAAAGTCTACGTGGTAAAACAGTAACTGTTTCAGGTGCCGGTAATGTGGCGATCTATGCGATCAAGAAAGCGCAAGAACTTGGCGCTAAGGTTGTAACTTGTTCAGATTCGACCGGTTGGGTCCATGATCCAGCGGGGATCGATGTCGCTTTATTACAAGAAGTAAAAGAAGTTAAACGGGCGCGTTTGACAGAATATGTGGCCAAGCGTGCTTCGGCTAAATATCATGAGGGACATGGTGTTTGGAGCGTTAAAGCTGATGTAGCGCTACCGTGTGCGACCCAAAATGAATTACATTTGGCTGACGCAAAACAGTTAGTCGAAAATGGGGTCCTAGCTGTGGCAGAAGGGGCTAACATGCCAACGACCTTAGAAGCAACAAAATACTTACAAGAGCATGGTGTTTTATTTGTTCCTGGTAAAGCGGCTAATGCTGGTGGAGTCGCTGTTTCAGCGCTGGAAATGAGCCAAAACTCAGAACGTTTGAGTTGGACCTTTGAACAGACGGATGAAAAATTAAAAGAGATCATGCAAAAGATCTATCAAAATATCAAACAGGCTGCTAAAGAATACGGCTATGAAGATGATTTTGTTTTGGGAGCTAATATTGCGGGCTTCAAGAAAGTCGCTACAGCAATGGAAGCACAAGGTATCTATTAATGAAACGATAGCTTATAAATACAGCAAACGAGGGGCCCATCACTGTATCGTGGTGGGCCCCTCGTTATTTAGGATTTATTCTTGTGTAGTTGCTTTGGCTGCTTCAATATCAGCTTGGGTGACCGAGATCGTAGCGAGATTGCTGCCATCAGGATTATCGTATTTTACCAAGACCTTAACATCGGGTGCAATGGCCTTAGCCCTATTTAATAAAGGCTCAACTTCTGGGATCAAAACTTGTTTTAAAGCTTCATTATCAAGATTGATATTTTGTGGTTGAGAAAAAGCATAGGTGTAAATGATCGTACTATCTTCACCTTCATCGATCGCGATATCTTTAAAAGTATCATTTTCGCCGTTGAGCTGAGCTTTAAGGGCTGGGATCTGACTTTGGGCAGTTTTGATCATTAAAGCAAAGTCTGCGGAGTTGCCTTTGGTTGATCTAGCACGTGAAAGTGAGTTTTTACTGGTCGAACTGGCTTTACTGCTCAAACTTTTAGCACTACTGGAACTGGTAGAACTGCTAGAAGAACTACTTGCAGTATCCTTTGCTTTATCATTAGAACAGGCTGTTAAACCAAAAAGGAAAAATACACTTAAAAATGCAATAAAAAACTTGTTTTTCATTAAAAAAACCTGCTTTCTTTTAAGATATATTTTCATTATATAAAGGGGGATATCGAGTACAAATCTAAAAAAATTGATATTGTACCTTTGAATGGGGACAGTTACAAATATAACTATATTATTTTAGATGTTATTGAAGCGATAATATCAATGGGATAAGAAAGGTGTTTTTTGCGAGTTTCTACCTATAATATGTAGATTATACTAAGTGGACATTTTGAGTAACTGGAACTTTCTTAAATTAATTGTTAAACTTAAACTAAAGAAAGATAAGGTAGGGGAAGCGAGATGACCGAGTTACACATTAGACATCGCAAATTATTATATTGTTTAAGTGGTTTAGGGATCGTTTTGGCAGCAGTACTGATCTATATTATTTTCAAAAATAACGAAGCGCAGTATTTACAATTTTTAGATCCTAAACATGATAAGAGTGTTTTGATGCATACATTTCGTGATCGTGGTCCTAAAGATGCACTATTGTTGATTTTATTGACGGCGGTCACTTCGGCTGTGCCAGCACTCTCAAGTTCAGTTATCTGTATTTTTAATGGTGTTTGTTTTGGGCCTGTTATCGGATTATTGATGAATATTACAGGCAATTCACTAGGAAATGCACTAGTAGCTGGCTTTTTTACTAAGTTTGATGAAAATCATGATTTTAATAAGGAAACTAAGCACCCTAATCGGATCTTAGAGCGCTTGGCTCATTTTAAGAACAAAATGGTCGCATTGATCCTAGGCTATATGATCCCGATCATCCCATCGTTTTTAGTCAATTATATGGGAGTTCGTTTGAAGATGGATTTTAGAAAGCAATTCTTATGTATCGTGATCGGTGTTTTACCGACATCATTTTTATATGCTTTTGGTGGGGATGCCATTTTTAAGGGAAATGATCTCCGGTTGATCGTCAGTGCATTGTGCATTATCTTACTGGTAGTGGGTGGTGTTACTTTCTATCGTAAAAAGCATGATGCTAAAAAAACTAATTAATGTATAGTAGTAAAGATCAGGTAGTGGGTCAGACCACTGCCTGATTTTTTTATATTTTGCGCTAAATGACGCATTTTTGTCATAAATATTTGGCAACAAGTGGAAGTTAAGATAAAATCTCGACCAAAAATACGAACTTATGTTTGTTATGGGTGTTACACTATTTCATGAATGTAACAAGAATGGCTAAAAAAGCGGAATTTTCGAAAAAATAACCGTTTTTTGGCCGTTGAAAAAATTTTTTTCGAATTTTTTCAAAAAAATTTGGTCAGAATTGGTAAAAAATCGGCTTTTTTTGTCATAAAACTTGTAAAAGGTAAGAACGGCGCTATTACGGGCTTGAGTTTAAACATAGATAATTTTAGTACAAAAGTTTTGTTACTAAATATTACGAAATGTAACAAATATTACATAACCTCCATTTTAGGTAAAGTTTTTGGTACTTTAATGTCACAAACAATCCGTATACTATTCATTGTTAGCTCGCAGGGAGCTAAAAAGCTTTGAGCTTTGGATGTTATTAGAAAAATAAATAATTGAATTTAAAAACATATAAGTAGAAGAATTTTACAGGAGTGAATATATTTTATGAATTTAAATAAGGTTTTATTGTCAGCCGCAACAGTCGTAGGTTTTACCGCTGCTACAGCAGCTGCCGCAAATGCAGATACAGTAACAGTTAATGCAGGTGATACACTTTCACACATCGCATTGCGTAATAACACAACAGTTGAAGCTCTTCAACAATTAAACAACTTAGAAAACATCAACTTGATCTTCCCAGGTCAAAAGATCGAAGTTGGCGGTCAAGCACAAACAGTTGAACAAGCACCAGTTGTAGCTGCTCAACCAGCACAAACAACTCAAGCTGACCAAGCTCAACAAGTGGCTCAAGCCCAAGCTCAAGCAGCAGTTGAAGCACAACAAGCAGCGCAAGCACAAACCCAAGCAGCCGCTCAAGCTCAAGCTGCAGCACAACAAGCAGCCCAAGCAGCAGCAGTTCAACAAGCAGCACAAGGTCAAAGCTACACAGCTACTCAACAACAAACAACAAATACGACCGGTAACGGTGATGAAGCAGCTGCTCGCGAATGGATCGCAGGTAAGGAATCCGGTGGTTCTTACACAGTAACAAACGGTCAATACATCGGTAAATACCAATTATCAGCTTCATACTTGAACGGTGACTACTCAGCTGAAAACCAAGAACGTGTTGCTAACAACTACGTATCTTCACGTTACGGTTCTTGGACAAACGCTAAACAACACTGGTTACAAAACGGCTGGTACTAAGATAAAATAATAATAAGTTTTAAAAGACTAGGCTCGTTCTAGTCTTTTTGTGTTATTTTTAAACTTTCACTAAATGAGCTTAATTTTCATGAAAACTGCCAAGGAAAGTATTATAATTTTAAATGATGAAATATTTAGTAACTTGAGGTGAGGATATGCGGCTTTCAACAACGCTAATTATTCTGTTGGTATGTTTGTTTGGGTTGTTGATGATCATTAGTGCGGTCAATATGCACGAAAAAGAGTCGATCATAATGAAAGTTATCTTATTTGTCATCGGTGTGTTGGCACTGATGGTCGGAGGGTATCTTTTGATTCGCGTAGTCTTATTAGGGTAAGATAAAACAAATTATTTGGTCTATAAAGCGCAATGTGGTAGTGTTAGAATGAAAGAGCTAATTATTAATTGGAGGGATCTGTATGGAAAAAGAATTTGATTTGACCCAGTTAGCGCAATATGACGGGCAAGATGGACGTCCAGCTTATGTTGCGATCGATGGTGTTGTCTATGATGTTACTGCAGTACCTGCTTGGAAGGGTGGCAAGCACCACGGGAACACAGCTGGTAACGATCTCAGTGCTGCGATCGCCCATGCTCCCCACGAAAAAGCAGTCCTAACTAAATTACCTAAAGTTGGTACACTAAAATAATACAAAAAAAAAGGAAGGTTTTTTAGCCTTCCTTTTTTGTGCTCATTTTTAGAGATCAAGGGTGTTTTTTGTGCTGAAATTAAGCCCAGTCACCGTTTCTAAAGATCGGGGCTTTTGTACCATCAGCACGGATGCCGTCAATATTCATGTCAGCTGAACCCATCATGAAATCGACGTGGATCTGGCTGAGATTTAGTCCAGCCGCTGCCAATGCTTCATCATCCATCGTAGTTCCATCCTGGATACTGAAAGGATAGGCACTTCCTAACGCTAAGTGGTTGCTGGCATTTTCATCAAATAAAGTGTTGAAAAAGACGATCCCTGAACGTGAGATCGGTGAAGGGTCGGGAACAAGTGCTACTTCACCAAGGGAGCTAGCCCCAGCATCAGTTTCGACTAAATGTTCTAAGATATCTTGTCCAGAGCTAGCTTCGATCTTAGTTACATGACCAGCTTTGAATGTAAACTTGATATCTTCTAGAATATTGCCTGCATAGCTAAGTGGTTTAGTCGAAGTGACATAGCCGTCGATCCGATCTTTATCAGCCGCAGTGAAGACCTCTTCAGTTGGCATATTAGCCATAAATTCGATCCCCTCGACACTAAAGCTACCAGCACCTTCCCAAATATGGTTTTTAGGTAATCCAATAGTCAAGTCGGTCTTAGGGGAAGTGTAGTGGAGAGCCACGAATTGTTCGTCATTGAGCCATTTAGCTTTATTACGCAAGGTTTGATCGTGTTCTTGCCACGCTTTGATCGGGTCTTTTTGATCGATCCGACAAGTCTTAAAGATCTCCTCCCAAAGACGGTCGACAGCTTCAGTATCACTTAGATCAGGGAAAACTTTTTTGGCCCAAGCTACATCTGAAGCAGCAACGACAGTCCAGGTAAGGTCATTGTTTTGGGTCGCTTTACGTACATTTAAAAGAGCTTTTCCCATCGCAGCCTGGTTTTTAGCGATCCGTTTGGGGTCGATCCCACTAAATGCATCGGGGTCTTCAGAGATCACTGATATCCGTGCGGCATGCTTATCCACGATATAATCTGCTTCAGCGCTTACGTAGGCTGGGATGTTTTCTAGGCGTTCTTCTGAAGCATGGGCTAAAAATTGCCGGCTAGTGAAGGTATCATTCCATTTAACGATAACTTCATTTGCTCCAGCAGCATAGGCTTCTTTGACGATCAAATGAGCTAATTGTTGTTGCGTCACTGAGATATATAGGACAACAGTTTGTCCAGGTTGAATGTTGACCCCCGTTTTTATGATCAAGTGAGCATATTGGGCGAGTTTATGTTCGAAATTTGCAATGGCCATAAAAATTCCTCCTTATTTTTTATCTATAATACCATAAGTAGCTTGAATTAAGGTACAATTAAATTTTTGTTTGAGCTTAACTATTGTTATAATAAGATGAAATACAAAACTTTTAGGAAGTGATGTACGTGAAAAAGCTTAAAGTGATGCCAATTTTTGGAACTCGTCCAGAAGCGATCAAGATGGCACCATTGATTTTAGAATTAAAAAAACGTGCGGCTGAATTTGAAACTGTTGTCACTGTGACAGCTCAGCACCGTGAAATGTTAGATCAAGTACTCGAAATTTTTGAGATCACCCCTGACTATGACCTTGATGTGATGCAACCAGATCAGACGATCACAACGATCACGACTAATGTGATGAATCGTTTAGAACAAGTGATCCAAGCCGAAAAACCGGATATCATCTTAGTTCATGGTGATACAACAACGACTTTTGCTGCTAGTTTAGCGGCCTTTTACAATAAAACTGCAATCGGTCACGTTGAAGCAGGGTTACGGACTTGGAATAAGTATTCGCCTTATCCCGAGGAGATGAACCGGCAGTTGACCGATGTTTTGAGCGATCTGTATTTTGCGCCGACTCTGCAAAGTAAAGAAAATTTATTACAAGAAAATCATCCTGTAGAGCAAGTTTATGTGACGGGAAATACGGCGATCGATGCCTTAAAGCAAACGGTCGCTCAAGATTATCAACATGATATCTTGGAAAAAGTTGATTTTTCTAAAAAAGTTATTTTAGTAACGATGCATCGCCGGGAAAATCAAGGTAAACCGATGGAACAAGTCTTTAAGGCGATGAAAGATGTTGTGGCCAAGCATCCTGATACCGAGATCATTTATCCCGTCCATCTCAGTCCCACGGTGCAAAAATTAGCCCATGCTGCCTTTGATGGGGTCGAGCGCGTCCATTTGATCGACCCGCTAGATGTTGTTGATTTTCACAATTTGGCAGCCCGAAGCCATTTTATCATGAGTGATTCTGGTGGGGTCCAAGAAGAAGCTCCATCCTTGGGCAAACCTGTATTGGTCTTGCGCGATACGACCGAACGTCCGGAAGGGATCGCGGCTGGAACGCTTAAGTTAGTCGGGACTGAATACGAAAACGTCAAACGTGAAATGACGGCGTTGCTAGAAGATGAGAACCAGTATCAACAAATGGCACAAGCTAAAAATCCATATGGTGATGGGCAAGCTAGTCGGCGGATCTTAGATGCGATCGCCTACCACTTTGGTCAGTTGGCTGACCGACCACAGGATTTTAGTTGATAAAAAGCATAAATAACTAACTGACAAAGGACCCATCACGATGCAAATGCATCATGATGGGTCCTTTACTATTTATACGGTTTTAGTGGCTTTTTTATTTTTCAGAAATGCGAAAAGGCCTAAGTTAGCATATAATAGCAGCCCTAGTGCTGATAATAAAGCCCCGATCTTTAAGCCAGGTAAGTGGTAAGTAAAACTTACGTGGTGTTTTCCCTTAGTTAAGGTCGTCCCGATAAAAGCATGATTAGTCTTGATGACGGTGCGTTTTTTACCATCGACCGTAACTTCCCAGCCCTTTGAGTACGGGATCGAAGACGTCAAGATCCCTTTTTTGGTGGCGGTAATATTACCGCTAACACCATTTTTGGTCAATTTGACATCTTGTAAAGCCTGTTTTTGGAGTTGTTGGACTTGCTTATCATAGCTAGTGCCCAGCTTTTCAACGTAGATCTTTAATTTAAAACTATATGTTCCAAGTTTAGATGGCGTCAAAGTCAAACTTGCAGGTAATTCTTTGAAATAGCCACTATTTAAAGTACCCTGAGTAACAGTCTTATAAAATGATAAAGCGTTTTGCTTAGGCTGGAAGAGTTTTTCTTGCCCAAGGTCTGAAGTTACACTAAGTGAAAAACTGTTGTCCGGCGATCCTTGTAGGATGTGGTAACGGAAATATTTGTAGGAACTTAGAAGTTCATTTTTCGCTAAGATCCCTTGGGTCAGATCGTTAATTTGCTTGCGTTTTTCCAAAGCTAACTGCTCACTAAATGTGAAAGGCGTGTATTTGATCTGAGAAAAATCAAAATGTAATTCGCCTGCACCGTACTTTTCGGGTTCTTCTAACATGATCTGGTAGGTCTCATCACTATCTTGTTTTACAAGGTCTTGGGGTGAGATCACCGTTCCCCGGCTTGAGATCAAACGATAAGGGACTTCAACGACTTCAGAAGTGATGGTCGTTGTAGGATAATTTTTAGCTAGCTTATCATCGACCACGACCCCTAAAGCTAAAGCCCGTTCACGTTGGGTGGGATTTAATTTATCAGCAGTCGAAGTAGCGATCGCTTTAGACTGGAGATACAACAGTGGAAAAGCATTTTTTGTTTGATAGAGCAAAGTTTGTTGATCTTTTTTACTATTTCCATTTGGATCAGTGAGCTTTTGGGTCGTCTTAGCCAGCTCATAACCATAAGGGATTTTATTAGCGTTAGGCTGGTTGAGCAAGGCAAACAGATAGCGGACGCCTAAGAAATTATTCAATACTGTTCGGTCAGAAACTTGGCCCAAGGGAATATTAGCTTCATACTGTGAGTTTTGCATCACATTTGAAAAATCGCCTAAGGACTTAGTTTGAAGTGAGTAGTATGAATTGATCGAATAGAGTTTAGAACCTAAAACATTGTAGAGATGGTAATCTGAACCCAATTCATAATTCTTGCTCAAAGTCGAGATCCGGTAAAAATCAGTTTGCGGATCGGGCAACGCTTTGTCTAAACCAAAGAAACGCTCATTTTTTAAAGTCTTATAGGCACCAGCGGGTAACATTTCGGTCGCATAGCCACCGTTATAGGGTGCTTCAAAGTAGATAGCATTAAAGCAGACATTAGCGATCAAGGCCCATAATAATAGGTGGGCTGGTAATTTTGAGCGGATCTTGGGCATGTTTGAAGCGATCAAAATACTCCAAAAGATAAATAAAAAGACGACCGGGATGAAGAGTTTTTCATCATTTTGGAATAGATAAGTCACGCCAATATAGGCTACATAGATCAGTAGGCTATACGTAAAGCTTTTTAAGCTCTTTTGTGTGAGCTTGTGGCTATTTTTTATCAAGCAACAAACTGCTAAGGCCATCGGTAAACATGTTAGCAAAGTCCACCGATTTGACGGTGCAAGCATCCCGTTAAAAACTGCGCCGAAAAATGGAAAGAGCAACATGATAAAACTCAGCAAAAAGCTCCCAAATAATAGCGGATATTTTTTGCGTTCACATACGATATAAACGAGCGCAAAAAACGCCAAGCTAGCAAATCCTAGCGCGCTCCAAAAGTAAAAATCACGGTTAGCTCCATTGATCAGCTGACTTGGCAGTGCTAAGTAGTAATAGGGGGGATAAAACGTCAAGCCATTAGCAAATGCGCCCCCTGAACGAGTCGAGTTTTTAACAGCCAAGATCTCAGGGATGAGCATGATACTGGCACACAACAAACTGGTCAGTGTCACCAGGCCTAAATTGAAGATGACCCGGAAAATATCTTTTGGCTGATAGAGCCGATGATAGTGTGTCCAAAAGCGTAATACCAAGTAGAGCATGGCTCCGATCCCTAAGACATAGGCAAAGTAAAAGCTACTGATCAGCATCCAAGTAAAAACGAGGATCAAAGGTAAGTAAGAACGTTTTTGCAAAACTGCTTCTAACGCCACGATTATCAGTGGAAAGAGGATAAACGGGGTCGTAAAGAAGGGTTGCGCAACATTTGAATAGAGCAAAAAGGCATTAAAAAGATAGACCAATGCTCCGGCAACGATCGTCCAACGTCCAAAGTCAAAATGCTTAGCTAGATAACAAAAGGCCAATCCCGCACAGTATAACCGCAAGATGATCGTCAATTGAAAAGCTAAAGCCAGCTGACTTTTAGGGAATAGCAAAGCGATATAGGTGAAAATATCTCCAATATTATAGTAGGAATAGACTTGAAAAGCATCACTTCCCAAGCCAAAGTTCCACGCCCATTGAGTTATCCCCTGACTAGGATCTTTGAAAAAGTTTAAGACCAGCTCGCGGTATTGTTCTAGTAAAGGCAGATGTTGATTAGCACCATCTAAATGCCAGATCAAGGCGTGTCCAGTGATCAAATAAGTTCCATAGACAAAAAATGAAACCAGTAAGAAGGCCAAAGTATAGGTCAAATACAGATGTTTTAACTGTTTTTTCTCAAAGGAAAAATTCAAAGCAGTCACCTCAGATCAGTTTTTGTCATGGATCTAACTTTAAGCATTGACAGCTTGAGCTAAAGCTGCGGCAAAATCATCCAAACGTTTGATATCTTCGTCACTATCGGGTGCTAAATTGATCTTGACGTTTTGAGCTCCTTGTTTAGCCCCAGCATTTTCTAAAGCTTGTCCAAATTTATCGACTGCCAAGCCAAAATATTCACCGTAGAAAGTATCGCCAGAGCCAGCCACACCGTAAACTTTGCCAGTTAGATCGACATCGGCTAGTTCTTCGTAAAAATCGATCCCTTCATCAGGAAGTGAACCTTCATCGTAAGTATAGGGGCAGACCACACAGAGATCGACCTCTTCGAAATCAGCTGGATCGGCTTGTGAGATCTCTTCGACTTCGACGTCCATTCCTTTTTCTTCGAGTGCTTGTGCGATAATATCTGCAATATCTTCATTGTTGCCAGTGATCGTGGCAAAGACAACTTTAGCTGTAGCCATAAAATTATCCTTCTTTCATATTTAATGTTTAGTTACAAGGACTATTATACCAAAATTGATAACAAATATTTTCCCAGAAAGGATAAGATATTTAAAAACTCAAATGATAAAGGTATAATGAAAGGGTCAAAGAATTTTATGAAGGGAATTTAGATATATATGATCACATTAAAATCACCACGCGAGATCGAAGCAATGGCAAAGTCTGGTGCGATCCTAGCGGGGATGCATGTAGGCTTGCGCGACATCATCAAACCGGGGATCTCGAGTTGGGATATTGAAGAATTTGCTAGAAAGTATTTTAAAGAACACGATGCAGTTGCTGCTCAGATCGGGTTTGAAGGGTATGAATATGCAACTTGTGTCAGTGTCAATGATGAGATCTGTCATGGCTTCCCACGTAAGAACTTGATCTTAAAAGAAGGCGATCTGGTAAAAGTCGATACAGTAGTGGACTATCATGGAGCGTTTAGTGATTCTTGCTGGAGTTATGTAGTGGGCAAAGCAACACCAGAAGTTGAACGCTTGATGGAAGTGACAAAAAAAGCGATGTATCTTGGGATCGACCAAGCAAAAGTCGGTAACCGGATCGGCGATATCGGGGCTGCGATCCAAAAATACGTTGAGGAAGAAAATGGTTATGGCGACGTTCGTGAATTCATCGGTCACGGGATCGGGCCAACAATGCATGAAAGTCCAAATGTACCGCATTATGGTGAAGCAGGTAAGGGCGTTAGATTGCGTGAAGGGATGACGATCACGATCGAACCGATGGTCAATATCGGTGACTGGCGGGCTGATATGAGCGATCCAGATGGTTGGGTCGCTCGGACTGCTGATGGTAGTTTGTCTTGCCAATATGAGCATACGATCGTGATCACTAAGGATGGTCCTAAGATCTTGACCTCACAAGATCCAGATATTGATGCAAAATATCTCTACCATCCATAGTGGGCTGTTAAAAGAGATAGTAGAGTGAGGCGTAATTTTTCGAATTGTGTTATAGCTTGTAAATCTGGGTAACACTGGTATAATTAAATTTGGAATGCTCAAGCGTTACCATTGTGACTATAGTGGGACGTAGAAAATTTTAAAGAGGTATTATTAAATGAAAGTAAGAAAAGCAGTTATTCCTGCCGCTGGTTTAGGGACACGATTTTTGCCTGCAACTAAGGCTTTGGCTAAAGAAATGCTGCCAATCATCGATAAACCAACGATCCAATATATCGTTGAAGAAGCTAAAAAATCTGGGATCGAAGATATCTTGGTCGTGACCGGTAAAGGTAAACGTCCGATCGAAGACCACTTCGATTCAGTTCCTGAATTGGAACAAAACTTAAAGGAAAAGGGTAAGACTGAGTTGTTACGTCTAGTCGAACAAACGACTGATATCAATTTGTACTTTATCCGCCAATCACATCCACGTGGCTTGGGTGATGCAGTTTTAATGGCCAAAGACTTTGTGGGCAATGAGCCATTTGTGGTCATGCTCGGTGATGATATCATGGAAGACAAAGTGCCATTGACAAAACAATTGATGAATCGCTACGATGAAACACATGCTTCAACTTTAGCTGTCATGAAAGTGCCACACGAAGAAGTCAACAAGTATGGTGTCATTGATCCAACTTCGGAAACCAAACCTGGCTTATACGATGTTAAACAATTCGTTGAAAAACCAGATGTTGATAAGGCTCCATCTGATTTGGCGATCATTGGGCGTTACTTATTGACCCCAGAGATCTTTACGATGCTTGAAACTCAAGAACCAGGCGCTGGTAACGAGATCCAATTGACAGATGCGATCGATCGCTTGAACAAGATCCAACGCGTATTTGCACACGAGTTCAAGGGTCAACGTTACGATGTTGGTTACAAGTTTGGCTATCTTAAGACTTCGATCCAATTTGGTTTGCGCCACCCAGAAGTACAAGCTGAATTGAAAGAATATATCAAAGAATTAGGCAAGACACTTAAATAGTCGAAAAAAGCTGGGGCTGATCCCAGCTTTTTTAATTTCAGCTAAGGGGAGGAATTTTAGATGACACGTAGACATCATCACGACAAACGCAGTCGACGTGGTTTAGCGTTAGTATTGAAAATAGGGGCGGCTGTGCTAGTTGTATTATTAGTATGTGTTATTGCATGGAAAAATGAGACGGTCCATAGTAGATTAGTTAGTGCTTTTGGTGATAATGAAAAGTTGCAAAAAGCAGAATATGACAAGCAACGAGCACTGGCGGCTAAAAAATATGGTTCTTCGACAAAAGAAGAAGCAAAAGTAGTGGATAAAGAGTCTGTTAAAGCAGATCCAAGCCAAAGCTCAACTGTGAAAAAAGCTAGTGAAAGTGAGCGTTCAAGTTCTAATTCTAATTATGGTACGTATACTGTCCAGTCAGGGGACTATCTCTCAACGATCGCAGCTAAGTACAATACAACGGTCCAAGAACTAATAGAGTTGAACGATCTTGAAAGTTCACGGGTAGCTGCGGGCGTGACGCTTAAAGTTCCAATGCAAGAACAACAGACGTCAACGCGTAGTGCTGCAACAGAGTAAATGAGGATGTAATGGAATTTAAGACAGTCAAACAAGAGTTGGATGCTTTCTACAAAATTGCGAGTAAAAATTTTAAACGCGCTAATATCAGTAATACTGCGATCGTGATCGCGTATTATACCTTAGTTGCGATCTTTCCGATGGTCATTTTTATCGGAAATATTTTGCCATTATTGCATATCAAAGCAGGTGAGATCTTACCCTATTTAGAAATGGCAGTTCCGAAGGCGGTCTATACTACGCTGGAACCCTTATTAGAAACTTTTTTGAGCAATGGTTCTTCAGGTGGGGTCGCTTCAGTCAGTGGGGTCATCTCCGTTTGGGCGGCTAGTCGAGGGATAAATGCCTTAAAGAAAGCTTTCAATGAAGCATTTGGAGTCGGAAATGATCAGGGGATCTTTACCCAGCGGATCTTATCATTTTTGATCACGATCTTTATCGGAGCGCTGTTGGTGATCGCCTTTATCGTATACAGTTTTGGGCAATTAGTTTTAGAATATCTCATCCCGATCTTTGGGTTGCCCTTGGATTGGTTGACGACTTTTACCCAATTGAAATGGCCAACGACACTTTTAGGGATCTTTTTGATCATGTGTTTATTGTACCTGTTAGTCCCAAATGCGAAAGTCCATTTACGCTATCTTTGGGTCGGAGCTTTATTTTCGACGCTAGGATGGATGCTCTTGACCCAAGGCTTTAGTATCTATGTACGTTATTTTGCGCGGTCGGTTTTGAGTTATGGAACGATCGGGACCTTTATCGTATTGCTGTTTTGGATGAATTACAGTGCTTTAGTGATCATGGTCGGAGCAGTTATCAATGCTACTTTGGAAGAGCGCAAATACGGTACGATCCGGTCTAAACGGACCTTAGATCACTTCAATGATAGTTCAGTCAAGCGTTTCTTTAATTGGAAACGTGGCTCTAAATAAATTAAATGCCAGCCGTTTTAGCAGCTGGCATTTAATTTATTCTGCGGTCAGTTCAGCTAGATAGCCTTCGATCTCACTCAAGGAAAAGCCTTTACGATAAAGGGCTTGTTTTAATTTAAATGAACGTTCTGGTTCGGGATAACGTTGATAACGCCGTAAAAGTTTAGCGCCTTGTTCACGTAGAGCCTCAAGTTGAAGCGTATCATCTTTTTCAAGGGCTAATTCTTCGAGCACCAAACTAATGGTCTCACTGCTAAACCCTTTAGTTGCAAGGTGTTGATAGAGTTTATTTTTTAAAGTTTGAAAGGCCAGTTTTTTATTTTTAGCGACAAATTTTTCAGCTAGCTTAAATGCAGTCTGGACTTGCTGCTCGAGACTAAATTCGGTGAGAGCCTCATTGATAAATTCTTCAGCTACCCCTTTTTGTTTAAGCTTTTGTGCGATCACAAACGGTCCTTTATCCGTTGTCTTAGCCGCTGTGCGGACGTAACTTTTAGCATAGGTCAAGTCATCTAAGAGATTTAGTTCGACTAACTTGGAAATGATCTGATCTTGGTCATTTTCAGGGACCTCAAGTTTAGTTAAATAGGTCTGGATCTCTTTTTTTGTGCGCAATTGATAGCTGAGATGATCTAAAGCTTTATTGTAGGCCTTAGAGAGCAAGTCGGCTTGTTGTAAGCGCTCGATCATTTCTTCATCAAGTTCGAGGCCCTTAGCGAGACGATATTTGATCAAAACATCTTCGCTGACGGGAAAAGCGTATTTACCGTCTAAATAGATGTTGAAACGTCCGGCTTTCTTTTGTGTTACAATCGCAGTGATTTTTTTAGCCATCAATTTTCCTCTTTTCTAATGATGTTACTACTATCTTAGCTTAATGTGTTATAATTTCAAAGATAAAAAATGGAAGGAATTTTAGTGTGAAACGAGTAAAGCCCAAAATGGCCTCTGGGGTCAGATTGAAAAAAGACCAAAAAATTGTTGTGACGATCAAGCGTTTAGGCATAAATGGTGAGGGGATCGGATATTATAAGCGAAAGATCGTCTTTATTCCTAAAGCTTTACCAGGAGAAGTCGTCTTAGCGAGTGTGACAGAAGCTAAAGAAAAATATGCCAAGGCGCGCTTGTTAAAGATCAAACAAAAAAGTCCAGATCGCGTCCAACCAGTGGATAAATATGATGTTGGGGGGATCGAACTTGAACATTTAGCTTATCCAGCTCAATTGGAATTTAAACGAGATGTGATCGCTCAGGCTTTAGCTAAGTATCGGCCAGCTGGTTATAAAGAATATGAGCTTCGGCCGACTTTAGGAATGGCTGATCCTTATCACTACCGCAATAAAGCTCAATTTCAGGTGCGTAAAAATAAAGCAAGGCAAGTCATTGCTGGCTTATATAAAGAAAATAGCCATATTTTAGTTGACCTACCGACTTTTGCGACGCAACGTGAATTGACGATGAAAGTGATAAATACTGTTCGAAAGCTACTAGAGAAATGGCAAGTCCCGATCTACGATGAACGCAAGGATCAAGGGACAGTTAAAACTTTAGTCGTCCGGGAATCCTTTGCGACGGGAGAAGCGCAACTGGTTTTCATAACCCGAACAGCGCAATTGCCCCGCAAAAATGAACTGTTGCCTGAGATCAAGCAGTTATTACCAGAAGTAGTATCGGTGATGCAAAATATCAATCCGCAAAAGACCTCTTTGATCTGGGGCGAAGAAACACAATTATTGATGGGAAAAGAAAGTATCACTGAAAAATTGGGCGATGTTAGTTTTGAATTGTCAGCGCGTGCCTTTTTCCAAATGAATCCCCTCCAAACTAAGGTCTTATACGATGAAGTCAAAGAAGCTTTAGAATTATCACCAAATGAGACTTTGGTCGATGCTTATTGTGGTGTAGGTACGATCGGATTATATGTGGGTAAGGATGCTAAAGAAATCCGAGGAATGGACATTGTGCCCGAAGCCGTGGCCGATGCGCAACTAAATGCCAAAAAAGCTGGGCGTCAAGCTGTTTATACGACCGGTAAAGCCGAGAACGTCATTCCAAAATGGATCAAAGAAGGATTTAGCTTTGATGCTTTAGTCGTCGATCCCCCACGAACCGGTCTAGATGACGCTTTGATCAAGGCGATCTTAAAATATCGTCCAGCTAAGTTTGTCTATGTTTCATGTAATCCTTCGACTTTAGCGCGTGATCTAGTGGCGTTGACCCAAGCTTATCGTGTTGAATATATTCGCTCGGTCGATATGTTTCCACAAACAGCGCGGGCTGAAGCAGTCGTTAAATTAGTTAAACGCGCCTAGTAAAAAATAGTGCTCGAAGAATTTTGGTCCCAGTTATATTGTCATAGGCATTTTCTGCAATCTTTGGTATAATTGAAATGATATTGGTGTAACTACACCCTTGTTTATAGAAAGCAGGAAGTTATATGCGTCATTCAAATGGGCCAAAGGAAGGCGAGTTTATTACGATCAAGAGTTATAAACACGATGGCAGCCTACATCGGACATGGCGCGATACGATGGTACTCAAGACAAGTGAAAATGCTTTGATCGGATGTAATGATCACACTTTAGTTACAGAAGCTGATGGAAGGCGTTGGGTCACCCGTGAACCAGCTCTGGTTTATTTCCATAAGCACTACTGGTTTAACATTGTGGCGATGATTCGTGATAACGGGGTTTCCTACTACTGCAATCTAGCCTCACCGATGGTTTTAGATAAGGAAGCTCTCAAATATATAGATTACGATCTGGATGTAAAAGTATTTCCTAATGGTGAAAAACGGTTACTCGATGTAGACGAGTATGCTGAACACAGTGCTAGATGGAAATATCCGGCTAAAACAGATCTGATATTAAAGCACAATGTTAAGACTCTAGTCGATTGGATCGAACACGGCAAGGGACCGTTCTCAAAAGAATATGTCGAGATTTGGTATAATCGCTATTTAGAATTGTCGCGCCGGCAGTAATTGCCTGTTTATAACCATTTGGGGCTGTGATAGAAGTCGCAGTCTCTTTTTTTATATCCAAAGGTGGGGAGACCAAAAGAAACAGAAAGGAAAAATTATGTTTAATAAAAAAAGACGTTATCGTTTGATGTATTGGTCACTTGAGTTGTTATTGGTCGCATTGTTGATCTTTGTTTGTACCCAGATAGGTTTTATCTTTCAACCGATCGGGATCTTCATTTCAACGATCTTTGCGCCGGTATTGATCGCCGGGTTCTTATTTTATGCGCTGAACCCTTTGGTCAATTTACTTACTAAAGTCCAGTATAAAAAGTTTAAGATCGGGCGCACTTGGGCAGTGACGATCGTCTTTCTCTTGTTCTTTGCCTTGATCGGCTTGACAGTTGCGTATTTAGTTCCTAAATTAACGACACAGGTCGAACAATTAGTCGCACGGACACCTAAGTATTTAAGTGAGCTTCAAGTATACTTAACTGAATTAGCGCGTAATTCTAAACGCCCAGATTGGGCCGACAATATCGATCTGACCGAATATATCAATAATATCAAAGATTCACTCAATGGTATCTTGAAGAACTTTATGGGTTCATTGACCTCGAGTTTGGGTTCAATGATCGGCGCGGTGACAAGTATCACAATGACGATCGTAACGGTTCCGTTTGTGCTCTTTTACATGTTGAAAGACGGACCGAAACTTTTGCCAAATATCAAACGCATGTTACCAGCTAAACAAGCTGATGTTATCGGGGATCTCTTGGTAAAAATGAGTGATACGATCGCTAAATATATTTCGGGTCAAGTGATCGAGTGTTTGTTTGTCGGAACATTTTCAGCGATCGGCTATGGCTTGGTCGGGATCCCATATGCACTTTTGATCGGCATGTTTGCGGGGATCACGAATATCATTCCGTATCTTGGACCGTATATCGGACTGGTGCCAGCGATCTTTATCGCACTTTCAATGTCATTTAAAGAAGTTATCTTAGTGATCGTTGTCTGTGTGGTCGTCCAACAGATCGACGGTAATCTCGTTTATCCAAACGTGATCGGTAAGTCGTTAGATATCCATCCGTTGACGATCATCATGATCTTATTAGCAGCTGGAAATATTGCTGGTCTATTAGGTATGATCTTGGCGATCCCACTTTATGCGGTCTCAAAGGTCGTTGTGACGTATGTTTATGACATTATCAAACTCCAAAACAGCGACACAGATGCCTAAGTGTCTAAGTTGCCAGGGACCACGATTTGTGGTATTTTGAAATTGTATTGAAAATATCTTATAAGTAGGGATGTATATTTTATGACAAAAAAAATAGCAGTATTAGGTGCCGGTTCGTGGGGTAGTACTCTTGCGAGCGTTTTAATTGAAAATGGACATGATGTCACACTTTACACAAACGTTGTCGAACAGGCGGCAGAGCTTAATGAAAAGCATACAAATGAACAATATATGCCTGGCTTTAAGTATTCAGAAAAACTACGGGCAACGACAGACTTGGAAGAAGCTTTAACTGATACCGATGCAATTTTATTTGTTGTACCAACTAAAGTAACACGCTTGGTGGCTAAACAAGTCAAAGAAGTTTTAGCTAAGTTAAAACAACGTCCAATGGTGATCCATGCCAGCAAGGGGTTAGAGATCGGTACGCATAAACGGATCTCTGAGATCATCCACGAAGAATTGACGGATCGTTATTGCTCAAGCATCGTTGTCTTGTCTGGTCCAAGTCATGCCGAAGAAGTTGCGCGACATGATATCACCTTGATCACAGCTGCTAGTGAAGAAGAAAAAGCAGCTGAGCAAGTCCAAGACATGTTTACTAATAACTACTTACGGATCTATACCAATAACGATGTAGTCGGTGTTGAAACTGGGGCCGCCTTCAAGAACGTCATCGCGATCGGGGCTGGTATCTTACATGGCCTAGGCTATGGGGATGATGCTAAAGCGGCCTTGATGACACGTGGGTTAGCCGAAGTTGCCCGTTTAGGCATGGCTTATGGAGCAAGTCCATTGACATTTATGGGTCTTTCTGGTGTTGGTGACTTGATCGTGACATGTACCTCAGTGCACTCTAGAAACTGGCGCTGTGGTGATCAACTTGGTCAAGGCAAGCCGCTTGATGAAGTTATTGAAGACATGGGCATGGTCATTGAAGGGATCAATACTGCGAAGGCAGCCTATGATCTTTCACGTGAAGAGCATATTGAAATGCCGATCACAGAAGCTATCTACAACGTTTTGTATAATAAAGCTGATATCAAAGAAGAGATCGGGAGTTTGATGACTCGCGATAGTAAATCTGAAGTTATCGGAAAACGAAAATAAACAGGAAAAGATCCGCCCCGATGTTTGGGGCGGATCTTTTAGTATAGCTTAGTTATTCTTCATCGACTTCTTTGGGTAAGATCTTGGCGGTCGTTTTGAAGATGAACCATTTACTAAAGAAGTAATTCAAAATACCACAGATGAGTTGATCGAGTATTTTGGCCAGATCTTTATAGAGCGCTAAGAGTTGCACACCGGTAAACATCAGCCCAAGATCCAAGATAAACGAGAAGAGCCGAACATTACAAAATGAAACAAATTCTTGGAGCGTCTGTTTCAAGGTCGTATTTTTAGAAGCAAAGACCCAATGTTTATTAGTTACGAAGGTAAAAATGATCGCAACGATATAAGCAAGACAATTAGCGAGTAAGTAGTTGAAACCAAGATCTTTTTCCAAGATATGGAATAAGATAACATTGATAGCACTAGCTAAAGTCCCAAAGAAGGTATAAGAAAAGAAGTTTTGATATTTACGATAGAGTTTTTTCAAGTTGGCAAAGCTGCTATATAGGATCTGGTCAAATATAGCTTTTCCTTTCCTAATTTTGTTTACTACCGTCTCCATTAGTCTAGGGTCAGAGTTGCGTAAAATAGCAACTAACCTTAATATTATAGTGGAAACACATGTTTTAGTGCAAATTTTGTATTCGCTCAGCTTTCTAGTTGACGCTAGGAAAGCAATTTTGTACTATTGAAACTAGCTTAATTTGATAAGGTAATTGGTGAGAGAGTATGGCAAAAATAGAAATCAAATATATTACTAAGAGCGTGCCGTTGCTCTTAGATAAAAAAGAAAAACACGATGTAAAAAACTTTTGGGAATTACGTGGGATCGACCTAGCTGTAAATGATGGTGAAGCGGTCGGTGTGATCGGTGATAACGGCTCGGGCAAGGTGGCTTTGATGAAGATCTTGGGCCAAAAAGATAAACAAACAACGGGTTTTATCACGACTAAGGCCAAAAGATCCTATGCTTCTTGTACGAGTTTAGACCCCGAAAAGACGGGGCTTGAAAATATTCGTCAAGCGATCGCTCAGGCTGACATTGATGAATTTAAGGGTAACCATTATACTAACGGGATCATCAACTTTTCTGAGATCGGTGAATTATTGTATCGTCCAGTCAAAGAATATTCGACGGGGATGTATGCTCGGTTAGCTTTGAGTATCGTATTATTCATTGATCCAGAATTAGTAATTTTAGATGAAGTTTTATCCCCAGTCGACCGGAACTTCTACTTTAAAGCCGTGCAAAAGATCCAACAATTAAAGGATACCGGTGTTACATTTATCGTTTCTGAAGTGCGTCCAGTTATCATCGAGACGCTTTGTGAACGTGCGGCACTTTTACAATTTGGTGTCTTACAAGATTTTGGGGCAACAACAGAAGTGGTCAGACAGTATGAATATGCTTGTGAATGGATCGCTAATTTGACCTTACCTGAAAAAAATGACTACTTAGCAGAAAAACAGGCAGAACAGGTCAACTTTGACATCAATAAGGTTTATGAAGTGTTCAAGAGTGAACAATTCAAGCATGGTTATACGCGCAAAGATGAGCCTCGGATGCGTAAGGAATTTTTTGTTGAACGCGGTAACGACCCTGTACAACGCGAAAAAGCCACGCAGACAGATAAACCAGCTAAACGTGTCAATTCTAAAGTGATCCTTGCTTTATTAGCGTTAGTAGTGCTCGTCTTTGGTGGCGTTTTTTGGTACCAAAAGACCCAAGCTTCTAATGCAACGAAAGCTAAGGGAAATTCAGCAAGTATCGCTAAAGTAAGTTCACAAAAAAAAGCTGCTTCTTTAAGTGAAAGCAAAACTAAAGCGTTAAGTGCTAAAGAAGCTAGCCAAAAAGCAGCGAGTGAGAGTGCTCAAAAAGCGGCAGAAGAGAGTCAACGTAAACAAGAAGAAGCAAGTAAACAAGCTGCAGCCAGCTCAGAAAGTGCAGCTAAGGCAAGTAGTGAGAGCGCAGCTAAAGCAAGCAGCGAAAGTGCCGCTAGCTTATCTTCAGCCCAAGCCGATGCGCAAACGATCAATGTGGCTGATGGTGATACGCTCGAGTCTTTAGCTGCAAAATATGCAACTACAGTCGAAAAAATTCAAGAATTGAATAATTTAGGTTCAAGTGTTGATCTAACAGCTGGTGAAACACTTTATGTACCGAAATAAAATTAATTAAGAAAAGGTGATTTATGTATGGGATCAGATCCTGGACAGCCCCTGTTATGGGGAATGATCGCATTGATCGCGGTCGTTGTATTTAGCTTAAATGTAATTGGGGAGCAGGCATTGCGTCAGAGCACCGATGCCCAAAAAGATAGCCTAAATTATCGGGCTAACAGCTGGATCGCAGCCTATTTAAGCAAGATCACATTTGGCTTCTTAGCTATGGCTAGTATAACGCAGATCGTCAGAGGTACTTGGGGGCTCGTAGCCTTGATCGTCTTAGTTTTGGGCTTGATCGGGCTAGAATTTGGCCTGGCTAGCAAAGTGACAGTCGAAAATAGTGGCTTATTGTGCCAAAAGTTAGGGTGGTTACTCAAACTTGAAAATGTGATCTTATGGCCACTTACTAAGATAGTTGCATTAGTTCAGCAAAGAGGTCAGATCAACGAGCCAACAGAGATGTCTTTTGAAACGATCGTAGAAAATATTCAACGGCAGCGTGAAGAAAGTGAATTGGATACGACTGATTTTGAGATGATAAATGGTGTCTTATCTTTACACGACAAAACGGCACGGGAAGTTATGGTACCACGGATCGATGCGTTCATGATCGATATCACAAATGATAATGATCGGAATATCGACAGTATTTTAGAAATGGACTATTCGCGGATCCCAGTCTATCATGAAGATAAAGACAATATCGTTGGGATCGTGCATATCAAAAACGTGTTAAAGCGGGCGCGGCGTTATGGCTTTGAGCGGCTAACGATCCGACAGGTGATGCATCCAGCGTTCTTTGTACCAGAAACAATGCCAGTCGATGAGTTGCTCTTGCAGATGCAAAAAACACAAAACCAAATGGCCATCCTATTAGATGAATATGGTGGGGTCGTAGGTTTGACGACTTTAGAAGATATTTTAGAAGAGATCGTCGGTGAGATCGAAGATGAATCCGATGAACCCGATAAATTGATCGAGCAAGTGGCTGAAAATGAATTTATCGTCCAAGGGAAAATGACTTTGACAGAATTCAATGATGAATTTGGGACGAAGCTTGAAATGGATGATATCGATACCGTTGCGGGTTATATTATCGCTAAAACAGGGAAGATCCCGGATGACGATGAAGTCTTGACGGTCACCGAAGATGATGGTTTAGTGTTGAAAACAGTTGAGATCGTTGATGATGCTCGGATCACGCAAGTTTTAGCAGTGATCCCACCTGAGCTTTCAGGTTGGCGTAAGTTTAGAGCGTTGAATCCAAAAGAAGATCAAAAAAATTGATTATATAGTAAAGGTCGGTTTTAACTAAGTGTTGAAACCGACCTTTTTTTAAAGTAAGATAATATGTGACATTTAGAGAAGTTAGCCAAAAGCTGATATAGAATTTAATTGTGAGGTAAATATGAAAACAGATGAACTAAAACAAGCCGTTGAAAAAAGACGGACATTTGCGATCATTTCTCACCCTGACGCGGGTAAGACAACGATCACAGAACAATTACTTTTATTTGGGGGCGTCGTTCGCCAAGCTGGGACAGTTAAAGCTAAAAAGAGTGGTAATTTTGCTAAATCTGACTGGATGGAGATCGAAAAGAAACGTGGGATCTCAGTTACGAGTTCGGTCATGCAATTCGATTATGCAGGCAAACGCGTTAATATCCTTGATACCCCTGGGCACGAGGACTTTTCCGAAGACACATATCGAACATTGATGGCGGTCGATTCAGCCGTGATGGTGATCGACTCGGCTAAAGGGATCGAGCCCCAAACTAAGAAACTTTTCCAAATTTGTAAAATGCGGGGGATCCCGATCTTTACATTTATCAACAAATTAGACCGTGATGGCCGGGAACCTTTAGAATTGACTGCCGAACTTGAAGAAGTTTTAGGGATCGATGCCTATGCGATGAATTGGCCGATCGGGATGGGTAAAGGTCTTAAGGGGATCTATGATATCTATAACGATCGGATCGAACTTTACCGCTCAGAAACCGATGGACAAAAATTCCTTGAACTCGATGAAAATGGCGAGATCAAAGGTGATGATCCGTTAAAAGAAGATAGTATCTACCAACAAGTTTTAGAAGAAGTTGAATTGGTCAAGGATGCCGGCAATGAATTCGACGAAGAAAAGATCGCAAATGGTCAATTGACACCAGTCTTCTTTGGTTCGGCTTTGACGAATTTTGGGGTCAAAACATTTTTAGATGCATATCTTCAATTCGCGCCTGCACCAGCTGCGCATAAGACCCAAGCTGGCGGTGAGATCGAACCAGCTGATCCGACCTTCTCGGGCTTTATTTTTAAGATCCAAGCTAATATGAACCCTAACCACCGTGACCGGATCGCCTTTGTCCGGATCTGTTCGGGTGAATTTGACCGCGGAATGGATGTTTTCTTGAACCGAACAGGCAAAAAGATCCGTCTCTCTAATTCGACTCAATTCATGGCTGATACACGTGAAACAGTTGAAACTGCTGTAGCCGGAGATATCATTGGGTTGTATGACACGGGGAATTTCCAGATAGGGGATACGATCTATACGGGTAAAAAGGCGATCGAATTTGAAAAATTACCACAGTTTACGCCAGAATTATTCGCACGTGTGACAGCCAAGAACGTGATGAAGCAAAAGTCATTCCATAAAGGGATCCAACAATTGGTGCAAGAAGGGGCAGTTCAGCTCTATCAAAGTTATAGCACCGGTGATTATATTTTAGGTGCGGTCGGTCAATTGCAGTTTGAAGTTTTCCAATTTAGAATGGCAAATGAATACAATTCTGAAGTCGTTATGACACCAATGGGTAATAAGATCGCCCGTTGGATCGACCCAGAACAATTAGATGAAAAGATGTCGAGTTCAAGAAACTTGCTCGTTAAAGATCGTCAAGGTGCGCCCCTATTTCTTTTTGAAAATGAATTTTCCGAAAGATGGTTCAAAGATAAGTATCCTGATGTAAAATTAACGGCAAAACTATGATCTCACATAGATAAGCGCTAATTAAATAATAAAAGCTCAGAACTGACAGTTGAGATCTACATCTCAACTGTCAGTTCTGAGCTTTTTAGTATAGTTATTTTACGGATCCAAGTTTAGATATTCACGGATCGTCCACCCAAGACCATTGACTTCAAACCAAAGCATTCCATCCACTCTGATCCGGCCTGTCAAGGTTACGATCTGACCATTTCTGATCAACCCGACTTTTTGGCCGAATGGTTTATCGTATAGGACGAGTTCACCATCTGGGATAAAGTCGATCATCGCATTATGGCGCAGATCGATCGAGCGTGGGAGATCAATATCAAGGGTATCACGGTCGCTGATCACAGCTGGCTTTTTATCCAACATTGTCATCAATTCGGCATCATATTTGATCCAAATACTGCCGCCTAAGCAATACCAACGTTGATCGTTATCGGTAATGATCGTTTCAAAAGTTTGCCAAATGGTATCTTTAGCTAAGATCACATCGGTCACTTGCCCATCAGGAGCATCTAAGCAAGGTAGGGACTGCTTGAATTTTAGATAATGCGGGGTATAATCAACATCTTTCCAACTGTCCCGGCGATAGAAATAGGTAACAGCCTGTTGATCATAAGTAAAGGCCCCATGTGTCAAACCGCGAGCCCGTAAGAGAGTGTAGTTGCGGATCGCAGGTGATGAAAGGGAAAACTCATCACCGACTTTTCCCTTAACAAAAGTTGGCTTTTGCAAGAACCGGCGATCATCGATATCTTGGCAAAAGATCCAAATGTTACCAGCATCTTTTTTACGATAGGTAAAGGTGATCGCAGCGTAAGGCAAGACAAAATCACTCGTAAAACCATCAACACGGATCAAATTGTAGCCTTCAAAATCTTTGAATCTAAATTTGATCGGTTCGTGGCGCTTACCCGAGATGATCTGCGGTGAAGCTAAGAATGTCTTATCTTCATCTTGGAAGATCAAGATAACAGTTGAATCCTGTGTAGTGGCTTTTTTCTTGATCTCATTTTTAGTTGTGACCGCTTGTTTTTGGTCTAATACGATCTCTGCTTCTTTTTTTAGTGGTGGCGCCGGGGCGATAGGTTGCTGAGCTGGCGCAGTTTTTTCGATCTCGATCTCTGGTCGTTCCTCGAGCAATGCTTCTTTGACCGGAGCTATTTCGATCTTAGAACGCTTAGCAAAGCGTGACCGGTGTTTTTCATTATTTGGATGTTTTGTCTTTTTTTGTCTTTTCGGTGCCAACTTGAACTCGCCTCCCTCGTATCAGTATCACGTCAATTATAACGTATCTCTAAAATGATTGCACAAAATTATTACTAGGTAATCTAAATTTTTTTAGTACTTAATAATAAAAAACCCCGTAAGGTAGCTTACGAGGTTTCTAGGTCTTAGTTCTCCAAATTTATTTCCACTAAGTTTCCTTGAGTAGTAACAGTCGCAGCGTCGGCACGGTCTTTTAAAAGCTTAGTTTTGACAAATTCAATTTCTTTAGGGGTGATCCGGCGAATTTTATTTGAGATCACGATCTCAGAAAAAGCATGTTTTTTCTTATAGACGACTTTTGAATTCCCTAAGGTATATACTTTGATGAAATGAACTGGTGATTTAACTAATTCATGTTGGATCATGCGTGAGTAGCTGTTGGTAACATCGATCAGTTGCATGTTGATTTCCCCCTTTGCTAAATATAGTAAAATTTTTGAAGTAAAATGTATGCTTCAAATTACCAATTCTATATATCTATTATAAACTATCTGACAAAAATGTTGAAAATAAAAAACTGGGAAGTTGGTAAAAAAACTCCCAGTTTGTTGAATTATTCAGTGACGTTTGCTTCGCTGATCACGATCGTATCGTCGGTCAGGTCGGCGTAAAAGTCTTTAACTTGGGGATGGTCAAGGTAAAAGTCGGTCACTTTGTCTTCGATCTGGTCTTGGATCGTACGGCGTAATGGACGCGCACCCATCTTAGGATCATAGCCCAATTCGACTAATTTCTGGCGAGCTTTGGTCGAAACTTTAAGTGACATTCCATTTTCTTGGAGCGTTTGGTCGACTTTTTCGAGCATCAACTCAACGATCTGGTCAAGATTTTCTTTAGTCAAAGCATTGAACTCGATAATATCATCAAAACGGTTCAAGAATTCTGGTTTAAAGTATTTAGTCAATTTATCGACCACAGAGTTAGGTGTGCTTTCCGTCGTGCCAAAGCCAACGTTGACGATCGGATCGCCTGAACCAGCGTTACTTGTCATGATGATGATCGTATCTTTAAAGCTGACAGTCTTACCTTGTGAATCAGTCAAGCGACCATCATCTAAGATCTGTAAGAACATATGCATGACATCGGGATGAGCTTTTTCGATCTCATCTAATAAGATCAAGCTATATGGATGGCGCCGAACTTGTTCGGTCAATTGACCAGCTTCTTCATAACCAACGTAACCTGGAGGCGAACCGATCAATTTGGAGACGGAGAATTTTTCCATATATTCGCTCATGTCAAAGCGGATCATTGCTTCGGTCGTCCCGAATAATTCTAAAGCCAGTTGTTTAGCTGCTTCCGTTTTACCGACCCCTGTAGGACCGACAAACAGAAATGAACCAATCGGCCGGCCCGATTTATTAAAGCCGATCCGATTACGTCTGATCGAGCGGGCAACTTTATCAACGGCGCGGTCTTGGCCGATAACATTCTGCTTAAGTGTTTGCGCTAAGGTTTGTAATTGCGCTTGCTCTTTTTGTTTGAGTTCGCCGACAGGGATGGAGGTCATTTCTTCGACGATCTTTTCCATGTCTTGGGCGGTAACTTCGCTTTTAGCTTGGGGTTTAGCCGTTAAGTGTTCTTCTAGTTTAGCGACTTGATCGCGGTAAAATGCTGCTTTTTCGTAATCTTCTTGGTCTAAAGCAGCTTTTTTGTTTGCCTGAGCTTGGGTTATCTTAGCTTTGACTTCGCTTGGATCAAAGGCTTGCAAGGCTAGATTTTTACGCGAGCCGGCTTCATCTAAGAGGTCGATCGCTTTATCCGGCAAATAGCGGTCCTGAATGTAACGTGTCGAAAGCTGGATCGCACTTTCAAGAGCTTCATCAGTATAAGCAACTTGATGATAGCTTTCATATTTAGCGCGCAGGCCGAGTAAGATCGCTAAAGCTTCTTCTTTAGATGGTTCTTCGACTTGAACGGGTTGTAGACGCCGCGCTAAGGCAGCATCTTTTTCGATCGTCCGAAATTCGTTTAAAGTAGTAGCCCCGACGAGTTGAAATTCACCTCGAGCTAGAGCTGGTTTTAAGACGTTACCAGCATCCATGCCACCCTCAGCGTTCCCAGCGCCAACGATCTCATGGATCTCGTCGATAAAGAGGATGATATCTTGTTTTTGTTTCAATTCATCCATTAATTCTTGCATGCGTTGTTCAAATTGACCGCGGATCCCGGTCCCTTGGACTAAGGAAACAACGTCTAGGCGGATGACTTTTTTATTCAATAGTTTTTGTGGAACATCGCCGTCAACGATCTTTTGGGCAAGCCCTTCGACCACTGCAGTTTTACCAACGCCGGCTTCACCAGTAAGAACAGGATTGTTTTTAGTGCGACGATTCAAGATCTCAGTTACACGTTTTATCTCGCGGTCACGCCCAATGACGGGGTCAATCTGGCCCGCTTTAGCTTGGGCAGTGAGATCGAGCCCATATTTATCTAAAATGCTACCGTTATCCCCATTATCACCGGCTTTTGTTGGCGGTTCTTGTGCGAGTGTATGGCGCTGTTGATTTTGTTGGTTGATCTCTTTGAAGAAATCAGCGAATGGGTCACTACCAAAGGAATCTTGGAAGATATCATCTAAAGATGGAGGTAGTTGACTTTGATTTTTCAAAGCGCGATAGCAGTTAGGACAAAGATCGATCGAAGTTTGGCGACCGTTGATGTTTGTTGTTAAATGTAGCGTAGCTTGGTTTTGCTGACAATTTTGGCATAACATAGCTATTCACGACCTTTCCGGTAAAATTTAATGTCAAAATTAGTTTGACCAACTTTGACCTTTGTAGCTTTATTATACAAATTTTTATCTTAAGTGCAAGCAAAAAAATCGGTAGATGGTATAATTTAAAAATGTGCGAGAGGGGGTAGCAGGATGGAAAAAGATTATCAAGCTCTATTAGATCGCTTGCATGCAGGTGAGATCACAGAATTTGAGATCGAAACCGCTGAATTTATGGATTTTCAAAAAATTTTACTAAATTATAATTATCGGAAAAATGTAGTCGGCACAGCTAAACGTGGCGGCGGAGTTATCTATCATTATCATAAAAATGATAAATAAATTTTTTTTGACATATTATCAAAATGTTTAAGAGTGATGCCTTGTCTTGATAAATAATTCATGGTATTATCTTTTTATAGCAGGTGCAATACTTAGTGTAATCGCTAATGTAAACGAATTCTTTTGCAGCTGTAATCAATTTGTTTACTAATTGTTGCACAAATCTTATTTATATTTAAAGGAGCATGATCCACAATGGAAAAGAAAGAATTTCACGTAATCGCAGAAACAGGTATTCACGCACGCCCAGCTACACTTTTGGTGCAAGCTGCAAGTAAATTTAACTCAGATATTACTTTAGAATATCAAGGTAAATCAGTAAACTTGAAATCTATCATGGGTGTTATGTCATTAGGTGTAGGTCAAAACGCTGACGTTGTGATCTCTGCTGATGGTGCTGATGAAGCAGAAGCAATCGCTGCTATCACAGAAACAATGACAAAGGAAGGACTTGCTGAATAATGACGAAAATGTTGAAGGGTATCGCAGCTAGTGACGGAATTGCAGCCGCAAAAGCCTACATGCTCGTGCAACCTGACCTTTCATTTTCTGAAACCAGCATCTCTGATCCAGAAGCTGAGATTAAGCGTTTAGATGATGCTGTTGCAGCCTCCAAGAGTGAGCTTGAAGCTATCAAGCAAAAAGCTGCCCAAAACTTAGGTGCTGAAGAAGCTGAAGTTTTTGAAGCGCACTTGACGATCTTGGCTGACCCTGAAATGATTGGTCAAATCGAAAATCAAATCAAGAATGAAAAAGTTAATGCTGAAGCTGCGTTGAAGAGCGTGACCGACATGTTTATCTCCATGTTTGAAGGTATGACAGACAATGCTTACATGCAAGAACGTGCAGGTGATATTCGTGACGTAACTAAGCGTGTTATGAGTCATTTGTTGGGTGTAACTTTACCTAACCCAGCTTTGATCAACGAAGAAGTCGTGATCGTAGCGCATGACTTGACACCATCTGATACAGCACAGTTAGACCGCAATTTTGTTAAGGGCTTTATCACTGATATCGGTGGGCGGACATCGCACTCGGCTATCATGTCAAGAACGCTTGAGATCCCTGCAGTTGTAGGTTCTGGCTCAGCAACGACTGAGATCAAAGAAGGCGATATGGTCATTATTGATGGTATTGCTGGGGATGCAGTTGTTGATCCAACTGCCGAACAATTGGCTGAATATGAACAAAAAGCTGCTGATTTCAAAGCTCAAAAGGCTGAATGGCAACAATTAAAAGATGCTAAATCTGTTTCCAAAGACGGCAAAGAAGTTATCTTAGGGGCTAATATTGGTACACCTAAGGATGTTACAGGTGCTGTTGACAATGGGGCAGAAGCAGTTGGCTTGTTCCGTTCTGAATTCTTATACATGGATGCAAGTGAGCTTCCAACAGAAGAAGAACAATTCGAAGCTTATAAAGAAGCAGTTGAAGGCATGGACGGCAAACAAGTTGTTGTACGTACAATGGATATCGGTGGGGATAAAGATCTTCCTTACCTACCACTACCAGAAGAAGAAAACCCATTCTTGGGTTACCGTGCGATCCGTATCTCGTTAGATCGCCAAGATATCTTCCGTACTCAATTGCGTGCGTTGTTACGTGCTTCTCACTATGGACGTTTGGCTATCATGTTCCCAATGATCGCTACTGTCAAGGAATTCAAAGATGCTAAGGCAATCTTTGAAGAAGAAAAAGCTAAGTTAGTTAAAGAAGGTATCCCAGTTTCTGACGATATCGAAGTCGGAATGATGATGGAGATTCCTGCTGCTGCAATGATCGCAGACAAGTTAGCTAAGTACGCTGATTTCTTTAGTATCGGAACCAATGACTTGATCCAATACTCGATGGCAGCTGACCGTGGTAACGAACGTGTATCTTACCTTTACCAACCATATAACCCATCTATCTTGCGTTTGATCAAGAACATCATTGATGCTTCTCATAAAGAAGGCAAGTGGACTGGTATGTGTGGTGAAATGGCTGGCGATCAAGTTGCTGTGCCATTGTTGCTTGGTTTAGGTTTAGATGAATTCTCAATGAGTGCAACTTCGATCTTGAAGACACGTAGCTTGTTGAAGAAACTTGATTCAGTTAAGATGCAAGAATTAGCTCAAAAAGCAGTTGAAGATTGCGAAACAACTGAAGAAGTTGAAGCTTTAGTAGCTGAATACACGAAGTAAAATTTGATCAACTTATCTTAAAGAGAAGAGACCGGAAAGAGATTTCTGGTCTCTTTTTGTCTAAAATCAGTCGAGAAATGTTAAAATATTAAGAATGGTATTTTTTTGCTCTTCGCATCAGTGAGAGCATTGCAAAGGAATAGTTAAAACCATATAATTAAAACTGATAAAAAGTTGAGGAGGAAAGGTGCTTGTGAATATCGGCATATTTACAGATACGTATTTTCCGCAAGTCAGCGGAGTTGCGACATCGATCGATACTTTGCGTTCCCAATTAGAACAAAAAGGACATACGGTCTATATCTTTACGACTACTGATCCTGATGTCGAGAAAAATGTCTATGAGCGCAATGTATTTCGCTTTGCTAGCATTCCGTTTATTTCTTTTACCGATAGACGCATCGCTGTTAGAGGGCTGTTTCAGTCTTATCAAGTAGCTAAGGAATTAAATCTAGATATTGTTCATACGCAAACTGAATTTTCAATGGGCTTGATCGGGAAATTTGTAGCTAAAGCGCTAAAGATCCCGTGTGTTCATACTTACCATACGATGTATGAAGATTATTTGCATTACGTGGCTAAAGGGAAATTATTGAAACCATCCCATGTACGCTTGATGACTTGTTCATTTTGCGAAAAAATGAGTGGGGTCGTGGCACCAAGTGAACGGGTCTTAGAGACGTTGACTCGTTATGGTGTCAAAGAACCGATCACTGTTATTCCTACAGGGGTCGATTTGACGCGTTTTAAAGTTGCTAGTGAAAATAATGTTCGAAAACACTATGGGATAGCTGAAGATGCGCCTTTGTTATTAACGTTGAGTCGTTTGGCCTTTGAAAAAGATATCGATCGTATGGTAGCTAGTTTTCCTGCGATCAAAGCTCAAGTCCCAGGGGTCAAATTGTTGATCGTAGGTGATGGCCCAGCTAAAGAATCATTGCAAGATCAAGTAAAAGAACTCGAGTTGACCGAAGATATCATCTTTACAGGTGAAGTGGACAATACTCAAGTGAGTGAGTTTTATCATGCCGCTGATCTATTTGTTTCAACTTCGGTCTCAGAGTCGCAAGGACTAACGTATATCGAGGCGTTGGCAGCTGGGACTAAAGTGGTCTCCTCGAAAAGCCCATACACGGCTGAACTTCTAAGTGATCGGACGATCGGTGCAAATTTTGAGACTTTACAAGAATTTGTTGAGTTAGTAGTTGAATATTTGACGAAGCCAGCCAAATATCAAGATCCTAAACCGTTACAACAGAAGTTAAAAGAGATCTCAGCTGATGAGTTTGGTGAAAAGGTCTTACAATTTTATGAACGCAGTAAGGAACACTATCTGGAGTTGAGTCAGACCACCTACTCAAAAGAACACAGCTAAAAGGAGTTTTCTAATGTTAAATGTTCACATGTATTCGTCGGCAACTAAGGTCAAAGGCCAAGGGGTGGGCAGTGCATATACCGAACTGATAAAGTTGCTAGAAAAATACTATCCTGAGCAGTTGGCGATCACGATCAATGAGTTTGGTCCAGCTGATATCAGTCACTATCACACGATCGACTTAAAGTTTTTCTTTTCGACTTTTTCCAAACGTCGGGGCAAAAAAGTGGGTTACGTTCACTTTTTGCCAGAAACACTGGAGGGAAGTCTCAAGTTACCGTGGATCGCACGTAAAGTATTGTATCGCTATGTGATCGCTTTTTATAAGCGGATGGATGCCCTAGTCGTTGTTAATCCGACTTTTATTCCTAAACTGGAAGCTTATGGGATCGCTCGTGAGAAGATAACTTATATTCCTAATTTTGTATCTAAAAAGGAATTTCATCCGATCGCTAGTGAGGCCAAAAAGCAGTTACGTGTGGAAAAAAAGTTGCCTACCGATAAATTTTTGATCGTCGGTGTTGGGCAGATCCAGGAAAGAAAAGGCGTCTTTGATTTTATCGAGCTGGCTAAGCGCAATCCTGAATTCGAATTCGTTTGGGTCGGAGGCTTTTCGTTTGGAATGATCACTGATGGCTATGCAGAGTTGAAAAAGGTCGTCGACGATCCACCTAAGAATTTACATTTTCCGGGGATCGTCGAACGAACTGAAATGTGTGAGTATTACAACTTGGCTGATGTTTTCTTGTTACCATCATACAATGAACTGTTCCCAATGAGTGTGCTGGAAGCATTTAGCTGTGATACACCCGTTGTCTTACGTGAACTCGAGCTTTATGAAGGTGTGATCGCGGGTTATTATGCTGGTTGTGCTGATATCGATGAGATGGAAAAAAAGCTCAAAGAGTTAGCCAAAGATCCAGATGTATTGGCTAAATTGCGTGAGCGGGCTAAAGCAGCAGCTAAATTTTATTCAGAAGATCGCCTGGCTTTGATCTGGTTAAATTACTATAAAAAGCAAGCGGGGAAAGTGTGATGTCAAAGAAAAATAAATTAGCCCTCTTGGTAATGATATTGATCGGGGGCGGGATCTTTTTTTATTCTGTTCAAGGGATCTCCTATCATGACTTAGTTGGTGATATCACACATCTTAATTGGTGGTGGATCGCAGTAGCCGTGTTATGTATGGCGCTGTCGATTTGTTGCGAGGGCTTTGTAGTCAAAGAATTGCTGAAAAGACAGTTCCCGACTTATTCTTTTAAGGATTCGTTGCGGATCCCGTTGATCGAAGCTTTGTTTAACGGGATCACCCCGTTTGCTTCAGGCGGACAGCCAGCGCAGTTATTTGCCTTGTTGCAATCTGGGGTAGATGCTGGACGTGCGACCTCGATCTTATTGATGAAATTTGTGGTGTATCAATCGATGATCGTTTTAAATTTCATTGTTTGTTTATTTTTAGGATTTCATTTGATCGCTAATAAATTGCATGTTATGGGATTACTGTTGATCTTTGGCTTTTTGATCCATTTGGCAGTGATCTTAGGTTTGTTGTTGATAATGTATTGGTATGACTTTACTAAGAAGATAACAAATCTATGCTTGCACCCTTTTAAACGTTTTTTAGCTCCAGAACGTTATGAAAAATATGATAAGTTGATCAATGAAAAGATCGATAACTTTTATCGGGAGAGCTTACAATTGAAAGCTAACTACCGCTTGTTGTTCAAAATTAGTTTGATCACTTTGGTCCAACTATTTTTCTATTACATCATCCCGTTTTTTATCCTGTTGGCTTTACGGGTCGAACATGCTGAATTGTTGACGGTAATGACGCTTCACGTTTTGATCGTGATGGTGATCTCACTATTCCCGATCCCTGGAGGAGCTGGAGGGGCCGAATACAGTTTTTCACTGATTTTTTCGGCCTTTGTCAACAGCGGGAGCAAGCTGGTCTTGGCAATGATAATTTGGCGGATCATCACCTACTACTTAGGGATGTTTGGTGGCATGGTAGCCTTAGTGATCAAGCCAGATAAATATTCAAAACAAGATTAAAGAGAAGAATATCCTAAAATCTTCAACTTTTTTGAATTGTTTCATTATATTTGGTGTGTTAGTATATAATTTGCTAAGGTATATCAAAAGTAGGTCCATGATCTACTTAAATGAAGAGGAGATTTATATCTATGGAAAATTCACAACTTGTGGCAATTATCGAAAGACTAGATGCGATGATGAAAGCAGACACAAATGAAGTTCAATCACGTCGTTTTGAACGTGAAGGACAAGAAAGAGGATTCGTAACATACGATCCTGCAACACAAACTTTTGAATTAGAAGAATTAGCAACACATCAAAAGTTCGATTTTGATGATATCGATCTAGCAGCGATGGAGATCTACGACTTATTAAACGACTAATTTTAAAATATCTTTAAATCTTGTGGAATGACTATCTTTTTCATAGGATATTAAACTATAATTTGACGCATAGACAATTAAATACTACTTAATTATTGGAGGCAATTAGATGCGTTCAGTGCTAAAGAAAGTCCGTGATGGGCTGAATACGCGCACAGGGTTTTTTATTTTAACTCTGGTATTACTTTGGATTAAAACGTATGCTGTTTATGTTAATAAGTTCAGCTTAGGGATCAATGACAGCATGCAACGCTTCTTACTCTTGTTAAATCCGCTCCCAGCAGGTTTATTACTTTTAGGCATCGCCCTTTATTTTAGAGGTAAGAAGTCCTATTGGATCATGATGATCGTCGATTTGATCGCCTCATTATGGCTTTTTGCCAATATTTTGTACTATCGGGAGTTTTCTGATTTCCTATCGATGGGGATTATTAAGTCTTCAGGATCAGTTTCAAATAATTTATCGTTAAGTATTGGCGAGATCTTACATCTTAGTGACTTATGGGTCTTTGTAGATGTGATCATTTTGACATTACTATTGGTATTTAAGGTCATCAAAATCGATACACGACCAGTCAAGTTCCGCTATCCGATCGGAGTCACACTGTTATCATGTGTTTTGTTTGCAGCTAATCTAGGTTTAGCCGAAAAGAACCGCCCACAACTGCTGACACGTACATTTGACAATAACTATATTGTTAAATATTTAGGTATTAACTTCTATGCTGCTTATAACGCTTACCAAACGCATAAGGAAAGTGCTACAAGAGCTAGTGCAAGTAGTAGTGATATGGATCAGGTCTTGAAGTTTTTGGAAAAAAACAAAACAACAGTCAATCCAGAATACTATGGTAAAGCAAAAGGTAAGAATGTTTTTGTTTTCCATTTGGAAAGTTTCCAACAATTTATGATCAACTATAAAGTTAATGGTAAGGAAGTAACGCCAAATATCAATCAATTTTATAGCGATCAAAGCACGATCTCCTTTGATAATTTCTACCACCAAGTAGGACAAGGGAAGACTTCTGATGCTGAAACGATGTTAGAAACATCACTCTTTGGTTTACCATCAGGGTCAGTTATGACCTCTTATGGTACCAATAATACCTTCCAAGCGATGCCAGCTATTATGGACCAACAAGGCTATACAACAGCGGCATTTCACGGAGATGTTGGTAGTTTTTGGAATCGCGATAATACCTATAAGTCTTGGGGATATCAATATTTCTTTAGTGAAGACTACTACAAGAATAAGTCTAACTATAGTATCGGATATGGTTTGAAGGATAAACTGTTCTTACAACAGTCGGTTAAGTACATCGAACAGTTACCGCAACCGTTCTATGCAAAGTTGATCACGGTCACAAACCACTATCCATACGAACTTGATAAGCAAAATCAAACGATCGAAAAGACGACAACAGGTGATAGCACGGTTGACGGTTATGTTCAAACAGCCAAGTACTTAGATGATGCTTTTGGCGAATTTATCAGTTATTTGAAAAAAGCAGGTCTCTATGATAATTCGATGATCGTTGTTTATGGTGACCATTATGGCATCTCAAATAACCATAAAAAGGCGATCGCGCAATTACTTGGTAAGAAGAGCGTGGATAGTTATGATCTAGCACAGTTCCAAAAGGTTCCATTCATGATCCATGTTAATGGGATCAAGGGCGGAGTCGATCATACTTATGGCGGTGAGATCGACGTTATGCCGACCTTATTAGACCTTTTGGGGATCAAGAATACGGATACGATCCAATTAGGTAATGATTTATTGGCTAAGGATCGTAATCAAACAGTTGCCTTTAGAAATGGTGACTTTGTTTCACCTACATTTACCAAGATCGGAAGTACGATCTATAATGACAAGGGTGAAGATGTTACAGATAGTTTGACGGCCGAGCAAAAGGCACAAGTTAAAGCACAGACAGAATACGTTGATGAAGAGTTATCACTTTCCGATAAGATCATCACAGGCGATCTGTTGCGTTTCTACACACCTGCAGGCTTTAAGGCGACCGATAAGACTAAATACAACTATAAGTATTCAGAAGGCCTAAAACAGCTCAAACAGGCACAAAAGGATAAACCAACGAGTGTCTTGCAGCAAAATAATGGCAATTCAACTGAAAACCTATACGAAACAGACGCTCCTGAACTGAAATAGTTTAGGCAAAAGCGTGTAAAACAACACAAGTAGTTCCGTATAGCTAATAGGAAAAACGCTCCGATGCAAAATACGCATCGGAGCGTTTTTTTGTTGTCTGCTAAGTTGATCTTGGGTGTAAATGTTTTGGTATAAAAAAGCGATGTCACAGGCTCTTTTTTGAGAGTGTGCTATAGGAATAGTAAAGAGAGATAAGGTTATATTTTAGTATTAGGAAAAAATTTTTGAATATATTCAAAAAAATCTAAAAAAGTTATTGACGTTTCTTGATAGATGTTGGTATACTATAAAAGTTGCTGATGCAGAGCAGTTGCTTAAAAATATAATATAAAAAAGATGTTGACATCATCTTGAAAATCATGATATTATATTTAAGCTGATTTGTTACAGCATAACAAAAAAATTATTTTCTTATTGACATTGATTAATGGTTTTGATAAGATAAATAAGTCGTCTGATTACGACGTTGAAAAAAATAATTTAAAAAAATTATTGACAACGAAAATCAGATATGATATAATAATTATGTTGATTGTATCGGTTAGATAAATCAATTAAGTAGATCTTTGAAAACTGAACAAAGTTTCGATAAGCAAATGTGCAGGGTCTCTT
>OFMU01000070.1_pt1 | contig 79129 bp, 70 predicted proteins | sample 1541861 | NCBI WGS metagenome assembly OFMU01 (sample SAMN04209238, study PRJEB22552) | human gut metagenome | biome: gut; material: feces | host: Homo sapiens | place: USA: Oklahoma
ATATTGTGTCATAGGGAGTCTTTTTTGTGCTGTCTGTATATTTTGGGGCAGTTCATTTTTCCGACTCTCTTTTTTATTTGTTACATCGTACTTGCAAGACCAATCAACAACGGCATAGTCACTATCGAAATGAAGCTGACTATTGCGACCGTTTGGGATGCAAGGCCGGTGTCTTTGTTATACTTCGCCGCAAAGACGACTGTTATGTTTGCGGGTGGTGCGCTCGCCGCAATTATCATTGCGGTCAGCAGTGCTCCCGTGATGCCGCAGAGTCTGAAAACGCCGAGGCATATGAGCGGTATAACCGCGAGCTTTATCAGCGCGACGCAGAGTATCCGCCACTCTTTGAGCGCGGATTTTATCTTCGCGTTCGAGAGATATGTGCCGAAAATCAGCATCGCCACGGGTGTGTTGAGCGCGGCGAGATAGTCTATCGGCGCTTCTATGACATTGGGCAGTCTTATCTTCAGCAGATACAGCGGCAAGCCGATTATGAGCGATATAGTGCCCGGATTTATCAGGATGTTCTTGAAGTTGAACTTCGTCTTTTCGCCCGTCTCGGAGCGCGACATCAGCCAGATGCCGTGGGTGAACGAAAATAAGTGGAACATCATTATGACGACCGAGCCGTAGAACACGCCCTCGTCGCCGAGCACGGCATAGGCGAGCGGCAGAGCCATATACCCGCAGTTGCCGTAGACGCTCGAATATTTGAATATTGCAGCTTTGCCTATCGGCGATTTGTTGAACACAACGGAGCTGACCGCCACGCCGATAATATGTATCGCGGCACCGCAGGCAGCGGCTATCGCAAGGCGCGTCGCCGATTCGCGGCTGAACTCCATGGAGATAAACGACTGCACTATCTTTGCGGGAGTGATGATATAAAACATCAGATCCGTGCACAGGCGCGCGGCTTTCTCTGTGAAGAGCTTTGTCCTGTCGGCGATAAAGCCGACAGCGACGAGGATATACAGTATCGCCACCTGCTCGGCGGCGATGAGAAAATTATCTAAAAACATCAGCTCTCTGTTTTCTCAGCCGTTTCGGCGGTCTCGGTGTTTTTCTCGCCAAATCCGACTCTGGTCAGGAGCAGCGCGCAGATGAACACCGCCGCGCCGAGGTCGCACCACTCTATGGGCGACTGATTGCAGAGCAGATAGTCCCTGCCGACAAGGGTCATTATGAATCTCGGCAGGAAGCAAATCAAAGAGAACATAATTGCGGGCAGTCCGTAGCCGACGAGCTTCCAGTCGAAGCCGTCGCCGCCGACCTTTGAGTTGAGCTGAGAGAACGCCATTAAAAATGCCATAAGGAACACGCACATAAACAGCTCATAGAGAAGATCGGAAACATTGAGGAAATTTATCGTGCGCATGAAGCGGTGCATGAGTCTGAAGATGCACCAGAGCACCGGGAACAGCGCCATGAGCTTTGACTCCGAGGCGTTTGACTTGCCCTTTAAGTGACCATAGCCGAAGAGGACGAAGAACACCGCCGCAACAACGGCGCAGAAGCCCTCAAGTCCCCTTGAGATAAGACCCGTTTTGAGATACTGAACCGACTCAGTGCCGTACATGAGCGCAGTGTCAGTAGCAGTCGCGAACACTGTCTTATACTGCGAAACAGCGTCGATCATCAGCGTCAGAGCGAACATGAACGCAGCTATTGCGAGCCCTGTTGAGCCGAATTTTTCGGTCGAATAAGATATCTTCTTTCTGCTCGCTATCGCAATTGCAAGAAACGCAACGGCGGACACGGCAAGCAGGATATACGACAGCCAGATGCTCCAGTCGCTGCCGCTGTAGAACCCTGTCGTGGGTTCAAGCACTCCTGATGCATACTGATAGCAGCGCACCGGAATCAGCACCAAAAGAACTGCAGCAAGGGCTATCATCATAATTTTAAGCATTGAAACTTTTTTATCTTTCGGCATTGTATCAAGTCCTAAAAATTATTTTTGTCTGTTAGGCGTGCTCATCGCTGGGGATATATCTGAGCTCGCCGGGATAATTATCGAGTCTTTCGTCAAGCTTTACATAGTTGCGCTGGGCGCAGACGCTCTTATATGCCGGGCGGATTATTCTGCCGCCGGTCATCAGCTCTTCCATTCTGTGCGCCGACCAGCCTGCAACGCGGGCGACGGTGAACAGCGGAGTGAACAGATCCTCGGGGATGCCGAGCAGCTTATACACAAGACCGGAATAGAGATCGACATTTGCGCACATGATTTTTTTGTCTCCGCGCAGCTCGGCAAGAATCTGCGGAGTGAGGGTCTCGATAAGTTCAAGGAGCTTGAACTCATCCTCAAACTCGGTGTTCTCGGAGAACTTGCGCGCGTGCGATTTCAAAATAACCGCGCGGGGATCGGAGAGAGTGTAGACCGCGTGACCCATGCCGTAGATGAGTCCCGAGCCGTCGCCCGCCTCTTTTTTGAGAATCTTCTTGAGGAAATCGGCGACCTGATCCGCGTCTGTAATATCTTCAACGCCCTGCTTGATATATTCGACCATCTCGGCGACCTTTATGTTCGCGCCGCCGTGCTTGGGTCCTTTGAGAGAGCCGATGCCCGCGGCGATAGCCGAATATGTGTCGGTGCCGCTCGAAGTCAGCACGCGGGTGGCGAAAGTCGAGTTGTTTCCGCCGCCGTGCTCGGCGTGGAGCATGAGGCAGATATCGAGCATATGCGCCTCTTCAGGAGTGAATTTTTTATCCGCTCTTATCGAATAGAGAACTGACTCGGCGGTGCTGAGGGTCTTGTCGACCGGGTGGAGATACATGCTCTCGTGATAGAAGTTGCGGCGCTTAACCTGATAGGCGTAGCTCATTATCATGGGCACCTGCGCGAGCAGCTGTATCGACTGACGAAGGACGTTTTCTATCGAGATATCGTCCGGATTTTCGTCATATGAATAGAGTGCGAGGACGCTTCGCGAAAGCTTGTTCATGATGTTGTGCGAGGGAGCTTTCATTATCATATCCTCGATGAACTCGTTGGGGAGCTCGCGGCTCTCGGCGAGAACGCTTTTGAATATCTCAAGGCGTCTTCTCGAGGGCAGGGTACCGAAAAGGAGCAGCCACGCGACCTCTTCAAAGCCGAAGCGTCCCTCCTGCTCGCATCCGCTGACTATCTCGCGAACATCGATTCCGCGGTATATAAGTCTGCCGTCTATCGGGACACGCTCGCCGTCCTCGACATAATATCCCTGAACGCTGCATATCTTTGTCAGCCCCGCCATAACACCGGTGCCGTCCGAATTTCTCAGGCCGCGCTTGACCTGGAAACGATCAAAATACGCAGGATTTATCTTGTTATACTTGTCTATTTCTCCGCATAAACTGTTAAGGGCATCCTGCGGGATAGAGGATATATAATTCGCCATGCGTTCGACTCCTTTCTCGCTCCGTATATAAATTTATATAATAATGTATCAGAGTACAATTTTACACCAAAACGGCAGCAAAAGTCAAGTTTGCCGAGGTTCGGGAGGTAAAAAATATGAAAAACAGAGGATTTTTATTCATCATTCTGATAGCCGTTCTGCTTATCTGCCCGCTCGCCGCAACGGGCGGCGCAAAAGCGCCGGAGAAAGGCGGCAACGAAGTCACAAAAGCGAACACACAAGATGATGAGAACTCGATACTCGTGCTCTCCTCTTCGACGAAGAAGATAAACGAAATAGACATGTTCGAATATGTTGTCGGCGCAGTGGCGGCGGAGATGCCGCCGACATATCATTCGCAGGCTCTGCGCGCCCAGGCCGCCGTATGCTATACATATGCGGTCAAAAAGCGTTCCAGTCCCGACCCCACGCTCGGCGGCGCGGACATAACCGACGACAGCGCGGTGCATCAGGGATATTTAGACGCGGCGGCGCGCAAGGAAAAATGGGGCGACAAATACGAGACATACGAAAAGAAGATCGAAGAGGCTGTCAAAGACGTTTTCGGCAAGACGATAACCTATGACGGGGAGATTATAACCGCGGCGTTTCACGCGATAAGCTGCGGGCAGACCTTCAGCGCGGAGGAGGTCTGGGGCAAGGATGTCCCCTACTTAAAGAGCGTCACGAGCGCGGGCGACAAGCTCTCGCCCGACTACTCATCGACGCTGACGCTGACGGCGGATGAATTCAAAAAGGCTTTCGCCGGCTCGGGCGCAGAGCTCGGCGGCGACGCAAAAAAATGGATAGGCGAAGTCAAAAAGACGGACAGCGGATATATTTCCTGCACCGTGATTGGTGGAAAAGAATTCACGGGCGCGCAGGTGCGCGAAAAGCTGGGACTCCGCAGCGCCTGCTTTGAGATAAAATGCACGGGCGACGAGTTCAAAATTACCGTCCACGGATACGGTCACGGGGTCGGCATGAGCCAATACGGCGCGGACTACATGGCGCGTCAAGGCTCCGACTGGCAGGAGATAATCAAGCACTATTACTCCGGAGTGGAGATAAAATAAAAATCGGGGCTTCCCCGAAAGAGAAAGCCCCGAAGCCGATAATTTCAGCTCTGCTCGATATTGCCGTTATAAGATATTCTGTAGTTGAAATTTCCGATATATTCACCTAAATAATAAAGCCTAAGCTCGGCAGTATTTCCGCTTATGTTATATGAAATCGACATAAGGCTCGAATCATTCTCAGAGCATGTGTAATTCAGGCTTGTTATTTCGGAAGTTCTGTCTGTCGGAGAATACATTCCTTTCACGACAACCTGCAAAGTGCAGATAAACTTTCCGTTTTTATCGCTGATATTGTTGATAAATGTTTTTGTCTTTGTTTTATCGGTAATAGACAAAGGTTCGGCTTCCCCATTTTCGCCGCGGCTTTCAATAACCGCGCAGGTATATCCGTCACACAAGTCCATTACTTCGCCGATTACGATATCTTTTCCTTCGGCATAAACGGTTTCGTCTACCGCCACCCCGCCGTATTTTGAGGTTTCGGCACTTGCGCATAGGGCAAATGAAGCACACAACAGCAGAGCCAGCAGCATACTTACGATTCTTTTCATTTGAAAGCCTCCCTTGAAATTTTTATAGTTAATTCACTTCGGCGATTTCACTTTAAAATATAAATTGCAAAAAGTCAAGTATATTCAAAAAAAACGTTTCTGCATTATAAAATAACGTAAATCGGCGCCCGCGCAGCTCTGCGTGGACGCCGAAGTTTTAGTTTTTTAATTCACGCCTTTTTTCGCCGCGGCCTGCATAACTTTGTTGGCTATGGGCGCCGCCGCACTGATACCCTCGCCGCCGTGTTCGACAACAACGACGACCGCCAGCGGGAGATCCTCGCGCTCGGAGAACGCGACAAACCATGAATGGGGCTCGCCGTCCGTGACCTGCGCGGTACCGGTCTTTCCGCCGAGCTGAAGCCCGGGGAACTTGCCCTCTCCGTAGTGGGTCGTGACATTCTTTCGGAGCATATCTTTGATGGTGTTCGCTATATTTTCGTCGAGATATTTGAGCGTCGGCGAAGTCAGCGAGCTCAATGTGCTGTCGCTCTTGAGCAGCTTCGGCGCAGGCGCGCTGCCGCCGTTCGCTATCGCGCCCATCATGGTGAGCATCTGGCAGGGATTCGCAAGGGTCTGATACTGACCGATGCCCGCCCAGCCGCGGTCGACGCTGACTGCATCTTTCAGAGTGAAATAGCTCTTTGTGACGCTTATTCCGTCTATTGTTATCCGCTTGTTGAAGCCGACCTGCTCGGCGGTCTTTGTCAGCGCGTCGTTGCCGAGCTCCTCCGCGATGCAGGCGAAGGTGCTGTTGCAGGATTTGCTGAGTGCCTGCTGGAAATTGACCTTTCCGTGGACGGAATTACACTTGACTATACCGGTAGAGGTCTTATATTGACCGGTGCAGGTAAATGTGCGCGAATTTATATCGGGTATATTTTCGAGCGCGCTAATCGACGTGACGATTTTAAAAGTAGAACCGGGAGTGAACACGCCTGACAGGAAGCGGTTGAGATATATTGCCTCGTATTTCCCCGTGGTGTCGCTGTCGATATCGGTGGGCTTGTAATACGGGTCATAGGTCGGAGTCGAGACCATGCAGAGAATTTCGCCCGTCTTGTAGTTATATACGCCGACTGCGCCCTTTCTGCCGTTCAGGGCGTTATACGCCGTGACGCAGAGATCGGCGTCTATAGTGAGGGTTATATCGTTGCCCGCTCCGTTTCTCTTCAGGTCGTATACGCCGTTTAAGAAGCTGTAGCCCGTGAGTTCGCCGCGGAACGCGCTGTGCGCTCCGGTTGAGATAAAGCCCTCGAGGTCGCCGACCGCATGGAGGGTGGCGCGGCGCACGGTGCTGCTCGAGTTATATTTTCTCTCGCCGTTCGCTGTCTGAGCCAGCACCTTGCCGTTGCGGTCATATATCGTGCCCGCCGCGACTATCTGACCCGACGAATATATATGCTTATTGGCGCGCTTGAACACCCATGCTTCGGCGTTGATGCCGAAGGTCGCCGCAAGGACTATGACGCCCGCAAGAAAAATTGCCACGAGCGCAAACATGAGCTTTGAGCGTTTTGCTATGCCTTTCATTTGATCAGTCCTTTCCGCGGGTTACGAGTCAGAATCGAGATAATATTTCGAGCCTATCCAAGTGCGGTTGTCCGCCGCTTTGATAAACGCTATCAGCGCCCAGCAGCATATCGCGCTCGAACCGCCTCGGCTGATGAACGGGAGGGTGACACCCGTAAGGGGCAGAAGATCGGTGACGCCGAAAACATTGAGTCCCGTCTGAAAGAGCAGGAGACAGCCCGCCGCTATGCCGGATATGGCATAGAAAGCCGAGCGCGAACCGCTCGCGCAGCGGATGCTGTGAAACGCGATAAACATTATGCAGAGGATGACGAGGATGCCCATAATAATGCCCCACTCCTCGCATATCATGCCGAATACCAAATCTTCCGTCGCTGCGGGGACTTCTTTGAGCTTTCCGTCGCCGATGCCGACGCCGAGCAGTCCGCCGCTGACGCTGTAGATGAGCACGCGCGTCTGCTGATAGCCCTTGCCGTACATATCGTCCCAGACATGGCGGTAGGTCGCAAAGCGAGCCATAACAAAGTCGGAGCGTATCAGCACAACGAGTCCCGCCGCCATCGCCGCGCCGACGCACAGGAGCACTATCGTGCGGAAGTCGCCGGAGCGCATGAACGCGAGGACTATGAACGTAAAGAAGAATATCAGCGCCGCGCCGAGATCGCGCATTAAGAACAGCAGCGCCACGCAGACGACGCAGAAGATAATATATTTTGTGAGCGAGCGAGTGGTCTGCAATTTATCGAGAGTCGCCGCGCCGACAAAGACGAACGCGACCTTGACGAACTCGGACGGCTGGATGGACATTCCGCCGATACTCAGCCAGTTGAACGCGCCCTTTATATTGCGCGCGAGGATAAGAGTCAAAACCAGCAGACCTATTGCCGCCACAGCCATGGGCGTTCTCATCACCATGGCGCGGTCGACATTCGAGATGAGCCAAAGCAGAGCGACAAAGCAGAATATGCCGAGCATATCCGCGACGAACTGCGTCTTGACTAAATCTTTATTCGCGCCCGCAACGGTGACGAGCCCTATACCCGTCAGGAAGAACGCTATCATTTCGAGCGCCGGGTCTGCGCGCTTTCTCGCTATCGACATCGCGATGAAATAAACCCACTCGACGGCGAGATATGCGCCGAAAAATATGAGACACTCCGTGCTCAGCGAGCCGTCGTCGTTGAACACGACCTGAGCCATTGATATGAGCTGGAACGCCGTGAGCAGAATCAGCGCGGGAAGCCACCATTTTGTTCTCTTCATTGTCTTTTTCATGCGCTCTCCCCTCCCGTCGTTCTGAAAGTGAGCGTGCTGCCGCAGATATTGATCGTGTCGCCGTCATCGAGCTGAGTCATGCGTCTGACGGGTCTGCCGTTGAGCAGAGTGCCGTAGGTCGAATCCATATCCGTAACGCTCCATTTGCCCGTTCCGTCATCGAACACGAGCATGGCGTGATGAGCCGAGACATTCTGCCGCTTTAACTTTATCTGCACATCGTCTCCGCTGCCTATCATACAGGTTATAAGGCCGTCGATTCTATATGCGTTTCCGGTCTTTTCGTCGATTATATAATCCGCGTGCTCGTCCGCAGGGGCGGTCTCTTCACCGTCCGCCTGTTCAACATGCTCTTCCGGAGCCTGCTCGGGCTCGATAGCCGCATTCTCGACGAATACGAACACCGCGTTGCCGAAAACTATCGTGTCCCCGTCCGCGAGGGCGCGGGGCTTGTCTATCTTCTCGGCGTTGATATATGTTCCCGTCTTCGAGCGCGTGTCTGTCACGCGCCAGCCATTCTTATGCTTTGAAAGCACGGCGTGAAAACGCGAAACGGTGTTATATCCGAGGACGATATCGCACGCCTTGCTGCGCCCGACCGACACTTCATAGCCGGACAGCGGCAGGCGGTCGCCGTTCGCCTCGTTGACAAGATATCCGGTGACGCCGATCTTCTTATTGCCCTTGAGCAGAGAGGGCACGCAGAACGCCGCAACAAGCAGCGCGAGCACGGGCATTATCCACCGCGCCGCATCGCCGAATATGAGAGATATATCTATATTCATGAGTCCACCTCCGATAATCATAACGACTGACGAAAAGTTATTCCTGCTGTCATTTTACTTTTTTCGCAGTCAAAAGTCAACCGCGCGCCCGTACTTAGTTCGTTCATATTTGGGCGATACCCTTGATTTTGTTCGCGATATAATGTATTCTATTATCACAGCGCAAAAAGCGCAAAGGATGTTAAAACAAATATTCTTAAAGGAATGATGATAAAAATGAAAAAAGCTATTCTGTGTATTTTCATGTGCCTTGTGCTTATGCTGAGCTTTGCCGCCTGCAAAAACAAGTACAGCAGCTCGGACACCACCGCACCCGACACCACGGAGGGCACCACTTCGAGCCTTGAGGACATAATCAACGCCCTCAACGGAGTTGACACTACGGATTCTTCGAACCCCGCGAGCACCACCGAGGCGACCGAGCCCGAGACGATGCCGAAAGGTCATGAGATAAAGGACAACGGCGCGAAGAAGAACATCAAAAAGACCCGCTTCTACACCTATTTCCAGAAGAACTCAAAGCGCGATTCCTACACCATGACCGCGACCTGCTCCTCCAATATGCAGGGTGCCTCCGTCAATGTGCCCCTGACGATGGTCAAATCAGGCAAAAAAGCCTATATGAGCATGAAAGCTCCCGCCGGCAACGGCGTATCAATGACAATGTCGTTCATTTCGGACGGTGACAAGTTCTATATGGTATTCCCCGAGGGCAGGATGTATCTCGCCGTTGACGCGGGCGAGGCAGGCGATGTCAACGAGGCTATGAACTCCCTCTCGGCGATAGACTTCGAGGGCATGGAATATGTCAGGACCTCGGAAGTCAAGGCTGACGGCAAGAAATATATCTGCGAAGAGTACAAGAGCAACGACAGCACGATAAAATGCTATTTCTCCGGCGACGACCTCATCAAGATGGAAATTCTCAGCAGCCAGGGTGTGCTCGTCTGCGACAACATCAAATTCTCCTCAAAGGTCGACGAGAGCCTGTTCAAGGTGCCCTCGGGCTACACTGATATATCCACTCTCTACGGCTCGAACGGACAGTTCACAGGGTTTTCAAAATGAGCGTAACTAACAAAAATGTGATAATAACCGGAGCTGCCGGCGGCATAGGCCGTGCGGCGGCTCTTGCCTTTGCAAAAGACGGATTCGGCGTGCTGATAAACTACCGTACTTCCGAAGATGCGGCGCTCACTCTCTGCCACGAGATAAACGAAGAAAACGGTAGGGCGGTCTGCTTCAAAGCCGATGTGAGCGCGAGAAGCGAAGTGGACGAGATGACGGACTTCGCCCGCAGGGAGCTCGGCAGAATAGGCGTGCTTATAAACAACGCCGGAATCGCTCAGCAGAAGATGTTCTGCGACATCACCGAGCAGGATTTCGACCGCATGATGGGCGTCACGGTCAAGGGCGCGTTCAACTGCATTCAGGCGGCTCTGCCCGACATGGTTCACGAAAAGAGCGGAAAGATAATCAATGTCTCCTCCATGTGGGGTGTATGCGGCGCGTCGTGCGAGGTGCATTATTCCGCCGCAAAGTCGGCTCTGATCGGGCTGACGAAGGCGCTCGCGCGCGAGCTTGCGCCGTCAAACATTCAGGTCAACTGCATCGCCCCCGGCGTTATCGACACGAAGATGAACGCCTCCCTCGGCGAAGAGACGCTCGAACTTCTAAAAGAAGAATCTCCCATGGGACGCTTCGGCACGCCCGAAGAAGTGGCGCGCCTCATGCTCTTTCTCGCGGGAAACGGTTCGGATTTCATAACCGGTCAGACGATAGGCATAGACGGCGCTTTTATCTGATGCACACATTGTGCTCAATTTTTCCGTTCATTTTTATAGTTTTTGTATAATTCTTCTTGATTTCTCATTCTTTTTATGTTAAAATCAATTGAAATGTACACAAACAAAGCCGCGGAGGGGTTTTTCGCGGCAACAAAATCTGTTTGGAGGAAACGATATGGCTAACTGCCCCAAGTGCGGCGCGCATCTCAAACTGACTGACTGGCGCCCCACCTGCCCTCATTGCGGCATCAATCTTATCTACTACGGAATGGAGGAGCGTCTGCTCGAGGATGCCGACAAGGCCGAGAGCGAACACGCCGTATTCCAGAAGAAGCTTGACAGGCTCAAGGCTTCGTTCATCGGATCTCCCCTGACAATAATCAGAATCGTGCTCAGCCTTCTTCCCATCGGAGCGCTCATGCTTCCGCTGGCGAATGTGTCCTTCTGGGGACCGTTCTTCGAGAAGAAAGTGTCGGTCAATGCCATCACGATATACAATGCGGTGTCAGCGCTCGATTTTGACGCGCTGTTCAAGTATATCGGCTCGAGCTTCTTCGGCAGCACTTTCCTGCTCTACTTCATTTCGCTTGTGACGATTCTGCTTTCGGCAGTGCTCATCCTCGTCAGCCTCATTATGCTCACGATGGCATGCTCGAAGCACGGCAACCCCCGCAACATCACCCTCAACAGCATCATGCTTGTGCTCGCGACGGTCTCGATAGTCTGCTTCAACTTTTTCGCAAAGGATCTCACGAAGTTCTTCCCCGATGTTTTCAGCGGTTCGGTCGGCTTCGGCGCATATGTGTTCCTCGGAACGCTCGTCGCTCTGCTCGTCATCAACATAGTCATCGCGAAGGTCGGCGTGAAGGTCAAGTACACCGAGACGTTCATCGGCGGTATCCCGTCTGAGGAATACTTCGAATATGTCAAGCAGGGCATGAGCACCCACGCTATCAGAAAGATGATGGCAGAGATCGACGCGAACAACAAGGTCGAGCTCGCCATGAAGGCAAAGGAAGAGGCCGACAAGCTCGAAGCAGAGGCAGAGAAGCTCTCCGCAGAGGCGAAGGCATCGGAAGCCGCAGGCGCTTCCGATGCGGGTCACAAGACTCAGCTCGCCGCTCAGGCAGTCGATGCGGCTGCGAAGAAGGCCATGGAGGCCGCGGAGCTCGCAAGAGAAGCTACCGCCGCCATGGAGTCCCTCAAGCAGTTCAACGAGCCCGGCGCAGAGACAGAAGAAAAGGAAACTGTCTCCGCAGACAAAAAATAAAAACAATATCGGATTTTCAAAGCCGTACAGTATCCGCTGTGCGGCTTTATTTTTATAATCATTGCAACCGCGCTGTTTTTATGCTAAAATCTACTGAGTATCTTTCGGAGGTGGCAAGTTGTATTTATCGGCTGAAAAACTGAAGAGCGGCGCTCTGCTCGCCCCGATGGCGGGCGTGGCGGACAGATCCATGCGCGAGCTGTGCATGGAGTTCGGCGCAATAGGCTGCATCGGCGAGATGGCAAGCTCAAAGGGCATAAGCATGAACGACCGTAAATCCTCCGAACTGCTGAGTCTGAGCGATGCCGAACGCCCGGCGGGTGTCCAGATATTCGGCGACGTGCCAGAAATAATGGCAAAAGCCATTGAGACCTGCATGAAATATTCGCCCGATTTCATTGATATAAACATGGGCTGTCCCGCACCGAAGGTTGCGGGAAACGGCGGCGGCAGCGCGCTGATGAAGCGTCCCGAGCTTGCCGCGGAGATAGTCGCGCAGTGCGTGAAGGTCTCCCCCGTTCCGATAACGGTCAAGATGCGCGCCGGCTGGGACGCGGAAAATATCAATGCGCCGGAGCTTGCCGTGCTATGCGAGCAGGCGGGCGCGGCGGCGATAACAGTACACGGCAGAACGCGCAAGCAAATGTATGCGCCGCCCGTCGATCTCGAAGTGATAGCCGAAGTTAAAAGGCGTGTGAAAAGCATACCCGTCATCGGAAACGGCGACATTGTAGACGGCAAGAGCGCTGCGGATATGTTTGATAAAACCGACTGCGACGGAATAATGGTCGGTCGCGGAGTGCTCGGCAGGCCGTGGGTATTCACTCAGATAAGCGAATATCTAAAAAGCGGAACTGTTCTCCCTGACCCGCCCGTAGATGAGCGCATGGACATAATGCTTCGGCATATCAGCGCGCTGATAGCAAACAAGGGCGACTATATCGGAATCCGCGAGGCGCGCAAGCACTCGTCGTGGTACATTCGCGACATACATGGGGCGGCGGCTTTTCGCCGCGAGCTCGGCACGCTCGAAAGTTTTGAACAGCTTGAATCGATAGCGAAAAAGGTAGTTGAATCTGCCGCAGAATAAAGAAACGGGAAACCGCCGGAAAGCAAGAAGCTCTCCGGCGGTTCCCCAAACCATATCTCCTATATACCCTTCCGCGCCGATTGCACGGAACGCAGTTAGTATAACACCGAATACATATAACCGTCAATATTATTCAACAAAAAGCACCGCCGAAAAGCTCAGCGGTGCAGTTTTATTTTTATCTGTTGAAGCTGTCAAGAATGATGCTGAACTCGTCATCGGGATTTATCTCAGCAGGTCTCTTGGCGATATAAGGAGCTTCTTCCTTCTTCGGCTCTTCGGGAGCTTCGGGCTTCACGGGCTGAGTGATGCTCGTCTGAACATACTCGGTCTGCGCCGCCGGAGCTGCGGGAGCCTCCGCCTTGGGCTGCTCTGTGGGATACATCGCCGACTTCGGCTTATCTTCAAAGCCGGTTGCGATAACGGTTATCATCATCTCGTCATCCATGTTCTCGTCGAACGCGATGCCCCATGTGATATCCGCATCGGGATGAGCCTGCTCGGTGATGAGCTCGGCTGCGCCCTCGATATCCTCAAGGTCAACATCGGGAGCAGCGGTGAAGCTGATAATAACGCCCTTTGCGCCCGCGATCGAAGTCTCAAGCAGCGGGCTGGAAATGGAGCCCTTTGCCGCCTCTGTAGCCTTGTCCTTGCCGGAGGCCTTGGCAAAGCCCATGTGAGCATAGCCTGCGTCCTTCATTATCGAAGTGACATCGGCGAAGTCGAGGTTGACGAAGCCGGGGACTTTTATAAGCTCGGAGATACTCTTGACGCCGTGGAGCAGGACCTCATCCGCCATCTCAAAAGCCTCGGCAAATGACATCTTCTGTCCGTTGTTCATCGCCTTGAGCTGTTCGTTGGGTATGACAATAAGGCTGTCCACATTCTCGGCAAGGTTTTCTATACCCTTTTGAGCCTGAAGCTGCTTCTTTCTGCCCTCAAACTTGAAAGGACGGGTGACAACACCGACGGTGAGTATGCCCATATCCTTGGCGATTCTTGCAATTACGGGAGCGGCGCCTGTGCCCGTTCCGCCGCCCATTCCGGCAGTGATGAATATCATATCCGTGCCCTTGAGCGCGTCGGAGATAACATCGCGGCTCTCTTCAGCCGATTTCTCGCCTATTTCAGGTCTGCCGCCTGCGCCCTGACCCTTTGTCAGCTTTTCGCCGATCTGGATCTTGTGCGTTGCGCGGGAATGAGTAAGTATCTGCTTGTCCGTATTGACAGCAATAAACTCTGCGCCGAGCACGCCGCTGTCGACCATACGGTTGACGGCATTTCCGCCGCCGCCGCCGACGCCTATAACTTTTATCTGCGTGGTTATCTCGCAGTCATTGTCGAGTTCAAACGCCATTTTGTAACCCCCAAACTGATATGTAAAAAACGGTTAGTTTTCAGATAGATTAATTTTAGCATATATTCAATGAAAAGACAAGCAAAAAATCAAAACAAATTTGCCGTCCTATTCGACCGCCTGTTCCGGCGATATCTCCGCCGTTGTCCGTTCTTCAGACGTCGTTTCGCTCTTCTTAGTTCCGGGTCTGAAATACGCCTCGTCAGTTATGGAGGCGTCAAGAGTGCCATACTCGCTCGAGTCGACTCTGTCTTCATTTTCGACGGCGCCTGCCGCGAGCTTGAGCTTGTCCGAAATATCGGCAAAAGCACCGAGCTTTATCGTTATTCTGCCGTCATATGTAAGCGTCAATTCGGTGGGATCGCTCACATCCGCGCCGGTTATCTTGCCTTTAAGCGAGGTCTTTTCAGCCTCAGCCATCAGATTTTTGTATGTATCAAGCGGAGACTCCTCGCCGTCCTTTACATTGAATGCAAGAACGCTCCCGGGTTCAAAAGTTTTGGTTTTCGGGAACTTTATTTTCTGCGACACATTCTCGGGCTCGGAATCGAGCAGTTCGATAACTTTGTATTTCGTATCGGTCAACGCCCATGTGCCGTCGACGCAGACGCCGTAGAACACCTTCGCCTGCTTATATTCTATAGAAACCGTGTGCGGCAGCTTGCGCTTTATCGTAACCGTTTCTATATACGGCAGCTTCTTGGTTATCCTGTCTTCAGCTTTGTTGAGATTTATCCACATCAGGCAGTCATCGATATCTATCCCGGACGCGCTGACTATCTCGTCCCCGTCATATCTGCCTTCTCCGCTCAGAGAAAAGCCCTCCACGCGGAACAGCACCGCACTGCCGATGAGCGCAGCTGCCGCGAGCACAACAATAACGATCGGCAGAGTCACTATCGCTATTCTCACGCGACGGCGGCGTCTCGCCTTTTTGCTCAGTCTTTTCTTTTTCGGAGTCTTATTTTTCTGCGGCTGTGCTTTTTTGTTTTCCATGCGGGACACCCCTTTTCAACTTTCTCTTTCGATCTCCGCCCCAAGTGAGCGAAGCTTTTCTTCCATATCCTGCCAGCCTCTGTCAATGAGACAGACATTTTCTATCGTCGTGCTGCCCTGCGCCGCAAGCCCCGCAACGGCAAGCGCCGTACCCGCTCTCAAATCGGCGGCGCACACACATGCACCCGTAAGCGTCTCGACGCCCTTTATCACCGCAACCTTGCCCTCGGTCATTATATCCGCGCCGAGGCGGCAGAGCTCGCGCACATGGCGATATCTGTTTTCAAAAATATTCTCTATCATAACGCTCGTGCCGTGCGCCACGCTGAGCATAGCCATGACCGCCGCCTGGGAATCGGTCGGGAAACCCGGATACGGCATCGTCCGCACGGTCTGAACACTGCGCAGACGAACGGGAGCCAAAATATGCACGCTGTTTTCGCCGCAGTCAACTTTGCACCCTGCCTGCTCAAACACGGGGATTACCGGAGTTATATGTTCGGCGCGGGTGTCTAAAATGCGCACGTCACCGCCGGTCACTGCCGCAGCAGCCATATAGGTCGAGGCGATTATTCTATCCGGAATGACCGTATGCTCGGCAGAATGGAGCTTTTTCACGCCGCAGACCTTTATCTCGCCGCTGTCGGCGCCGGATATATGCGCGCCGCAGGAGCAGAGAAAATCCGCAAGATCGGCTATCTCCGGCTCGCGCGCAGCATTGAGTATAACGGTTTCGCCCTCGGCTGACGCCGCGGCGATAAGTATATTTTCAGTCGCGCCCACGCTCGGGAACGAGAGAGTTATCTTTTCTCCATGGAGACCGTCTGGACATCTGCAAGAGAGCACGCCGCCCTCGGTCTCGATTTGTGCGCCCATAAGGCGCAGGGAGGACAGGTGAAGGTCAATCGGACGCAGTCCTATCTCGCAGCCGCCGGGCGCGGATATCTCCGCCATACCGAGCCTTGCGAGCAGGGGCGACAAAAATATAACGGACGAGCGCATCTCGCACATGAGCTCGCGCGGCACGTCACAGCGGCTGACATCTGTCGCATCTACTGTGACCGTGTCGCCCTCGCGTTCGACTTTGCAGCCGATAAAGCGCAGAATTTTTATCGCGGCGTCAACATCGGAAAGGCGCGGGCAGTTATGAATAACGCTCACGCCGTCAACGCTCGCCGCAGCCGCCAAGATAGGCAGTGCGCTGTTTTTTGCGCCCTGGAGGCGCACCTCGCCCGAGAGTCTGTTTTTCCCTGTGATCCTCACCGTTTCCATTTTCGCACCCCGCGCAACTCAATTAGTAACTGCGTGCCATCATATGCGAAAATGATTTGTTCTGTTACCCGACCACCTTGCACAGGCAGTCGTATATGCGCTGCGCCGCGTCGCTGACGCACATTGCGCGGGCGTTTTCGCCCATTTTATCGAGCCCTGCGCGGTCCGCGAGAAGCTTCTCGACCTCTTCGGTCAGCTTTTCGCCCGTCAGGTCTTTCTCTTCGATAACCACCGCCGCGTTCTTTTCAACGAGAGTCATCGCGTTGTGATACTGATGATTCTCCGCAACATACGGCGAGGGAATGAGTATCGACGGCTTGCCGAGAGCCTCTATCTCCGAGAGAGTCGATGCGCCGGCGCGGTTGATGAACAGGTCACACGCCGCCATGCAGCGGGACATATCGTCTATGTATTCTCTTATTGTAACATTCTCGAATTTGTCCGGGTCGACTCCGCGCTTTTTGAGCTCGTCCGCGACCCATGTGCCGCTGTGTCCGGTGGCGTGGATGAAGCAGCAGTCGCCCTTGGGGGCGCGTGCCGCTATCAGCTCGACCATAGCTCTGTTTATCGGCTCCGCGCCGAGGCTTCCGCCGGAGGAGAGAATGAGCGGGCGGCTGTCAACGCCCAGTTCGAGACGGCTGTGTTCTTTATCCGCTGTAAAGAACTCGGCGCGCACGGGAAGTCCCGTCAGCACGCAGGGGTTCTTCGGCTCGAGGTATTTTTCCGCCGCCATGCTCGTGAGCATAACAGCGTCGACCTGCTTTGCGAGCGTCTTGTTTGTCACGCCGGGATAGGCGTTCTGCTCGTGAATAGCGGTCGGCACGCCGAGCTTCGCCGCCATTCTGATAACGGGCCCGCTGACATAGCCGCCGAAGCCTATCGCAAGCTCGGGCTTAAAATCCTCGATTATCTTTTTCGCCTGCGAGGACGATTTGAACATCTTTGAAACCGTCTTTATGTTATGAACGATACCCGCCGGGCTCAGGTCGCGGCGGAAACCGCTGATATCTATCATCTTTATCGGGTAACCCGCCTGGGGGACAAGCTTCGCCTCCATTTTATCGGCAGTGCCGACGAAGAGTATCTCGGCAGTCGGATCCTGCGAACGGATATATCCGGCAACAGAAAGAGCCGGGTTGATATGGCCGCCTGTGCCGCCTGCGGCGATAAGAATTCTTTTTGCTTTGAGCATATTGACTCCTCCGTTGTTTTTATATTTTCTCTATTTTTGCGCTTCGCGATACGCTCAGCACAACGCCCATCTCTATGAGCAATATCCACAGTGATGTGCCGCCGTAGCTGAAGAACGGAAGGCTGATTCCGGTATTGGGAATGAGATCGGTGACGACCGCGATATTGAGCGCCGCCTGAAGCCCGACCTGAACCGCGATGCCCATAACGAGCAGGGACGCGAATGTGTCTTTGGTACGCATGGCGATATCGAAAGCGCGCTTGACAAGAAGCACGAACAGCACGATAACAACCAGCGCGCCGACAAGACCCATCTCTTCGCAGAATATCGAGAAGATGAAGTCGTTCTGCGGCTCGGAAACATACATGTGCTTCTGGCGCGAATTGCCGAGTCCGACACCGAACAGTCCGCCCGAGCCGATAGCATAGAGGGAGTTGTTCGTCTGCCAGCGGGCGTCGCCGGGGTCATAGCTCTTGTCGAGCCACGCGATTATTCGCTCCGCCGCATAGGCGGGCATCTTATTTCTGAAAACGACCATGAGCACTGCGCCGCCGACGATACAGGCTATGACGAGCGGATACCACTTGCGGTCAATGCCGCCGAGATATGTCATCGCTATGCCGAGCAGACCAACGAGTATAGTCGCGGAGACGTGTTTTTCGAGAGCGATAAGTCCGCACATAACGCCGACGACTATCATATAGAGGAACATCATCTTCCAGTCGGAGCATATGGCTTTTTTGCGTCTGTCCATGCTCCACGCGCAGTACATTATCAGCGCGACCTTTGCAAATTCGGACGGCTGGAACAGGTTCTTGCCGCCGATGACGAGCCAGCGTTTGAAATCGCCGTCGCCGTGGAAAATAAGCACGAGAACAAGAAAGAAGAACGCGACGGTTATCGCAAAAAACGATAAATCTTTGAGCACCCTGTAATTTATTCTCGACACCAAGAACATCAGCACAACGCCTGTTACGGCGAAGATCAGCTGACGCTCGATATAATAATACGCATTGCCCTTATGCCTGTTTATGGCGTTGATATAGCTCGCCGAGAACAGGGCTATCAGTCCGATGATGAGCAGGATGACGACGAGCAGGAAGAACTTTGTGTCTATCTTCCCGAAAGCCAGCACTTCGCGCTTGTCGAGCCTTTTTATACCATTCGGGGCATATTTATAGAACGGGTAATACTGGCGAAAAAGCTTTTTTGCAGGCAACATTTCCTCGCTCTCTCTTTTCGTTTTTTCGCGCTTTGTATTCTTCGTTTTTCCTTTTGACTGCGTCATCCCGATCCCCCTTTCGTCTGCGTTTATTTTTTAAAGTGCGTAGCCGCCGAAATACATCAGCGCAATCGCCGCGGCTCCGCCGATGGCGTTGACTATCGAAAACACTGCGACTATCTTCTTCTCGCTCCAGCCGCTCATCTCGAAATGATGATGAATGGGAGCCATCTTGAAGATGCGCTTGCCGTGAGTTATCTTGAAATAGCCGATCTGGAGCACGTCGGACGCGCCCTCTATAACATATATTATACCCGTCAGGAGCAGAATAAGCGGGCAGTTGAGCGCATACGCGATAGCAACGACCATGCCGCCGAGGAACATCGAGCCTGTGTCGCCCATGAACACCTTTGCGGGGTTGTGATTCCAGATGAGGAATCCGATGCATCCGCCGATAAGTACGCTCGCCATGAGCGAAACGCCGAAAAATTTATGCATATAAGCGATAATGCACATCGAGAGGCCGAATGTTATCGTAACGCTCGAGCAGAGTCCGTCGATGCCGTCGGTGAAGTTGACCGCGTTTATCGCGGCATATATAACGACAAAGCCGAAAATCCAGAAGAATATGCCCATCTGAACATTGCCGGCGAACGGAATGAACATATATGGCTTGTTGCCCATGCTCATATAGAGCGAGACGAGATAAGCGATTATAACAAGCGCCTGAAGTATTGTCTTCTGCTTCTCGGTCAGACCGAGGTTGCGCTTTTTGACGACCTTTATATAGTCATCGGCAAAGCCGATGAGCGCCACGCAGAGAGCAAAGATAATGCCGCTGTAGAACTTCGTATAAAGTTCCGTTGTCGGCGCGCCGGTTGCGCTGCTGGCAACGATATCGCCGCCGAGGAGCTTGTCGGTAATAACAGTCACCGCAACCGCGGCTATCGTGCCGAAGATAAACATGAGTCCGCCCATGGTCGGCGTGCCCTGTTTTTTCTCGTGCCACTTCGGGCCGATGTCAAGAATAGTCTGCCCGAAATGGAGCTTTCTCAGCCACGGAATTATGGCAAGCCCGAGCAACGCGGTGACGAGCGCCGCGGCCGCCGCGCCCATTATCAATGCTGCGATAGTGTTCATTGTTTTTTCCTCCCTGTATCGTGCGGAAGCCCGAGAACTTTTCTTACGGTCTCCCGTTCGTCAAGCGGCAATTTTTCGCCGCCGATAAGCTGATATTTTTCGTGTCCCTTGCCCGCGAGCAGGACTGTGTCGCCGGGTTCGGCTGTTTTAAGCGCGAGCGCTATCGCCTTGCGTCTGTCCGGTTCAACGAAAAGATCGCGGCGTTTTTTGTCCGTGCCTTTTAGAATATCGCCGATTATTTTCATCGGATCCTCCGAGCGCGGATTGTCGCTCGTGACGATAATCTTATCCGCATATTTGCACGCGGCGGCGCCCATCAGTGGGCGCTTGCTTCTGTCCCTGTCCCCGCCGCAGCCGAAAAGGACTATTAGTTTCCCTTGGCAGGACGGGCGCAGAGCCCGCAGCACCTGTTCAAGCCCGTCGGGCGTGTGGGCGTAGTCGATAATGACGCTGTACGGTGCTGAACACTCAACGCGTTCGAGCCGCCCGCAGACACTTTTCGACTTTGCGAGCGACTGCGCGGCATCTTTTGGCTCGATACCGAGATTTATCGCACAGACAGCCGCCGCCATGGCGTTTGAGACGCTGAAAAGTCCGGGCGACGCGAATTCTATATGTTCTATATGCCCTTTTGAGACGAGCTCAAAATGGACACAGCCCGAAAGAAGCGAGATATTTTTCGCCGTATAGTCGGCGCGGTCGAGCACGGTTGAGAATGTAATTACTTTTCCCTTTGCCGCGGCGATTATCTCGCCGGCGCGCGGATCGTCGAGATTGACTATTGACATCGTAGAATGTTCAAAGAGCTTTTTCTTCGCGGAAAGATAATTTTCAAATGTGCCGTGATAGTCCAAGTGGTCGCGCGTGATATTTGTGAACACCGCCGCGTCGAAGTCTATTCCCTCGAGTCTCCCCTGCGCGAGCGCCTGAGACGAAGCCTCCATGACGCAGGCTTTGCACCCCTGCAAAACGGCGCGCGAGAGCAGCGAATAAAGCTCCGGCGGCTTCGGCGTAGTCAGCCCGCTCGGCAGATTTTCATCCCCGAGGCGGTTGCAGACCGTTCCGGTGAGCAGTGTTTTCGCCCCCGAATCGGAAAGGATATTTCTGATAAGCGTGGTCACCGTCGTCTTGCCGTTTGTGCCGGTGACGCCTATCATTCTGAGCCTGCGCTCCGGGTGATTACAAAGTGCCGCGCAAAGGCGCGCATATGCGCTGCGGGAATCCGCGACATGAAGCTCGTTTTCAAGTCCCAGTCTATCCTGAGTCACAACAGCCGCCGCGCCCGAGGCGAGCGCATCTAAAGCCGCCGTATGACCGTCGAAGCTCCTGTGGCGTATGCACACGAACAGCGAGCCGGGTCGGACGAGTCTGCTGTCATCGGTGACGAGATTTATATCCACATCGTTTTTTATACTTCCGTCAAATTCAACTTCCCGGAACAATTCGGAAAGTCTCATTGAAAATCTCCTTTATCAGCCCGGAGAATCGGAAACGCCGGTATTCGATTTGAAGTATACTGTGACCGTCGTGCCGTAATCGACGCTTTCGCCCTTTGCGATGCTCTGTCCGTAAGAAGTGAGCTCGGAGTTGACGAGAGTGTTGCCGGATATCTTGATATTTATGCCCGCGGCAGCCGCAGTGCGGTTGACCTGGGTTATCGAAAGTCCCGTCAGATCGGGCACTTTGGTCTTTGTTTCAACGGGTCCGCCCTCGGTATAGAGCACGACTATGCCGCCCTTGGGCACGCTCTGATAGGCGCCGGGGAGCTGGCTGATAACCTTGTCGCCGTTGCCGATAACCTTGCAGTTGAAGCCCGCCGAGCGAAGCTCCGAAGAGACCTCCGAAACATTCTTGCCGACATAGTTGGAAACCGTCGTGTCGAGCTTTGCAAGCTCGCTCTCGGTATACTGCGGCTCAACGTTGAGATATTTGAGCGTTTTTTCCATGACCTGCGCGGCAACGGGAGCGGCTATCTGACCGCCCTGAATCTGACCGCCGTGCGGCTCATCGATAATAATAATTATTGCAACCTTCGGATCGTCCGCAGGGGCAAAACAGCCGTAGGATGCGACGTGCTCGCCGGTCTTGCCGAGCTTTTGCGAGGTACCGGTCTTGCCCGCGACGCGGTAGCCGATAACATATCCGTTTTTCGCCGTGCCTTCGTTGACGACGCGGCGCATCATCTCGGCGACTTTCGCTGAGGTCTCCTCGCTTATCACCTGACGCCTGATGGTCGGCTGGGTCTCGCTGACGACATTGCCGTTGTCGTCGAGCACTTTCGCGACGACATAGGGCTTCATCAGCTTTCCGCCGTTGGCTATGGCGGAGAGTGCGGTCACCATCTGAATGGGCGTGACCTGGAACGACTGACCGAACGAGGAGCTCGCGAGGTCGATGAGCGTCATGCCCTCGTGGGCGTGGTAAGTGACGCCCGCCTTGGGCTGAGTCTCCGCCGGGAGGTCGATTCCGGTCTTTTCGGTGAAGCCGAACGCCTCGAAATATTTGTAGAAATTATCAACGCCGAGGCGCTGACCCATGGTTATGAAATAAGAGTTGCAGGATTTTTTCAGACCGCCGACCATGTCGAGCGTACCGTGAACGGTGTGCGCGTTGCAGTGGTAGGTCTGGGTGAGAATTTTTATTCCACCCGCCACGCAGTCGACCTTTGTTGACTGATCCGCGACGCCTTGGTCGAGAGCCGCCGAGGCGGTTATGGTCTTGAAAACTGAGCCGGGCTCATATGTACTGCTGACATTCTGGTTTCGGACATTGTTATAAAACACATTGAGCTTCGCGTTGTTTCTGTCCTCTTCCTGACCCTTTTTGATTTCTTCCTCGGTCGGGGTCTTGCCCGATTCTTCATATTTTGCGGCGCGCAGCTCCTGGAGGCGTTTATATTCCTCCTCGACCTCCGCATCGTCCGTTTCGCGCGGATTGTTCGGGTCATAGTCGCTCATGGTCGCCATGCCGAGTATCGCACCGGTATTGACATCCATAACTATACCGTTTGCATAGGCGCACTTGTTGTCGATATACGCCTGCTTGAGCGCTTCTTCAAGATAGCGCTGGATATTGCTGTTGACAGTCAGCTGGAGCTTCTGTCCGTTCGTCGCGTCGTAAAGAGTCTCATACTGGAGCGGCATCGCCCTGCCGTAGGCGTCCTTTGCAGTGACCTTTCTGCCGGGGATACCCGAGAGGATGCTGTTATAATATAGCTCGATACCAGCCTGGCCGTTGCCCTCCGAGTTTGTGTATCCGATGATATGGCTGGCGAGATTGCCGTTGGGGTAGTAACGCTTGACATCCGGGTCTATGCCGACCATCGAACTGCCGTAGGCATACTGCTTCTTGCCGTCCTTCGTGTATTCGTACTTTTTCTTTTTTATCTCGACTACTTTTTCTTTGTTATCGTATTCAACCTGCTTTGCGATGACGAGATATCTGTACTTCGTCATCTGGAGCTTTTTCATCAGCGTGTCGCCGTTTATATCGAGCGCTTCGCTCAGATCGAGGCACAGCTGGGCGCGGACATTATCGTCCGGCACGCTATAGGGGTCAATATACACAAGCCATACCGACGCGCTCTGGGCGAGAATATTTCCCTCGGAGTCATAAATAGTGCCGCGCTGAGCCGGTATCTCGGTATCGTAGAGCTGATTTTCCTCGGCTTTGCCTTTGTAATAATCCGCCTGAAGCACCTGGATGCGGAAGAGGTTGCCGACGCAGGCTAGGAAAGCTATGGCGATGATTGCTACCATCACCTTGGCGCGCCTGTCTTTTTCTTTTTTAGGCAATGTCTTCTGCATATCTTCACCCTTTCACCGCTCGGTAAAAAACCTTCTTAAATGTCCAAAAAAGGGCAGACCGCGATCCGCCCTTTTCAACGCAACTCAGGCACATCATTATATGCCGTGCGATGCCCGTACTATTCTCCCGCTTTTGATCCGCTGTCGTCATTATAAACGACGGAGTCCGAACCGTTGACGGTTATGTAGTTTATCTGCGAGCGGTTGCCCTTGACCATGCCGAGCCTGTTTGTTGCATAGTCGAGAACCGCGTCCGTGCTCATCTTCTGGGTCAGTCTGCTCTGAAGATCGACCGTTCTGCTCTGCTCTTCCGAGATGCTCGTCTGTATCTTCGCCGCCTCCTGCGCAAGAACGGTAAGGCGTGTGCGCGAATACATATTTATTCCGAGAAGCATGAACATAACGACCGACACGGTGAGAATAACGGCGATGCGCCTGTTTATTTCTTTTGCTTCTGCCTGTTTCTGCGCCTTTGTCTTTTTCGGCGCTTCGACCACTCGCTGCGGGCCGACCGGAACTTCCTTTTTCTTCGGCGCGGGCATAGCCTGCTGCGGCTCGAAGAGTTCGAATCTGTAAGCCTGCGCTCCGTTATAATTCGCTGCCATAGTTACCATCCTTTCCCTGTAACTTTTTCCCGTTTATACTAAAAGATTATCTGATTTTCTCTATTACGCGAAGCCTTGCGCTTCTGCTACGCGGATTTTCTTCGAGCTCCGCCTTGCTCGGAGCCGCCGCCTTTTGCGGCAGTCTGCCGCGGCTCTTTCTCCCGCAGACGCACACCGGGAACTCCGGCGGGCATATGCACCCCTCGCAGAGGGAGGCGAAAGTCTGCTTGACCGCTCTGTCCTCGAGCGAATGGAAGGTTATTATCGCGAGCCTGCCGCCGACCTTGAGCGAATCGAACATATCGCCTATCGCTCTGTCGAGCCCGTCGAGCTCGCCGTTGACATAGATTCTCAACGCCTGGAAGGTGCGCCTCGCGGGGTGGCCTCCCTCGCGGCGCGCCGCCGCCGGAATAGAACTTTTGACTATCTCGGCGAGTTCCAGTGTTGTTTCTATCGGCTTTTCAGCCCTCGCTCGGACTATTCCCGCCGCTATGCGCGGAGCGAACTTGTCCTCGCCGTATCTGTAGATGATATCCTGCAGTTCACGCTGCGAAAGCGAGTTGACTGCGTCCGCCGCACTCATGCCCTGCATCGACATTCTCATGTCGAGCGGAGCGTCCGCGTGGAAAGAAAATCCGCGCGCGGCGTCGTCGAGCTGATGGGAGCTCACTCCGAGGTCTGCGAGAATGCCGTCGGCGCCCTCGTCGGTGAACTGCGAAAGTATGCTCTTTATATTAAAAAAGTTGTCGTTGACTATGCTGACATTCTCTCTGCCCTCGAAACGCTTTGTGAGCGTCTCTATCGCTTCGGGGTCGCGGTCAATGGCGACGAGCCTGCCGTTTGCCGAGAGCCTGTCCAGTATCGCGTTCGAGTGACCGCCGCCGCCCGCCGTGCAGTCTGCGTAAAGACCGTCCGGCTTTATATCAAGCGCTTCGATCGACTCATTGAAAAGTACGGGTATATGTTTGAACTCCATGTTATGCCGCCCTCCGCATCAAAGCTGAACGAGCTTCGCGAGTTCTTCGATCTTCGCCATATTCTCCGCGCACTTCTCTTCCCACAGCGCGGGGTTCCATATCTCCACGCGGTTGCCGACGCCGGCTATCAGCGCCTCTTTTTCGAGGTGCGCCTTTGCGCAGTGATCAGCGGAGAGGGTTATTCTGCCCTGCTTATCGGGAACGACGCATCTCTTCGAGCTGCTTGCAATACGCTCAGCGAATGCGCGGTCCGCGCCGGTGCAGAGGCTGCGGAGATTCTCAAAATATCTGTCCCACTCTTCGACCGTATATATAATAATGCAGTCTGTGCTGCCGGGCGGAGTGCAGACGACGAATTCCGCGCCTAGCTTGCTGCGGAATTCCGCCGGAATGAACACTCGGTTTTTCTGGTCGAGCGTATGGACAAAAAATCCGCCGAATTCAGTTTTTTCCATGCGCTCGCCCCCTTTTGAGAAAATTTCGGTGTTTTTATCCACCACTTGGGTGCACTTATCCACCTATTGCACCCTAATTATAAACCACAAACTCAAATAGCGCAATAGTTTTGAGCCACTTTTTGGGGGCAGATTCCAAAAAATTTTTCGGCGAATAGAAAAAGATCCGGCGCAGTACACAAGATGTTGTATACTGCGCCGGAATACAGATTTTATTGTAAAATTTACCAGATAGCCTTTTCAGCTACATCAGTCTTTGCGCTGTCAACAAAATCGGCGATGCTCATCGCGCCGATATCGCCCTCGCCGCGCTTTCTGACGCTGACCGTGCCGCTTTCGACCTCTTTCTCGCCGATGACGAGCATATAGGGAATCTTATGGAGCTGAGCCTCACGGATCTTATAGCCTATCTTCTCGCTGCGGGTGTCAACGCTGACTCTGAGTCCCGCCATATCGAGCTGCTGGCGAACTTCTTCAGCATAGCCGTGGAACTTATCGGATATCGGCAGAATCTTGACCTGCTCGGGAGCAAGCCACAGCGGAAACGCGCCTGCAAAGTGCTCGGTGATAACGCCGATGAAGCGCTCGATAGAACCAAGAACAACGCGGTGAATCATGACCGGGCGATGCTTCTCGCCGTCCGCACCGGTGTATTCAAGCTCGAAGCGCTCGGGCAGCTGCATATCGAGCTGGATAGTGCCGCACTGCCATGTTCTGCCGAGGGAATCGGACAGATGGAAGTCGAGTTTCGGTCCGTAGAATGCGCCGTCGCCCTCGTTGATAACAAAGTCCTTGCCCATCTCGGTGACTGCCGCCTTGAGGGTCTCCGTGGCAAAATCCCAATCCTTCTCGTCGCCCATGTGATCCTCGGGCATGGTCGAGACTTCAATCTGATAGGTCAGACCGAACACGGAATAGACCTCGTCAAACAGGCGGACAACGCCCTTTATCTCGTCCTTCATCTGATCCCATGTCATGAAGATATGCGCATCATCCTGAGTGAAGCAACGCACGCGGAACAGCCCGTGGAGCGCGCCGGACAGCTCGTGGCGGTGAACCAGTCCGAGCTCGCCCATTCTCAGGGGCAGGTCGCGGTATGAATGGGGCTGAAGCTTATAGACGAGCATTCCGCCGGGGCAGTTCATCGGCTTTATCGCAAAGTCGGTGTCGTCTATAACCGTGGTGTACATATTCTCCTTGTAGTGATCCCAATGGCCGCTGCGCTCCCAGAGCGAACGGTTGAGCATCATCGGAGTGGATATCTCGACATAGCCATAGCGCTTATGCACTTCGCGCCAGTAGTCGATAAGGGTATTTCTGAGAACCATGCCGTTGGGCAGGAAGAACGGGAAGCCGGGGCCCTCATCCATGATAGTGAACAGGCCGAGCTCCTTGCCGAGCTTTCTGTGGTCGCGCTTCTTCGCCTCTTCGAGCATATGAAGATAATTGTCAAGATCCTCTTTCTTCGTGAAAGCGGTTCCGTAGATTCTCTGGAGCATCTTATTGTCCGAGTCGCCGCGCCAGTATGCGCCGGTGCAGGAGGTCAGCTTGAACGCCTTGACGCGCGAGGTGTCGGGGACATGAGGGCCTGCGCAGAGCTCATCGAACTCGCCCTGGCGGAAGAACGATATCTTCTCGCCCTTGCCTGCGTGCTCCTGAATAAGCTCGACTTTGTAGGGCTCGCCCTTCTTCTCCATCATTGCGATGGCATCATCGGGGTCGAGCTCGTATCTCTCGAGCGGCAGAGCCTCTTTGACTATCTTCTTCATCTCCGCCTCGATTTTTTCGAGAACCTCGGGAGTGAACGGCACATCGACATCGAAGTCATAATAGAAGCCGTTGTCTATAGCGGGGCCTATCGCGAGCTTAGCCTCGGGATAGAGACGCTTGACAGCCTGGGCAAGGACGTGCGAAGCGGTATGTCTGAGCGTGCGCTTTCCGTCGTCATCGTCAAAAGTAAGAATTTCGAGCTTGCAGTCTTTATTTATCTGGGTGCGAAGATCCTTGACCTCGCCGTCGATGCGGCAGACGCACGCCGCCTTATAGAGTCCCATGCCGAGGCTCTTCGCCACTTCCATGGCGGTTATTCCGTCGTCAAACTCCTTGACGACTCCGCCCTTGAGTTCAATGTTTACCATAAAAATTTCTCCTTTCAGCTTCGAGCCAAAGCCCGTCTCAGGGATGAAAAAAGCTCCACCCCCGTAAAAATTACAGGGGTGAAGCGAATGCTCCACGGTTCCACCCGGTTTGCGGCTCGCGCCGCCACTCATGCGACCTTAACGCGGTCATACGTCGCAGCCTATCCCGCAGGGCTTCGGTGCGCGCTCGGCAGCGGTAACATATCCCGTATCAACACCGGCGCTCTCAGCCAACGGCGCGCGGCTCTCTTTGAGGACGTTCGGAACACGTCTTCTGCTTCACAGCTTTTAACATTATCATTTTATCACCAAACGCGAAAAAGTCAACACTTTCTTTCGCGCTGGATTTTGTTCAACTTCCATAAATTTTTGTACCATGTGTTGCAATAACACCTTGACATTTCTCCCGTTTAAGGTTATTATACATAATAATGGTAGTATTATGTGCCAAGCTATACTCCATGTTGTTATTTTACTGAGTTTTACAATAATCAAAATTTTTATTCGGGAGGTGTTATTCGTTTGGACGTTTGGAAAATTATTCTTATAGCCGCCGCCGTCGGAGTTGCATTCGGCATCATCGGTTTCATTCTCGGCGGTTTACATAGGAAGAGAGTTGCCGAAGCCGCAATAGGTTCCGCCACAAAGGAGGCGAACCGCATAGTCAGCGAGGCTATGACCCAGGCAGAGGCCAAGAAGAAGGAAGCTATCCTTGAAGCCAAGGATGAGATCCACAAGCAGAGAAGCGAAAACGAAAAAGAACTGCGCGAAAGGCGCAATGAAGTTCAGCGCCAGGAGCGCAGAGTCATTCAGAAAGAAGAGAGCCTCGACAAGAAGATCGAGAATCTCGAAAAGAAGGACGAGACCCTCAGCCGCAAGATAAAGGATGCGGAGGACAGACTCGCCGAGGCGGAGAGCCTCAAGAGAAGTCAGCTCGATATGCTCGAAAAAATCTCGGGCTACAGCAAGGAGCAGGCAAAAGAATACCTGCTCAAGAACCTTGAAGACGACCTTGTTCACGAGAAGGCAGTCAAGGTGCTCGAATATCAGCAGCGCACAAAGGACGAGGCTGATACAATTGCAAGAGAGATAATCGGCACCGCTATTCAGCGCTGCGCCGCAGATCACACGGCGGAGACCACGGTATCCGTTGTCGCCCTGCCCAACGACGAGATGAAAGGCCGCATAATCGGACGCGAGGGCAGAAATGTCCGCACGCTCGAAACCATAACCGGCGTCGATCTGATAATTGACGACACTCCCGAGGCTATAACCGTTTCGAGCTTTGATCCGGTTCGCCGCGAGGTCGCGCGTCTGACACTCGAAAAACTTATATCGGACGGCAGAATTCATCCCGCCCGCATTGAAGAGATGTACGAGAAAGCCCGCCGCGAGGTCGATGCAACTATCAAGCAGACCGGCGAGCGCGCACTCATTGACGCAGGAGTCAACGGAGTGCATCCCGAGCTCGTCAAGCTTCTCGGCAAGCTCAAGTACAGAACGAGCTACGGCCAGAACGTACTCAATCATTCACTCGAAGTTTCTTATATCGCAGGTCTCATGGCGGCGGAACTTGGCGCCGACGTCAAGCTTGCAAAGAGAGCCGGTCTTCTTCACGATATCGGCAAGGCACTCGACCACGAGATGGACGGCTCGCATGTTGAGCTGGGTGTTGAGGCCGCGAAGAAATACCGCGAGAGCGAGGGCGTCATTCACGCCATCCAGGCTCACCACGGAGACGTTGAGGCAAAGACGCTTGTCGCCTGCCTCGTTCAGGCCGCCGACGCCGTTTCGGCTTCCCGCCCCGGCGCAAGACGCGAGAATGTTCAGAACTACATCAAGCGCCTTGAAAAGCTCGAAAGCATCGCCTCCTCGTTTGAGGGCGTTGAGCGTTCGTTCGCCATTCAGGCAGGCCGCGAAGTGCGCATAATGGTCAAGCCCGAAGTCGTCAGCGACGAGAAGATGGTTCTCATCGCCCGCGACATCGTCAAGAAGATCGAAGACGAGCTTGAATATCCCGGTCAGATAAAGGTCAACCTTATCAGGGAGAGCAGAGTCAGCGATTACGCAAAATAAAAACAAATCCCACCGTCAAACGCGGTGGGATTTTTTGAAAGGAAAATCGGAATGAATATACTTCTTATAGGCGACATCGTCGGCACGCAGGGCTGCGACTTTCTGCGCTCGGTGCTCCCCGGCTTCAAGAAGCTCAAGGCCATAGATGTCGTGATAGCCAACGGCGAGAATGCCGCGCCCGGCAACGGGATAACTTCGTCCGCCGCCGAGCACATATTTTCAAGCGGCGTTGATTTTATAACGACCGGCAATCACGCTTTTCGGCGCAGCGAGGTATATCATTTTCTCGACGAGCGCGGCGATATAATCCGCCCGGCGAATGTCGGCGCAGCCTGCCCCGGCAAGGGCTTCGGTGTTATAGACATGGGCAGAGTCCGCATCGGTGTTATAAACCTGCTCGGGCGCGCATATATAAACGGCTCGGACAATCCGTTCTCCTGCATCGACTCTCTCATGGAAGATATAAGCGACTGCCGGATAAAGATAGTTGATATCCACGCCGAAGCCACCGCCGAGAAGCTCGCCATGGGCTTCTATCTCGACGGCAAGGCGACCGCCGTTGTCGGCACGCACACCCATGTTCAGACTGCCGACGAAAAAGTCCTGCCCGGCGGCACGGCTTATATAACCGACCTCGGCATGACGGGTCCCGAGCTCTCGGTGCTCGGAGTCCGCCCCGAAGCTTCGATATTGTGGCTCAAGACGGGACTTCCGACGCGATTTGAGATAAGCGACGGCGCATGCATGATGTGCGGCGCTATAATCGACGTTGATGAAAAAACCGGAAAGTCAAGAAGTATTGAAAGAATCTGTGTAAGGTGAGAAAATAAAAATGCTCAAAGAAATAAGAATCGCAAAAGAAAAAGACTGCCCTAAAATGCTCGAACTGCTCGAATATATCTGCAATCTTCACAGCGGGATAAGACCCGACCTGTTCAAGGCGGGAAAGTCGAAATACGACAGTGAAAGCCTCGCGAAGCTCTTAGCCGACGAGAACCGCTTAACTTTTGTTGCGGCGGACGAGAACGACGAGGTGCTCGGATATATTTTCTGCATTCTCATCGACCACTCCGTTGACTCCGCACGCTGCCCGAACAAGGAGCTCTATATCGACGACCTGTGCGTTGACGAAAAGTGCAGGCACGAGGGCATCGGCGACGCACTGTTCAAAAAGGCTCTTGAGACGGCAAAAGAGCTCGGCTGCCACGACCTGACGCTCAACGTCTGGGAGGGAAACGACGGTGCGCTGCGTTTCTATGAGAAGCACGGCATGAAGATACAGAAGCGCGAGATGGAAATCGTGCTCGACTGAGTCAGTCTTTTCAACTTATTTTTTAAAAATATTGAAATTTTATTGAGTCGGTGATAGAATTATCATCGGCTCATTTTTTACGGCTTTTGAAAGGAAGATTCAATGGAAAACAGGGAAAAATTTTCGTCGAGACTCGGATTCATTCTGATCTCGGCAGGCTGCGCCATCGGACTGGGAAATGTCTACAGATTCCCGATAACGACCGGCGCATACGGTGGCGCGTTTTTCGTACTGATTTACATCGCGTTTCTTGTTCTGCTCGGCATACCGGTCATGACGGCGGAGCTCGCAGTCGGCCGCGCAAGCCAGCGCAGCATCGCCTCGTCATACGACGTGCTCGAAAAGAAGGGGCAGAAGTGGCATCTCGCCAAGTATCTCGGCATCGCCGGAAACTATTTGCTCATGATGTTCTACACGACTATCTCCGGCTGGATGCTGATATACTTTATAAAGTATGCGGACGGCTCGATCCTCGCGTACAAGAGCGCGGAAGAACTCGGAGCGGTGTTCGGCACGATGATAAGCAACCCCGTGCTCATGGTCTGCGCCACATTCGCAGTCATTCTTGTCTGCTTCAGCATCTGCTCGTTCGGTCTGCAAAAGGGCGTCGAGAGGATAACAAAATGGATGATGGTGGCTCTCCTGCTTCTCATGGTGGGGCTCGCAATCTATTCCTGCACGCTCTCGAACGCCGCAGAGGGACTGAAATTCTATCTTGTCCCCTCGCTCAAGTCCCTTGAAAATTCGGGCGTATGGACGGTAATCTCGTCCGCAATGGGGCAGGCGTTCTTTACTCTGAGCATCGGTATCGGCTCTATAGCGATATTCGGCAGCTACATCGGCAAGGAGCGCAGGCTCCTCGGCGAGGCTGTGACAATAGTCGGGCTTGACACTTTCGTTGCACTCATGTCCGGCGTTATCATCTTTCCCGCATGCTTCACCTATAACGGCGGCGTCACCGCAGACGCGGGCACGGTCGGCGCGAGCTTCCTGTTCACGACGCTTTCGAGCATCTTCAACAGCATGCCCGGCGGACGCATAGTCGGTGCGCTGTTCTTCGTGTTCATGATATTCGCAGCGTTCTCGACAGTCATTGCCGTTTTTGAAAACATCATGTCCTTCTGGCTCGAGTTGACGAAGCTCAGCCGTCGCAAAGTGGCGCTGATAAACATCGCGCTCATGCTCGTGCTCTCCCTCCCCTGCGTGCTCGGCTTCAATGTGCTCGAAAAAATACAGATAGCCGGCAAGGGCATCATGGATATCGAGGATTTCCTCGTTTCAAATGTTCTGCTCCCGCTCGGCAGTCTCGTCTACGTTCTCTTCTGCAGCAGGAAATACGGCTGGGGCTGGAAAAACTACATCGGCGAAGTCAACTGCGGCGAAAAGGGCGCAAAAATGCCTGGCTGGATAAGACCTTATTTCACATATGTTCTGCCGATAATCGTTATAATCGTCTTTATTATGTCAGTCGTCGGCTGATAAAAAATCATGGCTCGGTTCGGGAATTTCCCCGTGCCGAGCCGTTTTTTATTTTATTCGGGGAAAAGGCTTTTTTCTCTTGAATATCCCCCACTTATTTGTTATCATTGCCTTGTAAAAAATACGTTTTAAGGACGGTGCTACCATGAAATTTCCAATAGGCGTTATTATTGACAGCTTCCGCACGGATATCCCGACGGCGGTCAAAAAGGCCGCCAAGGTCGGTGCGCAGGGCATCCAGGTCTATGCCACCAGCGGAGAAATGTCGCCCGAGGAGCTTGTCGGCTCCAAGCGCGCGGATTTCCGCAAACTCGTTGAGGACAACGGACTCGTTATCTCCGCTCTCTGCGGCGATCTCGGCGGCGGCTTCGGCAACAAAGAGGAGAACCCCTGGAGAGTCGAGAAGTCAAAGAGAATAATCGAACTTGCAAAGGAGCTCGGCACGGATATCGTCACGACACACATCGGCGTTGTTCCCGAGGACAGCGGACACGATCGATACAAGATAATGCAGGATGCGTGCTTTGAGCTCTCCCGCTTCGCGGACAGCCTCGACGCGCACTTTGCGATTGAGACGGGCCCCGAGACTTCGGCGACGCTCAAGAAGTTTCTTGACTCGCTCGGCTCTACCGGCGTCGCAGTCAACCTCGACCCTGCAAACCTTGTCATGGTCACGGGCGACGACCCCGCAAAGGCGGTCTACAACCTGCGCGACTACATAGTCCACACCCACGCAAAAGACGGCGTTCAGATTTTCTACAGGGATCCAGAGATAGTTTACGGCATAAAAAAAGACCCGCTCGTCACAGGCAGCTCATTTGAAGAAGTGCCGCTCGGCGAGGGCAGCGTCAAGTGGGACGAATATCTCGCCGCGCTCAACGACATCGGCTACAAGGGCTTCCTAACGATAGAGCGCGAAGTCGGCGACGACCCCGAAAAGGATATCGGCAACGCCGTAAACTTCCTCAAAGGATACATGGACTGAGGTGAATGAAATGAAAACCTGCGTCAGCAGCTACAGCTTTCAGCCGATGCTTTCGAGCGGAGAGCTGACCCAGCTTCAGCTCATAGGCAAAGTCAAAGAGATGGGCTTCGACGGAATTGAATTTATCGACCTCATGCCCGAAGACGGAATGTCAGTCGAAGAATACGCCAAGCGTCTGCGCGACGAGAGCGAAAAGAAAAACCTGCCGATAGTCAACTACACCATCGGCGCAGAGCTTCTCAACCGCCCGCTCGACGAGGAGTGCGAGCGCCTGTTCAAGCAGGTGGACATAGCGGAGATACTCGGCGCGTCGGGTATGCGCCACGACGCGACAGGCGGCTTCAACGCGCCGCAGAACGCATACTGCGGCTTCGATCAGGCTCTGCCCACGCTCATCGAGGGCTGCCGCAGAGTGACCGAATATGCCGCAGAGAAGGGCATCTCGACTATGGTTGAGAACCATGGCTTTTTTGCGCAGGACAGCGACCGCGTCGAAAAGCTCGTCACGGGAGTTGCAAACCCAAACTTCGGTCTGCTCGTTGACATGGGCAACTTCGCCTGCGCCGATGACCCTTCGGACAAGGCGGTCGGTAGAGTCGCAAAATACGCAAAGCACGTCCACGCCAAGGACTTTCACATCAAGAGCGGCTCAGAGCCCGATCCCGGGCGCGGATTCTTCCGCAGCAGAGCCGGCAACTACCTGCGCGGCGCAGTGATAGGTCACGGCAACATTCCCGTGGCGCAGTGCATAGGCATCCTCAAGCGCGCGGGCTACGACAAATATGTCAGCATCGAGTTCGAGGGCATCGAGCAGACGCTCACGGGCATCGAAATCGGGCTTGAGAATCTCAAGAGATTCATTGCCGAGGCTGAGTAAAAAGTTAAAAGAGTCCAAAAAACGCACCCGAAAGCAAGACGCCTTCGGGTGCACTTTTATTCATTTTCAGCCGATTCGGGCTCAGTCTGCTCCGCAAAAACAAATTCGTCGTTTTCGGCTTTGCAGATATACTTTTTGCCGGTTGTTACCTTTCCCTCGAGCATCTGCTCCGAGAGCTTATCCTCGATCTGCTGCTGAATAACACGCTTGAGCGGTCTCGCTCCGTAGACCGGGTCAAAGCCCGCATCCGCCGTCTTTTGAACAGCCGATTCGTCAAAAATTAAAGTTATATCCAGCTGCGCCACGCGCTTTGAGAGCGTTTCGAGCATCCTGCGCGCGATCTCGGATATATCCTGCTTTTCGAGCGAGTGGAAGACGATTATATCGTCAACGCGGTTCAAAAATTCCGGTCTGAATGTGTTCTTGAGCTCTTTCATCACAAGCTCGCGCACGCGGTCATAGCTCGGGACATTGCCGCGCTCCGACGAGAAGCCAAGCGCTTTTCCGCTGCCCGAAATCAGCTTCGCGCCGACATTCGAGGTCATTATAATAATGCAGTTCTTGAAATCGACCCTGCGCCCCTGCGAATCGGTCAGTATGCCGTCGTCAAGTATCTGGAGCAGCATATTGAAGACATCGGGGTGCGCTTTTTCTATTTCATCAAAGAGAATAACGCTGTACGGCCTGCGGCGGACTTTTTCGGTCAGCTGACCGCCCTCGTCGTAGCCGATATATCCGGGCGGCGAACCGACGAGCCTTGAAACCGTGTGCTTCTCCATATATTCGGACATGTCGAGCCTTATCATCGCGTTCTCGTCGCCGAAGAGCGAGTCGGCAAGTGCTTTGCAGAGCTCCGTTTTACCGACACCCGTAGGACCGAGGAAAATAAACGAACCGGTCGGGCGTTTGGGGTCTTTGAGCCCGACTCTGCCGCGCCTTATCGCCCGCGCGACCGCGCTGACCGCCTCATCCTGACCGACTATTCTGCGGTGCAGTTCATCTTCAAGATGAAGCAGGCATTCGCTCTCCGCCTGAGTCAGCTGCGAGACGGGTATCCCAGTCCACGCGCAGACTATTTCGGCTATATTATCCGCCGTAACTTCGCCTATTTTCTTGCTCGATTCCTCGCGCCAGCTGTGCTTTGCGCGCTCGAGTTCGTCGCTCAGCTTCTTCTGCTCGTCGCGTATCTGCGCGGCGTGCTCGAATTCCTGAGAATTCACTGCCGAGTCCTTTTCCTCGGCGAGGGCGCGGAGTCTGTTCTCCATATCCTTGAGATCGGGCGGCGCTGTAAATGCGCTGAGTCTGACGCGCGACGCCGCCTCGTCTATTAAATCTATCGCCTTATCGGGCAGATATCTGTCGCCGATATAGCGCACCGACATTTTCACCGCCGCCTTTATCGCGTCGTCGGTTATTCTGACTTTGTGGTGCGCCTCGTATTTGTCGCGGATGCCCATGAGTATCGCGACCGCCTCATCCTCGCTCGGCTCGCCGACCGTGACGGGCTGGAAACGGCGCTCGAGCGCGGCGTCCTTTTCGATATGCTTGCGGTATTCTTCGAGCGTGGTTGCACCGATGACCTGCATCTCGCCGCGGGCAAGCGCGGGTTTCAAAATATTCGCGGCGTCGACCGCACCCTCCGCCGAGCCCGCACCGATGAGCGTATGCAATTCGTCTATAAAGAGAATGACATCCCCCGCCTTTGAAACTTCTTCAATGGCGGACTTGACGCGCTCTTCGAAATCGCCCCTGTACTTTGTACCGGCAACCATGCCCGTGAGGTCGAGCGAAACTATGCGCTTGCCTTTGAGCAGTTCGGGTACTTCGCCCGTGGCAATTTTCAGCGCGAGCCCCTCGGCGATCGCCGTCTTGCCGACTCCCGGCTCGCCTATCAGGCAGGGGTTGTTCTTCGTTCTGCGCGAGAGAATCTGAATGACGCGCTCTATTTCCTTCTGCCTGCCGATAACTGGATCAATTCTGCCCGCCGCGGCAAATGAAGTCAGGTCGCGCCCATATTGATTGAGGGTCGGGGTATCCGTTCTGCCGCCGGGCTTTTTGACCGTCTCCGGCTTTCCGGCATCTTTACCCGACGCCGAGCCGAATGCTTTCAAAAGCTCCTGCAAAATTTCCTGCGGCGACACGCCGAGGCGGGTCATAACGGCGGTTGCCGCGCTCGAGCCCTCTTTTATCATGGCGATAAGCAGATGCTCCGTTCCGACATAGTTGTGACCCATATCCCGCGCCTGAATCATCGCGCTCTCAATAATATTTTTGCATCTGGGCGTAAAATCGCCCGGAGTCAGCACCGTCGGCACGCCGAATCCGATGCTGTTTCTGATGGCATCCTCGACCTTGCCGGCGGTAAGCTTTTTGTTTATCAGAACGGTATAGGCTATCCCGCCGTTCTGGGTCAGCAGGCCGAGCAGAAGATGCTCGCTGCCGATATAGGTGTGCCCCATATTCTCCGCGTATTCAATGGCGGCGTTGAGCACGTCGTTGGCTTTCTGGGTGAAGCCGGTAAACTTATACATATCATCATTCCTTTCCGCGGTGAACCGTACAATAGAGATTATTGCCGGAAAATTGCCGACGAATCGAAAGATATATGTTTTTATATATGTTTATCGGCGGTATTTTAGGACAATGCCTCGCGCACCGCGTCCGCTCTGAGGCAGTCCCTCTGCCGCGCATCAATATACTTGCCGTTCGCAGCGCTTATGGTGGCGGGCTGCATATTGACGAGCAGTTCGTTAAGTTTTTCTATCGGTATATCAAGTATTCCCCTTGCCGAGCCGAGGCGCACGATGGATATAAGATCCATCATCTCGTCGCAGGACAGCACACGCGCGCTCTTCAAAATTCCGAGAGCCCTGTATATTTTGTCCTGCATCGCGACATCGGCGCACATACGCTCCGCCGCCGCGCGCTCCTGGGTGACGAGCTGGCGGGTTATCGACTGGAGATTCTCTATCGCCGCCTGCTCGGTTATGCCGAGGGTTATCTGATTGCTCAGCTGATAGATATCGCCGCGCGACTCCCTGCCCTCGCCGTATGCGCCGCGCAGGGTCAGGCCGAGCTTGGATATAGTAGAGCTGAGGACTGCGAGCTGGCCGCTTCTTCTGAGCGCGGGCAGATGCAGCATGACTGACGCGCGCATGGCTGTGCCGAGATTCGTCGGGCACTGAGTCAGATAGCCGAGTCTCTCGTCAAACGCGAAATTCAGCTTCTTATCGAGCGCGGAATCAATTTTATCGGCGAGGACATAGCAATCCATGAGCGCAAGTCCCGCTTTCATGACCTGGACGCGGATATGATCCTCCTCGCAGAGCATGATGCCGACTGTCTCATCTTCAGTGAGCATGAGCGCTCTGCCCTCGCGGACAGAGGCAAACTCGGGGCTTATCAGATGGCGCTCGGCAAGAGATATTGCCTGCTCGCGGCTGAGCGAATCCATTGTGACATAGTGGAGTCCCAGCTCGGGCACGCATGAGAGCAGGGTGTCACGAACTTTTTCGTTGACCTTTATTTTGCTCGCCGTGTCGAGGCGGCACGGGAACGGGAACTCTTCGAGGTTGCGCGCAAGACGCACGCGGGTGCTCAGGACTATATCGCCCTGTTCGCCCTTTTCGACATACCATTTACTCATTTTCGTTCCCTCCCTCAAGCTCTTTTATCCTGTCGCGAAGCTGCGCCGCAAGCTCGAAGTTCTGCGCGGCGACCGCCTCGTCCATCTGCTTTTTGAGCTCCTCTTTTTCGTCGATTTTTGCCTCTTCCTCGCTGACAGGCTCAGCGGTCGAAGCTATCTTGCCGCTGTGGCGAATCTGGCCGTGTATGCGCTGGAGTGAGGGCTTGAGCTCGTTATAAAAAACTTTGTAGCACTCCGCGCAGCCGACTCTGCCCTCTCGGACGATATCATTAAACGAAGAGCCGCATTTCGGGCAGCGAACCACTTTTCTCGGCGCGCCGAGCGAATGGACGGCATCGCCGAAGAAATTCCCGAAAAGTCCGGCAACATCGAAGCCGAAGCCCGAAAACGCGTCGCCGTAGCCTAGATGCTCGGCACATTCGGAGCAGAGATGGCGCTCGGCCGTGTCTCCGTTTATGACCTGCTTTATGTGAGTTGTCGCTTCATTTTTTCCACAGTTCTGACAAAGCATATGTGTTCCTCCTTTATCCGTTTCTGCCCATTTCAACGAGCAGCAGTTGTTTGAATACCGACGCTCTGACGGCGTCCCTGTCCCCGACGGCGGCAGGGCGCAGAGCGTTATCCGACACGGCGCTGAGCATCAGCACGGCGGCGTGTTTATCTATAACACCCGTGCTGACGAGCTCCGCCAGATGCGCGCGGGCAGTTCGCTCGTCGAGCTTATCGCCCACAGCGTTGACTGCGTGCATGACCTTCTGATTCGGCTCCATCGCCGCACGCCTTATTCTGATATATCCTCCGCCGCCTCTGCGGCTCTCGACAATATAGCCCTGTTCCGGCGTGAAACGCGACGCGATAACATAGTTTATCTGGCTCGGGACGCACCCTATTGTCTGCGCAAGCTCGTTGCGCTGTATCTCGATACTTCCGCTGCTGCCGAGCATTTCGAGTATCATACCCGTTATCTGACTGCTAAGGCTCATTGCCGACACCTCTTTTCTGTCTTTGACTTTCTTTGACCTTTGACTTTATTATAACCCTGATGCAAACTTCGGTCAAAAGTCAGAAAAGGTCAAAAATCACCCATCGGGCAAAATATTTTTAATTATCTCGCTCATGCTTTGATTTACTGAGTCTATCTCGTGTTTTCTTTGATTTTCCGCTTTGCGCTCCGGCGTAATTTATATAATAAGATGGGTCGATATGCTCATCTGCACGCATAAGATCGTCGCAGAAGATATCCGACTCGTCGTAGCTCACCACTTCTCCGTTCTTGTCAAACAGCATATAAAACACCTCCGGTTTCTTATTAGTTTACGCCGGAGAAAAAAAATTATGTTTGAGTTCAAAAAGTGTAACCGCAAAAAGCAGCGCTTCATAATATGTTGATGAAAGCGGTGCTCGAGTCAAAACCGCGGCACTCTTTCTTAGTAACTGAAGAGGAGGCAAAACGATGGGTTGCTCAAACAACTGGTGCATTTTCCTTATCATCATCCTTCTGCTCTGTGACACGGGCTGCGGCTGCAATAATGGCGTCTCCAGAGCTTCGGACTGCGGATGTGGCTGCAACAACGGCTGTGGCTGCTGACATTCCATAAGACCGCTAAAGTGAAAACGACCGCCTTGCCGAAATGGCAGGGCGGTCAAACTTATACGATTTTCGAAAAAGATCAGGCAACTCTGTTGCCCTTTCTGCCGGGAGTCGGAGAGACGGTCTCGGGCTCGAACGCAGTCTTGGCTGCACTGCGGCGCTGAGCGGTCTTCTTCTCTTTGACAAAATGAGTCTTCGTATACTTGTTGGTGCAGAGGAAGTGAGCGATCTTCTTGGCAAGAGCAGTCTCAAACTTCTCCTCAAAATTGATCAGCTTCTTCTCAAACACAAAGCCTGTTATTATAAGAGCCACAGCGGCAACTTCGAGAATCGAAACAATTATGAATGTACTTGTCATTTTTGCTTCCTCCTTACGGAAAAAATCGGAACATTTGTTCTTTCTGTCTCTAATTATAGCACAAATATTCGGTTTGTCAACACAAATGTTCGATTTTTTTGAAGATCTGCGCCGATTCGCGCAGGGTATAATCTCCTACGATTGGATTGTATCACAATATATGCCAAAAGTCAACGGAAAAACCACAACAAATTGGAAACCTAAGGCAATAAAAATTTAACGCAAAACGCCAAAAAATTTTTAAAATCGGTTGTTTTTTGTTCGATTGGGGCGCTTTATTGACTATTGAGCAAATCACTTACAGCATTGAACAATTTATCGGTCGCTTCTTCTACACTCATCGATTTGGGCGAAAAAGGTTCACCGAACAAAATTTTTAAATTTCCGTTTTTTCTGTACTCCCCGCTTATCGCGAACGGCACTATTAGCGCCCCTCCCCTCTTCGCTATCGCCGCAGCTCCGGGTTTGAACGCGAGCAGCGATTTATCCGTCCTGTTGCGCGTGCCCTCAGGGAATATTCCGACTGCACCGCCCCTTTTCAGGATTTTTATCGCTCTTCTGACCGCCGCGGCGTCGAAGCCGTCGCGGTTGACGGGGATGCACCCCGCCCATTTAAAAAGCGGAGCGAGCGCACCGTCGAAGTATTCGCGCTTCGCCATATAATTAATCACACGGTCAGTTGCAAGAAACACGAGGAACTGATCGCGGATATTTTTATGGTTTCCGGCGATAACCACTGCGCCGTCTTTCGGAATATTTTCACTCCCGATAATCGTCGGCGAGAAATGCATTTTAAACGCAGGCTTTATAACAGATGTTATCACTCTGAATCCCGTATCTTTATTTTCTGCCACGCTCAAGCCCCTCTCTGACCGCATTTTCGAGCTCTTTGCCTATCGACACAGCATCCCTGCCCGCCGCATTTATAGCGGGATAGAACTCAATCTCCACGCGTCTGCCGATTATATTGTAATCGCCCTTTATTGCAAACGGGACAATCATAGCCCGGCTTCTCGCCGCCATTCGCGCGGTTCCGGGCTTAAACGGCAAAACGGTCTCCTCCGTTCTGTTGAACCTGCCCTCGGGAAAAATACCGATGACGCCGCCCTTATCGAGTATAGCACGCGCTTCACTGAGCGCGGAGGCATCACGAATCCGCCTGTTGACAGGGATAGTCCCGAGGGCGCGGAAGAAATATCTGAACCCGCCGCGGAATAGCTCGTCCTTCGCCATAAAATGCACCTGCCGCCACAGGCATGACGCTATCAGAATGCAGTCGAGATTACTTTTGTGGTTGCCGGCGAGAATGACCGCGCCGTTTTTGGGGATATTTTCCCGACCCAGCACGCGCGGATGATAGAGCAGCTCGAACAGCGGCCAGACCAATATATAAAGTAAATAGTAAAAAAATATCATGGATATCACCCCTGATATTTTTGCTCTCCGCGCGCCGCAAATATACACATTGAGAACAAACTTGTATTATTTTCATAAATTTTATTTACAGATTATTTATATCATAGTCAAAAAGCATCAAAAAATATCCAAAAATACCCTTTTCCATTTTGACAACTGAATTTATATGCTGTTATAATCTAATTGTAAGGGACAAACAGTTGTCTTATCAAGGGAGAAGGGAGGACATCGCACATGTTAGCAACTATCTTTGAGATGATCGAAAAGATTCTTGGTTTTGCCGGCGCTTCTTTCGACGCACAGGCTATCGTCAAGGCTATCTTTGATGCTATCCTTGGTCTTATTAAATAAGACACGCAAATACAAATATCAAATATTGACTTCTTTTTTGAAAATTGACTCCTTTTTGGCAAAACGGGCAGCTTCACCGCTGTCTGTTTTGCTTTTTGTGCTGACAAGCTTTGATATTTTTCGATATAAATATTTTTATACATGAGCAAAGTAACGAAAAATTGAGCTTGAACAGCGGTGTTTTTTCCGATTTGGCTATTGCTTTTGCAGATAAAATATGTTAATATTTTGTTAATTCCCGTAAATATAAAAAGGAGGAAAAAGATCATGGAATTCATCACCACGCTCATTCATCAGATCGTCGAGATTTTCTCGAAGCTCCAGGAGGGCGGACAGGCTTTTATGGAGTTCTTCCAGGCTTTTCTGAAATTCGTCGGCGACATTCTCAGATTCCTTGAGGAACACGGACTGAGCAAACAGATAGTTGACGCTATCTTCCAGCTGATTCTCAAGATTTTCGGCGCTGCTTAATGTACCGACAAAAAGCTGCCGTACCTTTTGCGGGTGCGGCAGTTTTTTTTGTTGCCTTTGATACCCATATATGTTAATATAGGTTGAACAAAAAATCTATTTAGGAGTGATCGAATGCTTTCAAAAACTCCGCCTATGGGTTTCAACACCTGGAACACATTCGGCGAAAACATCAACGAACAGCTTATCAAAGAAACCGCCGACAAGATGGTCGAGCTCGGTCTGCGTGACTGCGGATATGAGTATCTTGTCATCGACGACTGCTGGAGCAAGCGAGAGCGCGACCCGCAGACGGGAAAGATAGTCCCCGACGAGGAGAAGTTCCCCAACGGGATGAAAGCAGTCAGCGACTATGTCCACAGCAAGGGGCTCAAGTTCGGCATGTATTCCTGCGCCGGAACACGCACCTGCGCCGACTATCCGGGCAGCTTTGACCATGAATATCTCGACGCCGAGACCTTTGCCGAATACGGCGTAGACTTCCTGAAATATGACTTCTGCTACAAGCCGGACAGTGCAAACGGTCCCCTGCTCTACAGAAAAATGGGCATGGCTCTCAGAGCCTGCGGACGCGAGATTCTCTTCTCCGCCTGCAACTGGGGCAACGACGAAGTCAGCCGCTGGATTCGCTCGGCGGGCGCGCACATGTACCGCTCTACCGGCGACATAAACGACAGTTTCCGTTCGTTTGCCGATATCGCGCTCAGCCAGATCGACAACCTCGCCTATTCCGCGCCCGGCTGTTTCAACGACATTGATATGCTCACTGTCGGTATGTACGGCAGAGGAAATGTCGGCTCGGTCGGCTGCTCTGACGTTGACTATAAGACTCAGTTCGCGCTCTGGTGCATGTTCTCGTCCCCGCTGATGCTCGGCGGCGACCTGAGATGCATGAACGACTTCTGCCTTGATCTCGTCAAGAACGAGAGGCTCATCAGAATAAACCAGGATGAGGAATCCCGCCCGGCATTCGTCGCAACAAAGAGCTGGAACGACAAGATAGTCTTTGCAAAACTCCTTTCAAATGACGAAATCGCCCTTCTTTTCGTCAACTTCAGCGAGAGCAAGTGCGGCGTTCCGTTCTATTTTGAGAACATAGGCATATCTGCCGCCTCCGGCTACGGACTTGAAATGACCGACGCATTCACGGGTGAGTGCATCGGGGTCAAGAAGGAGTTCATGCAGATGCATCTTGAGGCTCATGACTGCGCCTGCTTCATCTGCAAGCTGAAGAAATGACATACTGCATCAAATGTTCAAAGCTGCTGACCAATGATGACATCGGCTTTCATCGCAAGATAGTCAACCGCGGCGCAAAGGAATGTATGTGCATCGAGTGCCTGTGCGAGCATTTCGGGCTGAGCGTCGAAAAGGCGCACGAAATGATTGAGCGGTTCCGTCAGTCGGGCTGCACACTGTTCTTATAAAGAAAAAATGCCGGATTTTTTTCAAATTCCGGCATTTTATTTTTGAGCTTTCAGCTTCATTACTATTCTTTTGAGCAGCGAAGAGCACCAGAGGCGCTCGTAGATTCGATTTTTGAGGCAGTGCGGCTTTTCAGGTTTGCCGTTTCGGTATATCATATCAACAACAGCAATTATATCCCCTCGCCCGTGCCCGCGCTCCCATCCGCGGCAGTTGTCGCCGCAGATTATATAATTATCGCCGTCAAAGCCGATGATTCGGTGGAGCACATATTCACTGCCCACGCGATAGAGCACAATATCATATTTTTGCGGCGCGGCAGCCGGGCTTACAAGGCGCACCGAATCTCTGCCCTCCTTTAAAAAGGGGAGCATACTGATGCCGAGCGGCTCAATAACGACGCTGCCCGCTGCGGCGATTAGCATCTCATAGGATATCGGGCTGTTACCGCTCATATTATTCCTCAACAAAGCCGACAGAGCGGATAATATCGAGGAAGTCCGCAGTGTCCTTTGCGGCGACCTCAGCAGAGACCCCGTATTCGGCGCAGAGCACGTCAGCAAGCATCTCTTCGCTCGCGCCGTCGGCGAGCTTCTTCCAAAGGAATGCACCCGTTTCATTCAGTCGAAGCATACCGTCAAACTCTTTTTTTGTCTCGGGAGAGCCGGCGATAACCACAAAATCGGTGCCTATGGCCGTCATATAAAATCCGTCTTTTATTTTCATAGCAACCTCTTTATTCTATGCCGAAAATGCCGTCGTGCGCTGTCTGCGCGGCGCTTAACTCCATGTTGCAACGCAGAAGGTAGAACGGAACGGTATTTATCAGCTTATTTGCAAAATCAAGATATTTCTGTCTCAGCTCGCCGCGATCCTCGGGAATCGTCAGCTGATAAAACATTCGCCGCATCTTTTCGCCGTTATCCTCAATTTTTTCTATGCTGTTGGCATCCGCTCTTTCGATGAAGCAGACAGCTTTCAGGGGAACTGTTTTGTTGCAGCCCCAGTTTTCTTTTCCGCACCAAGGAGTGCCCGCGCCGAAAAACTTTCCGTCACGGAAGAGGAAAAGCGGTTTATCGCCGTTGATGCACTCGACCCGACTGCCGAACAGGCGGCGCCAGAGTCTTATATGAGTACTTTTTCCCGTGCCGCTGGGCGCGGCAAACGCTACGCCTTGACCGTCAAAGGAGATGAGCGCGGCATGAAAAACGGCGGCATTATAATTAAAAACCTCGTCGGCAATACATTCGCTTATAGCGACCGACTCGAGATAGTCGTCAGAAAATACTTCAGAGAAGCCCAGAAAATAATTTCTGAGCTTCTCCTTGTGTTCTTCGGAAGCCCTTACATAAAACATGGGGGCAACCTCGGTGAGGTACTCCCTGCACATAGACTCAATGAGGCTGTGTTTGCAGGAAATACCTACCGTTAAATCTGCAATTTTTGCAGTGAACTCCATTAGTGGAAATCGCCTACATGGTCGAGCTTGCCGGAATCCTGGACAAACTCGAATCCGGAATCCTCTGCCGGAGCGTCGGGCTGTGCGGGAGCCGTAGTATCGGGCTCCGGCTTGGGCTCGGGCTTGGGCTTAATGCCGCCGACTATCTTGTCGATAATGCCCTTAATTGCATTTGCAATCTTCTTAAAGAAATTGCCGATTGCGCTGCCTATGCTTGCAGACTCAGCCTTGCCATCTGCGGGAGCAGCAGAAACAACAGTTGCAAGTGCAGTCAGGCTCAGTGCAAGCACAAGTATAACTGCAAGAACTCTTTTGAGTGTTTTCTTCATTTCAGTCTGCTCCTTTCTTAGTCCAAATCGCCGAAATCAGCTTTGCTCTTAGCCTTCTGAGGCTGAGCAGCGGTGTCGATATGCTTGGAGTCAAGGCCGACGCCCATTCTCACCGCTGCGAGGTCAAAGCAAATAAGTTCTGCAAGGGGCTTTTCATAATTTTTGCTGTTCATTATAATCTCTCCCCTTTTAATTATTTATTGAGTCCGCCGTCAGCTTCGAGAAGCTGAGCAACACTGTAAGCTCTGGACTCACCGTAATAGTAGCTATAGTGAGTGCTGCCGGACTTATCAGTTACCTCGATGCAAGGAGTGACATAGATAACCTTGCTGGTATCGCCGACGAGCTTATTGGTCTCGGAATTATAGGTGATACCGGTGTCGATATCGACCCACATGATGCCGAGGAAGCTGGAATCGCCATTCTTGTTGTGGTGGTTCTTGCCTGCGTTCCAAAGGGTCCATGCATCGTTAGCGAAAGCACTGTTGTTGCCGGGGACATAGTTCCAGGTATCAAGAGTAACCTTATTATTGGTGCCGTTGCTGATAAGCTTCTTGGCTATACGAGCCTCGAACGGAGTACCGTTCTGAGTCGTGGTCTTATAGCCGCCCTCAAGGGTGGGGGTAGCGTTGGTATAAGAAGCGACGAAGGTGGGCTTGTTGAAATAAAGCTCAGTGCCGTCGGCTGCGGTATGCCTGCTGGGCTGAACATTCTGAAGGTCGGTCATGTAACCGCCGAGAAGCGCCGCAACCCTGATATATACCTTGCCGTCTTTGCCGATAAGGAGCGCTCCCTTGGTGACGGAAAGATCATGTCTTGCAGCGGCAAGCTCGCTCGCGCTGTAGAACATAGCAGTATAGGTGGGAACAGACTGGTGAAGCAGGTTGTTGTTCCAAGTTATAAGCTGCTTAGAGGTGAAGCTGTGGGTAAAGTGCTCAGGATCGTTTGCAAGATCGTACTCCTGGTCGCCAAGAGTCTTAGCGGTCATAAAGTCGAAGTATCTCTTGTAGCCGTAGGGCGCATAGAACTGCCAGCTCTTGAAATAGAGGTCGCTCGCCTCGCCGCCGAGTTCGGCACTGTACGCAAGGGAGTTAGGCGCACCGGCAGTACCGACTGTTGTTGCGGTGCCGTCAACAGTGTTTATGCTGGGAAGATTGCTCCAGTTGTCGCCCTTATAGATGTTATAGTTAGGTCTGCTGAGAGTCAGCGTATAAGTCTTTATCGTATTATTGAAAGTATAATCCGGGAAATCCTGAAGAGCTGTCTTCGCGTTCTGCCAAGTAGCCTCGCCTTCAATATTTACGTTGGCATACTGATGCAGGTTAGCCTCGTTGAAAGAGCGAAGAACATAGCCGTGGTAGTTGTCTGACGAATATGCGTTCGAAGTATCGCCGAACTTAAGCTGCGCTTTGCTTATCGGAACAAGAGCGTTCGTGTTGAACTGCTGCACCTGATCATTGAATATAACTGCGCGGAACGGACGTGATTTTTCGGGCTGGCTTGAGTCAAACTCATTATGTCCGTTGCACCAGAAGAACTGAACGTCCGTCTGGGACGGCAAATAAGCACCCTTGTAGTCCTCAAATACCTTGTCGTAGCTGTCCTTTATGCTCAGCTGTCTCTTTATCTGAGCTGCAGTTTTTCCCTCGGTTACAACTGTCGGGCGGACAGATTCGGTAGCGATATAGCGCGTCTCCATCGAGCCCTCGTCGTTGATACCGATCTTTGATTCCGTGGCAGGAGCTGCCAAACGAAGCAGTGAATAATCAACAGCTTCGTCTCTTCTGGTAAAATACACGTCATCCTGGGTTATACCGTCACCTGTGGAGGTGATCATATCCCAGTTATCGTATATCCAAACACCGTCGCCGATGTTGACAACGCTGTCATTGGCAACGAACATACCGCCACCGTTTGTGTAAGTGGTAAGCTTGCTGTTACCGGGCTGAAGAGGATAGAGCCAAGTGTCCTTGACCTGATTGTCTGCCGTTATAACACCAACATACTTTTTGGTGCCGTCGGCTGCCAAATATTTATCCGTAGCGACATAGTCAACAACTTCGCCGTTTGCGTTCGTATACGACGTGTTGCCGCTTCCGTCCTGATAGTGAACCTTGCCGCTTTCGTCTCTTGCAACAGCGTTAAAGTTCCATTTGTTCTCATCGAGATTACCGGCCTTTACAGCCTTGTCATAATCGGAAAAATCTACTCCGAGCCTATAAAATCCGTTAGCGGTTATAAGCGCACGGCGAATATTGACATAACTTCCCTCCGCCGCATATATACCTGCACCTGCAGCATGTAAAAACGTCTTCGAACCGCTTTTGCGAACGCCACCGCAAGTATTTCCTATAACGGAAGGAACGGTATCGTCCGTAACGCTGTCAACCTCATCGTTGACATACATATTCAAAAGCGCCGAGCCGCTGACATAGATACCGCCGCCCATTGAATTAAGGGTTCCGAAAGGCCCAGATGTTGAATAAGCCATACGTGAGAAGGTCGAATTTTCCTTGATAACGCCGCCGGTGAAGTTCATCGTAGCATTTGTGCCGAGATAGACACCGCCGCCATAAACGCTGAAGCCGCCGTTCGCATCGTTTTTAAGCATATACGACTTTGCATTGTTATTATAGATTGAGCCGCCGCTCATGTTAAAGGTTGCACCGTCTTCAACTGCAACGCCGCCGCCGACCGCAGTAAGCAGATGCTCTCTTTGGAATGCAGCGTTTGCCGCCTGACTGGCCCAGGAAATATTCTTGGTGATATTGCCGCCCTCCATGTTGAAAACAGCATTTTCACCCTTGACATAGACTCCGCCGCCGGCAACGCGAGAAGAACTGTTTCCGGAATGATGAATACCGGTCTCAACATAGTCAAGCACATGAACTGTCGGAGAGTTGGCATCAGTGCCTGTATATTTTTTCCCGACTGCCGAGCCGCGGTCTCCGGCTTCAACGACATTGCCGACGCCGCCGGTAATCGTACCGGTCTTTTTCGAACTTGTATCCTTAAGAGTCAGCTGACCGAGAACAGTAATGACAGATGCCATTCCGTTCTTGTAAATTATGTCCTGAGTCCGTCCTTTTCCCTTGGGATGCAACGATTCGCTTTTGTCCATTGCTCCATTAGTATAAGTAACCTGATTGTACTCAGGATTGGCTATACCTATTTCTTCCTTGTTCTTGTCGCCGTACTGATACGCATCAGCAAGCTTAATGGTATGACCGTTAAGGTCAATAACCATATAGGTGTTTTCGGGGATTATTATAGCAGTTCCCTCATAGCTACCTTCCTGCTGATAGTTCGTATAAGTTACGCCGTCTTTTACAAAAGTCTTAGCGGCAATATAGCCTCTGCGACTCCACTCTTCTCTGCCGTCTAGATAACTTGTTCCGATCGCAGTATATCCAAACGTCGGAACCTCGATATCCCCACTGAGTTGGACTCTGTAGGGTCTGTCTGCAGTAATCTCGCCTGCGAGAGATTTCTCATACGCAAACTGAATAGCCGAATGGAGTTCTGCGTTGGACGCAACGGTCCTGTCCGGAGTCTCTGCCGCGAGGACACCGGCGGCAGGAATCATGATCGTTGCAACGAGCACTATGGCGACGAGCAGCGACACTATCTTGCCGACTTTTCTTGTCTTCATAATTATCACCTTTCTTCTGATTTTTACACCGGGCTTGTACGCATGGCGTACGGTGCATTTTCTTGCCCTTTATTTTCCGCAGCGGCGTCATTGGCGCTGCCGCAACTGCAACGGCACGATTTCTGCGAAAAGAGGCCACCTCTCCGCATACCTATACCATTACACTGTAACCTTATTTTACTCGCGCCTCTTTTGTTTGTCAACAGAAAAGTTCAAATTTTATATATAGATTAGAAACGATTTATTTTTTAAATAACATTTTAGCAGTTTGCACAAAAAAATGTTTTATAGATATAATACGGCGGCGATTTGAAGTCCAAAATTGGAGACAGAGTGTGCGTTTGCTATATTCATGCTGTTTAATTCGCTTTGTTTGGAGCTTGCGTTCTGTGCCGCCGACGGCGGCAGCGGTGCGTCGAGTCGCCGCACCCCTACAAGGTGCAGATAATCTGCCACCGCTCGCACAAATCGTCAAGGCTGAATGCGACGTTGGCGGGGCTGGTTGACGGGAGGGCGGTTATGGGGATATCCGTCTGCGGCATGATGAATCTTTCGTAGAGCCGCGCGGCGGTCTTGCCGTTTGCAAAAACGCGTTCGATGCCGGTAGTATATAATAATGTATATATATCGTTTGGGCGGACGTTCTTCATACTGCTGTCGCTCGAACCGTTTATCTCGCAGCTCTGTGCAACATCCCAGAGCGCGACGCCGTTATCAAGCAGCAGTTTTTTCTTCTCGTCTATGCTCTGCGGCACGGGCGAAGAAAACACGGCGGAGAACACTTTCCAGAAGCGGTTCTGCGGGTGCCCGTAATAAAATCCCTGCTCGCGCGACTTCACGGACGGGAACGAGCCGAGTATCAGCACGCGCGAATGATTGTCGTAGACGGGTTCAAAGGTATGATAAAATATTTCTGCCATAGCTCCTCCCAAAATTTCAAAAAACTCTTGCCGCGGGCAAACGGCGTATATATAATAAAGGTATATAAATTATACAGGGGTGTATAAAGATGAAAAAGATCAAACTCGTTGAAGAATTCAAGGCGTTTATCTCAAAGGGAAACGTCGTTGACATGGCGGTCGGCGTTGTAGTCGGCGGCGCATTCGGCAAGATAGTCACTTCGCTCGTCTCCGACCTCATCATGCCGCTCGTCGGTCTGATAACAGGCGGCGGCAGTCTCAAGGATATGTTCGTCGTCCTCGGCGACCGCACGGGATTTGACCCCGCGAAGTACACGACCCCCGCACTCGCGGCAGAGGCAGGATACGCCACGCTCAACTACGGCAACTTCATTCAGACCGTTCTCGATTTTCTGATAATCGCGCTCGCAATTTTCCTCGTCATAAAGCTCATGGCGACGGCAAAATCGAAGCTCATCCACGAAAAAGTCGAAGAGCCCGCTCCCGCGACCACGAAAGTCTGTCCGTTCTGCTGCACCGAAATTCCGATCGATGCAGTCAAGTGCCCGCACTGCACGAGCGACCTGCCCGAAGAGGAAAGCGCGGAATAAGATACATACTAAAAGGACTGCCCGGATGAGCAGTCCTTTTTATTTATGTTTTGTCAGAAACCGATTATCAATCCGCCTTTTTCGGCGTAATAGCTGCAAAGTCCGCGCGCGTGGACTATCTTGACCTCCGCCTTATCCCAGACGGACTGGATAGCCGACTTGACGCTCTCGGCGAACTCCGCGTTGCGGCAATGGCTGATGACGACTTTGCCGCAGTTATAGCCGCGTTCTTTCATATCCTCGATTATCGCATCGAGCGCCTTTTTGCTTCCGCGTATCTTCTGCTTTATCTCGATAGTGCCCTGCTTGCTTCCTATGCCGATGCCCCAGAAGCCGAGCTTGTTTGCGACAAAGCCGACTATCTTGCTCATGCGGCCGTTCTTGACGAGGTTGTTGAATGACGAGAGCGCGAAAACAATGTGGGTATGGTTGGAATAGAGCTCCGCCTTGCTGACAACGGTATCAAAGTCCGCGCCGGACTCGATAATCTCGCAGATCTTTTTGACGAGCAGCACCATCTCGGGACCCGTCGAACGCGAATCGATAACAGCGATTTTCTTATCGGGCTGCTCTTCGAGCACCATATCTTTTGCGGCGCACGCGCTGTTGTAGCTGCCGGAGAGCTTGCTCGAAACAGTGATGGCAATGACATTGCCCTCCTGCTCGAACTTCTCCTGCCACGCATGCGGCGACGGACACGCCGTGTGGCTCGCCTCTGCACAGGCATCCATCGAGTCGATCATTCCGTCAACATCGAGGTTGCGGTCGTCAACAAAGTTTTCGTCTCCTACGCTGATAGTGAACGGCACGGAAGAAAACACGATATTCTCATGCTCCTTCTCGAAGCCGAACATATCACAGCTTGAATCGGTAACAATGTTCCATTTCATAATTAATTCTCCTCCCTTTTCTTCATAATTTTGCTGTTTAATCTACCGATTTTCCGATATTTTGGTGGTTTAAATTTTATTATATAGGTATAGCTCTCGCAATGTCAATACATTTTAGCAATAATAAAATAATTCACAAACACTTCATTTATGATTTACGCTCCCGCGCCTTGACAAAGAGCCCCGCTGTTGGTATAATAAATCGAATCAATTTTTAAGCGGTACAGAGATGCCGGCAAGATTGGTGATGAATACGGAGAGTCGGTCTGTTCCGGCGTTCTTTGCATACACAGTCTTGCGGCAGCAGGACTTTTTCTTTTATATTTTTAAAGGAGACGCAAAAATGACGCACGACTTCGCTTGCAGATACGAAAAAATAAGAGCCTTTGCGGAAAAGTTCCTTGCCGACGGAGGTCTTTCGCCCGTTATTTCGAAAAAATATATTATTGTGCCCGGTCTTTGTGATGTTCATGTGCATTTCAGAGAGCCGGGTTTTTCTTATAAAGAAACCATTGCTTCCGGCTCTGCCGCCGCGGCGCACGGAGGATACACGGCGGTCTGCACGATGCCGAACCTCGACCCCGTGCCGGACAGCGCGGAACATCTGCAAGTTCAGCTGAACGCGATAAAGCGCGGCGCGGCGATAAAAGTTCTGCCCTACGGCGCGATAACCGTCGGCGAAAAGGGTGAAAGGCTCGCAGACATGGAAGCTATATCCGACAAGGTCTGCGCGTTCTCCGACGACGGAAAAGGCGTTCAGAATGACGAAACGATGAGAGGGGCGATGACCGCCGCCAAGCGTCTCGGCAAGATAATCGCCGCCCACTGCGAGGACAACGCCCTGCTCTTCGGCGGATATATACACGACGGCGAATACGCAAGAATGCACGGGCACAGGGGCATCTCGAGCGCGAGCGAATACAAGCAAATCGAACGCGACCTACGCCTTGCGGAGGAAACAGGCTGCGCATATCACGTCTGCCACATCTCGACAAAGGAGAGCGTTGAGCTGATAAGGCAGGCGAAGGTGCGCGGAGTAAATGTGACCTGCGAGACCGCGCCGCATTATCTTGTGCTCTGCGACGAGGACATGCAGGAGGACGGGCGATTCAAGATGAACCCGCCGCTGAGAAGCCGCGAGGACAAAGAAGCTCTTATAGAGGGCATAAAGGACGGCACGATAGACATGATAGCGACCGACCACGCGCCGCACAGCGCAGAAGAAAAAGGGCGCGGACTCGAAAAGAGCCTCATGGGCGTTGTCGGGCTCGAAACGGCGTTCCCGGTGCTCTACACAGAGCTTGTGACAAAAAATATAATAACGCTCGACAGGCTCGTTGAGCTGATGAGCTTCAAGCCGAAAGAGCGATTCGGGATAGACACAAATAATGACTTCGCGGTGTTTGATATAAGCGAAGCGTATAAAATAGACCCGGAAGATTTTCTTTCGATGGGGCGCGCCACACCGTTCGCGGGGCGTGAGGTATTCGGCAGATGCCTGCTGACGGTGCATAATGAAAAAGTAGTTTACAAGGCGGAGGCGAGAGCATGAAGCAGGGTATTTTCAGGATAACTTCAAACGAAAAAATCGCGCGTGACATATTTAAAATGACTCTTTCGGGCGACACCTCGGCGATAACCGCGCCGGGACAGTTCGTAAACATAAAGCTCGACGGATTTTTCCTGCGCCGCCCGGTATCGGTCTGCGACTGCGTCGGAGAAAATCTGACGCTGATATATAAAACCGTCGGCAACGGCACAGAGCAGATGAGCCGCATGGCGGCAGGCGATGAGCTCGACCTGCTGACGGGGCTCGGCAACGGATACAACACAAAAACAAGCGGCGGCAGTCCCCTGCTCGTCGGCGGCGGAGTCGGAGTTCCGCCGATGTATATGCTCTGCAAAAAGCTCGTTGCCGAGGGCAAAAAAGTCACTGTCGTGCTCGGCTTCAACTCAAAAGACGACGTGTTCTATGAGGACGAATTCCGTGCGCTCGGCGCGGATGTACACATTGCGACCGCCGACGGTACTTACGGCACAAAGGGCTTTGTCACGGACGTTATAAAAAATCTGCAATACACATTTTTCTACACCTGCGGACCCGAACCGATGTTCCGCGCAATGCATAAAATGATGAAAACTCCCGGGCAATACAGCTTCGAAGAGCGCATGGGATGCGGATTCGGCGCGTGCATGGGCTGCTCGTGCAAGACACTCACAGGCAACAAGAGGATCTGCAAAGAGGGTCCCGTAATGGAAAGCGAGGAGATAATATGGGCAGACTGAGCGTGAATTTATGCGGCGAGGAGCTTGACAATCCCGTTATTCCGGCATCGGGCACATTCGGCTACGGATACGAATTTGCTGAGCTCTATGACATAAACTGCCTCGGAACCTTTTCGTTCAAGGGCACAACGAAAGAGCCGCGCTTCGGCAATCCGACCCCGAGAATAGCGGAGTGCACCGCCGGCATGATAAACGCCGTCGGGCTTCAGAACCCCGGCGTTGACAAAGTTATAAGCGAGGAGCTCCCGAGGCTCAAGAAATGCTTTAACAAAAAAGTCATGGCGAATGTCAGCGGATTTTCGATCGACGAATATGCCTACACCTGCGAAAAGCTCGACAGTCAGGAGCAGGTCGGCTGGCTCGAAGTCAACGTCAGCTGCCCTAACGTTCACGGCGGCGGAATGAGCTTCGGCACGGATCCAAAGGCGGCGGCGCAGGTTACAAAAGCCGTCAAGGCGGTCACGAAAAAGCCGGTTATCATAAAGCTCTCGCCCAATGTCACAGACATTGTTAGCATTGCGAAAGCCTGCGAAGACGCGGGGGCGGACGGAATCAGCCTGATAAACACCCTGCTCGGCATGAGGATAGACCTGCGAACAAAAAAGCCCGTGATAGCGAACACGATGGGCGGCTTCTCCGGCAGCGCGATATTCCCCGTGGCGCTGAGGATGGTCTATCAGGTCTCGTCGGCTGTCAACATACCCGTAGTCGGCATGGGCGGCGTATCATCCGCCGAGGATGTTATCGAGATGATGCTCGCCGGGGCGACGGCGGTCGAAATCGGCGCCGCAAACCTCGTTGACCCGTTCATATGCAAAAAAACAGTCGAAGCCCTGCCCGCGTCTGCGGACAAGTATAATATAAACGAACTCAAGGACATCATAGGAGGAGCACACAATGGGTAAAGATGTGATAATCGCCTGCGACTTTGCAGACAAGGAAACCGCGCTGAACTTTCTCGACAAATTCGAGGGCAGAAAGCCGTTCGTCAAGATCGGCATGGAGCTGTTCTATGCCGAGGGTCCGCAGATAGTCCGCGAGATAAAGGCGCGCGGACACAAGATATTCCTCGACCTCAAGCTTCACGATATCCCGAACACGGTTAAAAAGAGCATGGCTGTGCTCTCGCGGCTCGATGTCGATATGTGCAACCTCCACGCCGCGGGCACATCGCGCATGATGGAGGCGGCTCTTGAGGGGCTGACCCGCCCGGACGGCACGCGCCCCCTGCTCATCGCCGTAACGCAGCTCACCTCCACCGACCAGGAAGCAATGGAGCGCGATCTGCTGATAAAAGAGCCGATAGATAAGGTAGTCATGCACTACGCCGAGACCGCGAAGAACGCCGGACTTGACGGCGTTGTCTGCTCCCCGCTCGAGGCGCGGAAGGTTCACGAGGTTTGCGGCGAAAAGTTTTTGACCGTAACGCCCGGAGTCCGCTTTGCGGACGGCGACATAGGCGACCAGAAGCGAGTCATGACACCCGAGCAGGCGAAAAAAATCGGCTCCGACTACATCGTCGTCGGCAGACCGATAACCGCCGCGCCCGACCCCGTCGCGGCATACGAGAGATGCATAAAAGAATTTGTTGACTGAAGGAGAAAAGAAAATGACTGAGACAAGCAGAAAAATCGCAAAAGATCTTCTTAAAATACAGGCTGTGTTTCTCAGCCCCGATAAGCCCTTTACATGGGCGAGCGGAATAAAGAGCCCCGTCTACTGCGACAACCGCCTGACGCTCACGGCGCCCGAGGTTCGCACGGATGTTGAAACCGGGCTCAAGGAGCTCATCGAAGAAAACTATCCGGAGGCTGAAGTTCTCATGGGCACTTCGACCGCCGGCATCGCCCACGCCGCGATAACCGCGCATCTGATGGGGCTGCCGATGGGCTATGTCCGCTCCGGCAACAAGGATCACGGCAGACAGAACCGCATCGAGGGCAAGCTCGAAAAGGGTCAGAAAGTCGTCGTGGTCGAAGATCTTATCTCGACGGGCGGCAGCGTTATCGAAGTCGTTGACGCTCTGCGTGAAGCGGACGCAGAGGTGCTCGGAATAGTCAGCATCTTCACCTACGGAATGAAAAAGGGGCTTGAGAGACTCGCCGCGGCGGATGTCAAGAATGTGAGCCTGACCAACCTCGACGTGCTCTCCGAAGTCGCGGCTCAGGAGGGATATATAAAGCCCGAGGATGTAAACCGCCTTATAGCGTTCCGCAACAATCCCTCGGACGAGAGCTGGATCGGTGGTGCAAAATGAGAAGCATAATAAACATCCTCGACCTCTCCGCCGGGGAGATCGACCAGCTGATAGCCGTCGCCGATGACATCATGGCGCAGCCAGAAAAATACAACGAGGTCTGCCGTCACAAAATTCTCGCCACGCTGTTCTTTGAGCCCTCGACGCGCACAAGACTCAGCTTCGAGAGCGCGATGCTCTCGCTCGGCGGTCAGGTGATAGGCTTCTCCGGCGCGGACTCATGCTCCGCCGTCAAAGGCGAGACGATTGCCGACACGATAGAGGTAGTCAACGGTTACGCGGATATAATCGCCATGCGCCACCCGAAAGAGGGCGCGCCGGTAGTTGCATCCATGCACACGGCGGTGCCGCTGATAAATGCCGGCGACGGCGGGCATTTTCATCCCACGCAGACGCTCGCCGACCTGCTGACCATTCACCACGAAAAGGGTACGTTTGACAATCTTACAATAGGACTCTGCGGCGACCTGAAATACGGCAGAACCGTCCACTCGCTCATAGCCGCGATGACGAGATACAAGAATGTAAAGTTCGTGCTCATCTCCCCCGAGGAGCTGCGCCTGCCGCAGTTCGTTATTGACGACTATCTCGAGGGAAGCGGACTTCAATATGAAGAGTGCCGCTCGCTCGAAGAGGCGATGCCGAAACTCGACATACTCTATATGACCCGCATCCAGCACGAGCGTTTCACGGACGATGCGGAGTATCAGCGTCTCAACGGCATATACGTCCTCGACAAGGAGAAGATGAGCCTTGCAAAGAGCGACATGTGCGTGCTGCATCCCCTGCCGCGAGTCAACGAGATATCGCCCGAGGTGGACTCCGACCCGCGCGCGAAGTATTTTGAGCAGACTCGGTGCGGCAAGTTCATGCGCATGGCGCTGATAATGAAGCTGCTCGGGCTCATACCAAACGAGGTTCAGCCCGAAAAGGCGGAGGAGCCGCAGTATATATACGACAAATACCGTTGCGACAACCGCGCCTGCATCAGTGTATGCGAGCCGGATGTCAGAAGCATTTTTAAGACTTTTGACGCAAACGGCGGCGCGTGCAGATGCATTTATTGTGACAAAGAGCGAAAGTAAAAAAGTTCTCCGATGCGCCTTGACTGAAAGGTCTTGTATTTGGTATACTTTAGGTACAATACAGATGAGTTTTCTGCGACTGACGGATTATTGCAGAGCACTGCAAGGAAACAGAAAAACTCTTTTCAGCCGACCGTCTGGGCACACCTGAGATACATTCTCGGAGTGTGCCCTTTTTGATTTTTTCAGGAGGTATGAAATGAAGAAAGTCGGTATAGTAATGGGCAGCGACAGCGACCTGCCCGTCATCAGAAAAGCGACAGACACCCTGCGCGCGCTCGGCATCCCGTTTGAAGCGCACGTCTATTCGGCACACAGAACGCCTGACGAGGCCATGGCTTTTGCCCGCTCGGCAAAGGAAAACGGCTTCGGGGTCATTATAGCCGCAGCAGGTATGGCGGCGCATCTCGCCGGAGCCATTGCGGCGAACACCACCCTGCCCGTTATCGGCATTCCCTGCAAATCCAATACCCTCGACGGCATTGATGCCCTCCTTTCAACAGTACAGATGCCCTCCGGCATACCCGTTGCGACTGTTGCGATAAACGGAGGAGCCAATGCCGCTTTGCTTTCGGCTCAGATACTCGCACTGAGCGAGCCGGAGCTTGCAAAGAAGCTTGACGAAAAACGCGCCGCCGACGCCAAAGCAGTCCTCGAAAAGGACGCCGCCGTTTCGGCAGAACTCAACTCGGAGGTTTAAAACATGAACGAGATATCAAAGTCCGATGTATACGCCGACGCGGGCGTTGACATAACCGCGGGATACAAGGCAGTGGAGCTTATGAAAAAGCACATCGCGCGCACGCTCACCTCGGGCGTATGCTCGGATGTAGGCGGCTTCGGCGGTCTGTTCGAGCTCGACCTGACGGGGATTTCAAAACCCGTGCTCGTCAGCGGCACCGACGGAGTCGGCACGAAACTCAAGATAGCCTTTCTCATGGACAAGCACGACACCGTCGGCATCGACTGCGTGGCTATGTGCGTCAACGATATAATCTGCTGCGGCGCAAAGCCCCTGTTCTTCCTCGATTACATAGCCTGTGGCAAGAACTATCCCGAGAGGATAGCGGACATTGTCAACGGCGTCTGCGAGGGCTGCGTTCAGTCGGGCGCGGCGCTCATCGGCGGCGAGACCGCGGAGATGCCCGGATTTTATCCGATAGACGAATACGACCTCGCGGGCTACTGTACGGGCGTAGTTGACAAGGACAGAATTATTGACAATAAAACAATGACCCCCGGCGATGTTATAATCGCGCTCCCCTCGAGCGGCGTTCATTCAAACGGCTTCTCGCTCGTGAGAAAAGTTTTTGATGTTGAAAACCGCAATCTCACCCTCCCCGTTGACGAGCTCGGCGGCAAGAGCATCGGCGAGACTCTGCTCACGCCGACAAAGATATATGTAAAGCCCGTTCTCGCCCTGCTCGAAAAGATAAAAATCAAGGGCATATCCCACATCACGGGCGGCGGCTTCTATGAAAACATCCCGAGAAGCATCCCCGACTCTCTCGGCGCGAAGATAGACCGCTCGGCGGTAAAAGTTCTGCCGATATTTGATCTCATCGCAAAGGCGGGAAACATCTGTGAGCGCGATATGTTCAACACATTCAACATGGGTGTCGGCATGAGCATAGTCGTTTCAAAGGACGACGCCGACGAGGCGCTCGGTATTCTCAGAGCCTCGGGCGAAGAGCCCTATATCATAGGTGAAATAGTCTCGTCTGCGGAGAAAATCGAGATATGCTGAAAAACTTTCTGAGTTCTATATGCGCGGGTGTGTTGATTTCCATCGGCGGCTGTGTATTTCTCGCGTGTGAGAACAGATATGTCGGCGCGGTGCTGTTTTCGGTGGCTCTGCTCTGCATCTGCCTCAAGGGTTACGCGCTCTACACCGGCAGGGTCGGATATATAATTGAGAGCCACAAGAAGAGTGATTTTGCCGCTCTTGCGGTTATACTCATCGGCAATCTTATAACGACATTTCTTCTCGGCATGCTCGTGCGGGTCTCTATGCCGCAGCTCGGCGAGACGGCGGCTGCAATCTGCTCCGGCAAGCTCACCCAAGCGTTTTGGCAGACTCTTGTCCGCGCGTTTTTCTGCGGAATACTGATGTATCTCGCGGTAAGCACATACAAAGAGAAGAACACTGTTTTGGGTATTCTCTTCTGCGTGCCGGTGTTTATTCTAAGCGGATTTGAACATTCGATAGCCGACATGTTCTATTTCGGCGCATCGGGCATCTTCTCGTTGAGTGCCGCGCTGTTCATGCTCGCTGTTGTTATCGGCAACTCGCTCGGCGGAATGCTCCTGCCGGCACTGACTCTTATCGGAGGGAGAAAAAATGAAAGCAAACAAAGCTGAAATCGCCGTTTTTGTCTCCGGCGGCGGAACGAATCTCCAGGCTCTTATCGACGCGCAGAAAAGCGGAATAATCGAGCACGGCGAGATAAAGCTGGTCGTTTCGAGCAACCCGAACGCCTACGCGCTCGAACGCGCGGCGAAAGCGGGAATCAAGGGCGTCACGGTCAGCAAGAAAGAATTCGGCAGTCAGGCGGCCGTTGAAGAAAAAACAATTGAAATACTCGAAGAAAATAATATAGACCTGATAGTCCTCGCGGGCTACATGAGCATACTGAGCGCGGACTTCACGCGCAGATACGAGCGCAGGATAATAAATGTCCACCCGTCGCTCATCCCGTCGTTCTGCGGCGAGGGCTTCTACGGGCTGCGAGTCCACGAAGCGGCGCTGAAAAAAGGAGTCAAAGTGACGGGCGCAACGGTTCATTTCGTCAACGAGATACCCGACGGCGGCGAAATAATCATGCAGAAGGCGGTCAAAGTCAGGGACGGCGACACGCCCGAAACGCTCCAGAAAAGAGTCATGCGGCTCGCCGAATGGAAGATTCTCCCGGCGGCAGCGGAAAAAATATCGGACGAAATAGTCCGTAAAAAAGCGGAGGAAAAATAATGGATATTTACGCAGTCAACGACATATCAAAGCTCATCGAGGGCAACTCCTACGTTGGAAGAGGCATCGTCATCGGCAAGAGCGCCGACGGCACAAAGGCGTGCACCGCATATTTCATCATGGGTCGCTCGGCAAACAGCCGCAACCGCATATTCACCGAGCGCGGCGGAGTGCTCTATACCGAGCCGTTCGACGCTTCAAAAGTAGAGGATCCGAGTCTCATTATTTACGCCGCAGTCAGAAATTACGAAAACAAGATAATCGTCACAAACGGCGACCAGACGGACACAGTCAACGACGCTTTAAAAGTCGGCGGCTCTTTTAAGAGCGCACTTGAGACACGCGAATTTGAGCCGGACGCGCCAAACTTCACCCCCAGAATCAGCGGCATGCTGACCTTCGAAAACAAAGATTTCACATATGAGATGAGTATTCTCAAGAGCGCGGACGCCGCGGGCAGTGCGTGCAGCAGATACACATTCTCTTATTCCCCGCTCGCAGGTCTCGGTCATTTCATCCACACCTATGTCTGCGACGGCAACCCCATTCCCACCTTTCAGGGCGAGCCGGAGAGAGTGGCTATCCCGAACGATATCGACGAGTTCACACAGTCACTTTGGAACGCCCTTGATGCGGACAACAAAATCTCGCTCTATGTCAGATACACCGATCTCGTGACCGGTGCGGAAGACAGCAGACTCATAAACAAGAACGCTTGAAAAGGAGAACAAAAATGAAAGAATTCGAGCTCAAATACGGCTGCAACCCCAACCAGAAGCCCTCGCGCATCTATATGGCTAACGGCAGCGAACTGCCCATAGAAATACTCTGCGGCAGACCCGGATACATAAACTTTCTCGACGCTTTCAACTCCTGGCAGCTCGTCAAGGAGCTCAAAGAGGCTCTCGGTCTCCCGGCAGTCACTTCTTTTAAGCATGTCAGCCCCACCTCGGCGGCGGTCGGCATTCCGCTCTCCGACAAGCTCAAAAAAGCCTGCTTTGTTGACGACATAGAGGGCCTTGACGACTCCCCGCTCGCCTGCGCCTATGCGCGCGCACGCGGCACGGACAGAATGTGTTCGTTCGGCGATTGGGTCGCCCTCTCCGATGTCTGCGATGTGACTACCGCGAAGATGATAAAGCGCGAAGTTTCCGACGGCATCATCGCCCCCGGATATGAGCCCGAGGCGCTCGAAATTCTCAAATCCAAGCGCAAGGGCAACTACAATATAGTGAAAATCGACCCGGATTATGTTCCTGAAGAGACAGAGCGCAAGCAGGTCTACGGCATAACCTTTGAACAGGGCAGAAACAATTTCAAGATAAACAGAGAGCTGCTCTCTAACATAGTCACCGAAAACAAAAATCTCCCCGACAGCGCAGCGCGCGACCTCATAATCTCGCTCATCACGCTCAAATATACTCAGTCGAACTCCGTGTGCTACGCGGTTGACGGACAGGCTATCGGCGTCGGCGCGGGTCAGCAGTCGAGAATACACTGCACCCGCCTCGCAGGCACAAAGGCAGACACCTGGTTCCTGCGCCAGCACGAAAAAGTCCTGAACCTCCCGTTCAAGGATTCGATAGGCCGCCCCGACAGGGACAATGTCATTGACGGCTACATCAACAAAAACGAAGAAGATGTCTGCGCCGAGGGCAACTGGCAGAAATATTTCACCTCCCGCCCCGAGCCGCTGACCGACGATGAGATAAAAGAATATCTCGCTTCTATAGACGGCGTATCGCTCGGCTCGGACGCGTTCTTCCCGTTCAGCGACAACATCGAAAGAGCAAAGCGCAGCGGAGTAAAATATATCGCAGAGCCCGGCGGCTCCATCCGCGACGACCTTGTGATAGAGTGCTGCGACAAATACGGCATGGTCATGGCGTTCACCGGCATGCGCCTGTTCCACCATTGACGGAGGACTGAAAATGAACATTCTTGTAGTAGGTTCCGGCGGAAGAGAGCACGCCGTTATAAAAAAGCTCCGAGAGAACAGTGAAGTCAAAAAAATATACGCCCTGCCCGGAAACGGCGGCATCGCCGCAGACGCCGAATGTGTCAACATAGGCGCTACAGATATTGACGGCATCGCGGAATTCGCAAATAACAATCAGATAGACTACGCCGTTGTCACGCCGGACGATCCGCTCGTGCTCGGCTGTGTCGACAGGCTTGAGAGCCTCGGCATTCCCTGCTTCGGTCCGCGCAAAAACGCCGCGATAATCGAGGGCAGCAAGGTTTTTTCAAAAAAACTGATGAAAAAATACGGCATACCCACCGCACAGTACGAAGTTTTTGACAGCGCGGAGGACGCGCTCGCCTATCTCGATTCAGCCCCCGTTCCGACCGTTATAAAGGCGGACGGTCTCGCGCTCGGCAAGGGCGTTATAATCGCCGCGACGCGCGATGAGGCAAAGGACGCAGTCGTTGAAATCATGCGCGACAAGAAATTCGGCAAGAGCGGAGACAGCATCGTTATCGAAGAATTTCTGACGGGTCCCGAGGTCTCGGTGCTCTCGTTCACGGACGGCAAGACGGTAGTTCCGATGGTGTCGTCCATGGATCACAAGCGCGCGCTCGACAACGATAAAGGTCTCAACACCGGCGGCATGGGCACCGTTGCTCCGAATCCGTATTACACGAAAGAGATCGCCGACAGATGCATGAAGGAGATATTCCTGCCCACGGTAAACGCGATGAACGCGGAGGGCAGAACTTTCAAAGGCTGCCTTTATTTCGGACTCATGCTGACCGAAAAAGGTCCTAAAGTCATTGAATACAACTGCCGCTTCGGCGACCCGGAGACGCAGGTCGTGCTCCCGCTGCTCAAAAGCGACCTGCTCACCGTTATGGAAGCTACTACAAACGGCACGCTCGCCGAGACACCAGTTGAGTTTTCGGATAAAAACGCCTGCTGCGTGGTCATGGCCTCAAAGGGCTATCCCGTGGCATACGAAAAGGGCTATGAAATAGATATCCCGGACGAGATTCTGGACAGCGTATATGTCGCGGGTGCCGCCGAGAAAAACGGCAAGCTAGTGACGAGCGGCGGCAGAGTTCTCGGCGTGACGGCGGTCGAAGATACGCTTCGGGAGGCAATAGCCTCGGCATATAAAAAGGTAGAAAAAATTCATTTTGAAAACGCCTTCTACAGGCACGACATCGGCGCGAAAGCGCTCGCCGCAAGGGAGGAAAAATAAATGGTATACAGAGTATTCGTCGAAAAGAAAAAGGAGCTCGCGCAGGAGGCAAAGTCCCTGCTCAGCGAAGCGAACGACCTGCTCGGGATAAAAAATCTTAAAGATGTGCGCGTTATCAACCGCTACGATGCGGAGAATATCACGCCCGAACTTTTTGACTACGCAAAGCGCACCGTGTTCTCCGAGCCGCAGCTTGACATCGTCTCGGACGATATTGAGATAAACGGCAGATGCTTCGCGGTCGAATTCCTGCCCGGTCAGTTCGATCAGCGCGCCGACTCTGCGGCTCAGTGCATACAGATAATCTCGCAGGGCGAGCGCCCGCTGATACGCACGGCGAAAATATACATCCTCATCGGCGACATAACCGACGCCGACGCTCAGAAGATAAAGAAATATGTCATCAACCCCGTTGAGGCGCGCGAGGCAAGCCTCGAAAAGCCCGAGACGCTCGCCGTGAAATACGATATCCCGACCGAAGTCAGAACTCTCGACGGATTTATCAATCTCGACAGAGCTGGGCTTGAGGACTTCGTCAAAAAATACGGTCTCGCCATGGACGCGGACGACATTGCGTTCTGTCAGGATTATTTCAAATCCGAGCACCGCGACCCGACGATAACCGAGATTCGCATGATCGACACCTACTGGTCGGATCACTGCCGCCACACGACATTTCTGACCGTCATTGACAGCGTGAAATTCGAGGACGAGCTGCTTCAGAGCGCCTACGACGAATATCTCGCGGTCAGAAAAGAATTAGGCCGCACAAAGCCGATATGCCTTATGGATCTTGCGACGATAGCGGTCAAATATCTCAAGAAGCACGGCAAGCTCGACCGTCTCGACGAGTCCGAGGAGATAAACGCCTGCACGGTGAAAATAGATGTCGAGGTCGACGGTGTGACCGAGCCGTGGCTCCTGCTCTTCAAAAACGAGACGCACAACCATCCGACGGAGATAGAGCCTTTCGGCGGCGCGGCGACCTGCATCGGCGGCGCTATACGCGACCCGCTCTCGGGGCGCTCGTATGTCTACGGCGCTATGCGCGTAACGGGCGCGGCCGACCCGCTAAAACCCATTGACGAGACGATAAAGGGCAAGCTGCCGCAGAGAAAAATCGTCACGACTGCGGCGGCGGGCTATTCGTCATACGGCAACCAGATAGGTCTCGCGACGGGCATAGTCGACGAGATATATCACCCCGGCTATGCGGCGAAGAGAATGGAGATAGGCGCAGTCATCGCGGCGACTCCCGCAGAGAATGTGCGCCGCGAAGTTCCCGCTCCCGGAGATATTGTTATCCTGCTCGGCGGCTCGACCGGACGCGACGGCTGCGGCGGAGCGACGGGCTCTTCGAAGTCCCACACGGTTGAATCGCTCGAAAGCTGCGGCGCGGAAGTTCAGAAGGGCAACGCTCCCGAGGAGAGAAAGCTCCAGAGACTTTTCAGAAACAAAGAAGCCTGCCTGATGATAAAACGCTGCAACGACTTCGGCGCGGGCGGCGTATCGGTTGCTATAGGCGAGCTTGCGGACGGACTCGAGATAGACCTCAACGCAGTGCCGAAAAAATACGAGGGTCTCGACGGCACGGAGCTTGCAATAAGCGAGAGCCAGGAGCGCATGGCGGTTGTTGTTGAGCCGCACAATGTTGACGCTTTCCTCGCGCTGGCTAATAAAGAAAATCTCCAGGCAGTGCCCGTGGCGCAGGTCAAGGCCGAGCCGAGGCTCGTCATGAACTGGAACGGCAAAAAAATAGTCGATATCAGCCGCGAATTTTTGAATTCCAACGGTGCCGACAAGCATATAGACATCACCCCCGAAGCTCCCGTACTCAAAGAAAAGGAAATCTCCGGCTCGTTTGCGGAGAATTACTCGGCACTCGCATCGGATTTAAACATCTGCTCGAAGCGCGGACTTTCCGAGCGTTTCGATTCGACGATAGGCGCGGGCACGGTGCTCATGCCGTTCGGCGGCAAGAATCAGCTGACGCCCATTCAGGCGATGGTGCAGAAAATATCCGTCGAGAAGAAGCACACCGACGACTGCTCACTCATGGCGTTCGGCTACAATCCGTTTATAACCGAGCAGAGCCCTTATCACGGCGCATATCTCGCGGTTATAGAGTCGGTCTGCAAGCTCATCGCCTCGGGCGCAGAGTTCAAAGATGTTTATCTCACATTCCAGGAATATTTTGAGCGTCCCGGCAGGGACGGCAAGCGCTGGGGGCAGCCTTTGGCGGCGCTCCTCGGCGCGTTCAAGGCGCAGATGGAGCTCGGCATCGGCTCGATAGGCGGCAAAGACTCGATGAGCGGCTCGTTTGAAAATCTCGATGTCCCGCCAACCCTCGTCTCGTTCGCCGTGACTACCGAAAAGACCTCCTCGATAGTCTCGCCAGAGTTCAAATCGGCGGGTCACAAGGTTGTTTTCATCGCGCCGGAGAAAGACGAAAACGGTCTGCCGAAGACCGACTCGCTAATAGATGTGTTCTTCCGAGTTACCGGGCTTCTTCGCTCGGGCAAGGCAGTCGCCTGCTACACCCCCGGCATGGGCGGCATAGCGGAGGCAGTCATGAAGATGGCGTTCGGCAACGGCATCGGCTTTGAATACAGCAAAGACATAACGCTCGAAAAGATATTCGGACTCAGCTACGCGGGCTTCATTCTCGAGCTTGCGGACGGCGCAGAAGAAACTGGCACGCTTCTCGGTCACACAAACGACAGCGGCTGCATCAGCCTTAACGGTGAGAGCATCGCGCTCTCAAAGCTTCTCGGAATATACGAAAACAAGCTTGAAAGCGTCTACAGCTGCAATATCAAAAACGCCGGCAAGGGTGCTGAGAACTTCTCATATGAAACTGTTGAGCGCAAAGCTCCCGCGATAAAAGTTGCAAAGCCGCGCGTGCTCATTCCGGCGTTCCCCGGCACGAACTGCGAATACGACAGCGCAAAGGCAGTCCGCGACGCGGGCGCAGAGCCGGAGATAATTGTTATAAACAACCTCAGCGCGGACGGCATCAGCCGCAGCGTCGAAAAATTCGCGGACGAGCTTCGCTCCTCGCAGATGATATTTATCCCCGGCGGCTTCTCCGGCGGCGACGAGCCGGACGGCAGCGGAAAGTTTATCACGGCATTCTTCAGAAATGCCGCGATAAAAGAGGGCGTCACCGACCTGCTCGAAAACAGGGACGGACTCATGTGCGGAATCTGCAACGGCTTCCAGGCGCTGATAAAGCTCGGACTCGTCCCCTACGGCAAGATAATCGACACGGACGAAAATTGCCCGACGCTCACCTTCAACACCATCGCGCGCCACCAGTCGCGAATAGTGCGCACCCGCATTTCTTCGAACAAATCGCCGTGGCTCGCGCTGACTCAGGTCGGTGACATATATTCCGTGCCGATCTCGCACGGCGAGGGCCGTTTCCTCGCAAGCGACGAGCTCATAGCCAAGCTCGCCGCGAACGGGCAGATAGCCACGCAGTATGTTGATCTTGACGGCAACGCTTCAAACGATATACATTTCAACCCCAACGACTCCGTCTGCGCTATCGAGGGCATCACATCGCCCGACGGCAGAGTCTTCGGAAAAATGGGACACAGCGAAAGAATCGGAAAAGGTCTTTACAAAAATGTCCCGGGAGATTATAATATTCGTATGTTTGAAGCGGCTGTTAAATATTTTAAATGATGACAAGGAGAATGGAGCATGGCCTATTTATCCGACATTGAAATTGCGCAGCGCTGCAAACCCGAGCACATCGGCGTTATCGCAAAGCGCGCCCATGTTGACGAAAAGTACATCGAGCAATACGGAAACTACAAGGCGAAAATAGATCTGTCCCTGCTCTCGGATACGAAGCGGGAAAACGGAAAGCTGATTCTTGTCACCGCCATAACCCCGACCCCCGCGGGCGAGGGCAAGACCACGACGACGATAGGTCTCGCAGACGGGCTGCGCCGGATAGGCAAGGATGTCACGGTCGCCCTGCGCGAGCCGAGCCTCGGCCCGGTTTTCGGAGTCAAGGGCGGAGCCGCCGGCGGCGGATATGCGCAGGTGGTTCCCATGGAGGATATCAACCTCCACTTCACCGGCGACTTCCACGCGATAGGCGCGGCTAACAACCTGCTTGCCGCGATGCTCGACAACCACATTCAGCAGGGCAACGCCCTGGGCATAGATGTCCGCAAGATAACATGGAAACGCTGCGTTGACATGAACGACCGCCAGCTTCGATTTATCGTCGACGGCATGGGCGGCAAGGCAAACGGTATGCCCCGCGAGGACGGATTCGACATAACTGTCGCGAGCGAGATAATGGCTGTGCTCTGTCTTTCAAGCTCGATAACCGACCTCAAAGCGAGGCTCTCGCGCATGATCGTCGGCTACACCTATGACGACAAGCCCGTGACCTGCGGCGAGCTCAAGGCGGCCGGCGCGATGACCGCGCTTTTGAAAGACGCCTTGAAGCCCAACCTTGTCCAGACTCTCGAGGGCACGCCCGCATTTGTCCACGGCGGACCGTTCGCGAACATAGCGCACGGCTGCAACTCCGTCATAGCGACTAAGATGGCGCTCAAGATGGGTGATTATACCGTCACCGAAGCGGGATTTGGCGCGGATCTCGGCGCAGAAAAGTTCCTCGATATAAAGTGCCGCATGGCGGGACTTGCGCCCGACGCGGTGGTCGTTGTTGCCACTGTCCGCGCGCTCAAGATGCACGGCGGGCTCGACAAAAAGGAGCTTGCGGTTGAAGATATCGGCGCGCTCGAAAGAGGTATACCGAACCTCCTGCGCCATGTTTCCAACATCAAAAATGTCTATAAACTCCCCTGCGTCGTCGCGGTCAACAGATTCCCGACCGACACCGACGCCGAGATAGATTTCATCATCGCAAAATGCCGCGAGCTCGGGGTCAACACCGTGCTCTCCACCGTGTGGGCCGAGGGCGGCAAGGGCGGCGAAGCGCTCGCGCGCGAAGTAGTCCGCCTGTGCGAAGAGGAAAAAGGCGATTTCACTTTCGCCTATGAAAATGAGCTTTCGATCGAGGAGAAGATCGAAGCCGTTGTCAGAAAAGTCTACGGCGGCGACGGAATAACCGTCATGCCCAATGCCAAAAAGCAGATAGCCCAGCTTGAAGCTCTCGGTTTTAGCAAATGCCCCGTATGCATAGCAAAGACCCAGTACAGCTTTTCGGATGACCCGACAAAGCTCGGCGCGCCCGAGCACTTTACTGTGACGGTGAAAAATGTCAAGGTCTCCGCGGGCGCGGGATTCGTCGTCGTTCTGACCGGCGACATTCTCACCATGCCCGGGCTGCCGAAAGTTCCCGCCGCAGAGAAAATCGACGTTGACGAAAGCGGCAGAATAACAGGTCTGTTCTGAGATAATAATTCCGCTCGGAGAAAAAGCTCTGCCGAGCGGAGTTTCTATAAATATCGGAGGTAATAAAATGGCTTATTATTTCAACGAAGTATCGCACACCTTTAACGAGTACCTACTCGTCCCCGGCTATTCGTCGAGCGAGTGCATACCCGCGAACGTGTCGCTCAAAACGCCTCTTGTCAAGTACAAGAAGGGCGAAGAGCCTGCGATCTCACTCAACATCCCGCTGACTTCCGCCATTATGCAGTCCGTCTCCGGCGAGAGACTCGCCGTGGCGCTCGCAAAAGAAGGCGGCGTATCGTTCATCTTCGGCTCCCAGAGCATCGAGGACGAGGCGGCAATGGTCGCAAGAGCAAAGAATTTCAAGGCGGGCTTCGTCATCAGTGACTCGAACATCACTCCCGACGCCACTCTCAACGACGTTATCGCGCTCAAGGAGAGAAACGGCCATTCCACTATCGCCGTGACCGAGGACGGCTCGGCTAACGGCAGACTTGTCGGCATAGTTACGAGCAGAGACTACCGCGTCAGCCGCATGACCGGCGACGAGAAAGTTTCGTCTTTCATGACTCCCCTCGAAAAACTCGTCACCGCTCCGGACACCACCACGCTCAAGGAAGCCAATGATATAATCTGGGACAACAAGCTCAACTCCCTGCCCATAGTCGATTCCGAGGGCAATCTCAGATATTTTGTTTTCCGCAAAGACTACGACGCCCATAAGGACAACCCGAACGAGCTTCTCGACGCCGACAAGCGCTATGTTGTCGGCGCAGGTATAAACACAAGAGACTACGCCGAGCGTATTCCCGCTCTTGTCGAGGCGGGCGCAGATGTGCTCTGCATCGACTCCTCCGAGGGCTTCTCGGAGTGGCAGTCCCGCACCCTCGCATGGGTCAGAGAGCACTACGGCGACAGCGTCAAGGTCGGCGCGGGCAATGTCGTTGACAGAGAGGGCTTCCTCTTCCTCGCCGAGGCGGGTGCGGACTTCATAAAGGTCGGCATCGGCGGCGGCTCGATATGCATCACCCGCGAGACAAAGGGTATCGGCAGAGGTCAGGCATCGGCTCTTATCGATGTCTGCAAGGCAAGAGACGAATATTTCGAGAGAACGGGCGTATATATCCCCGTCTGCTCCGACGGCGGCATCGTCTACGACCACCACATGACCCTCGCGCTTGCAATGGGCGCGGACTTCCTGATGCTTGGCCGCTACTTCGCGCGCTTTGACGAGAGCCCGACAAACAAGATTTCACTCAAGGGCACTTACTACAAAGAGTACTGGGGCGAGGGCTCCAACCGCGCAAGGAACTGGCAGCGCTACGACCTCGGCGGCGACAAGAAGCTGTCGTTCGAGGAGGGCGTTGACTCCTATGTTCCCTATGCCGGCAGCCTCAAGGACAATGTCACGCTCTCGCTGAGCAAAGTCAAGTCCACCATGTGCAACTGCGGCGCGCTCACCATCCCCGAGCTGCAGCAGAAAGCGAAGCTGACCCTTGTCTCCGCAACGAGCATTGTTGAGGGCGGTGCGCACGACGTCGTGCAGAAAGAGACATACTCCGACCTGAAAAAATAAGCCTGATTCTTTACGGCAGGGCGCGGTGAAAACCGTTCCCTGCCTTTGAATTTAGGCAAATTTACTTGCACAATCACCAATAAATGAAAAGTTGCGGCGCAAAAGGCTGTTAAATCCGACGTTTTTACCGAAAACGCCCGTTAAACTGTTGACACGTCGAAAATGCAATGCTATAATACAGACAATTTAAGACAGCACTTGATAGAGGATGCGAACGAGAAGAGTATCCAGCAGCAACGCCGGCAAGCGGCAGCTGGGGAAAGGCAAGTTCGCCGAAGTGATACCGCGGTTGCCGCCGCTGTAACGCTGGGCCCTCGCCGAACAGGCGACGGACTGTCACATGACTTATGTGGAGCGCTATCATCGGTTTTTCTGCACATATAGCAGCATATACAAAGCCTGTGATACCTCTTCGGGTCGCAGGCTTATTTAATTTTTTCCAGGAGATGGTACTAATGAACAGAACGAAGAGAATTGTGGCCGCCATTCTGGCTATCGCCATGTGCGCAGTATTATTTGCAGGCTGCGGCACGAAAACCGAAAGTGCCAAGACCGGCGTTGAAGACGGCGTTCTGACCGTTGCCATGGAGTGCGCATACGCTCCCTACAACTGGACTCAGAGCGATGATTCCAACGGCGCTGTCCCGATAAAGGATTCCAGCGACTACGCCAACGGATACGATATCATGATGGCTAAGAAGATATGCGAAGCAAACGGCTGGAAGCTTGAAGTTGTCCGCCTTGACTGGGATTCACTTGTTCCCGCAGTCCAGACCGGCAAGGTTGACGCCGTTATCGCAGGTCAGTCGATGACCGAAGAGCGTATGCAGCAGGTCGATTTCGCAGGTCCCTACCTCTATGCGAGCATCGTCTGCATGACAAAGCAGAACAGCAAGTATGCAAACGCTACCTCCCTTGCTGACCTCGCAGGTGCAAAGTGCACCTCCCAGCTCGGAACCATTTGGTATACCACCTGCCTTCCGCAGATAAACGGTGCTCTTATCCAGACCGCACAGGAGACCGCTCCCTCGATGCTCATGGCTCTTGAGACCGGCGCTGTCGACTTCATCTGCACCGATATGCCCACCGCTCAGGGCGCGCTCATCGCTTACAGCGATCTGAAGATTCTCGACCTCCCCGAAAATGCTTTCAAGGTTGACGAGGGCGACATCAACATCGGCATCTCTGTCAAGAAGGGCAACACCGAGCTCAAGGACAAGATCAACTCCGCCCTTGCAGGCATGACCGCAGACGACTTCAACAAGATCATGAACGAGGCTACCAAGATTCAGCCCCTTTCAAAGTAATCAACAATAATCAGAACGGAGATAACAAGATATGAATAAGCTTGCCGAGCTGTGGAGCGACATAGTCCAGTGCTGGAGCGATAGCTCAATGCAGTATCTGACCGGTGCGCTCAAGACAATAGAGCTCGCTGTTATAGCGACAATCATAGGCTGCCTCATCGGCCTTGTCTGCGGAATAATCCAGACTATTCCGTGCGGCAAAAAAGACAATATCGTAAAGCGGGTCATCCTCGGCATAGTCAAGGCTATAGTGCGTATCTACGTCGAAGTTTTCAGAGGCACGCCGATGATAATCCAGGCGATATTCATCTTCTACGCCCTGCCCTACTTCTCGAACGGCGCGATAAACCTTGAACCGACTTTCGCGGCATATCTCGTTGTCTCCATCAACACCGGAGCATATATGGCAGAGACCGTCCGCGGCGGTATAATGTCGATAGACGTCGGTCAAACGGAGGGCGCAATGTCCATAGGCATGAACCACTTCAAGACCATGCTCTATGTTATTCTTCCGCAGACCATACGCAACATCATCCCGCAGATAGGCAACAACCTCATAATCAACATCAAGGATACTTCCGTCATGTTCGTTATCGGCTACGCCGAGCTCTTTGCGGCTCACAAGGCCATTGTCGGCGCAAAGTATGTCTACTTCCCGTCGGCAGTTATAACGCTGACTATCTACCTGATAATGACGGTCATCTGCTCGCTTATCCTCAGACTGTGGGAGAAGAAGCTTGACGGTCCGGAGAACTTCGATCTCTCGACCACTGACACTCTCGCCCACACCAGCGGAATGTACTCATATGTCAAGAAGTCAAAGAAGGAGGGAAGATAATGTCAGAGCCTATTTTACAGATAAATCATCTTTCAAAGACCTTCGGCAACCACGAAGTTCTGCGCGACATTGACTTTTCGGTCAATCCCGGCGATGTCACGAGCATCATCGGCGCGTCCGGCTCGGGCAAATCCACTTTGCTCCGCTGCATAAACCTCCTTGAGACTCCGACCTCCGGCGAGATACTCTATCACGGCAAGAATATAGACCATATAAAAGGCGGCGCGAGCGCATACCGTTCGCACGTCGGCATGGTGTTCCAGTCGTTCAATCTTTTCAACAACATGACCGCTCTCAAGAACTGCATGATCGGTCAGACGAAGGTTCTCAAGAAGTCCAGAGCCGAAGCCAAGGCTTCCGCACTGCATTATCTTGAAAAGGTCGGCATGGCGCCCTACATCAACGCCAAGCCCTCCCAGCTCTCCGGCGGTCAGAAGCAGCGCGTCGCAATAGCCCGCGCGCTTGCGATGGAGCCCGAAGTTCTGCTGTTCGACGAGCCGACGAGCGCACTCGACCCCCAGATGGTCGGCGAAGTGCTCGAAGTCATGCGCAACCTCGCCAAAGAGGGCCTGACGATGATAGTTGTCACCCACGAAATGGCGTTTGCGCGCGACGTTTCAACGAATGTCGTATTCATGGCGGACGGACTCATCTGCGAGCAGGGCAGTCCGAAGGATATCTTCGAGAATCCGCAGGATCCCAAGACGCAGGAGTTCCTTTCAAGATTCCTCGCGAAATAAAATTAAACAGGATATCTCCGACAAGGAGATATCCTATTTTTAATTGTATCTGAACAACCGATATACATTTATTTACCCTCTCCCCTATTCTCTTGTCAATTTTTACAAAGCTGTTTGCCAACGGACGAAGGTATGGTACAGATTGACAAAATTGAATTTATTTTGCTGAAGCACTTGAATATTTATGCATATAGTAGTATATTATTAGTCAAATAGTTGAATAATTTTGCACCGTCGGCGAATATTGGATTGTTTTTATAAACGCCGTGTTCGCCGAAAGCGCATTAAGCGGGAGACACCATGAAAATATTTATCGACGGCAGCGCCGGCACGACCGGGCTGAGAATAAAAGACAGACTGATGAAACGAAGCGACGTTGAGCTGACAACGCTCAGCGAGGAGCAGAGAAAAGATACCGAGAGCCGCAAGCAGGCGCTGAACAGCGCGCAGGTCGCTTTTCTTTGCCTGCCGGACGCCGCCGCAGTTGAGGCGGTCGAACTGGTTGAAAATCCGGACACTGTTATTATAGATACCTCGACGGCGCACCGCACGAGCGAGGGCTGGGCTTACGGCTTCCCGGAGCTGTCAGCAGAATTTGAAGATAAGATAAAGAACTCCAAACGCATCGCCGTCCCCGGATGCCACGCCGGCGGGTTTATCGCGCTTGTTTATCCGCTTGTTGAGGCGGGCGTGCTCGGAAATGATGCACTGCTCAGCTGCTATTCTCTGACCGGCTACAGCGGCGGCGGCAAGAAGATGATTGCCGAATACGAGAGCGAGGATAAATCTCCCCTGCTCTTCGCACCCAGACAGTACGGGCTGACTCAGCAGCACAAGCACTTAAAAGAGATGAAAGGCATAACGGGCATTGAAAACGCCCCGATATTCTGCCCCGTGGTCGATGATTTTTACAGCGGAATGCAGGTCACAGTGCCGCTGTTTGCGGAGCAGATAAACTGTTCTTCAAGCGAAATCGCCGACATCTACAGAGCGAAATATCAGGGCCCCGTCGTGACATTCTGCGACAAATCGGACAACGACGGCTTTCTGTGCGCGGGCGCGCTCTCGGGCACTGACGGCATGAAAATATCGGTCTACGGCAACGATGAGCGAATACTGCTGACCGCCGTATACGACAATCTCGGCAAAGGCGCATCGGGCGCCGCGCTCGAAAACCTGAACCTTGTCATGGGCAAGGACAAGGCTTTCGGACTTGATATCTGAGGAGGTAAAATAAAATGAAAACAATATCGGGCGGCGTCTGCGCCGCAAAGGGATTCAAGGCTTCCGGCGTTCACTGCGGCATACGCAAGAACAGGACGAAGCGCGATCTCGCGCTCATATACAGCGAAAAAGTCGCCAACGCGGCGGCTGTCTATACAACTAACCTCGTCAAGGGCGCGCCGCTGGTCGTCACAAAAAATCATATCGCTGACGGCAAGGCGCAGGCGGTCATATGCAACAGCGGAAACGCGAACACCTGCAACGCGAACGGCGTTGAGATAGCCGAGCGCACGAGCGACCTGCTCGCGTCCGTGCTCGGAATAAAGCCCGCCGACATCGTCGTCGCTTCGACAGGCGTTATCGGCCAGCCACTGAACATCACTCCGATAGCTTCCGGCATACCCGCTTTGAAAGCGGGGTTGGGCGACCACTCAGATCAGGCGGCAGAGGCGATAATGACGACCGACACGATTCCGAAGGAGATTGCCGTCAGCTTCGAAATAGGCGGAGTTGAATGCAAAATGGGCGGCATTGCCAAGGGCTCGGGCATGATTCATCCCAACATGGCTACGATGCTCGTTTTCATAACCACCGACTGCGCGATAAGCAGTGAGATGCTCCAGAAAGCTCTGTCTTCGGACATCGCGGAGACTTTCAATATGATAAGCATCGACGGCGACACCTCGACGAACGACATGGTAACAGTGCTCGCAAACGGGCTCGCCGGGAACAAAGAGATCAGCAAAGAGGACGATGACTTCAATGAATTCATGAAAGCCCTCAATACCATAACCGTGTGGCTCTGCCGCAGGATTGCCGCCGACGGCGAGGGCGCGACGAAGCTGCTCGAATGCAAGGTCAGCGGCGCAAAAGATAAAGAAACAGCCAAGACTGTTGCCAAGAGCGTTGTCTGCTCGTCGCTGACGAAAGCCGCCATGTTCGGCTCGGACGCCAACTGGGGCAGGGTTCTCTGCGCCATCGGCTACAGCGGCGCGGATGTTGATGTCAACAAAATCGATGTTTGGTTCAAGTCAGATAAAGGCTCGATTCTCGTCTGCGAAAACGGCGCGGGAGTTGATTTTTCGGAGGAGAAGGCAAAAGAGATACTCTCCGAAAATGAGATAGATATTCTTATTGATTTAAAGAGCGGCGACGCATCTTCGACAGCGTGGGGCTGCGACCTGACATATGACTATGTCAGGATAAACGGAGACTACCGCACCTGATTGCGAAAAACGGAGGGAAAGATATGAACATTTCAAACGCGGAGCGCGCAAGGGTTCTTGTCCACGCGCTGCCGTATATACAGGATTACGCAGGCAAGATAGTTGTCGTCAAATACGGCGGCAACGCGATGACGAGCGAAAAGCTAAAAGATTCCGTCATGCGCGACATCGTGCTGCTCTGGCTCATCGGCATAAAGGTCGTTCTGGTTCACGGCGGCGGCCCGGAGATAACGGATATGCTCCAAAAGACCGGCAAGAAGAGTGAATTCGTCAACGGTCTGCGCGTCACGGACAAGGAGACCGCCGATATAGTGCAGATGGTGCTCGCCGGAAAGGTCAACAAAAGCCTTGTCAACCTCGTTGAAAACAAAGGCGGCAAGGCGATGGGACTCTCCGGAATAGACGGCCACATGATTGAAGCGAAGATGAAAGACGAGAAGCTCGGCTTCGTCGGCGAGATAACAAATGTAAATATTCAGCCGATACTCGACGTTATCGACAAGGGATATATCCCGATCGTTTCGACCGTCGGCTGCGACAGCGAGGGCAATGTCTATAACATAAACGCGGACACCGCCGCGGCGAAGATAGCCGGCGCGCTCAACGCGGAGAGCCTTATATCCATGACGGATATAAGCGGCATTCTTCAGGACAAGGACGACCCGGACACGCTCATCTCGGTCATAAAGGCGGACGAAGTTCCCGCGCTCATAAAGAGCGGCATCATTGGCGGCGGCATGATTCCGAAAGCCGAATGCTGCATCGACGCAATAAAATGGGGCGTACACAGAGTTTTCATTATTGACGGCAGGATACCGCACTCGATACTTATTGAAATGCTGACAGACGAAGGCATGGGCACGATGTTCACGGCATAAAAAGGAGATATAATGGATATATTACAGCAGCAGGACAAGGAATACATAGCCGGAACTTATGCGAGGTTCCCGCTGACCATCGAGGGCGGCAAGGGCTCCGTGGTCTGGGACGACGCGGGGAAGATATACACCGATCTGTCCTCGGGCATAGCGGTCAACACCTTCGGCATAGCCGACGACGAATGGATAAAATCGATAACCGAGCAGGCGGGCAAAATTCAGCACATGTCGAACCTCTACTACACAGAGCCGTGCGTGAAACTCGCGCAGATGCTCTGCGACCGCACGGGAATGAAAAAAGTTTTCTTCTCGAACTCAGGCGCGGAGGCCAACGAATGTGCAATAAAAGCGGCGAGAAAATACGCCGCAGAGAAGCACGGCGCGGACTGCTACAACATAGTTACACTGAAAAACAGCTTCCACGGCAGGACGATAACCACCCTCGCCGCAACGGGTCAGGATGTGTTCCACAAAGATTTCCTGCCGCTGACCGAGGGATTTATCTATGTTGAGCCGAATGATATCGAGAAGATTGAAAAAGTTCTCTTTGAAAATCGCTGCGCCGCAGTCATGCTCGAAGTCGTTCAGGGCGAGGGCGGCGTTATGCCGCTCGACAAAGACTATCTCCAGTCGCTCGAAAAAATCTGCCGCGAGCGCGACATTCTGCTCATCTGCGACGAGGTTCAGATAGGCAACGGCAGAAGCGGCAAGCTCTACGGCTACATGAACTACGGCATATTCCCCGACATTGTCTCGACCGCAAAGGGACTCGCGGGTGGTCTGCCGCTCGGCGCTACGCTGTTCAGCGAAAAGACAAAGGATGTTCTCACCCCCGGCTCCCACGGTTCCACTTTCGGCGGCAACCCGATATGCTGCGCCGGCGCGATAAACATTCTTTCGAGGCTCGATGAAAAGACTCTCGCCGGAGTCCGCGAGAGGTCGGAATATATATTTTCGGAGCTCAGCGGTGCACCGGGCATAAAAGAAGTCTCGGGACTCGGGCTGATGATCGGCATAAAAACCGAAAAGGACGCCTCCGAGGTCATAAACACCTGCATGAAAAAGGGCGTTCTCGTTATCAAAGCAAAAGACAAGGTCAGACTGCTCCCGGCGCTCAACATTCCCATGGAGCTGCTCGAACAGGCAGTCGGCGTTATAAAAGAAGACTGTGCAGACAAGGAGGCTTGAACATGACATTCAAAGACAGAGATTTTTTGAAGCTTTTGGATTTCACTCCCGAAGAGATTGAATATCTTATCGACTTCGCCGCCTCTCTCAAGGCGAAGAAGAAGGCGGGCATACCGCACAAAATATGCGACGGCAAGAATGTTGCGCTGATATTCGAAAAGACGAGCACGAGGACAAGGTGCAGCTTCGAAGTCGCGGCGCGCGACCTCGGCATGGGCACGACTTATCTCGACCCCTCCGGCTCACAGATAGGCAAAAAAGAGAGCATCGCCGACACGGCGCGCGTGCTCTCGGGCATATATGACGGCATTGAATACCGCGGCTTCGGCCAGTCGATAGTCGAAGAGCTCGCGCAGTATGCGACCGTCCCCGTCTGGAACGGTCTGACGAACGAGTTCCACCCGACGCAGATCCTCGCGGATTTTCTGACGATAAAAGAGCAGTTCGGGCGTCTTAAAGGCATTAACTTCGTCTACATGGGCGACGCCAGATACAACATGGGCAATTCGCTCATGGTCGGCTGTGCGAAGATGGGCATGAACTTCACCGCCTGCGCGCCGAAGAAATATTTCCCCGACAAGGCGCTTATTGACACCTGCATGGAGATTGCCGCGCAGACCGGCGCTGAGATAAAATTCTGCAAAAGCCCCGACGAGGCAGTAAAAAACGCCGATGTAATATACACCGACGTGTGGGTCTCGATGGGCGAGCCTGTTGAAGTCTGGGAGGAGCGCATAAACGACCTCGCGCCCTATCAGGTCAACTCCGAGCTCATGGCAAAGGCATCGCCGAACGCTGTATTCATGCACTGCCTGCCCTCTTATCACGACATGAAAACGACGATAGGCAAGGAGATGGGCGAAAAGTTCGGGCGCGACTCAATGGAGGTCACTGACGAGGTGTTCGAGAGCGCACAGTCCGTTGTTTTCGCCGAGGCGGAGAACCGCATGCACACGATAAAGGCAGTCATGGCGGCAACGCTGACCGACGAGAGATAATATAATATATAATGTAATAGGAGCTGTCAAAAATGACGGCTCCTTTTTATCAGTTTGACAATTGTAATTTGTCTATTACTTGAACCATAACGAAGTAAAAGCAAAGGACCAGCCGACTTTTACAGTCAGGCTTTCAATAGCCGCGCCGCAGTGTTTGATAAGCCAACTAAGAGAAGCGAGGGAACGGCTTGCGAAGCAAGACGCACGAGCACGCACTCGTTCAAGCTCCG
>OFMU01000077.1_pt1 | contig 76473 bp, 55 predicted proteins | sample 1541861 | NCBI WGS metagenome assembly OFMU01 (sample SAMN04209238, study PRJEB22552) | human gut metagenome | biome: gut; material: feces | host: Homo sapiens | place: USA: Oklahoma
TCAGGGATTTTTATCCCTTAATCCCCTATTTTTCGCTTGCACCTTTACTCCCATTCATGTACTTCACAAGGGATAAAAGCCCGTCAGGGGCCTGCCATCGCGCTCCGCTGCGCGGACCGATGCCCATGCCCTTCCGCATTTCCTCCGTGCGGTTATCCGCCAAAGGGTTATGCAATGTATCAAAACTTTTTCCATTCCCCAGAACCCAGAATATATGCGTATTTTACCCATCCTGGCCTTTACCTGCCTTTTCGGAAGCATTTCCTTCGCCCAAGGACAAAGCCGCACCCCCTCCAGGCCGGAACCGGCCCAACCGGCAGCAAATGCTCCGGCGGCCGATACTGTGGACAAGTCCCTGCCGCCAGCCGCCGTCAACGGCATCCGGTTCGTTCTGAAGGAGCCCATGTCTCTTCCTTCTCCCATTTACATGCCTATTGATTCCAAAAGGCTGGAAAAAGTAGAAATACGCGCCGCCCTTCCGGGACGCCGCAGCGTTTACCCCAAGAGCAAGATCATTACCCTGTTCGGGGGCCTGGACCAGAAAGGCATGCCGACCAATAAACTCGTCAGCAAGCCCCTGCCGCCCGATCTTGGCTCCAAAACCCTGGCTCTGGTCGGCAAAAACAGCAAAGGGGAATTGACGCTGGATTTTATTAATGAGTCGGAACTGCCGCTGAACTGCGTTTACATCCAGAACCTGACCGGACGCACATTCACTTTGGAATTTCCCAAACCTCCCTCGGGAGAAAAGAGCGCTATCGAACTGCCCAGCAAATCCACTTACATTTTCGGCAAGAACTCCACAGACAGCAACATTTCCCGCACCACCCCCGCCAATTTGACGTACATGACCCGTTTAAAGAACGGCAAAGTCGTCAAGGTGAAGGACAGAGGCATGATGCTGACGACCTACCCGGGACGAAAAGTGGTCATGATTATTTCCCCGGATTCCACCGGCCGCACCGTCGTTTTGACGGAACTGATGATTTTCAAGGAAAGGCCGGGAGCGGCTTCCTCTGACAAGTAAATTTTCTTCCGATATCCGGGAAGCCGGAAGCTGCTCTGGAGTATATCCGGATGATTCAGAAAAACGGGCATTGCTGCCCGTTTTTTTATTTTTCTTCTCCTGACGCCATGGATTGAGGGAATAAACCACTCCGGACATTTTTCCGGCACGGGAACAATGTCCGCCCTGTTTCCCGCGGCTCCAATGCGGCAGGCTGAGGAAGAGGTCTCGAAGCCATGCGGTTTGCCGAAAAAGTTCACTTGCCGCCTTCCGGCATCCGGGCAGGCTTAATAAACTTTGGGCACCAGGCCCTGACGGCTCATCTTATCCTCCACCTTTCGCCGGTTTTCCTCCAGACGCCGGGCGTCATAGGAATCATCCACAGGCTGGGCCTCCGGAATGTTTTCCCCGCGTCCCGCCCGGTATTGCTGCACCTGCGGGAGCACTCCTTCCACCAGTTCCCTGCATATCCAGGAAGGCAGGATATAGGTCTCCGTGCGTCCGGCCCGGCTCAGAGCCAGCCCAACAAATTTTCCGTTGACGTCAATGACCGGGCATCCGGCCCGTTCCGGGAACAAGGTCATGTCCGACTGGATAACCAAAGGGAATTCATCCCTTTTCAAGCTCATCCGGTTGCCCATGGAGTTCATCATGTCGAGACGCTTTTGCGGGAATTTCATCACCCTTGGCCTGGGCCCCGTGAGGAGTTTTCCTTCTATCACCTGGTTCCGCCGCCTTACTTCCACGGGAACCGTCTCACCAGGACGCACCCCGACCATGGCGGCACGGATGGAGTACATTCCGTCCACCGGCTTTCCATTCAGCTTCATCAGCACATCGCCGGCCGTCAATCCGCTGCGGTGCGCACCGCTTCCGGCTTCCACGCCGCCTATCATAACCCCCTCCCCGTCCCAGCGGGGATCGGAAACAATGCCGAGATAAGGCTGGTCATCCGCCCGCAGGCTGCGCTGAGCCACGGAAACGACTCCGAAGTCGCTCACATGCCCTGTGGGCGATACGGCTGCAATCACGTCCCCTTCCTTCGCCTGCACATAGGAATCCAGGTCAATGGGAGGAGCGGGAAGCCCCGGCACATCCATCATCAGCAGATCATGCTCCGGAAGGGCAAAGAGCACCTTGGCGTCATAAACCCGCCCGGAAGAATCCACCAGCATGACCGGACGCCGTTCCTTCTGGAGATCGCTCAGCTTGGTGAGGACTTTTCCCTTCCCCACCACTGTTCCCAAAGCCACCTGGGTATTGCCGGCAACCAGAGCCACTACGGACTGCCCCACCGGAACAGCCACCTTGTCCCATTCCCGGAAAATCTCCTTGGCCTGGCTGTCCAGCACGCTTTTGTCCTCCGGGGCAATCATCTGCTCCGGAGGCAGCGGGGAAGCTATTTCCTGGGCATACGCGGAAGCCGCCGCAAATGCCGCCCATAAATATTTCATCATCATCCTTGAGTTTGTTCCTGGTATTTCAGGCCGGACATTAGGTCGCCGCGCCTGCCGAATGTAAGATCCGCCTTGTAAGCCGTACCTTTCCTCACCACCACCAATGGAACGGTTTCCCCCGGACGGTGCCTGCCCAGTTCACGGAGCATATCCCGCACGGAACGCAGGCTCCGGCTGTCCATGTGGGTAATGACGTCCCCCGGCTGGATGCCGGCGGTATCCGCCGGAGAATTCACCACAACGTCTTCCACCACCACGCCGTCCACGCCCAGCACATCCATCATGGCAAACCCGAGCACAGGAGATTCGGGGTCCGCCATGGGATGAAGGCCCAGCTGGCCCCAATGCCTGCCGGAGAGCAGTTTGTCCCAGTCTCTCCTGAAAACGGAAACAGGGACATGGTTGTTGATTTTCAACATAGGGCCAATGGAGGAATGGATGCCAACCAACTTGCCGGACAGGTCAAAGAGGGGACCGCCGGAATCTCCGCCAATCAGCGTACATTCCGAAATAAGGAAGCGCTGCTTTCCGTCCGTGCACAATCTTCCCATGCGGATGGGCGCGCGGCGTTCCGGGTCAAATCCCTTGGAATGGCCCAGAGCCACCACAAAATCCCCCACATGAAGACCGTCGGATTCCCCCAGTTCCACATGAGGATAGTTGCCTCCGTCCATGATTTGCACCATGGCGGCATCCCGCGTGAAGTTGGCGCCCAGCACCCGTCCCTTTACCACGCGCCCGTCGGCAAAGACCACACGCATGATTTCATCGCCGCCCACGACGTGGGCCGCCGTCAAAATCAGGCCCTGCGGAGAGACAATGACGCCGCTGCCCGTCTCTCCCCCGTCGGAAACCAGAGCCACCGTAGCAGCCGTAACCCTGGAGGCCACCTCATGCACATGTTTCTGCAAATCCGCCATGGAAGAAACATTCCCCGCAAGGCTCGCCCCCCCTGACAGCAGGGACACAAGCCCCCCAACGACCAAGCAACAAAAACTCGTCATTCTCAATAGTGATATCATGAAATTACCGATAATCGAATGATAGGACATACCCTACTGTATAAACGTTCAAAACGGCAGAATTTTGTCTATGGATTGCGACATGGCGCCCCATCTTTTGCTTAGACCATTTCGATTATTTATGATAAAGTCCGGCTCACGGATGGGTTTAAACGACAAATCAAGGAAACGAAATGCCGCCTCCTGGAGGGAACGCATCCAAGATGGAGAAATTTCTTCCCGTTCCCAGACAGAACGCAAAAAAAGGCCCCTTCCCCGTCCATCCTATCCCGGATTGCCGCAGGAAGCTCCTGATCCGGCCGTCATTCCCGGCCCTACCCGCAGAACGGGAAATTCCCGCAACGGCCCTTCCCGGTATGACACGCCGCCCCAGCGACGGGCCGCCCGCCCGTCTCCGAAGGAAGAGTACGAAAACAATCCGGAAAGAGAAGAAGAAAACCGTCCCGCACGCGCAGGAACCATGCGCAGGCCGCGTTTCACGATTTTCGGAGCCTTGCTGTTTGTCCTGCTGATGCCGTTCCGCTTCATCGGCTCCCTGACGCGGAATATCCGCTGGTTCATTTGCTGGCCCCTGCGCATCCTTCTGGGATGCTGCTTCGTCGGCATCGTGATCGGGGCCATCCTGGTGTTTCTTTACGGCACCATTTCCAACCGCTATGACATTTCCGAGGTAAAGAGCAACATCCCGGAACGCACGGTGATTCTGGACCGTAAAAACCGGACCATCGGAACCCTGCACGGGGAAAACCGCAAGCGGGTATCCCTTCAGGAAGTTCCTCCCGTTTTTATTGATGCCCTGCTCCTGCGCGAAGACAACCGCTTTTACGACCATGGCGGCGTGGACTGGATAGGCGTGGGCCGCGCCTTTGCGCAGGTGCTCAAACACAAGAGAGCCACGCAGGGGGCTTCCACCCTGACGATGCAGCTTGCTAAAATTACATATAACCACCGGGAGCGCAACCTCCATTCCAAACTGACGGAAGTGGCCCTGGCGAAACGCATTGAAGCCACTTATACGAAGGACGAAATTCTGGAAACTTACATCAACCGTATTTTCTGGGGACACACCTTCCTGGGGATAGCGGCGGCGGCGCGGGGATATTACGACAAGGAACCCCGGGATTTATCCCTAGCGGAATGCGCCACCCTGGCCGGCATTATTTACGGCCCAAATGATTTTTCCCCCATCAAACATCCGGAGGAAGCAAAAAAAGTGCGTGATATTGTCCTTGGCCTGCTGAAAAACGAAGGCAAGATTACGGAAGTGCAGTATCAGGCGGCCCTGGCGGAGCCTATCGCCACCCGGACGCCCCAGTCCCGGTCTGAGGAAAATTACGCCATGGGTCTCGTGCGCCGGGAGCTGGACGCCATTCTGGAGGAAGAAGACATCCGCCTGGGAGGGCTGGTGGTGCATACCACATTGGACCTTGATCTGCAGAACGCCACGCTGGATGCCATCAATAAGCACATGGACGCGCTGGAAGCCCGCAAGGATTTCAAGAAGCACCTGGCCTCCCTGCAGGCCAAGAGGGAGAAGAGGGGAATTCTGAAAAACAAGCTGACCACCAAGGCGGAATATGAGGCCTCCCTGGCCGCCTGGAAGGCGCTCCCTGCGGAACAGAAGGAAAAGACGCAGCCGCCGATGCCCAACTACATCCAATCCGCCGCCGTAGTCATGGACAATGCCACGGGGGCTCTTCTGGCCGTCGTCGGCGGCCGGGACGCGGAAGAATCCAAGCTGAACCGCGCCATTCAGTCCAGGCGTCAGACCGGCTCCCTGTTCAAACCTTTCATTTACGCCACGTTTTTCCAGCAGGGCAATTCTGCGGATACCCGCATTTCGGATGACAGGATTGCCTATGGGGAAATACGCGGAGCCGCCAACTGGTCCCCCCGCAATTCGGACGGAACGTACCGGGGCATGAAGCCGGCCTCCTTCGGCCTCATCCTTTCCCGCAACACCATGTCCGTGCGCATCGGCAACCGCGCCGGTTTGTCCAATGTCATTCAATCCGCACAACTGGCGGGCTTCCACGGAAATATTTCCCGCACCCCGGCCCTTTATCTGGGCACGTGGGAAGCGTCCCCTCTGGACATTGCCAGCGCCTACAGCGTTTTTGCCAACGGGGGCGTACGCCCCACGCCGTACATCATTGACCATATTACGGATTCCCAGGGCCAGCCGCGCTTCGCCATCACCAAGAGCAAGCGCACCGTCTATTCCCAGCGGGCGGCGAACATTACCTCTTCCATCCTCCAGCAGGTCTGCAAGCCCGGAGGAACGGCAGGCAAAATTACCACGCTGGGCTTTAAATCCCCCTGCGGCGGCAAAACCGGAACCACGAATAATTATACGAACGCATGGTTCGCCGGATATACGTCCAACCTCACCTGCAGTGTCTGGGTGGGGTTTGATTCCTCCACCAAAATTCTGGAAAAAGGCTACGGAGGCACCCTGGCCCTGCCCGTCTGGGTGGACATTATGCTTGCCGCCCAGAAGGAAGGCTATCCCGCCAACGCCATCCGTACGCGTCCCGGTTCGGAAGGGCAGGCCGTACTCGTCTGCCGGGAATCCAATCAACTGGCCCATTCCGGCTGCCAGTACGCCAAGACTGCGTATTTTGAAACCTCCGCAGGCTACCAGGCCCCCGCCAACATGTGTGAACGGCACATTCCCATGGCGGAACCGGATTCGGAAGAGAGCATTCCCTATGCGGAACCGCTGGACGGCAGCGACGATAACATCCCCCTGGCCGAACCCGTGGAAGAAACGGACGGCATCCCCTACGCCACCCCCATCTGATTGCTTATTTTTTCCTTATGATTTCCCCATTTTTTCCCTGGTTCCTGGCCTTTTTGCTGCTGATCGCCTGCGTGGCGCTGCTGGTTCTGCTGCTGCGGTACCGGGACCGCTCCGTCCGCCTCGAAGCGGAATCCCGCTCCTGGCAGGAACGGGCGGAGGACAGAACCCAGATGCTCCGCCGGGCGGAAGAGGTGCTGAAAGATTCCTTCGCCGGCATCAGCGCGGAAGTCCTCCGGAACTCGGAGAAACAGTTTCTGAACCTGGCGGAAACGCGGCTGCAAAGCCAGCGCCAGCAGGCCAACCATGACCTGGATTCCCGCAAACAGGCCATCGAGTCCATGCTGAAGCCGGTGAGCGAATCCCTGAAACTGGTCCAGTCCCGGCTGGGAGAGATGGAAAAGGAACGCGTGGGCGCCTATACGGACCTGAAAACGCAAATCCGCTATATCCTTTCCGGCAATGAAGCCCTGAAAAATGAAACCGCCAGGCTTTCCCAGGCTCTGCACCACAACAGCGTTCGCGGCCAATGGGGAGAGCTCCAACTGCGCCGCGTGGTGGAACTGGCGGGAATGGTGGAGTACTGCGATTTCACGACTCAGGAAACCCGTTCCAGGGAGGAGGAACGGGTGCGGCCGGACATGGTCATTCACCTTCCTGGAGGCCGTTCCATCATCATTGACGCGAAAGCGCCCATGGCATCCTACCTGAATGCCGGGCAGACGGAGAATCCGGAAGAGCGCAGCCAGTGGATGGCCCGCCATGCCGCGGACGTCAAGAGGCATTTGCAGCAATTAAGCGCCAAGAATTACTTTGCCCAGTTTTCCCCATGCCCCGAATTCGTCATTATGTTCCTGCCCGGGGAATCCTTTTTCCAAGCGGCTCTGGAAGCAGACCCCTCCCTGATTGAATTCGGCGCGGAGAATAAAGTCATTCTTTCCACCCCATCCACTCTGATTGCCCTGCTGAAAGCCGTCGCTTACGGATGGAAGCAGGAGCAGCTGGCGGATAATGCCAAGAAAATTTCGGAAGCGGGAGCGGACCTGTACAATACCTGCTCTATCCTTTCCGGTCATTTTTCCTCTCTGGGCAAGAGCCTGAACCAGGCGGTAGCCCAGTACAACAAAACCGTTTCCTCTTTTGAACACCGGTTCATCCCCCGGGCCCAGAAGTTGAAAAATCTGGGCGTCACCTCCACGAAGGAACTTCCCCGCTCCCTGGAAGACATTACCGAACAGGCCAAATCTGCGGATGTTCCGGATATTACGTCCTGAAAGAGCGGCAACAATACGTCTTTTTCCCTCCCTGCCCATTTCCGAGCCGGGAAAATACAGCTCTAAGGCATCCCCCGCAAACGCTTTCCTGCGCTTGAAAGCATCTTGGAGATGTAGAGGAATTCAGCCTCCGGCGGCCCTGCACTTCCCGGAATTTTCAACAATTCCTATGCGCGGCAACGGGAAACGGCAGGCTGCTTTCATCATGCAGCCGGGCAGATAATTCCCCCGCGGCGGCGCACACCGGCACCCGGAAGGCATCCAGAGCGGAACGGGAACTGTAGCCCCACCCCACCAGAATAAGCCGTGTTCCGGCGTTCACGGCCGTGTTGCCGTCATGGGCGGAGTCCCCCACCATGCACACCTGCGCCGGCTCCCTGCCCCAGGAACGGACGATGGACAGCAGGGAGTCAGGTTCCGGCTTGCGCGGAAAGCGTTCGGAAAAACCCATCACCTCCCGGAAGGGAATTTCAGGCAGGATATGGCGCACCAGCGGCACCGTAACCGCATGGGGCTTGTTGGATAAAACGCCCAGAGGATGGCCTTCTCCGGCCAGGGACAACAGCATTTCCCGGATGCCGGGGTACGGAACCGTGCCCTCCTGCCAGGTGTGCGGGTATTCACGCATGAATCCCCGGTGCACCGCTTCAAAAGCTTCCTCCGGCACGTTTCCGTTGAAATAGCCTTTCAGGGAAGCCAGGCAAAGCTCCCGGGCCCCCTTGCCCACCATTTCCCGGATGGCGTCCACGGAATGCTCCGGATACCCCAGCGCTTTCAAGGCCAGGTTCAGGCCGCGGGCGATACCGGGAATGGAGTCCACCAGCGTCCCGTCCAGGTCAAAAACAAAACCCGTTTTCATGGATTCAATGGCAGAACCCCCGTTCGGAAGTTTCCACGAATTGGATGATTCTCCTCAGGCAGGCATTTTCCGCATACCCCGAATGCCGCAGTTCCTCCAGAGCTTCATGAACGGTCAGCTTTTTATTGACGAAAAGCTTTTTATAGCACATGCGCACGGCTTTCAGGTCTTCTTCGGAAAAGCCGCGCCTCTGCATGCCGATGGAGTTAACGGAACGCGTTACGGCCGGGTGGCCCTCCACGATCGTGTACGGCAGGACATCCTGGCTCACGCGGGCCATCGCCCCCACCATGGCATGTTCCCCGATGCTCACAAACTGGTGTACGGCGCAACATCCCGCCAGAATGGCGTAATCCCCCACCGTAACATGGCCGGCGGCGGTAGCGAACCCGGAGAAAATCACATGATTGCCGATCTGGCAATCGTGCCCGGCATGGCAGGAAACCAGGAAAAGGTTGTTATTCCCTATCCGCGTCGCGCCGCCAATGTCCGTAGCCCGGTTGATGGTGGCGTTTTCCCGGAAGACGTTGTTATCCCCCACTTCCAGATAAGTCGGCTCTCCCTTGTATTTCAAATCCTGGCTTTTCAGGCCGATGACGGAAAACGGGAAAAATTCGTTGCCGCTGCCGAAGGAAGAAGGACCGTCGATAACCACATGGCTGTGCAGCACGCAGCCGGGCCCCAGTTTGACATGTTCCCCGACAACGCAAAAGGGACCGATTTTAACATCATCCGCGATCTCTGCAGCAGGATGCACTACTGCCGTTGGGTGTATTTCTGGCATGGCTGAAACAAGTATGAAACAAATTCAGGTGATTAAAAGCCTAAACCCCGCACGGCCGCCTTTTTATCACATTTGGCCGGAAGCGGCCGCATAAGCCTCCATCTCAGGCAGCCAGGGAATCAGCAGAACGTAGATGAGTTGAAGGCACAGAATGACCAGCGCCAGCGTCATCACCACTTTGCGGGGCGTCAGGGGGCTGTTCAGCACATCCGTAGTCCCCAGCTTCCTGTCCCAGGGAGTGAAGCCGAAGCGGCGCACCCACCACCAGGAAAAGAACAGGGCCAGCAGCATCAGGGAAGGAGCAAAACACCCCAGGCCAAGCACCATGACGAACAGGGAGCGCCGGAATGCCGTGGGGAAAGAAAGGCGCCTTCCCCGGTAGTCCCTGACGGAAACGCCCAGCATGGCTTTTCCCGGGGTTGTTCCCAATGTACCAAGAAAGGCAGTTTCAACGAGAACCATCGGGAGGCAGAGGTAAAGCAGAGCTTCATAGGAACCAGGAAGGAAACCGGGATTGAAAGCCAGGCCGGAAACTCTGAGCACGGACAAATACAGCGTCATGTGCATCATGATATCCGCCATTCTGCCGAGAAAACGGACGTACGCATACGGAACCACCAGCGGCGCTCCCTCCTCCGAGGCCGTCCCCCCTTCTTCCTGCGGGCAATCCGCATCCGCGGCAAGCGCCGGAGCCTGCTCTTCCCCTGCGTTTTCCAGTCCCTCTTCCTCCCGGTTCCGCCGTTCTCCTTCTCCCCTGCTGACGGCACCTGCCCCCTTCAATGCCGGAAGGTCACGGATACATACCCATTCCGGGCACCCGGCATGCCACGCCCGGGCGTTTTCCGGAATGAGGCCCGCCTCCAGCATGGAAATGACCTCCACTTCCGGCAGAGGCCCCTTCTGTTCATGACCCTGAATCCAGTAAATATCCATAGGAGATTCCTGTTACATACTGCGCAGGGAGCGGGCCGGATCCTGGCGCGCCGTGATCAGGGCAGGAATGATGGATGCCACCACAACCATGACAAAAGCTTTCACCGCCTGCCATGCCAGCTCCGCCCAGTCAATCACCACCGGGATATTCGCCGTGCCGTGGAAGGCCACGGGGAACGGGTCAAAGCCTATTCCCGCAAGAAAACCCTGAATCTGCATGCGGTATTCCAGCACCAGCAGCCCCAGCCCTACCCCCAGGAGGGCTCCCACAAAACCGATGATGACGCCCTGCCACAGGAAGACGCGCACCACCTGGAACGGAGTGGCTCCCAACGCCTTCATCACGGCGATTTCCTTTTTCCTCTGGATGGAAACGGTAAACATCACCGCCATGATGCAAAAAGCGGAAATCAGGGAGATGAAGGACAGGACAAAGCTCATCATCATGCGCTCCTTCTGCATCAGTTCAAACCACGCGTTAAAACGGTCATGCCAGGTTTCCAGCGTCCATGCGGAAGAAGGCTTCTCCTTTTCCAGCGCCTGCATCACGGGAGCCAGCATCGTTTCCACATGGTAAGGATCTTCCACGCGCAGGGCCACGGCCTGCACCACGTCATCCTCATACCCCAGCAATTCCTGGCCGATGACCAGCGGAATGAACAAGTCAGGGCTGGGCGTATGCTGGGAAGCCCGGTAAATTCCAATCACCTCCAGGTCCTTCGGCATCACCAGCTCCTTGATCTTGCGGAAACATTCCATATCCGCCTCATTCCTTGCCCCGGCCTTGAAACCGCTCAAAACGGTTTCCCATTCCTTCCGCGTGCCCTGCGGAAAGGCCACCCTGCCGTTGTCCGCAAGCTCTCCGTCGTTCAGCACGGCAAGCAGATCCATCAGGCAGGAACGTTCCGCATCCCTGCGCGGGACGGACAACAGCCCGTTAAGCAGGGAAAAGGCCCTGTCCACGGAGGCTCTGTCGGCCGTTTCACGCTCTCCCTCCGTCTTCAGGGATTTACCCCACTCCTTCAAATCCTTGAGTTCCCGCGCGTTTTTCTCCGCCAGCATCGGTAGCTCCGTCTGCTGGTAGGCGTGGGAAATTTCCTGGAAATTGCGGGTCGTATAAACCCGGATAACATCCCCCACCTTCAATCCCATATTCTCCGCCACAATGGAGGAAACCACAGCTTTTTCCCCCATGTCCAGTTCCGCATCGCCGGCGACCACCAAACGCTTCAAATCCTCCAACTGGGCGGCGTTTTCCGTATCAATGGCCCGGAAAAAGCAGGGCCTCTGCCGCCCCTGCACATCCGCCAGCGCATAGTCTTCTATCAGGGCGTAGGCGGACTGGACGCCGGGAACGTGCCTGAGTTTCCCCCCCAAATCCAGCCAGTCCGGAATCACTTCCCTCACGCCGAAGTCGTTCCGGTAACATACCTGGACGTGCGGGGAGTGCGCAAACAGATTCCCCTGAATTTCCTTCTGGAGGCCTCCCATGACGGACAACACGACGATGAGCACCATTACCCCCAGAGAAACGCCCAGCAGGCAAATCAGGGTAATAATGGAAAAGAAAGTCCGCAACGGGTTCAAATACCGCAGCGCCAGGCTCAGGCTGATGTACCGGCTCAATAGGTTCTTCATGAATAACGCGGCACACCTTGCCTGATTGCGCTCCCCTTTCCAAGCCTAAAACATGTTCCGGAAAACGGGCGGCCTTTCTTCTGCCGCGCAATCAGGCAGAAAAGGGACATCCCATCTTTTCCTGCGTTGGGAACTTTCCTGTGCCCCGCGCCCGGAAACCATCCCGCGCCAGAATTATTCCCTGCATGCAAACGGATGGGAAAAACAGGAGAAAATCATCATATCCTGTTGACTTCTATTTTTATAGGTGTATCCATAGGTTTAATTGCTAAATGGCGCACCTTATCACAAAATTATTGTTGATAAACAGAAATTATTTAAAGATAGCCAATTAGAATGAAATCTAACTTTTCCATCTGCAACAGCGTCCGGGGCAATCATCATCTTGGTTTTACCGTTACGCCGGTTTTACAGAAGAGGGAGGGCGAATCGTCCGTCTCCTTTTCCTATAATCATGCTGCTCCGTCCTATCCCGGAGACGTGATGCCGGAAACCTCCAAACAAATTCAAGTAGGGGAAGGCGGAGGGGATACCCGTCTATACGTACTGACGGCCACCGGCACGGTGGATGACCAGGCCACGATTTCAGTAGCGGGGCAAAGCTATACGTCACCCTCAGGCGCCGGAGTAAGAATTAACGGCAGCTTCCCCGGCATCAAGGCCGGGTTTTATACAGTGTCCGTCTCCCACATCAACATTGACTATCCTCCCAGGGGGAACGTCTCCTTCCTCAGTTGCACCGTAGGCCCAGCCAGCGCCATCTCCATCACGCCTGAAGAGAACGACCCGCCGCAGGAATGCGATTGCGACTGCCCGCCGTGCTCCTGCAATTCGGACGGTGAAACTGCTCCCGGAGGCGCCCCCTTCAGCAGCGGCGCCCCAGTCAGCGGCCGCTCCTCCCTGCGCCGTTTCTTTTCCGATCTGACCTCAACCTCCGGAGGCAGCGGGGTGATGCGGCAATCCTCCGTTAATGACATGGCCTGGTCGGCGCAGTTCGGCGTGTTCCGCGGCATATCCCACATGCCGGCGGGACGTCTGGAAATTTCAGCCCACCGCTCTTTCTCCCCGGATTTATCCTCCCCGGCAGGCTTGGCCCTGCGGCATCCGCTAGCCACCTTCCTCGCGCTGCCGGAAGGGGGCATGGCGCCCAACATGCTGGTTGCTCTGCTGGATGGGGCCAGTTACACCAACTACATGCTTGACGGCACGGGAAGCGCGTTTTTCCCGGTAGGCGCATCGGGCATCACAACGACCATCCTGGCCCCCGTCCCGGCCATGAGCAGGGAAGCGGAGGCATGCAGCCTTGAGCAGGCCGCCTTCATCCGCGCTTCTTATGCGGGCGGAGGCGCCGCCTTTTACTCTCTTTCCACAGGGCAATGCGAAGGCTATATCTCCGCGGGCGGGTATTTGATGACCACATCGGAAGGAGAAAATTACCTGGCGATTGTTCGCGGCGAACAAGGCGTTATCCGTCAAATATGGAACACCTGGGATGGGCTGGCGGATGTGCTCCCCCTGGAAGGAGGAGGGTATGCCATCAGCATTTATCCGCCCGCGCAGGTCATGGAACCGGAGGAAGAAGGAGCCCTGTTCACCGTTGAAGGGACTCCGGCGAAAATCTTCACAGTGACGGGAGACGAAGCTTTGCAAACCCTCGTCATCTCTGAACGCGACAACACGTTGCCGGCCACTGTACCCGACTTCGTGACCAAATGGACATGGTCGCAAGAAGCCTGGAGCATGGCGGAAGGAACAGGAGAAGATGCCGTTGAAACGCGGAGGGAACGTCTTCAACCGGAAGAGGGTTCGCAGGAAAACCGCTACCGCGTCCTCACCCGTCTGATGAAAAACAATGTAGTGGCCTCCTGCACGCTTGAGGAATATGAAACGACCATCACCGGAGAACACCTGCTGAGCCGCACGGAAGGGTACGGCGCCGAAGGGGCGTTGACTACTGTTTACTCCTATGATGACTCCGGCCGGCTTATCTCCTCTGCTTCTCCCAACGCGGGGGAACACAAAACCGTCTACGACGCCGCAGGACGCCCGGTGCTGGAAAACAGCCCATGGGGAGCCAACGGATTGCGGACAGTAAGCACAAAGTACCGTGACAGCGCCGCAGGCTACACCAGTGAACCGGCTGAAATAAAAATCCAGCTCTCTACCGTTTCCGCAGTCAACACATTAAGCCTTGAGGTATATACCTATACGGAAGAAAACCATGTCAAACGCGTGGAAAAGCGTGAAACGGCGGCAGGCTCTTCCGTCACGCAGCTCAGCGTTACGGAAACCTGGCTGGCCGGCGCGCCGAATGCCTTCGCGGCGGGACGCCTCAAGATGGAACAGGCCGTCAACGGCGTACAGACTCATTATACCTACGCCCCAACCACAGATCATGGGGCCCTCTACAGCGTCACGGCGGAAACGCGCATCAACGGAGAACCCGTTCCCGGCCAGTCAACCCGCCGCGTCAGCTACATCACCGCTGAAGGAAACACCGCAAGGGAAGAAAACCTCGTCCTGCTCCCCACGGGCGAGTGGAGGCAAACCGGCGGCGCTTCCTACTCTTACGACCTTCTCAACCGCCGTGTGGAAACGGTGCGCGACAATGGCCGCACTTCTTCCCGCGCCCTGACCTGCACAGGAGAACCCCTTTGGGAAGTTGACGAAGACGGCGTACGCACGGATTACGCTTATAACACTGCCCGGCAGCTCATTGAAACCACGCGCAGCGAAATAAACGACGGGACTGACGTCGTCACTCCGGAAACGATCACGGCGTATGAACGCGATGCGGCAGGGCAGATAATAAGCGCGACGACCCACATCGGGCCGATGCGGACAACCGAGGAAACTGCCTATGACCTGCTGGGTCGCGTGACCCGCAAAACCGATGTGCTGGGCCGCGTCACAACAACCAGTTACAGCGAAGACGGACTGACGGCTACGACAACCACGCCATCAGGGGCGACGCTCGTCAATACATACAACACAGACGGGAGCATCGCGCATGAATCCGGCACAGGGCAAAGGGAGCTCTACCACATTTATGATTTTATCAGAGGCCTGCGCCACACTACCCGGCTGGCGGACAACACAACCATCCTGAAACAGGAGATTCGGGACGGCTTCGGACAAACCATTACGCTGACTTCTCCCACCACCCTGGAAAACACCTATCTCTATACCCGCAGCGTTTACAATGCGCTGGGCCAGCTCACCCGCCGCACGGAAGGGACCCAGGCTCCGGTGGAGTATGAGTATGACAGCATGGGAAATCCGGCCAGACAAACCGTTGTGCTCGACTCGGCGTCTCCGGCGGATGCGGCAAAAAACCGCATCCAGACTTTCCAGACAGCCTGGGAAGAACGTGAAGACGGCGTCTATCAAAACGTCGCCGCTGCCCGCAACAATACAGCGGGCAACATGTTAAGCAGCGCTGTCAAACGCCTGGTTACGGAATCCGCCGTTCTGCAAAACAGGCAAATCACCATCGACGAACGCGGCCATGAAAGCATCCGGTGGACCGAATATGGGCAGGGCGCGGTGCGCGTGGAAAAAAGCAGCGTGCCCACCTCCGACGTTACAGCTTCCGCTACCGTCGTGGACGGCTTCACAATTTCAGAAACGGATAATCGGGGAATCGTCACCGCCTTCACCCGCCGCTACACGGAAACCGGCCTCGTCCGGACGGTCACGGATGGCAGGGGGAACACTTCCACCACTCATACGGACATTGCCGGCCGCCCGATTGCCGTAACTGATGCTGCCGGCAATACGACAACCACGGCCTATTGCGCGACCAGCGACAATCCTTCTGCCGTCACAAATGCCCTGGGCAACACGGCCAACTATGCCTACGATATCAGGAACCGTAAAACAGCGGAATACGGCACGGCCATCCAGCCGGCCCTGTTCGCCTGGGATGACGCAGACCGCCTTATCAGCCTCACCACCTTCCGCATAGACGAAGAAACGATCATTTCCGACCCATCCGATCTTTCCGGCGGAGACACTACCGTCTGGACTTACCATGACGCTACCGGGCTGGAATTGGGCAAGACTTACGCCAACGGCCGGGGAACCGTCCGGACCTACGATGCCAACAACCGCCTTGCCACGGAAACGGACGCGCGCGGCATCGTCACTACCTATACATGGAACGCGGCGCAAGGCCTTCTCACAAGAATCGGCTTTTCCGACGGCACGCCAGAACAGGCCTTCTCCTACAACATCCTCGGCCAGCTCACGCAAGTAACGGACGCCTCAGGCATACGTACCTTCTCTTACAATGAATACAGCGACCCCGTACAGGACAGCGTCACGGTGAATGGCGCCGTCTTCCCTCTCGTGGAAACCCTGGACGGTTACGGTCGCAGCATCGGCTACATCCTCAAACGCGGCGCCAGCGGCAATGCCCAAATCGCCTCCTGGGGCTACGCGCCGGACGGGCGCATCAACAGCGCGGGCTTCATGCACAGCGGACAGAACCGCATCTTTGAATATAACTATCTGGCAGGAAGCAATCTGCTGGAAACCTTGACGATACCCAACGGCATGACGCTGGAACAAAGCTATGAAGCCAAACGTGACCTGCTGGCGGACATGGACTATAACCGCGGAACAACTCTCGTCTCCCGCCGCGCCTATGCCTATGACGCCCTGGGGCGGCCAACCGCCCGCACCCTCCTCCGCCAGGGAACCACACGCCGCGACGTCTTCTCCTACAACGGGAGAAGCGAACTTGCTGCGGCCACCCTCGGCACGGACGCTTACGCCTATGACTATGACAACATAGGCAACCGAAAGACAGCGCGGGAAATAGAGGAGGAATTCGCTTACACGGCCAACGAACTCAACCAGTACACAAGTATTGAGCAATCCATTCCCAACTCTTCCCTCTCCCCCCGGGAACAGACTTTTGTCCCCACCTATGACGCTGACGGCAACCAGACGAAAATCAGGACCGCTACCGGCGTCTGGACGGCGGAATACAACGCGCTCAACCGTCCCGTGCGCTTCACCCGCACGGCGGAGGACGGCACGGTGACCACCGTCACCGGCGACTACGACTACATGGGACGCAGGATCTTCAAAAAAGTGGAAACCACCGTCGCCGACCCTGAAACGGGAGAAAGCACGACATCCGTCATCCTGAACCACCGCTACCTTTACCGGGGCTATCTGCAAATCGCGGCCCTCGACCTCACGCGAACGACGCTCAACGCCTTATGGTACATCCTGTGGGACCCGACGGAACCTGTCGCCACGCGTCCGCTGGCTATCCAGACGGCGGGCAGCTGGTTTGCCTACGGCTGGGACTTGACCAAAAACGTGATGGAACTCTACAAGAGCAACGGAACTATCGCGAATTCCTACTCCTACGCCCCCTTCGGCGAAGTCACGCAAAGGGGCAACATCACCAATCCCCTCCAATGGAGCAGCGAGGCATATGATGCCGAGCTGGGGATGGTATATTATAACTTTCGGTTCTATAATCCCGTGGATGGAAGGTGGACTTCGAGAGATCCGATTATAGACGAAAGAAGATGGAATGTGTACTCATATGTTTATCAGGCGCCTTTAAGTTCCTACGATATCATTGGTCTTCAGGCTCCTGGATACGAAGGTGCTTTGACTGTTGCTATTATCAATCAAATACAGGACAGAGATCGTATTGTTAACTCTGCTGCTCACCAATATTGTGATAATTACAATAAATACAAGGATTCTAAATGTTGTGATGGCGAGGGAAGAATGGTATCAGACCCCTATATACCCAAAGCTTGTGACATGTGCCACAAATTTGTTGACAAATATTCGGAAAATGGAAAGGTGATTAAACCTGTCGAATGTGTAGCAGAATGTCTATCCGAAGCGGAAGCCGGAATGCAAAAGATAGGTAGATGCAAAGATAGAAATACGCAAAGATTAATTAATCATGTTTCTTGCTATATTAATTGTGGATTTTATCTGATTTCTTCTAAAGCAATAGGCACTCCGGAAGGTGGATGGAAGATGGGATTTGAAGAACTTTTACCTGACCTCATTGAGACAAAAATTATTGAACCAACAAGCAAACAAATTGAAAATCAAGGAAGAGAAATACAAAAAGCTTTGGACTGCAATCCATATTGTTCAAAATATTTATGAAAAATTAATTTGAAATTTAATATTGAAATGAACCATAGATTTTTAATAATTGGATGTATTTCTCTAATATTCTGGAGTTTGTTAGAATTAGCGATGTTTCCATTTTGTGGAGGAGCATTTTTAATTTCGCTATCATTTATCTTATCCATAATTATCATTTCTGTTAATTCCAAAACAAAAAAACATTTTTTATTTACATGTTGCATTCTAACGTGTTTTTTGTGTTTTGGATTTTTTAGACCGTCAACGGATGCTTATTATATTTCTTTTATATTCGCAGTCCAATGGATCATATCATTTATATTATCCTCTTTTGCTGAATTTCCGTATAATCATGTGAATAAAATTTCTCGATTGGACATTCTTGGGAATATTGTATCCTCAATTCCATTCCTAGTTGTATTTTATTGGTGCATAACGAGCTAAAAATATTTGGATGCAATTACCGCCATTATAACCTCCATGATGAAAGATGGATTGGGAAAGATAAAATCAGTGAGAATCTCATAGCAAACAATTATGTATTTATAAACAACGAACCAAAATCTGATATTAATATTCTTGGTTTATATAGTTGGGGAGATTTCGGGATTGACCTTTTATCTGCAGCCCTTGTTGTAGGAGATGTTATTTTAGGAGGACCAACAGGGGAAGGAATAGGGCCTGCCATAGCTTTGCAAGGCATGAAAACAGGAGCAAAAATTGCAACTAAAGAAGCAGCGAAAAAAGTTGCAGTAAAAGATGCTAAAGAAAAAGTAAAAAAACAGCCGAATGTCTTGCGATTTATGATGGATACAAAGCTGCCGATAAAAATGCAGCGGGATGTAAAGCTTGCCTCAAATGCCCTGATTATTTGAAATTATTGGCGGCTAGGGCAGCGGAAATTACTGGCTGCTCGTTATATTTTAAGAAAAAATGTGACTATATTCTTCCTGATAGTATTACTAAAGGGAGCGCAGCAGCCGTATCCAGTCACAAAAATGAATTGACAAATAAGATAAAAGCCTTTTCAAAATGCGCAAAACATGCGGTAAAGGCAGGATGCAACAACCTCCCACCACTCCCTCAAATATGACAACTATTCCAACTAAAAAAGATATTAATCCTACACTAGGAAATCTTGACGAGTTAACAGCCCTGAAACATTTCCATGGAAAAAGCCAGAGCGAAGCCGCAAATCTTTTTTTTGAATGTCCGACATATTATGAAGAAGATTTAAAATGGATGGGAAGTAAAGCATTCGCTTTTTACTTTCCTTCTATGGAACCGTATCTTTTGTCGGAAGCAAGTGAAGATGATTCAGATATAATTAATGCATTGGCGAATACGCTACAAATCCGTCTGAAGCAAGATCCCCAATCAATCAAAGGATGTCTAGTTCCTGCTCTTAGAATTCTAGATTATATATCGGAAAATATGCAAAAATTCAATGTGGATCCTACTATATACGGTAATATTACTGTTAAATTGAGTAATATAATCAATCAAATTCGCTTACTGTAAATTCCAGACTGATGGCTTGGTTAGTTCAATCTGAATACAATGATGTCTTTCTATGTACTAAACAGGTTATGAGTCTCTATTCATCGTCATTTTAATTCGTAATTGTTTACTCTTGTTTTTTCATCCGAGTAATATTATGAATATCAAAAACCAAAATATTTTGAGAATTTTACAGCGGGACTATCCCACATAATTTCGAATTTATTTAATCATGAAATCAATTATAATCATATTTTTATTTTTTTGCCTTATCTCAAAAAGAGGGGCAGCAGATCAAGAATATCAACAAATCGATTTATATGCGGAAACATCTTTTCTTAAAGAGAATAAAAAACATCGAGTTAAAAAATTAAATTTGGAACAAAAGAAGGAATTAGCGAAAATTATCAACAAATACAATTTATTTCGGGATGGAAAAACGGAAACAGACGTTCCTTTTATAGGGAATCTGGGTATATTTCATATTATAATAAATAAAAAACCTTATTTATTGTTCATGGCATATAATACCAAACACATTCATCTTTTTGACAAGAAAAAAATTGGAGGTGAAGAATATACGAAGAAGCTCTTTTGGTTACAAGAAAGGGACAACAAGAGTGGTTTAGAAGTTCGAGTATTTGAATTAGAACCGCTGTATTTGGAATTGGAAAAGTTCTTGGAAAGGATTTCATCTCCTGTTATAGAAAAAGATAAATAAAAACAATAATATTCGTTTCTCAACATGTAGAACATGTGATTAATATTAAAAATGGGATTGTTTACTTTATTGCTCATCCAAGCAATGTGCTGAATATCAAAAGCCAGAATCCTTTGAAAATCTGACGCCAAGACTGTTCTGCATCATTCCGTTATTCTTTTCCGGCGGCAGGTCTCCACTCCATGCACAGCCAGCGGGCCATGGAGGCAATCACCCGGTCACAAGCGGATTCAGAATCCTTTGAATCCCTGATAAACACGGAAACCGCCATTTTCCGGCCGTTGGGAAGAACAATGATGCCGACGTCATTGCGGGCGGTAACGCCACCCCCCGGCAGCGTGAATCCGGATCCCGTCTTATGCGCCACCACGTAATCCCGCGGCAGCTGCCCTTTCAAACGTTCAGGGCCTGTAGAGCACCCCGCCATGATACCCCAAAGAAAATTCTGTGTACCCCTTGCCAGAATTTTACCTTCGTCAAACGCCCGGAGCAGGGAGTTCATGGCCGACGGACGGCTTGAGTTGACATATTGCAAATCATGATTCCGGTGTATTTCTTCTTCCGTAAAACGGACATTAATGCCGTCAATTCCCCATTCCTTCAAATCCTTCTGCACGGCCTGCGGCCCTCCAATAAGGCCAAACAGGAGGTCGCAGGTGTTGTTGTCGCTTTCCTGAACAGTCACTCTCAGCAGTTCCTTCAGAGAGAAATCGCCGCCTTGCGGGAAACGCTCCCGGAGGGGGCTCCAGGTATCTTTCACCAGTTGTTCCGGACGTATGCGGATGATCTGTTCCAGATTCATGGCGCCCTGGTCCACCCGCTTCAAGACAGACAAGGCCAGCACGAATTTGACGACGCTCTGCATGGGATAGGCCGCCTCATCCCCCACCATGACGGTTTCCCCCGTATCCAGCATTTCCGCAGCCATGCCCACACGGGCCTTCAGGGAATGGGCCAGTTCGCGTACGGCGGAGGAATCCGCTGCGGAAACGGCTGGCGGAGAAGACGTGGCCCCCTGAGAAAAAACGCAAAAGAACATGATGCAACCGCATAGATAAACACCGGTGGAAGTCATAGGCGCCATTCCATACCACGCCCGCAACAACCGCAATAATAATTTCTCCCCCTTTTTTCCTTTCTTCGTCATCCGCAAGCCGGGCAGAAACCTTGCCACCTGTCCGGCTTCCTGATAAGAAGGAAAGCATGCCCCATCTCCTTTCGGAAACCCTCGTCTGGTGCGTCACCCTGCTGTTATTCGGCATGGGGCTGATCGGCACGCTCATCCCCATGCTTCCCGGAATTATCATCATTGCGGCCGGGTGCGTCTGGCAGGGAGCCATGGGCAGAGAAAACCTGGCGTGGTGGGAATGGACCGTCCTGGCGCTGCTGGTGGCGGGAGGCATGGTCATTGACAAGCTTTCCGGAGGCATGGGCGCCAAAAAATTCGGCAGCACTGCCGCCGGCATCTGGGGAGCCATCATCGGCGCCGTGGCGGGGAGCCTCCTTTTCTCCCCCATCGTAGGCCTTTTGTTCATGCCGTTCCTGGGGGCGCTGCTGGCGGAACTTATCTTTGCCAGAAAGGATATCATGGACGCCTTCAGGGCCGGTTCCGGAGCGGCGCTTGGGATGCTTGCCGGCCTGCTGCTGGAATTTACCTGCGGCCTGCTCATCATCGCCTGGTTCTGTTCCTGCTGTTTCCTGTTTTAATGTCAAAAAAACTGTAACCGTACCCTGCGGAAGCCTTCGGCAGGAACAACGGAGTTTCTCCGTTGCTGAAAGAAACACAGTTTCCCCAACGTATTCCGCAAAACGCCGCCCCGCATGCCCGCCCGGTCGAATGACCAGGTTCTCCCATTCCCTCATTTTACCAGCTTATGGATGCACCTGTTCCGATACCCGTCGCCATGATGGCAGGTTTCATGATTCTTGGAGCCATTCTTTCCATGGGGAAATGTTCCTTTCTCATCGCAGGCTGCAACATGATGAACAGAGGGCAGAAAAAGCAGTATGATGAACAGGCGCTGTGCCGGTTCATGGGGAAGATCATGTACTGCCTCGCCTTCGCCATGCTGCTCTGGCTCGCCAGCATCATTCTCCAGAACTCCGTGCTCCTGTCCGCCTCCCTGTACTTTCTGGTGGGAAGCATTGCATTTGCAGTCATTTACGCCGGCACCGGAAGACGATTTAAAAAATAGCGTTTTTTACACCAGCTTTCTTTTACTTTTATTATACGCAACATTATCTTCTCCCATGAACGTCCCTGCAACCTTGAAACATTCCTTCCTGCTCTGCCTTTTCGCGGCAGCCGTCCCACTCCGGGCCATTCCGGCCCCCATGCAGGTCACCGCCGCCACCCCCGCCCGGGTATGGACGGAAGGATACGGCACGGGCAACGGAAGGCTGGGCATCCTCTCTTTCGGCGTTTTTCCGAAGGAAACCGTCGTCCTCAATGAAGGAAGTATTTTCGCAAAGAAAAATTTCCAAATGAGGGAAGGCGCCGCGGAAGCTCTGGACAAGGCGCGCGAACTTTGCAAGGAAGGAAAATACCGCAGTGCGGATCAGCTATTCCGTAAGAATATCCTTCCCCCCGGCAACATTGCGGGGGATTACCAGCAGGGGGGGCGTCTTCAGGTGGAATTCCAGGGGCTTCCCTCACCTTCCTCCTATCAGCGTACGCTGGATATGCGGCGGGGCAAGGCAACCACCCGCGCCCAATTCGGCACGGGGGAATTGACCACAGAAATCCTGGCGGCCCCGTCCAGCGACTGCGCCGCCTACCACATTGCCTGCACAATGCCGTCCGGATGCCGCGTTTCCCTGAATCTGGAACACCCGGATCCGGCTTCCCGAATTGTTGCGCAGCCGAATGGCTGGGCGCTGGAAGGACAGGGAAGCAACGGAGGCACCCGGTTTGAAAATACGGTGGCCATTCTGGCTCCCGGAGCCTCCATTACTCGCAAAGGCTCAACAATTATTCTTGATTCCGCCCGGGAAGTGCTGGTGCTTTCATCCATTTCCACAGATTACAATATCCGGAAGCCGGAAACTCCCCTGACGCATTCCCTGACGGCTAAAAACGCGCGAATCCTGGCAAAAGCGCAAAAGGCGGGATGGAAAAAACTGGCGGCGGAAACGGAAGATTATTTTTCCCGGCTCATGACGCGCTGCCAGGTGGATCTGGGAGATTCCCCGGCCGGGGTCTCCGCCATGACCACCGCCCAAAGGCTGGAGCGGGTCAAACAGGGAAAGAAGGATCCGGATCTTCTGGAACAGCTTTTCCAGTTCGGCCGCTTCTGCACGATTGTCCACACCAGGCCGGGGCAGCTTCCCTGCGGTTTACAGGGGTTATGGAATCCGGAGTTGAGGGCGGCGTGGATGGGCTGTTATTTCCTGAACATCAACAGCCAGATGAACCAGTGGCCCTCCCATGTCACCGGGCTGGGAGAATTCCAGAACTCCTATCTTGATTTTGTCCGCAGCCTGCGCCCCCACGGAGAGAAATTCGCGCGCTTCATCAAGAGGGACGGCTTCTGCTTCGGCCACTATACGGATTGCTGGAAACGCACCTATTTTTCAGGCAACAATCCGGAATGGGGGGCCAGCCTCATGAACGGGGCGTGGGCGTGCGCCCACCTGGTGGACAGCTACCGCTTCACCGGAGACAGGGAAGACCTTAAAAAATCGCTGCCCATTCTGGAATCCAACGCGCGATTCATCATGTCCTGGTTTGAGGATGACGGCGAGGGCCGTTACCTTTCCGGCCCGGGGGTGTCTCCGGAGACCGGATTTTACGCGCCGGACGGAACAGGCCCCAACGTGCTTTCCTATGTTTCCAACGGCGCTTCCCATGACCAGCTTCTGGGCAGGGAATCCCTCCGCAATTACATTTACGCCTGCGGGGAGCTGGGCGTACAAACGCCTACTCTGCTTAAAGCCGTCCAATTTCTCAGGAAAATTCCCCAGCCAGCCATCGGCCCCGACGGAAGGGTGCAGGAATGGAAGCAGCCTTTTGAAGAAATGCAGAAGGGCCACCGGCACATCAGCCACCTTTACGGCTTGTTTCCCGGCACGGAATGGGACATTCTCAATACGCCGGAATACGCAGAGGCTGTGCGCAAGTCAGCCGATTTCCGGCGCAAGTACGCGGATATGGGAAACAATGGCATCAGGACCGGATGGAGCACGGCGTGGCTCATCAATCTTTACGCCGCCCTTGGCGACGGAAACGCCGCAGAGGACAGGATGTACACCATGCTGAGGCACTACATCAACTCCAACCTTTTTGACATCCATCCCCCGTTCCAGATAGACGGAAATTTCGGCTTTTCCTCCGGCGTGGCCGAATGCCTGATCCAAAGCCGGATCATGCAGGACGGGTTCCAGGTTATCCTGCTGGCTCCGGCTCTGGCAGACGGCTGGAAGAAGGGTTCCGCCACGGGATTGCGTACGCGGGGCGGGCTTAAGGTGGACTTGTCCTGGCAAAACGGCCGGGTGCAGGCCACAGCTACCGCTACGCGTCCGGGCAAATTCCGGTTCATGCATCAAGGCAGGAAAAAGGATTTGTCCATGAATAAGGGAGAAACGGCGCGTCTTGATTTTCCTCCGCTTTCCCATTAGGATTCCCCTCTCTGCGTTACCTCTTCAATTTCCGCCATGCATTTCTTTTCCATGACCTTCAGGCTCGGTCTGCTCATGGCGGTGGTCTGCATCGCCCTCAGCTCCTGTTCCAAGCTTTTTTCTCCCCGCGGAATCGGAAAAATACCGGACACGGACCAAACGGAAACGCTCCTGAAAGCGCATGTATTCCACCTGGCGGATTCCATCGGTGAACGGAACGTCTACCACCCCGGCTCCATGGAGCGTTCCGCCCGCTACATTGAACAAAAACTGGAGGGAATGGGTTATGCCGTCACGCGCCAGGCTGTCCGTATCCCACCCTCCGGAAAATTCGGCTCCGTCAAGGACTGGACGGCATATAATCTCATCGCCATCAAGAAAGGGACCTCCCCCCGGCCCAAAATGCTCATCGTCGGCGCGCATTACGATACCAAAGTGGGCATGGACAACTGGCACGACCACGGTCCTGCCCGGCCTTCCCGCACCGGAACGCCGGGAGCCAATGACAACGCTTCCGGCGTAGCCGCCCTGCTGGAAACGGCACGTGCCCTTGCAGCAACTTCCACCCTTCACGATGTTTGCCTGGTGGCCTACGCCAATGAAGAACCCCCTTTTTACCAGACGCCCGCCATGGGCAGCGCAGTGCATGCCAAATCCGTCTCTCATCATCCGGGCAGGAAAAAAATCATCGGCATGATTGCCCTGGAAACGCTGGGTTGCTATTCCCCCCGGGTGAATAAAAAACGCCAATCCGCCGTAGTTGCCGGATTGGCCGGCCTGCCGGACCGCTGCGACTATGTTGCCTTCCTCTCCACCAACACGGGCCACAAACTGGCACGCTCCTGCGCGGAGGAATTTTCCGCCTTGAGCCGTTTTCCGGTGCGTTCCGCCGTGTTCCCGTATTACACCCGCGGCGTTTCCTGGTCTGACGACTGGGGATACATGAAGGAGGGCATCCCCTCCTTTGCCGCCACGGATACGGCCTTCCTCCGCTGCGACGATTACCATGAAACCAGCGATACGGCTGAAAAACTGGACTATCCCCAGTTTGCAGAAGTGGTGCAGGGCCTTTCCAAACTCGTCATTTCACTGGCCAACAAACCATGAACAAAAAACAGATATTATTCTCCGCGCTTTTTCTGACATTCGCCTGCGCTTCAGCCGGGGCCGCTCCGCCTGAACCGTCCGCGCTGGGGGCCTTCTGCCCGCCCTCAGAGGGAAAATCCTTTCACTCCGGATGGATTTCCCTGGGGCTCAAAGCGGCGGACCTGAAAGAAAAACAAGCCTCCGCCGGACACATTACGGACGTGGGGGAAGCGCAGGTTCTGCTTCACTTTCCCGCCGGATGGAAGCCGCAGGACAAACGCACGGCCCTGTGTATCTTTCCGGGAGGGGGGTATTCCATCCAGGCCATTGAAAAGGAAGGGTGCCGCATTGCCGGCTGGGCGGCGGAACACGGCATGGTGGGGGTTGTCGTGAAATACCGCGTTTCAGGAACCAACAATGCCGTGGGGAGGTTTCCCGGTCCCCTGCTGGACGCCCGCCAGGCCCTGAGGACCGTGCGGGAAAACGCCTCCTCCCTGGGAATTGACCCTCTCCGCATCGGCGTCATGGGCTTTTCCGCAGGCGGCCATCTGGCGGCCATGGCTTCTACGCTGTGGAACCGCACCCTTCCGGAAGAAGCGGAAAATCCGCTGAAAAACATTTCCTCCCGTCCGGATTTCTCCATGCTCATCTATCCCGTCATTTCCATGGCGCCCCATACAACCCACGGGGGAACGCGCAACAAAATATTGGGCCCCCATCCCTCCCCTGCCCTGGAGGAGATGTGTTCCGCGGAGCGGCAGGTAACGGAACAGACGCCGCCGGTCTTCCTCGTCCACGCTCTGGATGACGGCGTTTCCTGCGCCAACAGCAGGCTGATGGAACAGGCCTGCCGGAATAAGGGGGTTCCCGTCAGCCTGAATCTCTATCCCACGGGAGGCCACGGGTATGGCATGGAAAAACGCGGGCATCCCACGGATCAATGGCCTGAGGCCGCCGAACAATGGCTCAGGGAACAGGGATTTCTTCCTTCCCCGGCTTCTGCCCGCAGGGGTGCGCCCTCCGGAGCGGGCACTTCCTCCGGAACACGGCGGGAATGAATGCGCTAGGCCCCAGGTGTGCCGCACCGCAGGGTTGACCGGAACCGGGTCCGGTGATACTTTTTCCGGGCATGAGTGCGCCCGAAAAGAATTATAAAGACACCATCCTGTTGCCGGAGACCGGTTTCCCCATGAGAGGGGATCTGACGAAAAATGAACCCGTACGCCTGAAAAAGTGGGAAGACACCGGGCTGTACGAACGCATTTTGTCCCGCAGGATGGCCCAGGGCGCACCCCGGTTCCTCCTTCATGACGGCCCCCCCTTCGCCAACGGGGACGTGCACATGGGTACGGCCCTGAACAAAATTCTCAAGGACCTGGTCCTGAAATCAAAAACCATGGCCGGTTATGCTGCCCCTTATATTCCGGGCTGGGACTGCCACGGCCTTCCCATTGAATTCAAGGTGGTTCAAAAGGCCCGTGACCTGGATGCGGCGGAAATCCGCCGGCGCTGTGCGGAATTCGCCAAAGGATTCATTGACATTCAGCGCACTTCCTTCCGCCGCCTGGGCGTGTTCGGCGACTGGGAGAATCCCTACCTGACCATGAAGCCGGCGTATGAAGCCAACATCCTGCGCGTGTTCGCCAAACTGGTGGAAGACGGAGCGGTGTACCAGAGCCGCAAACCCGTCCAGTGGTCCTATGGGGCCTATACGGCGCTGGCGGAAGCGGAAATCGACTACAAGGAAAAGGTCAGCACCTCCGTTTTCGTGCGCTTCCCGCTTCTGGACAATCCCCTGGGGCTGAAAGCCTCCATGGTCATCTGGACCACTACTCCGTGGACGCTGCCCGCCAACGTAGGACTCGCCCTCCATCCGCGTTTCACCTACGTGGCAGGCAGGTTCATGAAGAACGGCCAGACGGAAAACCTCATCATCGTCAAGGAGTTGCTGGATGCCTTCGCTCAGAAAACGGGCTGGGCTCTTGCGGAAACCATCCGTGAATTCAAAGGAGCCGAACTGGAAAACTGCGAAGCCCGGCATCCCTTCCTTTCCCGCACGTCAACAATCATCCTGGCGGACTTTGTCACCACGGACACCGGAACCGGCATCGTCCACATCGCGCCCGGCCACGGCGCGGACGACTATAACGTGGGACGCCAATACAGACTGCCCGTCCTCTCCCCCGTGGACGACGACGGCAAATACACGGAAGAAGTGGGCGTGCCCTCCCTGGTGGGCAAACATGTCTTTGACGCCAACAAGGACATCATTTCCATGCTGGAACAGGGCAACAACCTCTTCGGCGTGGAAGAATACCGCCACCAGTATCCGCACTGCTGGCGTTCCAAGACGCCTATTATTTTCCGGGCCGTGGAACAGTTTTTCATCTCCATGGACAAGCTCCGCCCGCAGGCCCTGGAAGAAATAGACAAGGTGCAGTGGCTGCCCTCCTGGGGCCGCAACCGCATTTACGGCACGGTGGAAGCCAGGCCGGACTGGTGCATCTCCCGCCAGCGCACCTGGGGCGTGCCGCTGCCCGTCTTCTTTGACGAAAACGGCAAAGCCGTCCTGGACGCCGCTCTGGTTCGCAAAATCGCGGATATGGTGGAGAAACACGGTTCCAACATCTGGTTTGAACTCTCCGATGAAGACCTGTGCGAACGCCTCGGCTTGCCGAAGACCTGGAAAAAGGGCAAGGATACGCTGGACGTCTGGATTGATTCCGGCAGTTCCCATATGGCCGTCATGGACAACCGCCCCGGGCTGGACGCGCCGGCGGACCTTTACCTGGAAGCTACGGACCAGCACCGCGGCTGGTTCCAGAGTTCCCTGATGCTTTCCGTCGCCTGGCGCGGCAAGGCTCCGTACAAGGCCGTAATGACCCACGGCTTCGTCGTGGACAAGGACACCGGGAAAAAAACCTCCAAATCCGACGCCAAGAGCGGCAAACCCATTGACGCGGCCTATTACTACGACAAATACGGCGCAGACATCGTGCGCCTGTGGGCCGCCTCTGTGGACTGGCAAAATGAAGTCCCCTTCGGGGAAGACCTCTTCAAGCAGGTGACGGAACCCTACCGCCGCCTCCGCAACACCCTGCGCATCCTGCTGGGCAACATCAGCGGATTCGATTTCGCCGCGCAGGCAGTCGCCCCGGAACACATGCCCCTCCTGGACCGCTGGATTCTGGAACGCCTGAACGCCGTCATCAGGGAAACGCTGAAGGCCTATGAAGCCTATGACTTCCGCAAGGCGTTCAGCGCCATCAACCAGTTCTGCACCAGCGACCTGTCCGCCCTGTACGTGGACACCACCAAGGACCGCCTGTACTGCGACTCATCTTCCTCCGTGCGCCGCCGCGCCACACAAACGGCCATGACCATCATCTTCAAGGCTCTGTGCCGTCTGCTGGCTCCCATCCTGGCCTTCACGGCGGATGAAGCCTGGGAATACGCGGGATATGAAGGCAGCGTGCATGAGCAGGACTTCCCCGCCCCCATGCCGGAATATGATACCCAGGAGGCGACCTCCGTTATTTCCCGTCTCCAGGAAATCAAGTCCGTCATTCAGGTAGCCATTGAAGAACAGGTGAAAGCCAAGGTGTTTTCCAAAAATAATGAGGCATCCATTACCCTGACCGTTCCCGTGAATGAGAGCGAAGACGTCGTGGCGCTTCTGGAAGACCGGGCGTTTGCCACGGAATTCTTCATCATCGCGGACCTTGACGTGAAAACCGGTCCGGAACTGGCAGCCTCCGCCGCAAAAACAGAACATGCCATGTGCCCGCGCTGCCGCCGGTATGAACCGGCGGCGGAAGGCGGGGACGTATGCGAACGCTGCGCGGAAGTTCTTTCCTGAACCGCATCCACTCCATTTTCCGACCTTTATATGGACCCCCAGACGGAAAAAGAACCCGCCCCCCATAAAAAGACGCCCCCCGGCTGGCTCTGGTGGAGCTTGCTGGGCGCAGGGCTGTATGCGCTGGACCAGGCCAGCAAGCTGTGGATTATCCGCCGCTTCCCGCTGAACTACCTGAACGAAAAGCTCCATAAGTACGCCTATCTGCCGGACTTTCCGGGCTTCCAGCACATCAATGCGGACGGCACGCTGGACTTCGCCACGAACGGACGCATGCCGGAGGCGGAACTGGCGCGGCTCCCGGACCTGAATCCAAACACGGTGGACGCCCTGAACAAACTGAGGGAACTGGAACCCATTTCCTTCCTGGACGGAACCATGAACATTACCCGCGTGCACAACACGGGCGTTGCTTTCGGGCTGGGGAACGGCACCGTCTGGTCCAGCTATCTTTTTCTGGCAGTTCCCGTGCTCGCCATCGTGGTCCTGGTCGTGCTTTACCGGAAAAACTTCTTCCACACGGCATGGCTCAAGCTGGCCTATGTCCTGCTGCTGGCGGGCGTAGCCGGCAACCTGACGGACCGCCTGATTCAGGGCTTCCTGATTCCGTATGAGCAGCAGCACGGTTTCTTCACCAAGCTGATGAACGGTTACGTGGTGGACTTCATTGACGTCACCATCCCCCTCTTCAACTACCGCTGGCCCGCCTTCAATGTGGCGGACTCCTGCATCTTCGTAGCGGCAATTATTTTCTTCATCGCCAGCATTTTCTCCGCCAGGAATAAAGAAGAAAAAACATCCTGAAACGCCCATGACCACCCGGCTCGTTATTCTGTCAGGACTGCTTTTGTGCGGGAGCCTCGCCTCCGGCAAAAATGAATTGTCCTTCAAGGAAACGGTGGTTCCGGTAAAGGTGGCTCCGGACCAGGACAGCATCACGGCATCCTTCTCCTTCACCAACACTTCCGGCACCCCGGTCACCATCAGTAAAATCCACGTTTCCTGCGACTGCACCACCGCCGGAGCGAAGGATAACAAGCTGACGTATGCCCCGGGGGAATCCGGCGTCATCAGCGCCGTAATGAAAACCGGCAACTTTTCCGGCACCGTGGACAAGGACATGACGGTGTACGCCAACGGCTCCGCCTACAAGCTGGTCATACGCGCGCAGATCCCGGACATCATCCGGATGGAACCCCGCAAGCTGGAATGGGCCAGAGGAGAGGCCGCCGCGCCCAAAACCATAAAAATCACCATCTCCAAAGAACTGCCCGTCAACCTGACCACGGTGGATTTGACGGGAGACGCCTTTGACTACGAGCCTGTGACCGTGAAAAAAGGCAGGGAATATAAAATCATCGTCACTCCCAAATCCACGGCCAGGCCGGCCTTCAACACCATCTGGGTGCGCACGGATTCCGCCGTGCCGCGCTACAAACGCCAAATGGGGTTCCTGGCCATCAAGGAAAACTGACATCCTCCCTTCCTTCCATGAGAGACGCCTTTTCCTCCGCTCTGAAACTCCTGCTGGCCGTATTTCTGCTGGCCGTAGGCGTCGCCGCGCTGGATCTGCGCGTCATCCAGCCGTTCCGCACGCCGCCCTGCAACCCGGAAACTCTGGAGGAAGGGCACGTGTGCCTCTCCCAGGTATTAAAGGAATGGCCGGGAAAAATCCTCTGGATAGATGCCAGAAAGCAGGACGACTTTGAACGCCATACCGTCACCCGGGCCCCCGTTTACCCCATCCGTCCGGCGGATGCCAATTACCAGGAACTCCTGGCGAATGCCATGGAAGCCCTGATGACGGCAGAGGACAGGGGATTCTGCATCGTCATCTTTTGCAGCAGGGACTGCACCTCCAGCGCGGCCGTGGCCAATGAACTGAAAAAGCCGGAATACGGCATCCGCGCGCCCATTTTCATTCTGGAAGGAGGCTGGGATGAATTGCGCAAAGAACCCTCACTAGTACCATAGCCATGCTTGACACAGCAACCATTCGCCCGCAGTTCCCCATTCTGGAAACCAGCGTGCACGGCAAGCCTCTCATTTACCTGGATAATGCGGCCACTACGCAAAAACCCCTGGCCGTGCTGGACGCCATCCGCCATTACTACGATACGGAAAACGCCAATGTGCACCGCGGCTCCCACTACCTGAGCCAGCTCGCGACGGAAGCGCATGAAGAATCGCGGGAAACGGTGGCGCGGTTCATCAACGCGCCGGAAACGGCGGAAGTCCTGTTCACTTCCGGCTGCACGATGGGCATCAACCTGGCGGCGGATACCATCGCCGCGTCCGGCATGGTCAAACCGGGAGACGAAGTCATCGTAACCGCTTCCGAACACCATTCCAATATCGTTCCCTGGCAAATGCTGTGCGAACGCACGGGCGCCGTCCTGAAAGCGGTTCCCCTGACGCCGGGCCAGACTCTGGACATGGAAGCTTACCGGAACATGCTTTCCCCACGCACCCGCATCGTAGCCGTGGGACACGTTTCCAATACGCTGGGAACGGTTAATCCCGTGAGGGAAATGGCCGCGCTCGCCAAGGAGAACAGGCAGGAAACCATCGTGCTGATTGACGGAGCCCAGGCTGTTTCCCACATGAATGTGGACGTTCAGGAACTGGGCTGCGACCTGTACGCCTTTTCCGGCCACAAGCTGTACGCGCCCACCGGCATCGGCGCGCTGTGGGGAAAAAGGGAGCTGCTGAAGAAACTGCCGCCGTGGATGGGCGGTGGGGAAATGATCAAGGAAGTCACCTTTGAAAAAACCGTTTACAACGACATCCCTTTCAAATATGAAGCGGGAACGCCCAACATTGGCGGGGCAGTGGGTCTGGCGGCCGCCATCCGCTACGTCTCCGGGCTGGGCCTGGACAACATTGCCGCCCATGAACAGAAACTGACGGATATGGCGGTGGAAGGCCTGAAGGCCATGCCGCGCCTGACCGTACTGGCCCCGGACGTGCCGCACAGCGCCGTGGTCTCCGTCCTGGCGGGGGGCATCCACCACTATGACCTGGGTACGTTGCTGGACCAGATGGGGATTGCCGTAAGAACCGGGCACCATTGCTGCCAGCCGCTCATGTGCGCCCTGGGCACCACCGGGACTACCCGCGCCTCCTTTGCCCTGTACAATACGGAAGAGGAAGTGCAGACCTTCCTCAAATCCATGAACCGGGCGCTGGACATGCTCTCCTGAATAACCCTCCCTTCCCTGCTTATTTACACCGCGCATCATGAAAACGGTTTCCATCCTTCTCTTAGGACTGGCCATAAGCCTTTCCGGCTGTTCCCTGCACCAGCGGCAGGAAATGGAGTACGCCCATTACCAGGATGACGCCGCGGCTATCCGGGAGGCCTATGCCGCATGGCTCATTCTTTCCTCTCCCAACCGCAGCCGGGAATGGCCGGAAACCCGGAAAAAATACAATGCGTGCATTCGGGAGCTGGCCGCCCACCTGAAGGAAGCCAAACGCAAAGGCGGCATGGATGAGAAGAAGCGCCTAAGCCTTCCCTTCGTCATTGAAAAATCTCCCTATGCCAGGGACAGCAATCCGTGGTTCTATGAGGCCATTTTCATGTCCGATGAAGTGGACCCCTCCTTCCGCCTGCGCGAAAGCGTGACGGTAGAGGGAATGGGCATACCGCTGGCGGGGCTGGCGCCCCGGGGCGGTTCCCGCCCCCATGCCAACGTGCTTAAGGACAACGGCAACGTGCACACGCTGACGGCCATTCTGGACTTTGACCGCATGGTGGACGGGAAACCAACCCTCCGCACCATTCCGCGCCTGATGAATGAGCACATCTTCATTGGCAAAAATAAGGTGCGGCAGCCTCTGGCGGCCAATTTTTCCGTCCCCATCGCTCTCTTCTGGAAGCTTTCCGACGCAGACGGAACGGAACTGCTGGGGGCATTCCGCCCCAAAAAGGCCATCAATACGATGGGGCTTTATTTTTCCGAACCCTATGACCCCCGGAAAATACCCGTGGTTTTCACCCACGGCCTGATGTCCGGCCCCGCCACCTTCGCTAACCTGACCAACCGTCTCCTGGTGGATCCGGTCATCCGGGAAAACTACCAATTCTGGTTCTTCGGCTATCCGTCCGGGCTGGCCTGGACCATTCCGGCCAGCAGGCAGCGGCAGGCCCTGAAGGAGCTCATGCAGGAATACAATCCCCGCGGAACATCCAGGGAAATGAACAACATCGTCATGGTGGGACACTCCATGGGCGGCCTCATCACCCGCTTCAATAACTCCACCAAACCCTGGACGCTGATGAAGGGAGTATTTGAGCTTTCTCCGGAAACGTTTGAGGGAATGACGCTGGAAAACTGGAAGAAAGGAATGGCCCCCCTCCATTATGATGAACAAACGCTTGAACGGCTCCAGAATAATTTCATCTTTTCCCCGCCCCAGGGAGTCACGCGCATCGTGTACATGGCCACCCCGCACCGCGGTTCCACTTTCGCGGACAACTGGATAGGAAGACTGGGCCAGCGCCTGATCGACCTCCCCTCGGACATGCTGGAAGAAGTCACCCGCATCGCCACTCTCAGCCGCGGCATGTTCCTACTCAACCCCCTGCAACTGAAGGACGAGCTGACCAGCATCCGCCAGCTTTCCCCGAATTCATCCCTGGTCAAATACATGTCGGAGCTGCGCGGCTCCCCAAATGTTCCCGTTCATTCCATCATTGGAGACAGGGGCAGGAACGACACTCCCAATTCCTCCGACGGAGTGGTCAAGTACCACTCATCCCACCTGGACTGGAGCGCCAGTGAAAAAATCGTTCCGTCCGGGCACAGCGTGCAGGATGACCCGGCCTCCGCCTTGGAACTGCGGCGCATCCTCCGGGAACACCTGGTCAAGGTCAAAGGCCGTAAAACGCTCGAAGAAGCGGACGCGAAAGCCGCCACTCCCGTATGGCAGGCCAATCCCTCGCCGCCTATCATCCTGAAAAGGCCCTGATGCAGGGGACTGTTTCTCCTTGTCCATGCAAGGCCTCCTTCCCTTCCCCCCTTCTGCTGTTCCTGCTGATAACAGCAGCCATCTTCCAGTCAAACGGCCACGCCTCGGCGATCCTGTTTCCGGGTTCCTGTATGTCCCGGCTTTAACGGTTGGAACGCCCTCGTTCATCCACCCTCCCTGCCGCTCCCGGAAAAAAACAGGAACCCAACAGGATTTACCTTGCCGCGGGCATCTGCGGCAACATGCCGCCGCGGCGGTTGAAACAACTGAAATTTTCCCCGCTCATTACGGCCTGTTCCTGGCTGCCCTGATTTGACTGGCCGGTTACGGAAAAAGGCGCGCTCCATCCGGGCATGATTGGCGTCCGTTCAGCATCAGGGCGTCCCGCCATCAAAATATGCCCGCTTATAGAGTTGCTTCCGTAGGGGAATTTAAGGTAGAGTGGGAATCAATACTATTCCACCTCCCTTTTCCATGTCTGCCGACGATTCCTTTCCCATGGACCAGATTTCCTCTCTCTTTCCCCAATTGGAAAATATTCAGCTTGTCGGAGCCAAAGGCCCCCAGCAAATTTTCACAGCTACCCTGAAATCCAACTTTGCTCCCGTCATGCTGCGGGTGGTTCCCACGGAAGAAGCCGGCATCTTCGGCTGGGATCCTGAATTCATCGTCCGCTCCCTCACCATCGTGGAACAATCCCACCAGGGGCTCCTGCGCGTTTATGAAGTAGGACAGGCGGGGCCGTTTACTTTCATCATCTCCGAACACCCCCCCTATCCGCGGATGGCGGATATGGAAACCCTTCCCCAAATATCTCCCCAGGCGGCGCTCAACCTGGTGCGCAACATGGCGGAAGGACTGCTGACGCTGCACCGGAAAAACATTTTTCACGGGGGCATCACGCCCAAGCTGATTTGCCTGCGCGAAGACGGCGGAGACGCCCTGCTGCTGCCCATCAATATTTATCCTGCCCAACCTCCGGTGGACATGGGGGACTTCGCCTCTCCGGAGTGGGTCACCGGAGCGGAAACCACGTTCACGCCGGGCATGGATATTTACGCACTGGGGCTGGCGCTCTACATTCTGCTTACCCGCAAAACGCCGATGGAAGCGGGCTTTGCCATGCCCTCCTCACTAATCAAATGCAGCGATGCCGTGGATTCGGCAGTCTCCCGCGCCATCAATCCGGATACCCGGGAACGCTACCGGGACCTGGGGGATTTCATCACGGATCTGGATAAAGCCATTGCCAATCCTTCGGGAAGAAATGCGGCCTCCATCCCTCCACCGTCATCTTCCCCGGCCATTCCGGCCCTGAACATGCAAAAAGGGCAGTCCAACATCTATTACTATCTCATTCCGGCCCTGATCGTGGGCATTGTGCTGACCTATACCTGCATCCTGTATAAGAAGGATGTCGTTAGAATGCGCAATGACTATAATGAACAGGTGCAGAAGGAAAATAACGCGAAAGCGGAAGCGGCAAGACAAGCGAACAGGGACGCGCGCCGCCACGCTCCGGCCACCGCGCAAAACACCGCTGCGGCCATTCCTTCACCTGTTCCGGCCGCGCGTCCGGCGCAGACGCCGGCAGTTCCCAAAGTTTCCGCGGAACCCGGCAAAATCAATTGGAGCCTTCAGCCCGGCGTCAAGGTTCGCCAGAGTTCCAACCGCAACATGCTGGGAGCTTACGGTCCGAAAAAGGCCGTTGACGGCAATACCAGCTCCAGGATTTCCGACGTTTCAATCAGCGCCACAGGCGTGGTTGAAGGGAAAACCGCCTGGTTCGGCATTGACTTCGGCAGGGAGACCAACCGCACCATAGAAAAGGTAGTCATTTACACGCCGGCCAACCTGACGCTGCTGGGCACTATGGAAAAATTCAAGGTAATCCTCTACGGCAATGACAAAAACGTGCTGGAGGAAAAAACCTTCAGTACCACTCCTTCGGAAAAATCCACCAACGTCACTTCCTGGAAACTGGACGCTCCGGTCAAGGCGCGAGCCCTGCGCGTGGAATCCGCAAATCCCTCCCAGCCGCTGGCGTTGACGGAAGTGGAAGCGTACGGACCGGAAGATGCGGAGGACACACCGGCTCCCGCACCTGCGGAAAAATAATTATCCACGCAGCCCTGCTCCCGCTTACCCCCCTCCGGGGGCCATGCTGAAAACCGCCGTTTCCTTTCCCCTTCCCGGAAAGCAGGTTGGGGCAGGGCCTGATGGAATGTCACACGCTAAGTTCCTGGTTTGGCTTCGCGTATGAAATTTTCCGGTTTCTGCTCCATTCTCCGGAAGCCATCCAGGCCCGGACGGAGGAAAATCCGAAAAACGTATTTGCGCCGGACCGGAAATAGCCGCCCCTCTCCACCTTCCCCACCCCGGAAAAACGCTCTCATCCCCATATGGCTCCCGGGGAAATATCCTGAAGCGGCTGTCGTCCCTGTGGACCCCTTTCCCATTCAGGAAAAACAATACTCCGGAAATAAAAAACCCGGCGCCGCCTCACGGCGGGCCGGGCCAGCAAAATAGCAATTCTTCCGATTACCGGTTGGCAGACTTCACAATCATGGCATCCTTGCCGATGCGGCCGCGCAGATAGTGAAGTTTGGCGCGGCGGACTTTGCCGCGGTTCACGACTTCAATCTTGGCAATGCGGGGAGTATGCAGGGGGAATACGCGTTCCACGCCTTCACCGTAGGAAATTTTGCGGACGGTGAAAGCTTCATTGATGCCGGAACCGCGCTTGGCGATCACAATGCCCTGGAAAATCTGGATACGTTCCTTGCCGCCTTCAATAACACGAGTGTGAACCTTGATGGTATCACCTACGTTAAATGGGGTCACATCCGCCTTGAGTTGCTCTTGCTCGATTTTGTTGATAATGTTCATCTTGTGTTATCTATTGCTGGTGAATATCAGTAAAAGGAAAACTTACGGGACGCAGAATATGAGCCATAATCCCCTAAAAGGCAATCCAAATTTGCCGTACGTCCTTAATTTATTTTTCCGGCGGGTCCGGCGGCGGAGCCACCCTGGCAAGCCATTCCTCCAGCGCCGGAAGAAAAGCGGAGGAAGACATGAGGCCCCGGATGCCGTCCGCCCGCTGCAGAAAAGCCTTGTTGCCGCCCCGGGCCCGTTCCGCCATCAGGATTTCCAGCAGCAGGCGCGCACGGGTGCGGGCGTCAGCCGCGCCGTCCAGGGCGGAGGAAAGGAGCTCTCCGGCGCGGGCCGGTTCCTTCCGGTACAGGCATTCCAGCGCCAGAGCTTCATAAAGGCAGGAAAAAGGGGCCTTCCGGGCGGACTCCATCAAACGCGCGGAACGGTCCTTCCAGCGGTCTCCGAACTGCACGGAGGAAGCCCACCACCCCTGGAAATAACGGTCTTCTTCCGTCGGCTCCACGTCCATATCCTTCATGCGGGCGTATGGACGGTACAGGGGGTCTCCGAACACCAACCCCTGCCAGGACAGCACAGGCATGCTCATCCAGGAAGCCTCCGCCACGGTATAGCCGTCCAGGAGGCGGTCCACAAAAATATCAAAGCGGTGGCAGGCGCCCAGGAACGGCTCATACACGTTTCCCACCGTCACAGCAGCCCCCTTCTCCAGCAGGGCGGAACTCCATCCCCTGCCGGGGACCTTGAAATCGGCGGCGCTGAAGGAATGCAGATGCATGGCTATCGCCCCGGGCCGGAAGCGGAACGAAGGATCCGAAAACGGTCCGTTCGCATTCCCCGCATACCACCCGCAGTAAAGAGCCGTATCCCGGCTCAAGGGGAATTTTTCCGGCAGGGTCTGGGGCCAGTCATCCAGATAAGCGGGAATGCCCGCCTCCCTTACGCGCTCGAACACGTCGTCCAGCCACCGGTCCCCCTGGGCATAGGGGCCGCCCCGGTCCACAACGGCCCACCCCCATAAACCTTTTTTCTCCACGTTCGCCGGTTCCGCCACCAGCCGCATGCAGGTATCGGGCGTCAGTCCGTCCAGGCGGCATACCAGAAACGAAGGAAGGCCGGAACCCACAAAATCCTCCCTTTTATTAAAATAGGGATTCACCTGCCAGGACTTCCTTTCATAACCGCCCACCGCCAGCAGAGCCAATTCGGAATCCACCGCAGCGCGATCCGTCTGCATCTGGTTGACGCCTTTCCCGGGAAGGGGAGCGGGCGTTTCATGCCGTATCTTCATCGGCAGGTCCGCCATCAGCACCAGCACAAAAATCTTCCGGTTCATCAAGGGGGAGGACGCAATGCCGGAAGGCACCCACCACCGTTGTTTCCGCGCCGCCTCCAGCAGCGGGACGCGGATCGTATCCTCATACTCCTTCCGCGAAATCTCGCTGGTCGTGGGGCAATCCAGGGAAACGAGATTCCCTTCCGGAACGCCGCGCACCCGCGCATACTCCCTGGCCATGCGGCGGCTCAGCTCGGATTTTCCGTTATAAACCACGGCCACATGAGCGGGCAGCAGCTCATAGGCACACGAGGCGGAAAACCACGACGCCAGCAGAAATAACACGGCTAATCCACTCTTGAACATGCCCCTACCATACCTCATCTTCCGGGGCAATCAAGCAGGTGAAAGGGGCGGCCACGAATTCGCCATTTTTCCGCTTTTCGCTTCACATCCTAAAAAAATACGCTTTAATAACTCTTGATGTATTGCAGGCCTCCCCCCTGCATTCCCTATAACCATCACACGCATATGATTCAGCAAATTGACCATATCGGCATCGCCGTCAAGAGCCTTGACGCCACCGTCCCCTATTACCGCGATGCGCTCGGGCTCGGAGAGCCCCACATTGAGGAAGTTCCCACTCAAAAGGTCCGCGTCGCCATGTTTGACGTTGCCGGAGTCCACATCGAACTGCTCGAACCCACCTCTCCGGAAAGCGCTATCGCCAAGGCTATTGAGAAAAAAGGGGAAGGCATCCACCACATCGCTTTCAAGACCAATGACATCGCCGGAAATATCTCCCAGGCCAAGGAAGCAGGCCTTACCGTGCTGAACGACCCGCCCGTCCCCGGCGCTCACAACACGCAGGTCACCTTCCTGCATCCCAAGTGCACCTTCGGCGTCCTGACCGAATTCTGCCAGCACCCCGGCGGCTGCGAATGCGGCAAGTAACATTCTCCCTATTCACCATACCACTATACCAATGGCTATTGATCCCAAATTGATTGACGATCTGAACAGCCGCCGCAAGAAGGTAATCCTCAGCGGCGGTCAGGAAAAGATCGACAAGAGACATGAAAAGGGCGAAATGACAGCCCGCGACCGCATGGGGTACCTCTTTGAGGAAGGCACCTTCTCGGAAATCGGCATGCATGTGCGCCACAACTGCCACAACTTCGGCATGGGCAAGAAGGAAATCCCCGGCGACGGCGTCGTTTCCGGCTTCGGCCTGGTGGACGGCCGTCCGGTGGCCTGCGCGGCCTCCGACTTCCTGGCCCAGGGCGGGTCCCTCGGCTACATGCACGCCATGAAAATTGCGGATGCCCAGAAGTACGCCCTGAAAGCCGGCATCCCGATGGTGACCGTGAACGACTCCGGCGGCGCGCGCCTCCAGGAAGGCGTGGCGGCCCTTTCCGGCTATGCCCAGGTGTTCTACAACAATGTGCTTGCCTCCGGCGTGGTTCCGCAAATCTCCATGATTCTGGGTCCCTGCGCGGGCGGCGCGGCCTACTCCCCCGCCCTGACGGACTTCATCATCATGCGCAATTCCGGCAACGCCGGCATGTACATCACCGGCCCCAAGGTGATTGAACAGGTCACGTATGAAAAATGCACGATGGATGACATCGGCTCCGCCGCCATTCACGCCACCGTATCCGGCAACGTCCATTTCGTAGCGGACAGCGACGCGCACGCCATGGACATCCTGAAGAGGCTGCTTTCCTTCCTTCCTTCCAACAACACGGAAGAACCGCCTCACAAACTGGACACCCCGCTTGACCTGAGCGCAGACGAAGGTATGAGCGACCTGATTCCCGGCGACAACCGCACGCCGCTGGACGTCCAGCCCATCATCAGCCGCCTGGTGGACAACGGGGACTTCCTGGAAGTGCATAAGGACTTCGCCAAAAACGTCGTCGTCGGCTTCGGCCGCATCTGCGGCGTAGTAGTCGGCATCATCGCCAACCAGCCCAACGTGAAAGCCGGCTGCCTGGATATCGACTCCTCCGACAAGGCCGCGCGCTTCATCCGCTTCTGCAACGCGTTCAATATTCCGTTGGTGAACCTGGTGGACGTGCCCGGCTTCCTACCCGGCAAGAACCAGGAACGGGGCGGCATTATCCGCCACGGCGCCAAACTCATCTTCGCCTATTCCCAGGCCACGGTGCCCAAAGTCACCCTGATCATGCGGAAAGCCTACGGCGGCGCCTACATCGCCATGTGCTGCAAGGACCTGGGCGCTGACGCCGTCTTCGCCTGGCCCGGCGCGGAAATCGCCGTCATGGGCGCGGAAGGCGCCGTTCCGGTGCTCTACGGCCGTGAATTGAAGGCTGTGGAAGACCCGGCGGAAAAAGCCAAGCGACAGGGAGAACTCCTTGAAGAATACCGGGAAGCCTTCTACAACCCGTATGTGGCGGCCGGCATGGGACAGATCACGGAAGTCATCAATCCGGAAGAAACCCGCGCCAAAATCGCCTTCGCCCTGCGCACCCTGCTGAACAAGAAGGAAGTGCGCCCGGCCAAGAAACACGGCAACATTCCGCTCTAACATCCATCTCAACGGATTCATATGTTACTCACAACACTCGCCTTTGCACAGGGCATCGCCAACGTCATGAACAATCTGAACTATCAGATTGTCGGCATTATGGTGGTCATGATGTGCCTGGGTGGCCTGGCCGTCATTCTGACCATCAGCGGCTCCATCGCCGCCGCCATTCAGAACAGGGCCAAAGCCAAAACCGCCGCTCCCGTGGCCGCGCCTGCCGCCGCCCCCGCTGCGGCGGGCAAACCGGGCATGACTCCGGAAATGCTCGCCATCCTCTCCGCAGCGGTGGACTCCGCCATGACGGAGCTCACGCCGGAAATGGTGGCCGTCATCTCCGCCGCCGTGGACGCGGGCCTGGACGGCATGAGCCACCGCATTGTGGAAATCAAGCAATCCCCGGGCTCCGGCTATGCGGCCGCAGGCAGGGCGGAAATCTTCGCCTCCCACCGCATTCGGCCTTCCCGTTGAACTACAGCATTATTCACCCTTACCCCCGCCCCGGCGGGAACCATTTAACTTAATACTCCATACCATACATTATCATGAAGAAACTTCGCATCACCGTAGACGGCAAGGTATTTGACGTATCCGTAGAACTCCTGGACCAGGTATCCTCCACTACCGCAGCCCCGGCCCCCGCACCTGTGGCCGCTCCCGCTCCTGCCGCATCCGCACCCGTGGCCACCCCGGCTCCGGCTCCGGCTCCCGCACCTGCGCCCGCTCCGGCCGCCGCCGGCGCAGGAGACGTTCCCAGCCCGCTTGCCGGGAAGGTCGTCTCCCTGGACGTGGCAGCAGGCGCACCCGTGAAGGCCGGTGACCAGATTCTGACGCTGGAAGCCATGAAGATGAACACCATCATCTACGCTCCCGCCTCCGGCACGCTCACCGCTTTCTGCGTGAACCCGGGCGACACGGTTCAGGAAGGACAGGCACTGGCCAAAATTGGTTAATCCCGGCGGCGGCAGCCCGGAAACGCCAACAGTCCCGGGCTCCGGCTCAAATAATAAACCGCTACAATAACATTCCGTATGAGTCTTTTTGATTCATTAATCACCTTTTTACAGGGGATGGGCGTCTTCTCCCTATCATGGCAGATGGTAGGGATGTGGGGCATTGCCATTCTCCTCCTGTATCTGGGTGTAGCCAAGCAATACGAACCGCTCCTGATGGTTCCCATTGCTTTCGGCGCCCTCATCGCCAACATTCCGGACAACGGAATGCTCATCACCCAGCTGAACCAGCAGGTCATCTCCTCCAATGAACAGGGGGAAGTAACCTCCACGTCCCTGAACAACGTGGGCTACCTGCGCGTTCATGTGGCTCCTCTGCAGCAGACGCCCGCCAAGGTGCCGGCCAATCTGACCACGCCGGAAGCCCGCGCCCAGTATCTGGAAACCATGCAGCAGCCCATGCAGGTTTATCCCGGCAGCCAGCTGACCGTTTCCAAAATCAAGTCCGTGCGGGAATCCCAGGAAAAAGCCAAAGCTGACGCCGCCCGCCTGGGAGACGACAGTCTGACGGTGGATCCCAACCTGAAGGACTTCCAGAACGTGACGGAGGACAACGGCAATGAGCCGGTCTTCCTACTCACGAACGGAGAAGGAACCACCGTCGTCCGCCAGCAGGGCGTCAATTACTTTGACACCAGCGGCAACCGTGTTCCCGTGGACCTGAAAACGCAGAAGCTGGAACCCCTGGTGGTTTCCGCCGCAGGCAAATACGTGGCCGTAGGCCAACATACCCAGGAACTGCTGGTCACCTCCATCCACGGGGGCCTGTATGACTGGATCGGGCTGGGCATCAAGGCTGAAATTTTCCCGCCCATCATCTTCCTGGGCGTAGGAGCCCTGACGGACTTCGGCCCGCTGCTCGCCGCACCGCGCACCCTGCTTCTGGGCGCGGCGGCCCAGGTGGGCGTAGCCGCCACGTTCTTCATGGCCCTGTTCATGGGCTTCAACCCGAATGAAGCCGCCTCCATCGGCATCATCGGCGGAGCTGACGGCCCCACTTCCATCTTCCTGACGATGAAGCTGGCTCCGCACCTGCTGGGCGCCGTGGCCGTGGCCGCATACACGTACATGTCCCTGGTTCCGCTGATACAGCCGCCCATCATGGCGTTGCTGACGACCAAGAAGGAGCGCCTCATCCGCATGAAATCCCTGCGGACGGTCAGCAAGAGCGAAAAACTGTTCTTCGCCGTGCTGGTAACCATTGTCACCATTCTGCTGATTCCGGACGCATCCCCGCTCATCGGCATGCTGATGCTCGGCAACTTCCTGCGCGAATGCAAGGTGACGGAACGCCTGGTTCAGGCCTCCCAGAATGAAATCATCAACATCGTCACCATCTTCCTGGGAACCTCCGTGGGTCTCACGATGCAGGGAGACCGCTTCCTGCAGGCGGAAACGCTGCTAATCATTCTGCTGGGCATTGTCGCCTTCGGCGTAGCCACTGCGGGCGGCGTCATCGCCGCCAAGCTCATGAACCTCATCTGGCGCAAGAATCCGGTCAACCCCCTCATCGGGTCCGCAGGCGTCTCCGCCGTCCCGATGGCGGCCCGCGTCTCCCACAATGTGGGCCAGAAGTACGACCCCTCCAACTATCTGCTCATGCACGCCATGGGCCCGAACGTTGCAGGCGTGATCGGCACCGCAGTCATCGCGGGCTACTACATCGCCACTCTGGCGAAATAACCAGAATTGAAAATTACTCCCGGCCTCGGCCCGTCCCATGAATTCCGCAGCCTCATTTTCCACCCCTCCGGAGGAGGAAGGACCATGCGGCGACTGGACTTATCATGAATGGGCCGAGGCTTTTTCCACCAATGACCTGGCCCGCTCCCTGCCCCCGGGGCATATTGCCGTCTGCCGCGTTCAGACAGGAGGCCGCGGCAGGTTCAACCGCAAATGGATAGGGGAGGAAGGCGGCCTGTGGGCATCCTTCACCGTTCCCCTGTCCGCTCCTGCGGATACAGCGGCCGGCGTGCACTGGGGCCATTTGCCCCTGGTTGCGGGGCTGGCCCTGTTCAACATGCTCCGCGGCATGGGGCTGGATTCCGTGCGCCTGCGCTGGCCAAACGACCTGCTGGCGGGCAAATCCAAACTGGCGGGAATACTGGTGGAACGCCCGGCGGAAAACATGGCCGTCATCGGCATCGGCATCAATGTTTTCAATGATGTAGCCTCCATCGCCGGGGAAATCAAGGACCCTCCGGCAAGGCTGGCGGATCTTGTTCGGGACTGCCCTTCCCTGCACGCCGTCATGGCTTCCCTGGGCAGTCATTTGAACCAGGTTCTTTCCGTCTTTTCCCACGGCGGCGTCTCTGCCCTTCAGGAGGGTCTGTCCCGGGCATGGGCCGGAGAAAGGCCGGTTTCCATTCTTACGGATGACGAAACCGTCCGGGGTATTTTTACAGGGATTGACGATCAGGGCAATCCTGTGCTATCCCTTCCGGCCGGCGCCGTCCGCACCATTCCGGCGCACCTGATTAACAGGCTCCTCGAAGAATGAGCCTGCCGCTCCGTTTTTACACGGGGTTTCTTTCTTTTTTCATCCAACAAAAATCACTGACATGAGTTACAAGGTACTGACACCAGAAGAAGCAGCAAGCCTGATCAAGCATGGCCACCATATTGGGCTGAGCGGATTCACGCCCGCCGGAACGGCCAAGGCCGTTACGGCTGCGCTGGCAAAAATCGCAGAAGCGGAACATGAGAAGGGGAACCCTTTCCAGGTGAGCGTCTTCACCGGTGCTTCCACCGGCGATTCCTGCGACGGGATCCTTTCCCGGGCCAAGGCAATCCGCTACCGCGCTCCCTACACCACCAACGTTGATTTCCGCAAGGCGGTGAACAACGGGGAAATCGCCTATAATGACATCCATTTGTCCCAGATGGCCCAGGAAGTGCGCTACGGGTTCATGGGCAACGTGGACATCGCCATTATTGAAGCCTGTGAAGTCACGGCCGACGGCAAAATTTACCTGACGGCCGCGGGCGGGATCGCTCCCACCATCTGCCGCCTGGCAGACAAAATTATCGTGGAATTAAACGCCGCCCACAGCAAGAGCGCCATGGGCCTGCACGACGTTTACGAACCCCTGGATCCTCCCTACCGCCGCGAAATTTCCATCTTCAAACCCAGCGACCGCATCGGCAAGCCGTACATCCAGGTTGACCCGAAAAAGATTGTGGGCGTTGTGGAAACCAACTGGCCGGATGAAGCCCGTTCCTTCGCCGCAGCGGATCCCCTGACCGATAAAATCGGGCAGAACGTGGCCGATTTCCTGGCTGCCGACATGAAACGGGGCATCATTCCCTCCACGTTCCTGCCTCTCCAGTCTGGCGTGGGCAACATCGCAAACGCGGTGCTGGGCGCCCTGGGCCGCGACAAGACGATTCCCGCGTTCGAGATGTACACGGAAGTCATCCAGAATTCCGTCATCGGCCTGATTCGGGAAGGCCGCGTGAAATTCGGCAGCGCCTGCTCCCTGACCGTGACGAACGACTGCCTGGAAGGCATTTACAGGGATATGGACTTTTTCCGCGACAAACTGGTGCTCCGTCCCTCGGAAATATCCAACAGCCCGGAAGTTATCCGCCGTCTCGGCGTCATCTCCATCAACACCGCCATTGAAGCCGACATTTACGGGAACGTCAACTCCACGCACATTGGCGGCACGAAGATGATGAACGGCATCGGCGGGTCCGGCGACTTCACGCGCAACGCCTACATCTCCATTTTCACCTGCCCGTCCGTTGCCAAGGACGGCAAGATCAGCGCCATCGTCCCCATGGTTTCCCACCATGACCATACGGAACATGACGTCAATATCATTATTACCGAGCAGGGGGTCGCGGACCTGCGCGGCAAGAGCCCGAAAGAACGGGCCCAGACCATTATTGAAAACTGCGTCCACCCGGATTACAAAAACATCCTCCGGGATTACCTGAAGCTGTCCGACGGCAAAGCCCAGACACCGCAATCCATCAGGGCCGCTTTGGGCATGCACGCCGAACTGGCCAGAAGCGGAGACATGAAGAATGTCGACTGGGCCCAGTATAAGTAATTCCGCATGCCGTCATTCGCATTGGCATCCATGAATTCACGTTAACCCCTCAGGACCGCTTCCGCAAAGGGAGCGGTCCTTTTCCTTTTCCCATCCCCTCTACTCCTTCTCTTCACCATGAACTGGATGATTTACCCGGCAGCCAGGGCTTTCATCAAAGTCTGCGCCGTTCTTTTCGGCGCGGGCGCAGCAGCGGCAGTCCTCATCCATCTGTTCATGCCTTTTTTCCTCCGCTCTCCCCGGACAGCCGCACCCTTCCTGCTTTTGGGAACAGGGGCGGAATTGCTCTCCATCCTTTCCCTGTCCTTCCTCATGTTCTGGGGCGCCAGAGTCCTGCTGGCCTCCCGCGGAAGCAGAATAACAAGAAATCTGAGCATGCTGGCCTTCCTGCCCGCCCTGTACGCCCTCCTCATTCCGTTTGCGGGCATGCCCGTCCCATCGCAATATACGGAAATGGACAGGGTTTGGGAGGCCGTCCTCCTTCTGGCGGCCGTCACTTCTTTCTTTTCCTTCCCTTATACGGCGGGATACGAAGCCGCAGGCAGGAGATTATTCCTGGCCTGGGGCATCGCGGCGGCAGGCTGCGGTTTGCAGAGCGCCCTGTTTTTTCTTGCCGTCCTGTTGCGTCAGTTCCTGTCCACCGCAGTTCCCTCCCTGGCAGCGCCTGTTGCATGGCTGGCCGTTCTTCTGTCCTGCGGCCTGGAAATCATGCTGGCGGCCCTTTCCGTTCTTCTGGCGCAGCGCCTGTTTAAAGAGGTCATGTCCATAGCATCCATGCCGGAACCGATTGATCCCTCCATGCCGGGCAACCGTCCCTGACTTTCCTATCCCTCCGTTTTTACCGGCCTGCCGGAAGAGTACCCTCATTCCCCGGCATGAAAGGCTTTTACGGCTTCGCGCAAAAAGCCGTCCGGAAATTTCCGCCGGTGGAACGGAATCCGTATGGAAAGCATTGCCGGAAAGCAAACCGCCCCACCCCGGAAAGCCGCGGGTTCGCAGGGACACCCCTCCCGTTCCCACGCCGGCGGCAGACAACCCTATTTCACCAATTCATCCAGATAACGGCCATAACCGTTATTATTCATGGCTCCGGCCTGGGAGCGCAGCATTTCCTGGGAAATCCAGCCGTTATTAAAGGCTATCTCCTCCAGGCAGGCTACCTTGAACCCCTGGTGGTGCTCCAGAGTACGAACGAACATGGAAGCCTCCAGAAGGGTATCGTGCGTGCCCGTATCCAGCCACGTATAGCCGCGCGCCAGTTTTTCCACGCGCAACAGGCCCTGCTTCAGGTATTCCTGATTCACAGAGGTGATTTCCAACTCGCCGCGGGAAGACTTGGGAATCCGTTTGGCTATCTCCACCACCCGGTTGTCGTAAAAATAGAGGCCCGTCACCGCAATATCCGATTTGGGCCTGAGCGGTTTTTCCTCAATGGAAACCGCCTTCCCCTCCTCATTGAATTCCACTACCCCGAAACGCTGCGGGTCATGCACCTGGTAACCGAAAATGGTCGCTCCGCTCGTCAGTTCGGCGGCCCGCTTCAGCTTCTCCGTCAGGCCGCGCCCGTAAAAAATATTGTCCCCCAGCACCAGGGCTACGGAATCCTTTCCTATGAACTCCTCTCCAATAATAAAGGCCTGAGCCAGCCCCTCCGGCCTGGGTTGTTCCCTGTATTCAAAGGAAACGCCGAACCTGCTGCCGTCCCCCAGCAAATCCCGGTACAGGGGCAGATCCCGGGGCGTGGAAATAACAAGGATTTCCCGTATTCCGGCCAGCATCAGCACGGAGATGGGATAATAAACCATCGGCTTATCGTAAACGGGCAGCAATTGCTTGCTGACGGAAAGCGTAACGGGATGCAGCCGCGTGCCGCTTCCCCCGGCCAGAACAATACCCTTCATATCAAATTCCTAGCCATTGGTTCCAAGACGTTCCAGGCGGTATTCCCCGGACAGGATGCCCCGCCACCATTCCTCATGGTCCAGATACCACTGAATGGTCTTTCTGAATCCGGAAGAATGGTCCTGGCGCGGAGTCCACCCCAATTCCCTCCGTATTTTGGAAGCGTCAATCGCATAGCGCAGGTCATGGCCCGGCCTGTCCTGCACAAAGGAGATTTGCTCCCGGTAGCTCCGGCCGTCCGGCCGGGGCCGCAGTTCATCCAGATGGGAACACAGCAGCTCCACCAGTTCCAGATTGGTCTTCTCGTTATTGCCGCCGATGTTGTACGTCTCTCCGGGTTTTCCGCAGGAAACGACCGTCAGCAGCGCCTCGCAGTGATCCCCCACATACAGCCAGTCCCTCACGTTTTCCCCTTTGCCGTATACAGGGATGGGGGCCCCGCCCAGCGCTTTCAGGATAACGACGGGGATCAGCTTTTCCGGGAACTGGTAAGGGCCGTAATTGTTGGAACAGTTGGTGATCAGCACGGGCAGCCCGTACGTATCGTGCCAGGCGCGCACCAGGTGGTCGCTGGAAGCCTTGCTGGCGGAATACGGGGAATGGGGGCGATACGGCGTGGATTCCGTGAACAGGCCTTCCTTTCCCAGGGAGCCGTACACCTCATCCGTGGAAATGTGATGGAAGCGGAAGCGCTCCTTTTTCTCCCCCTCCAGGGAGCGGTAATATTCCAGGGCGGCCTGAAGCAAGGAAAAAGTGCCCATGACGTTGGTGGTCATAAAGTTTCCCGGATCGTCAATGGAACGGTCCACATGGGACTCCGCCGCCAGGTGCATTACCCAGTCCGGCCCGTACTCCCGCAGGGTGCGGCTCATCAGGGAAGAGTCCCGGACGTCGGCGTGCAGAAAGCGGTATGCCGGGGAATCCGCCAAACCGTCCAGGGAATGGATGTTGCCGGCATAGGTCAGGGCGTCAATATTCAGGACTTCATGGCCGCGCTCCAGCAGCAGCCTGACCAGATTGGAGCCGATGAATCCGGCGCCGCCCGTAACGATAACTTTCATAGCACTGTTTTCAGGGAAAGATGCGGCGCCATCATACAGCAACGGCGTTTTTTTTCAAAACAAATCCGCCCATGCCGCGGGAACGTGGCGGCATGGGCGGGAAAAAGCGGGTTCCGTAACCGCTGAGACGGCTAGCAGCTCAGCTCCCGGCAAAGGTTGATGATATCCTGGTTCACGGAGTACTGCTGCCCGGCAACGGAATCCAGGGAGGCATAGCCGTACTGGCCGTCATGATACACCATGATCTGGTTGATGTCCCCGTTGTTCAGAGCTTCCACGGCGCGGGTGGCAAAGCGGGTGCCCATCAGGCGGTCACGGGCAGTGGGGGAACCGCCGCGCTGCACATGGCCCAGCACGGTCAGGCGGGTATCCATGCCGGCGCGTTCCGTCAGCCAGCGGGTCAGGTACTGCGCCACGCGGGTGCCTTCCGCCACCACGGCAATGATGCAGCTTCCTTCCTCATTGATGACAGGCTGGAGGCGCTTGTAAATGGATTCCAGGTCATACGGAATTTCAGGGACAATGCAGATATCCGCCGCGCTGCAAAGAGCGGTGGTCATCGCCAGATAGCCGCAGTCCCGGCCCATCGTTTCAATCACGAAAGCGCGGTGATGGGAACGGGCCGTATCACGAACGGAATCAATGCAATCCAGAATCACGTTCTGGGCCGTATCCACGCCCAGGCAGTAGTCCGTGCCGGCAATGTCGTTGTCAATCGTGGCCGGAATACCGGCAAAAGGCACTTCAAAATCATTGAAAAAGTCGTTCAGGGCGCGGAAGGAACCGTCCCCGCCCATGATGATGAGCTTGTCGATGTTGCGTTCCTTCAGATGCTCGTAGGCCTGCCTGCGGAATTCGTAGTCGAAAAAGCGCTTGGACCGTGAGGAACGGAGGAGAGTTCCGCCCCTGTAGATCATGTCGCTGGTCAGCTCCCGGGTAGCTTCCTTGATTTTTCCATCAATCAGCCCTTCCAAGCCGTCATAAACAACGTACGGGTTCATCCCAAGCTGGCGGGCATGATCCACTGCCGCCTTGATCGCCGGGTTCATTCCGGCGGCATCGCCGCCAGACGTCATAATGGCTATTCCACTCATAAGTAATAAGGTTAACTTGTCCGGGGGGAAATGTTACCGGGCGGAACAAATAATGCAAGCGCGGAGTTTTTACTGGCGCAATAAACGGCAACGCTTCATGATGCGGAGGCATGAACGACACTGCAGCAGCCATTCTGAAAGCCACGGCCGCCCTCCGGGACGGCACGGAGAAGCTCCGGTTCGAAGCCCCGGTCCATGTTACCTACAACCCTCTCACCTATGCATGGGGGCCGCATGAACAGTATGTGCGCACCTACGGAAACGGGGAAAAGAGCCATCTGTTCCTGGGCATGAATCCCGGCCCCTTCGGCATGGCTCAGACAGGCGTCCCCTTCGGGGAAGTGGACGCCGTCGTCAACTGGCTGCACATCCGCGGAGAAGTCGGGCGGCCGGAACATACCCACCCCAAACGTCCCGTGGAGGGGTTCGGCTGCCCCAGGTCGGAAGTCAGCGGCCGCCGCCTCTGGGGACTTTTCGCGGAAGCTTTCGGCACTGCGGAAAATTTCTTCCGTCACAATTACGTGGCCAATTACTGCCCGCTGATCTGGATGGGAGCCACCGGAGCCAACATCACGCCGGACAAACTGCCGACGGAACAGCGCGCCGCCGTGGACGCAGTATGTATGGAACACCTGCTTTCCCTCATCACCATCCTGAATCCCCACACGCTGGTGGGGGTGGGTGCCTACGCCACGCAGAAGCTGCGGGACGCCGCCTCCCGGCTCCCTGGCAAAAGCTTCACCATCGGCACGTTGCTCCACCCAAGCCCCGCCAGCCCCATCGCCAACAAGCTCTGGCCGGAACGTCCCATCCAGCAGCTTAAGGAACTGGGCATCTTATAAAAAGAGTGGAGGAGGCAGAGTGGAGGACTCCGTGACATGGAAGGAATCACCAGAGCAACAGGCCGGAAATCGGCAGTTCATCTTGTTCCCCTCCAAAGCTACATCGCTTTGAAGGAATATCCGGCCCCCTTCACTGGCTTGATTCGCCCAGGGACACGGCCTTCCTGACGGAAGAAATGCACGCCGGCATCTACCGGGACGGAGAAGAACTTAAACGCCTCCCCACCTCCGCCACAAAATCCCCCCTCCAAATCAATCATCATTCTTAGTCTGAAAACCCTCCGCTCTCCCCCGCAGGCCTTTTTACTGGACAGAGAGAAAAGGGTTCCGTACAGTTTCCGCGATCTTCAAGCGTTCCGAATTTATGGCAATTTCAGATTACATCGTGACCATTGGCCTGGAAGTCCACTGCCAGATCAAGACAAAGAGCAAAATGTTCTGCTCCTGCGAGACCGGCTTTGGCTTTGAACCCAATACGCGCGTGTGCCCCACCTGCCTGGGGCTGCCGGGCGCCCTGCCCGTCCTGAATGAGTTCGCCATTGAACGCACGCTGCTGACCGGCCTGATGCTGGGATGTTCCAGCCCGGAGATTTCCCAATGGGACCGCAAGAATTATTTCTATCCGGACATGGCTAAAAATTACCAGACCTCCCAGCTGGATCTTCCGCTGTGCCTGGGAGGGGAAGTGCCCCTGTACCCCTGGTCCTATCCGAATGACGTGATCAAAGCCGGCGTCCCTCCTTTCCGCACCGTGAAGCTGACCCGCATCCATCTGGAAGAAGACGCGGCGAAGATTACCCATCATGCCAATTATTCCCTGATCGACTACAACCGTGCGGGATCCGCCCTGATGGAAATCGTTTCCGAGCCGGACATCGACACCCCGGAAGAAGCCTACGCCTACCTCAAGTCCCTCCAGCAGATTCTGAATTACGGGGATATCTCCGACGCGGACATGGAAAAGGGCCAGATGCGGTGCGATGTGAATATTTCCCTGCGTCCCCACGGGCAGGAGGAATTGGGTGCCAAGGTGGAAATGAAGAACATCAACTCCATGTCCGCCGTCCGCAGAGCCCTTCATTATGAAATCCGGCGCCAGGCGGAAGAACTGGACATGGGCATTCCTCAAATCCAGTCCACCCGCCGCTGGGATGACGAACGCGGAGAAAGCGTCGTCATGCGAACCAAGGAAGACGCGCACGATTACCGTTACTTCCCCTGTCCGGATCTGGTTCCCGTACGCACGGCCCCGCTGGTGGAGAAAGTGCGCGGTCAGATTCCCGAACTGCCTCAGGAACGGCAGAAACGCTTCATGGAAGAATACGGCCTGAGCGAATACGACGCCAACGTGCTGGTGGGAGACCTGGAACTGGCACACTTTTTTGAAGAAGCGGCGCGGGGAACCGCCAGCGGCAAAAAAATCGCCAACTGGGTGATTAACAACATTTCCGCCGTGCTGAATGAAAAAGGCATGCGCCCGTCTGAATGCCCGGTGAAACCCGGCGCCATCCGGGAGCTGATCGCCATTATTGACGACGGCACCGTTTCCAACAACCAGGCCAAGGACGTATTCGCCAAAATGTGGGATGAGCCGGCCCTCGCCGCAGCGCAGGCCGCCAAGCTGCTGGGCTTTGAAAAGGCGGATTCCTCTTTTCTGGACGGCATCGTGCGGGAAGTCATTTCCGCCAATCCGGACAAGGTGGCGGAAATACAGGGGGGCAATGAAAAACTCCTGAACTGGCTTACCGGCCAGGTCATGAAGGCCGCCAAAGGCAAAGCCAACCCGAAAATCGTGACGGAAGCGCTGAAAAAAGCCCTTTCCATGGAGTAACCATAAACAAAGAGCCGTTTCCCTTCCCGGTGTCCTCTCCTTGCCCGCAGGGCATCACGGTTTGAACAGCTTCCTGTTTCCGGCCAGGGTGTTCCATACCTGCTTCACTTCCCCGGCCAGCGTCTGCTTCATCATGGCAAGGGAAAAGTCCGCCGCCTGGCCCATACTGATATAGGGAGGCAGGGCAAGGGCGTCCCTGTCCACATGCGCGTCCAGCAGAGCGGCGCCCGGATAATTCAGGAACATGTTCACCATCTGGTCCACCTGACTGGATTTGTCCAATAAAAACCCCTTGATGCCAACGGCATCCGCCACGGCGGCAAAAGAGGGATTGTTCAGGTTGATCTGCCACGGAATCAGCCCGGCCGCCTGCATTTCCAATTGGATGAAATCCAGACAGTCATTGTTATACACCACGATTTTCACCGGCAGCCTGTACTGGACAATCGTGATGAGATCCCCCAGCAGCATGGACAGGCCGCCATCTCCGCACAGGGCAATTACCTGCCGTCCGGGGTATTCCATCTGCGCCCCAATAGCCATTGGCATTGCATTGGCCATGGAGCCATGATTGAAGGAAGCCAGCGTCCTCCTGCCAAGCGTAGCGCACAGGAACCTTGCGCTCCAGATACAGGGGGTGCCGGTATCTACCGTAAATACGGCGTCGGATGCCGCATGCCTGTTCAGGGCGGTCGTGAGCTGTTCCGGCCGGATGGGAGATTCCTTGTCATTTCCTTCCATATAGGCGTTCATCTCTTTCACGTCCCTGGCGTGGCGTTTCAGGGCGGCGTCCAAATGCCCGGAATCCGTCTTTTCCTGCACCATGTTCAGCAACGCCTCCGCCGTGACGGAAACATCCCCGCAAATACCCAGGTCCAGGCGGCAGCGGCGGCCCAGCACTTCACCGCGCCTGTCAATCTGCACGATTTCAGGTTTGGTGGGAATGAAATTGAAATAGGGAAAATCCGTCCCCCACAACACGAGCATGTCGCTTTCATGCATGGCCTTGTAGGCATCTCCCCATCCCAGCAGCCCCGTCATGCCGATGCCCAGGGGATTGTCATGTTCAAAATAATCCTTTCCCCTCCATGTGTAGGCAATCGGAGCTTTCAGGCGGTTCGCGAGCCGGACGACCTTGTCTTCCGCTCCTGCGCAGCCGGCGCCGCAAAAGAAAGTAATGCGGCGGTGGTCGTCAAGCATCCGTGCCAGAAGGGATACGGATTCATGTTCAGGAACAACATTCTCCCGCGTGTAGGAAGGAGGATGCACCAGATTCTTCATCTCCGCGGGGGCGTCCGCAATGTCTCCGGGCAAGACGACGACGCCTACGTCGCGCCTGGCCCACGCGTGCTGAATGGCGGACATCAAAATGCACGGGGCCTGGGAAGCTTCCGAAACCAGTTCCGCATATGCGCTGCATTCCTTGAAAAGCTGTTCCGGATGCGTGGCCTGAAAATATTCCATGCCTACCTGGCTCTGTGGAATATGGGAGGCAATGGCCAGCACCGGGGCATGGTTCCGGTGGGCGTCAAACAGGCCGTTGATCAAATGGAGGTTTCCGGGGCCGCTGCTGCCGCAGCATACAGCCAGATTCCCGCTCAGCTGGGCTTCCGCGCTCGCGGCAAAAGCCGCCACTTCCTCATGCCGCACATGAATCCATTCAATGGTCTTCCTCCTCCTCAAAGCGTCCGTAACGGGGTTCAGGCTATCCCCCACAATGCCGTAAATCCGCTTAACTCCCGCCTTCTCCAAAATTTCAACAATCTGATCGGCTACCCTGTACATGCAGATTAGACACCAGCCAATCTCCAACGGATTCATTCTTATGTGTCATCCCCTCCATCTTTTCCGCACCGGAAAAATGCCTGAGGATTTCCCCTGATATCATAAGGCCGCCGCCTTTTCAGGCAGCGGCCTATGAATTACCAGTTCTCTGGTGGAAAACCGTCAGGAACGGCGGCGGCGCATCATCAGAACGGCCAGGCCCAGGATTCCCAGAGAAGCCGAGGCCGGTTCCGGAACCTGAAGGCCGGCAAAACCGGCAATCTGTTCCGCGGAAAGTTTTGTATCCGTCCACTGAATTTCACCCCATGTAAGATTGGGATTAATCCATCCTTGGATATCAGTGCGATTTCCGTTCATGTTGCCGTTGTAGGACAACGTGTCAAGCAAGGAACCATTCACATAGACCTCCACAGACTGGCTTTGGTTTGCGCCAGTAACGGCTAGAGTCACGTTAAGAAAACCTCCCTCCAAAACAACGGAAGTTTCAGAAACGTCTCCACGGTTTTGGGAAAAAGAGCCGGTAGAAGTATTCAAATTTCCATCTCCCATGCCAAGCTTGGCATCTGCCGTCAGATACAAGGCATTTGCCCCGTAACTTTGGCCCGCACTGGTGCCATAATACCCAAACAGCGTGGTCTGGGTTCCTTCCGTTAAGGAAGAAGTATTCAGCCAGAGGGAGATCGTGTAATTGGAAGCATAAAAATTACCGCCGTAAGGAATGAAACCGCCAGGAAGGGGACTCTGTGAGAGACTCCCAAACGTCATGTCTTTTCCCAATGTAATACCTTCAGTTGTCGTCGCCGTACCGGCAGCGTAAGACGTTCCGGCCGATGGTTCTAAAGAGCCGGAAGACGCCAACGCCGGAACGGAACAACACGCCGCAATGGCCATTAATGCTAATGTTTTTTTCATTTTCTGTGAATGATGGACTGAGTAGCAATCAGAGAGATATTCTCCGCCCTCTGTATATCGGATTCCCAATCCGCTCTTTTTCTCCCCCACAGGAAAGATGAGAACAAGCTTTTTCAATCCGCTAAAAAATGTAATATAATTACCTTCTATCACTTATGAATATAAAAAATAAAACGCAGAATAGATTTTTTGTGGAGGTTCTGAAGTTGCTGTATAGGAACAGCAATCCCTTTTCGCAAAATAGAAAAAATTGTAATAATAGTTTCATAATTGAAATGTTAGATTGACCTCGGATTGGGAATCCGGTTGTTTTCCCTCAGCCATCAAAAAAAATCAACATAATGTTTTCATATTCAATAAAAATTAATTTTCTTTCCTTCCATTTCCAGAACCTTCTTCTTGAAAAAGAGCCTTCCCCAAATTATCCTCCCGCTAGCTGTAATATTATTTCACCATGAAATTTTTCAAGACAACCATTGCCATGACAACCCTGCTGGGCTGCCTGCCCACATCCCCCGCAGAAGTCGCCTTTCCGGGGCCTGCACCCGGAACAGCCAGCGCGGAACAATCCGCTTCCGGCTATACTCTTTCCAATAACATCCTGACGGCCAAATTTATCCTTCGGAACGGAAGTCTTTCCTTCGGAGGAATGACTTCCAAACTGGGCCCCGTCGCCAAGGCAGGGGATGAATTATTCATCATCAATCTTCAGGACGGACGGAGCCTTAAATCCTCCGAGCTGAAAGCGGGAAACGTCAAATTCGTCTCCCTTCAGCCCAACCCCAAGGCATTCAGGCTGGCTGACCGCTTCCCGGGAAAAGCCGTCAGCGCAACATTCCAGGCTCTGAACGGAACCCTTCGCATTTCCTGGCGCGCCGTGCTCAGGGACCATTCCCATTACCTGAGGCAGGAACTCCGCCTGGCAAGTATGAAGCCCGTCCAGATGAAAAACATCGTAGCGATGCAATATGACCTGGCAGAAGGGAAAGCCGGGGCACCCTCCGTTTCCGGAAACGCCAGAGGCGCACTCATCGTCAATGACCTGGCGTTCACCGCCCTGGAAACTCCCATGGGCATCAATACCGTGGGAGGCGCCGGAAATATGGAAGGAGGAGAAACCGCCATCTGGAGCGCAGACAAGTGGTCCACAGCCTCATGGACCGGAAATTTCAATGTTCCCCAGGAACTGAAAAAGCAGTACGGAGAACAGGTTTCCAGTGCGGAAGGCCCGGTTTCCATTGACGGCAAAGGAGCATGTACCATCACTTTCCAGTATAAGGGAGGGGACAAGGGCAACAATAAGCTGAACCTTGCCGGCGTGCAGCTCCTCTCTTCCAAGGGGGCCGTTCTTGACTCCGATTTCCACAACGGCAGCACCGGAGATTCCAATGCCGGCAACACTTACACGGTACAGGTTCCTTCCAGGGGAAATTACATTCTGCGCTACTGGGCCCAGACCAAGAGCGAACCGATTGCCAGCAAGGGGGAAATCACCTTTTCCCTGCCCGTGCACACGCTGGAGGAAAAGCAGGCTCCCCAGGCGGACGAATCCCGGCTGGCCCAGGGACTCTGGAGCCGTAAAACCACCTTGCAGCCCGGAGAAATATGGGACGTATCCTCCGTTCTCGGAATTTTTGCCCCCGGCCAGAAACGCCGCTCCTTCCTGGCCTATATGGAACGGGAACGCGTGATGCCCTACCGCCCCTTCATCCATTATAATTCCTGGTATGAACTGAACATCAACCGCAACAATGATTCGGACCCCGCCAAGCGCATGACGGAAGAACAATGCCTGGCCGTCCTGAAAGACTGGCAGGAACAGTTTTTCCAGAAGCGCGGCATGTCCATTGACGCCTTCGTCTGGGACGACGGCTGGGATGAATTCAACAGCCTGTGGGATTTCCACAAAATGTTCCCGCAGGGCTTCAAGCGCATTGACGCCGCCGCCGGCAGGCAAAAGGCCGGCATCGGCACGTGGCTGGGTCCGGTGGGGGGCTACGGAGCCTCCAAGGGCAAGCGTCTCGCTTACTGGAACGTGAAGCATCCGGACAACAAGATCGGCAATTTCCAGCTCTCCAACAAGGAATATTTTGATGCCTTTGTGGGCCGCTGTTCCCAGATGGTGAAGGACTACAATATGAAGTACTTCAAATTCGACGGCATCAGCACCCACTTCCATGCCAAGGGGCCCGGCAACGAAGAGGATGCGGAAGGCATCATCCGCGTGCTGAACGCCCTGCGCAAGAAAAAGGGGGATCTTTACATCAACTGCACTGTAGGAACCTGGGCATCCCCCTTCTGGTTCCGTTATGCGGATTCCGTATGGAGGCAGGAGAATGACTTCGGCACCATCGGAGCGGGCGACAACCGCGACAAATGGATCACCTACCGCGACCGCCTGGTGCATGAAGTTTTTGTGCAGGGTTCCCCGCTGATGCCCATCAATTCCATGATGACTCACGGCCTGATGGTCACTAAATTCGGTCCTCCGGCCTGCATGCCCCGCGATCCGGAAAACGTCAAGAAAGAACTCCGCTGCGCCACGGCTTGCGGCACTTCCCTCCAGGAGCTCTACGTGGATCGGGACCTGATGAGCGCCAACGGCGGAGTTCTGTGGGACGAACTGGCCAAGGGGATCAAGTGGATACGCCGCAATGCGGACGTTTTGGACGACGTGCACTGGGTGGGCGGCAATCCGTGGAACAAGGAAACTAACGAAGGGGCCGTGTACGGGTGGGCCGCATGGAATAAAAACAAGGCCACCCTGGCTCTCCGCAATTCCTCCGACCAGGAAAAGAGCCTGACCGGAACCCTGCGCAGCATTCTGGATATCCCTGCGAACGTCAAGGGCTCCATCACCTTCAAGGATTCCTATGACGACCAGCGGACGCTGGACGGCTTCTCCGGCAGTTCCGTAGACATTGATAAGGAAATCTCCTTCACGTTGAAGCCCTTTGAGGTGCTGGTGTACGAAGGGGGAAAGGTCAAATAAATCAGCCGGCCCACACGCCCGGTCAAAGCCGGAACGGCGTTGGAAAAAACATATTGGGGGAGGCGGGATTCCCGCCTCCCTTCCTTGTTCCCGTGCGGACAGAATCCGGGTCAGAATGTTTTTTCAAACGTCACCGCTTCCAGCGGATCGGCAGGGTTGACCGGCATCACCAGGCATTCCGCACCTTCCCCGCCCAGGTACAACATCAGGCTCCTGCCGGGGGAATAGGCGATGGAGACACCGTAATATCCTCCTTTTTTCACCAGGGACCAGGTTCCGCGGCAGGAAGAAACGAGATCTTCCTCCAGCACGGAAAGGTCCTCCCTCTCTTCCGGACGGGCAATCCACCTGCCCCATGCCTCCGGACGGGGAAAGGAAGAAATCTCGCACGTCCCGTCTTCATTCAGGAGGAGCGTGGAAGAACTGACCTGAAAAAAACGCTTCAACTCCGGAGGGCGGAAAAACCGCCTTTCCCTGGGGGAGGATTCCACCTCATACTTTCCGGAAAGGGCCTGCACATCCGGCTCATGAATCCACAGGAAAGTTTTTTGACACACCGCCTGGCGGCACGCCAGCCCCACCACGGCCAGCAGGGAAAGAAACGCCAGGACAAACGCCCACAGGGCCAGCCGCTTTCTCCACCACGCATAAACGGCGGCCAACCCCGCCACACTGCCCGCGCAAACCCAGAACCCCCAGGAACGGGAAAGGAAAGCCAGGGCATCCGCCAGCACGGAAAATCCATGAGAAAGATCATTCCACATAGGTGCTCCAGAATCTCCGGAACATAGTCAAAGTCAAGACAACAATGCCGTCTTTCAAGGCACGGGCCGCAGGCTGCGTCCCGCTAAAAAACTCCCGTCATCACTCCTGAAAATATTCCTCCGCGCTTTTCTCACAGGCTCCAATCAGGTAAGAAGCACCTGAACCATGAAAAATGCAGCACATCATCAGGGGCTTTCGGAACAGCAGGTTCAGGAAAACCGGACCAGATACGGGGTCAATATCCTGACTCCCCCGGAAAAGGAACCCCTGTGGAAGCAATTTCTGGAGAAATTTTCAGACCCCATCATCAAAATTCTGCTGGTGGCCCTGCTCCTGTCCGTAGGCGTGGCCTGCTATCAGTTCCTTACCGGAGCGGAATCGGCCAGCGTCTTTCTGGAGCCCGCGGGCATCCTGGCGGCCATCCTGCTGGCCACCTGCGTGGGCTTCGCCTTCGAGGTAAGCGCCAACAGGAAGTTTGAAATCCTGAACCAGGTCAATGACGACACCATGGTCCAGGTCATCCGCGGCGGCAATATCTGCGAATTGCCCCGCCGGGATGTGGTGGTGGGCGATATCGTCATCCTGAACACAGGGGAGGAGGTACCGGCGGACGGCGTCCTGCTGGAAGCCGTTTCCCTCCAGGTCAACGAATCCACGCTGACGGGGGAACCCCTCATCGGCAAAACCACGGATGAAGCGGAATTCAAGAAGGATGCCACCTACCCCTCCAACCACGTTCTGAAAGGAACCACCGTGGCGGACGGCCACGGCGTCATGGAAGTGACTTCCGTGGGGGACAGGACGGAATACGGCAAGGTTTATGAAGGTTCCCAGATAGACAACAAGGTGCAGACGCCCCTCAACCGCCAGCTTTCCAGGCTGGGCGACCTCATCACCTGGGCCAGCTACGCCATCGCCGCCCTCATCGTCATCGGGCGGCTTACCCTGTATTTTTCCCATCTGCCGGGCCCCGTGGAATGGCTGAGCGCGGGAACCTACATTCTGAATACCGTCATGATCGCCGTAACCGTCATCGTCGTCACGGTGCCGGAGGGGCTGCCCATGAGCGTCACCCTGAGCCTGGCGCTGAGCATGAAGAGCATGCTCGCCAACAACAACCTGGTGCGCAAGATGCACGCCTGCGAAACCATGGGGGCCGCCACCGTCATCTGCACAGACAAGACGGGCACCCTGACGCGCAACCAGATGAACGTGTACAAGGCGGATTTTTACGGGTTGGGGGACGCCACCCCGGCGGAAAACGAGCTGGGGAACCTGATCCGGGAAGGAATCGCCGTCAACTCCACCGCCTTTCTGGATTACGCGGACCCGGAACATATCAGGGCCCTGGGCAACCCCACGGAAGGAGCGCTCCTCCTGTGGCTGCACGGGCTGGGCGTGAATTACCTGGACCTGCGGGAAAACGCCCGCGTGCTGGAACAGCTTACTTTCTCCACGGAACGCAAGTACATGGCCACCGTGGCGGAATCCCCCCTGCTGGGCAAAAAAGTCCTTTACGTGAAAGGCGCGCCGGAAATCGTGCTGGGCCTTTGCTCCACTGTCCTGACTCCGGAAGGCCAGGTTCCCGCCGCAGACATGCGCCCCGCCATTGAGGAACAGCTCCTGGCCTACCAGAACCAGGCCATGCGCACGCTGGGCTTCGCGTACCGCGTTCTGGAGGATGACGCCCCGGTATTCGAGGACGGCCGCATCATCCGCAAGGATCTGGTTTATCTGGGCATCGCCGCCATTTCCGACCCCGTCCGGGACGATGTGCCCCAAGCCGTGAAGGACTGCATGGACGCGGGCATCCGCATCAAGATCGTCACAGGGGATACCCCCGGCACCGCACGGGAAATAGGGCGCCAGATCGGTCTGTGGACGGAGGAGGACACGCCGGACCGTCTGATGACGGGTGTGGAGTTTGAGCAGACTCCGGACGCGGAACTGCTGGACCGCGTGATGGACCTGAAAATCATGTGCCGCGCCAGGCCCATGGATAAGGAACGGCTGGTCAAACTGCTCCAGAAGAAGGACCAGGTAGTGGCCGTCACCGGGGACGGCACCAACGACGCCCCCGCCCTGAACGCCGCGCAGGTGGGGCTTTCCATGGGAGACGGCACCACCGTAGCCAAGGAAGCCAGCGCCATCACCATCCTGGACAATTCCTTCATGAGCATTTCCCGCGCCGTCATGTGGGGGCGTTCCCTGTACAGGAATATCCAGCGCTTCATCGTCTTCCAGATGACCATTAACGTGGCGGCCTGCCTCATTGTGCTCATCGGCGCATTCCTGGGCACGGAATCCCCCCTCACCGTCACGCAGATGCTCTGGGTGAACCTCATCATGGACACCTTCGCCGCGCTGGCGCTGGCCTCCCTGCCGCCGGACGAACGCGTGATGCAGGACCCGCCGCGCAAGACCACGGACCACATCATCACCCGCCCCATGGGCCGGAACATCCTGGGCGTGGGCATCCTGTTCGTCGCTTTCCTGTTCGGCCTGCTGCAATATTTCAAGCATGCGGACATTACCAGTCTCACGCAGTTCAGCCTCAGCGGCTACTTCCGCAGCTACCTGGACTTCTCCACCCCGGAACATGAACTGACAGGTTATGAACTGTCCCTGTTTTTCACCATTTTCGTCCTGCTCCAATTCTGGAACATGTTCAACGCCAAGGCATTCAACACGCACCAGAGCGCCTTTGCACGCATGGGCGCCAGCATTGGCGGCTTCGGCCTGGTAGCCCTGCTTATCCTGGCCGGGCAGTACCTCATCGTCACCTTCGGCGGCAAGATGTTCAACGTGGTGCCCCTGAGCTGGACGGACTGGGGCCTCATCTTCGCAGGCACCTCCCTTGTCTTGTGGTTCGGGGAACTGGCGCGGGCATTCACTCCGGATAAATCCGGCGCCCGCTCCTGAACCGTCCGGGAGAATCCCCCCCCGCGCATGACGCGGACAGCGACGCCGCCCGGAAAACCTTCTTTCAACAAAGAAGCCCGCGGGCGTGTCACTCCCAGCATGGACTTGACACGCCTGACGGGCTCTATCTCCGGCCCCGCCGTTTTCCTCTGCCTGCTTTCCCTCTTTTTTGCCGGGTGTAAAAAGACGGAACAGGTGCCGCATGAAACGCCCACAATTATTTACGAACATCCCGTCACCATGGATATTCCGGTGACGGGCAGCTGGGTGGGCCACCTGGACGGCGTGGACAACGCCTCCATCGTCCCCCAGATTACGGGCTACCTTCAAACGCAGAATTACGCCAATGGCGCTATTGTGAAGAAAGGGGAAGTTCTCTTCCGCATTGACGATTCCACGTTCAGGGACCAGGTATCCAAGGCCAAAGCCACCCTGGCCCAGGCGCAGGCCCAGCTACAGCAGTTGAATTACGACGCGGAAATTTACAGGCCCCTGGCCGCGGAGAACGCCATTTCCAAACAGAAATACGAGGATACGCGCCTCTCCGCCCTGGCCGCGGAAGCGCAGGTGCAGCAGGCTGCGGCGGCCCTGGCCCTGGCTGAAAAAAATCTTTCCTATACGGTGCTGTACGCGCCTTTTGACGGAATAGCCGGCATTTCCAGGACAAACATCGGCGACCTGGTCAGCCCGGAAAGCGGCCCCCTTGCCGTCGTCTCCTCCGTCAATCCCATACGCGTCAATTTCGCCGTCACCCAGCAGGAATGGATTCAGCAGGCGGGGAAAAACGGGAATGAAGGCGTCCAGACGGGCAGCAAGCTGGACATTACGCTGAAAGACGGCACCAAATACCCGGAACAAGCCACGGTAGTTGCCATTGACCGGGCGTTCAATCCCCAGACAGGCACCATCCGCGTACAGGCCAACCTTCCCAATGCGGACTATCTGCTGCGCCCCGGCATGTTCATCATCGCCACGGCCCGGCTGGCCACCGTCAAAAACGCGCTGACCGTTCCGGCAAAATCCCTTCTTTCGACACAGGGGCGCTTTTTCGTGATTGTTCTGGATGAGGGCAACCACCCTTCCATCATCCCCGTACAAGCCGGAACGCAACTTGGAGACCGGCAGCAGGTTACTCCCCTGAAACCGGATTCCCTCACCCCCCAAAGCAAAGTGGTCGTGGACGGTCTTCTCCAGGCGGAAGCAGCCTCCAGAAATCCGACCGCCCGCCTGAAAGCGGTACCCGCCAGCAACCAATAAGCTCCTCCCGCCATGGCTGATTTCTTCATTAAGCGCCCCATCCTTTCCATCTGCCTCTCCGTCATCATTGTCCTGCTGGGGGCCTTTTCCATTCTGCGCCTGCCCATCTCCGAGTACCCGGACATCATTCCCCCCTCCATCCAGGTGACGGCCACTTATCCCGGAGCGGACTGTGAAACGGTGGTCAAGTCTATCGCATCCCCCATCGAACAGCAAATGTCCGGCGTGGACGGCATGTCCTACATGACTTCCGTCAACACCAACAACGGGCAAATGAGCATGATGATCCTTTTTGAAATCGGCACGGAAGCCAACATGGACCAGGTGCTTTCCTACCTGCGCTACGGGCAGGCCACCTCCCAGCTGCCGTCGGAAGTCAGCGCGCTGGGAGTCTCCCTCCGCAAGACAAGCGGGCTGCCCGCCCTGGTCGTCAGCCTCTATTCCCCCCAGGGGACTTATGACGGCCTCTGGCTGGCCAATTACGCCTATATCAATATGGTGGACGCCATCAAGCGCGTGCCCGGAGTAGGAGACGTGCAGGTGTTCGGGGCAGGCCGCTACGCCATGCGCATCTGGCTGAACCCGGAAAAGATGGCCGCCCTGAATATTACGGCCCGTGACGTGATGCTGGCCGTCCAGGCCCAGAATGCCGTAAATCCCGCGGGCAAGATAGGCGCGCAGCCCGCCCCGCCGGACCAGCAGCTTTCCTTCACCGTAAAAGCGCCCGGACGCCTGACCAGCGTGAAGGAATTCGAAAATATCGTGGTGCGCGGGCAGGACAGTTCCATCGTAAGAGTGGGAGATATCGCCCGCGTGGAACTGGGCTCGGAAACTTACAGCCTCAGTTCTTCCGTAAACGGCATGCCCGCCGCTTCCATCGGCATTTACGAGGCGCCCGGAGGAAATGCCATCCAGCTGGTGGACAATATCAAAGCCCTGCTGAAAAATACGGATATGCCGCCCGGCATGGATTACCTCGTTTCCCTGGACTCCACGCTGGCCGTCCGCGCCGGGATTGAAGACATCGTCAGCACGCTGGTGATTGCCCTGGGCCTGGTGGTGCTGGTGGTTTTCATTTTCCTCCAGGGCTGGCGCGGCACGCTGATTCCGGCCTTTGCCGTTCCGGTGTCTATCGTGGGCGCTTTCATCGCCTTTCCATTGTTCGGCTTTTCCATCAATACCATCTGCCTGATGGGGCTGGTGCTGGCCATCGGCCTGGTCGTGGACGATGCCATTGTGGTGGTGGAAGCGGTGAAGAACCATATTTCCAACGGAGAAAAGCCCCTCCAGGCCACCATTGCGGCCATGAAGGAAGTATCCGGCCCCATCGTCAGCACGGCGCTGGTGATTTCCTGCGTCTTTATCCCCACGCTGCTGCTGCCCGGCGTCACAGGCAAACTGTTTGAACAGTTCGCCGTGACCATCGGCATGTCCATCATCATTTCCGCCTTCTGCGCCCTGTCCCTCAGCCCCACCCTGTCCGCCGGGCTGCTGAAAGGGGGAAAAGCTGACTCCATTCCCCTGCTGGGGCCCTTTTTCAAATTGTTCAACAAGGGGTTCAACAAGGCGCGCGACTGGTACGTGGAAATCTGCGCCAGACTTATCCGGCACATGTGGCTGTCCATCCTGCTGCTGGCCGCCATGACCGCCCTTCTCTTTCCCCTGGCTAAACTTATTCCCAGCGGATTCCTTCCCAATGAAGACCAGGGCTACCTGTTCGGCGGCGTGGAACTGCCGGACAATACATCCCTGAACGTCACGGCGGACACCGCCGCGCGGATTGAAAAAATCATCAGGGAGGATCCGGGCGTGGACGTAGTGACTACCGTAAACGGCTTCAACCTCATCAGCTCCGTCCAAAGCTCCTCCAACTCCTTCTTCTTCATCTCCCTGAAACCCTGGTCCGAACGGACTGCTCCGGGCATGACGGCGGACGGCATCGCCGCACGCCTGAAAAGCAGGCTGAACGCGGAAATTTCCTCCGGCGTGGCGTATGTGGTTCCGCCGCCGCCCCTGCCTGGCGTAGGAACATCCGGGGATGTCACATTCCTGCTGGAGGACCGCCAGGGCATCGGGGAAAAATTCCTGGCCGCCAACACGTCCAAATTCATCGAGGCGGCGGAAAAGAGGCCGGAAATAGCGGGCATCAGCAATTTCATGTCTCCCTCCAACCTTCAGTACAACCTGAATGTAAACACGGAGCAGGCCACTCTCCAGAATATGGACGTGGATGAGATTTACGCCACCATCCAGGCATACATGGGAAGCACCTTCCTGAACAACTTCAATATTTACGGACAGGAATGGCAGGTGTACATGCAGGCGGACGCACCGTACCGGGACAGCATCGACAAGCTTTCCATGTTCTATGTGCGCAACAATGAAGGAGACCCGGTTCCCCTGGATTCCGTAATCAACGTTACGCACGGCTGGGCCCCGGAATTCCTGATCCGCCAGAATATGTTCAACAGTTCCCAGCTCAACGTCACCCCGGCTCCGGGCTATTCCTCCGGCCAGGTCATGAACGCCCTGGAAGAAGTTTTTGCCCAGACCATGCCGTCCGGCATGGGATACGACTATTCCGGGATGAGCTACCAGGAAAAACAGGCGCAGAAAGGTATCACCATCGGCATGATCTTTGCGGCATCAGCCGTGTTTGTCTTTTTGATTCTGGCATCCCTGTATGAGAGCTGGTCCCTGCCCGTAGCCGTCTTCATGACCGCCCCCATTGCCATCCTGGGAGCATTTCTGGCCCTGTGGATAACCGGGCTGGACCTGAACATTTATTCGGAAATCGGCCTCATCGTCCTGATTGCTCTGGCGGCCAAAAATGCCATCCTCATCGTGGAATTCGCCGTGCTGGAACTCCGTCAGGGCACGGACCTGCTCACGGCCACCCTGGATGCGGCCAGAATCCGCCTGCGCCCCATCCTGATGACCAGCATCGCCTTTATCATGGGCTGCCTTCCTCTGGCCGTAGCCACGGGAGCGGGAGCAGCGGCGCGGCAGGTGGTAGGCGTCGGGGTCATCGGCGGCATGATGACAGCCGTCTTCATCGGGGTATTTTTCATTCCTTCCTTCTTCTACCTGATTGCCAAGCTCGCCGGGCTGGACAAAAAAGCGGCGCGGAAACTTCAGGAAAAGGAGCAGGGAGCCCCCGCCCCCGCGAAGCAGGCCGAATGACACTTCCGAAAGGGGAAAACGGCTCCCGCACAGTTTCCCATTCCCCCTACATCCAGAATATCCAGGCCCAGAAAGCCTTCACGAACACGAGCACCACGTTAATCAGCAGCCCCACCTTTACCATGGTCATCTGAGGGAATTTTCCCGTCGCGAAGGCCAGGGCGTTGGGAGGGGTGGAAACGGGGAGCATGAAGGCGCAGGAAGCGCCTATGCCCACCAGAAGCACCAGCGGAGTAGCAGACATGCCCATGGCGGAGGCCACCGTGACCATCAGCGGAGCCACCAGGGCGGCGCTGGCCGTATTGGAACAGAATTCCGTCAGCGACGTGATGAAGAGGCTGATGATGAGCAGGATGATGATGGGGCTCTGCCCCATGGCGAGAGAAGATACCTGATCCGCCAGGAACCCTGCCGCCCCCGTCTGGACGAGGATGCTGCTGAGCGTGATGCCGCCTCCGAATAAAAGCAGGACGCCCCAGTCCGTATTTTTGGCGATGCCGCCCCAGTTGATAACCCCGCACAGCGGCAGCAGCACCGCAGCGCTCAACGCAATGAGCGTGTCCATGGACGGAATGCCGCCCAAAGCAGAGGAAAGGAAACTGCTGCACATCCAGCTCCCGGCCACCAGCACGAAGAGAATAAGGACTCGCACCTGCCTGGCATTCAACCGGGCCTCTGTTTTCTCCCCTCCCTCCGGTTCCATATCCACATGCATCCCCAGACTCGGGCGGAGAAACAGGTACATCAGGCAGAAAACGATCACCCCGAACACCAGGACAATGGGCATGGCAATCCGGAACCATTCCGCAAACCCCATGCCGAGTTCATGCGCCGCAATGGCGTTGGGAGGAGAACCTACCAGCGTTCCCATACCGCCGATGGAGGCGCTGTACGCCACCCCCAGGATGGCAAAAGGGGCCGTCGTCTTAAGTCTTTCCGCTGGAATGCGGTCCAAAAGGCCGATAACCAGAGGGAGCATCATCGCAGCCGTGGCCGTATTGGACATCCACATGGAAAGAAACGCCGTAGCCAGGAAAATCAGAATCAGGGCCATCCCCAGGCTCCCGCGGGCCATTCGGAGGATTTTTCCCGCCAGCCAGGTATCTATTTTCTGTTCGTGGAGAGCCCCGGCCAGGGCAAACCCACCGAAAAACAGAAAAATGGTAGGATCCGCAAAACCGGACAGAGCCTTCGCCCCCGGCAGAATCCCCATGAACATGGCAAGCACCGGCACCAGCAGGGAAGTTACGGTTACGTGCAGGGCTTCCGTCAGCCACAGGATGCCGATAAAGGTGAGAACAGCCAGCCCCCTGGCCACCTCCGGTTCCACGGGAAGCCACTTGAGCATAGCCAGAAAAAGAAGAACGTCACACGCAATGATGACGTAATTGCGGTGCCCTTTGGGAGTGTCTGTAGTACGATGGCGCATAAAATAAAGATAAACGACGCTATTTTCTTTGTACGCATCAGAAAAACAGTGTCAATGCTTTTCCATAAAAATCCCGGAAAAGGCCTTCCCCGGAAACAGGGAAACACGGTTCAACTGCCGGCTTGAGAAAATGCAGGAGATACAGACATACAAAAAACCGCCGCGCAATTGCACGGCGGTTTGTCAAAACTGTTCTATTGGCGCGCGGAGGCGGCTGCCTCCGCCCGGGCAATTATTCGGCGGCGGGTTCAGCAGCCTTCTTGGCAGCCGGCTTTTTGGCGGGAGCCTTCTTGGCGGCGGCAGCCTTGGTTTCAGTCTTTTTGGCCGGGGCCTTGGCCGCAGTCTTTTTGGCGGGAGCTTCCTTGGCGGCAGGCTTGGCATCCTTGGCAACGGCAACGGCCAGACGGATAGGCGCATTGGAATTCAACTTGGACTGTTCCTTCTTACGCTTGAGGTATTCAATACGTCTGCGGCGCTTGGTGACTTTGCGGATTTGCTGTCCCATAGTGATAATTGCTATGATATTTACTAATTCTTAAGAGCTCCATGTGGCACATGGGCGTGGATACAACTACCAACCCCTCCTCCCATACGCAAGCACAAAGCGTTATTAAGGCACAGAAAGGCGGCGGCAGTCCCCGGGTTCCCCAATCCGCACGGAAGAGGAAGACAACGTGAACGAAGGAGGCTTTACCACAATTTCAGCGCATCCACCCGGACCGGCTGTTCCCAGCGCAGATGGTTCCGGATGGAGGAAGCGATGAATTCCAGGCCGCGCTCCACCGCCGCAACCAGCCCATCCCCGGCGGCCAGCCGTGCCGCGACGGCGGCGGACAGGGAACAGCCTGTTCCGTGAGTGCTCACATCCTGTACGCGCGGGCGCTCCCACTGCCCCAGCAGACAGCCGTCCGGGCCGGACAGCACGTCACGGCAGCCCCCCTCCAGATGCCCGCCCTTCAGAAGAACGGGGCATCCGTACCTGACAGCGAGGCGCGCGGCGGCATCCGGCAGTTCATCCCTTCCCGGATTAACGGAAGAGCGGAGCAAGACGGCAGCCTCATCCAGATTGGGAGTAAGCAACGCCGCTCCCGGCAGCAGAAGCTCTTCATAAACAACCACCGCCTCTTCCCGCATCAGGCGGTCGCCCGCCGTGGCAATCATGACCGGATCCACTACAACGGGTATATCCGTTCCGTCCAGCACCCCATGCACCGCACGGACAATAGCCGGGGAATACAGCATGCCCGTCTTTACGGCGCGCACGGGAAAATGTTCCAGATTGATGCGCACCTGATCGGCCACCAGTTCAGGATCCACCTCCTGAATGCCGCGCACTGTCCCGGGCGCCTCGGACACGACGCAGGTGACGGCCGTAAGCGCAAACGCCCCCATGGCATGTGCCGCTTTCAGGTCAGCCTGGAGCCCGGCCCCCGCGGAGCAGTCGGAACCGGCAATCGTCATCATTACGGGAATACTCATGACCCTGTTTTTAATCGGGAAGAAAGCTCTTGAACATCCAAAAATCCGCACGCGCCGCCTCAATGTCACAAATCCGGGTGGGAAAACAAGGAGGGAATGCCACAATCATCCCATGATGCACGCTTCCCCCGCCCCGGACGAACAGGAATTCTGGCTTTTCATTCAGGATGCCCCTCTGCCGGCCGCAGAGGAATTACAGGAGAGCATGTTCCGCCTGGACGGCTGTTTCCGGCTGAACCTTTCCGGCGCGCCGGAAAACGCTCCGGACCATGTGCTGGAAGGAGAATATCTGGATGAAGCGGGGGAATCCCAGCTGGACGTATTCTGGGTCATGGAAACGGACGACGCGCGCCAGGCGTTCAAAAGGGACGGCGCGGCCCTCCGGCAGATAGGGAACCGCACCAAAATGCTGCGCTTCATTCTGGAAGACGAATATGCCCTGGGCCATGTATTCGCCATGATGCACGCCATACTGGAACACCGGGACGGCCTGCTGGTCATTCCGGACTCCAGGGGAAACGTTATTCTGGAACGGAGGAAAGCTTTGGATTTCCTGAACAGGGAAATCAGGGAAAGCTAATGTTTCTGCGTCTGCGGAGCTGAACCGCCCTCGCGCTCCGCATTCAGTTGAAGCGCTTTCTTTTTCCAGACTTCCGCCATATCCGCATCCTGAGGGGTCCCCTTTCCGGTGCTGTAGCAGACGGAAAGCATCAGCATGGCGTTGACGTGGTCCTGCCCGGCGGCCAGCCGGAGCCAGTTGAACGCCTTGCCCTCATCCGCAGACACGCCGGAACCTTCCAGATAAGCCAGTCCCACGATATACTGGGAATGGGCGTCTCCGGCAGAAGCCGCCTGTTCATACCACTTCATGGCACGCTCCATATCCCGCGCCACTCCCTGTCCCTTTGCGTAAATGTTCCCCAGATAAACGGACGAAGGCGTATTCCCTCCATTGGCGGCCTTTTCCAGCAGCGCCAGGCCGGAAGCGGCATCCTTCTCAAAACCCATCTTCCCCTCCATGTAAGCCCGGCCCAGCAGCCCCATGGCAGCCGGATGTTCCTCATCCGCCGCTTTGTGCCACAGCCCCAGAGCCTTGTTCAGATCCTGATCCGCGCCATCCCCCTTGAAATACATCATTCCCAACATGTACAAGGCGTTCCCCCGCTGGGTTCCCGGGCGGGCAAGCCCGTACTCAAACCACTCCCTGGCCGCTACGGCATCACGCTTGATTCCCGTCCCATACAGGAACATGGCGCCAATGACCGTTTCCCCGGAATACCCGGACCCGGTCTCCGCCACGGAATCACACCAGGCCCGCACGTCCAGCGGATGAACCCAGCCATTCTGCAATCCCTCCGCATACAGGGCAGCCACATCATTGAGGGCTTTTACATGCTCGCTGCCATTTTCCTTCTCGCGGCCGGCGCCGGCCACAGCAGCGTCCAGGCGCTCTCTCCATATTTCCGCCTCTTTCCGCACCGCAGACGGCTTTTCCCGTTCCGCTGAAGGAGCAGCCCGCTTTTCCCCGGAAGAAGGGGCGCGGTCACATCCGCTCAAAAAAAAGAAGGCGAAGGAAGCCGCACATAAAGAGACAACTTGTTTCATCATGACCCTTACCATAAGACAGCCTCACCAGGCTGCCAAGAAGAGAAATGACGGAAACGCCGCATCCGCACGCCACGGAAGCGCGAAGCCGGAGAGCCGGATTTCCTCTTTTTGCATTGAATATTTCCCTCTTTTTGCTCTACTGAAACCAGTTCTACCTCTGATGAAATTCATTCTGCCCCTGTATCTCTTGACATGCCTGGGCCCGGCGTTCCTGGTAAGTTTTTCCTGCCGGGGTTCCGCGACGGAACTTCCCGTAAAATACATCTTTGAGCTGTCGGATGAACCGGTAAAAGTACATCCCGGCAAAATAGATACCAAAAGCGTTTTCTTCCCCAAATACGCGCGCGGCACATCTCCGGAAACCCTGAAGCGGCAGGCCGCCCTTTTCCAATCCCATAGTCCCCACGAAGCTTCCAAAAGCAAACCGGCCATCAGCATCCACATGAATGACGACAAAACGGAAAGGGACGTCCATGAACGGTCTGGTTATGAGTTTCACCATGCGGAAAACCAGGAAGAAATAGTCATCACAACCGAAACGCCGGATGAGGAAGTCTGGCTGAACGACGGGGATCCGGACAGCCCCTTTTTCCATACGCCCCGTTCCGCCGCCAATACGGAAATTCGTGAAATCCCCATGCCTTCCGATTCCTGGCCCGCCTGGAATGAAGAGGAAGTCAACCTGCACATGAATCTTCCGGAATCGGCTCCGCGCCCCCTGGTAGTGCAGCCGGCCCCGTCCGGAGCCATCCGCACCATCATCAAATCCTTTAACGGAACCGTTTTTGAGGCGGATACCCAGCCCATGCATCCCGTCTGGGACCAGCTCCCGCCCGGGTACGTCCCAATCCCGGCTCTTCCGGCCTATCAGCCCACGTTATTGAAAAAATTACAATAGAAGTGGGCAGAAAGCCTCAGAACTTGAAGCGGACAGCCCCGAAAACAGACCATCCGTTAAAGGCTTTGGCCGTTGCCGAATCCACATGGCTGGTGACATACTCTACAGCCAGCATCAGCTTGACCGCATTGACAGCCTCCGGACACAGATAGCAATTCAGCCCCAGGTAAAAGGAATGCATGCTGTCCACCCATGCGGGATAATGGGTGACGCTGGGCACATAACGGGTATTCAGCTTCACAGAACGGTTCCCAAAGGAACACTGGTATTGGAAGACGCCCTCAAGATGCGGGGAAATCCGGTAAACGGGCTGCAACACCAGTCCGTACACATTCTTTGCCCCGGGCTGGCCTACAATTCCCACGCCTGCCAGCAAATTCCCCATGATGGAGAAAGCGCCGCGGCTGGCGTCCCAGCTCAGGGAAATCACGTCCTGCGCCCCCGTTCCGCAGTAGTCGGACGCGGAGGGGATTTTCCTTCCCCGCCATTCCGTAAAATTATGAGCATACTGGTAACCCAGAAACTGGCTGTCCCACATGGGAGAAGCCACCTTCCACTTCATGGCGTTCAGGAGAAACAGGTTGTCCGCGGAATGAAACTGGATTTCATCCTTCAAATCCGTACCGTTCGCATTCAGGTAAACGCCGTAGGAATGGTACAGGCTCTTGGCATCCTTCTGAAAATTGGCCTCCAGCCCCCAGTTGGAAATTGGGATTAATTCATTGCACAGGGCGGACCTTTCCACTGTTTTAATCCGTGAGGAAGCCAGGCAATATTCCGACGTCAGGTGAGGCGTCAGCTTTCCGGCCCTGAGCTTGACGCCGGACATGGTCTTTTCCAGATAAAGTTCATACAGGGACCACTCCGTATGGCTGCCGATCCATTCTCCCCGCACTTCACGGTGCCGGCCTTCCAAATCCCCCACATTCGTCAGATTGGACAGGCGCCAGGAACCGTCCCCCATCAGGATGTCGCCGCCCAGGTAAGCGCGCCTCCACCCGTTGTTATGGCCGCCGGAAGAAGCGCAGAATTTATTGGCTCCATTGGGGCTGACGGCTGCTGCCTGATATTGTCCAATCAGCGTCAGCTTCACCTTCCTGATCCATGAGGAATCATTCCTGTACAGCACCGGACCGCGGTCCAGCACACGGCACAGGGACGGCAGAGATTCCCCGGAAACCGGCTGAGACTGAGCTGCTCCCACACCGGCTTCCGCCGAAGAAAAGGCGACACACCAGCAAACGGCCAACAGGGACATCCCCGGAAAAACAAGCTTCATCATAGGCTAAACAAACAAATCGGGCGCACATCTTAAGGAGCCGCCTTCGAAAATCAAGCCCGGATGTTCCTTTCGACATCAAAGGTTTCTGAAAGGGTTGTTACAAAGAACGGCAATGGTGGATGCAGCGGTACGCCCTGCCCCTCCGGGAAATATCATCGGCCTGACGAATGGGGTTATTCCTCATCATTCCCGACGCGATGGAGAAACCATAATGAAGTTCCCTGGCATCATCTCTAACGTTTACCGGCTCCAACGCATCATTCCGGCAAGCTTTCCCTCCCGGCCCGCATGGAGGAACATGCCTGAATAACTACCTCCCGCTCCTGCGGGGAAAGGCCGTAAATGTCTTCCATCAGCTCATTCATCCGCTCATCCTCTTCCGGACAATAGCGAACCGCGAGCGCGTCCGCCAGCCTTTCCGCCTCCCGCAACAGGGGAAGGCCGGGCACGCGGATGGGGGCCCGGAGGACAGGGGCGGTATCCATCTGGAAAAAATCCCCCTGCATTTTCCCCCGGCGGAGAAACCAAAACTGCATCAGGCGTGAATTGAACAGGGCCGCCAGATATTTCATGCTCACGCGTTCCGAGCGAATCACGTTGAATGCCATCAACACATAAGCCTCCTTTTCCGTATAGGAAAAGGTTGGACGTGCACACTTCCTGACAGCCAGGATTTTGGGGCCGGGACGGAAAAAACGTTCCTGCCGGGGCCAGTGCACATGGTAATATTTCATGCGGCCCATGCGGGTTTCCCGCCGGGCCTCCATCAGGGGACGGAACTTTTCCAAATGGCGCAAAAGCGTAACGGCCTGCTCCGCTCCGTTGGACGGAGTCAGATATAACAGCACCTTCTCCGGAGCGTTCAGCGCATACCGCCCAGCCTGAACAGGTTCATACAAAGGCTTGAGAAAACGCCGCTCCTGTTCCGGCAGCTGGTCAACATACCCCTTAGGCATGACGAACACCCCATCCCCCCTCCGGATTCCGAACCGCCGCACTGTTTCCGGACCCAGATTCTCCAGAGCACGGGAGGAAACGACGTCAGGATTCGGCACAATCCCCTGCGTCATTTCCTCTGCGGCGTCCAGCCTGAAATTCCGGCAAGCCTCCATCTTTTCCAGAAGACGCCGCTCTGCTGAAGAGCAGAAGGACAATCCTTCCCTGACGCACGTTCCGGTATCTTCCGGCAGGGGAAACCGACGGTACGGCCCATGTTCCAGAAATGATTCCACGTCATTCACGGAGCCGCCAAAACGGCGGTATTCCGGAACCAGACGCTTGCCTTCCTCTCCCTTTTTCTCCGCCAGAACAGTCATGGTATGGACGCGGGCGGATTCAAACACGCGGCAGGCTCCGAAATCCGACAAGCGCAGCAAACCGCAATCTTCCAGCAGCTTGCGACGGAGAAAGGCGGCTCCGGCATTAGCCATCCACTTGTTGGGAACGACCAGATGCATCACGCCCCCCTGCTTCAGGGCATCCAGCCCCACACAGGCAAACACGTACCAGTAATCCATGCGGGAAGAACAGTAGGAAGCAAGAGAAGAACATTTCAACCGGTCAAATAATTCCTTGTTCCCTTTTTCCCCGACAAAAGGGGGATTGCCGATCACCAGGTCAAAGCCTCCTTCCTCCATGACCGTTGAAAGGCCCTGCCGCCAGACGCCGGACGCTGACATATCCAGACTGTCCCCGCACAGCAGGCGATCCCGTAACTCCCCCTTTCCTCCGGCGGCGAGCCATGCGCAACGAAAACGGAAACGGGCCACTTCCAACGCCTCCGCACAGACATCCACTCCGTAAATATTCTCTTCCAAAACGGAGCGGATTAAATCGGACTCCGGACACCCCGGTTCCAGACGCTTTCTGCGGGAGACAAGCTCCCGGAGCATTCCCATGGTGAATGCTCCGGCCCCGGCGGATAAATCCAGCACACGGATACTTCCCAGCAACCCGGCTTCTTCATCACCGCTCCTGGGAGCAGGCAATCTGGATTCCAGCCAGGAAGATACCGCTTCCCGGGCCATCCAGCGAACAAGAAAGCCGGGGGTATACACCGTCCCGGAACGGCGGGCATCCGTCAGGAAACGCCACAGCAATCCTTCCAGCACGGCAGGAGTAACAGCCCGGCAGACATCCTCTTCCCTCAAGGAAAAAGCGAATCCCCCCGGCAGCCGGCCCTCACGGCCAGCCTGCCGTTTCAGCAAATTATTCATCACCGCCTCTTTCAACCGCCCCCAGGTTTCAGGACGGCCCCCGCCGCCCTTCTCCACGGCGAAACACTGAGCTATAAAACAATCCTGAACGTTCCGCTCCTTCACTGCGGCATTCGTACACTACTGGAACGGGCCGCGCAATCAAAAGGAGAAATTGTCCGGGAAGCCAGCTTCAGAACATTCATGCCCGGAATGCCCTTTCCTGGACAATCCCGGCGCGCTTGCACCGGCAATGCCTGTTTCCATGGAGGCAACACCCCATTTCATAAATCCGGTTTCCCTATCAGGTTTCTCAATTCGTTTCTCTATTCCCTTATTTTGGAATAAATAAAATCCGGCTTTGCCATCAGCAAGCCGGACTAAAAAAGAAATGGTACCCCGTCACGGGCTCGAACCGTGGACAAACTGATTAAGAGTCAGCTGCTCTACCAACTGAGCTAACGAGGCACAGGAATGATGGCGTTCCTTGCAGGAACAACCGGATGGTACCCCGTCACGGGCTCGAACCGTGGACAAACTGATTAAGAGTCAGCTGCTCTACCAACTGAGCTAACGAGGCA
>OFMU01000086.1_pt1 | contig 70434 bp, 66 predicted proteins | sample 1541861 | NCBI WGS metagenome assembly OFMU01 (sample SAMN04209238, study PRJEB22552) | human gut metagenome | biome: gut; material: feces | host: Homo sapiens | place: USA: Oklahoma
TGTCCCTGAAAAAGGACATGACGGTGGAGGACGCCTTCAAGCGCATCCGCCGCATTGGCGGCGAGCTGGAGACCATCAACATCCTGTACGTCACCGATCCTACCCGCCGCCTGCTGGGGGTGCTGTCGGTGCGTGACCTGCTGCTGGCGGAGGAGGATGACCTCATCGAGGACATCATGGATCCCAACGTGGTCTGGGTCAGCACCATGGACGACAAGGAGGACGCCGCACAGGCCCTGAGCAAATACGGCTTTCTGGCCATGCCCGTGGTGGATCTGGAGAACCGTCTGGTGGGCATCGTCACCGTGGACGACGCTATGGACGTTATCGAGGAGGAGACCACCGAGGACTTCGAGAAGATGGCCGCTATGCTGCCCTCCGACAAGCCCTATCTGAAGGCCGGCATCTTCGCCACGTGGCGAGCCCGTCTGCCGTGGCTGATGATCCTCATGCTGTCGGCCACCTTCACCGGCATGATCCTCAACCACTATGAGAGCGCTCTGGCGGCGTGTCTGGTGCTGAACTCCTATATCCCCATGCTCTCCGGCACCGGCGGTAACTCCGGTACGCAGGCCAGCGTGGCGGTCATCCGTGCCTTAAGTCTGGACGAGGTGGATTTCTCTGACATCCTGAAGGTCCTGTGGAAGGAGCTGCGGGTGTCGCTGCTGTGCGGCTCGTGTCTGGCGGCGGCCAATTTCGTGAAAATGCAGCTGGTGGACCGTCTGCTGTTGGGCAATGCCGCCGTGACCCCTGTGGTGTGTCTGGTGGTGTGCCTGACCATCATGTTCGTAGTGGTATTCGCCAAGTGTGTGGGCTGCTCGCTGCCGCTGCTGGCGGAGAAGATCGGCTTGGACCCGGCGGTGATGGCCAGTCCCTTCATCACCACCATCGTGGATGCCACCAGTCTGCTGATCTATTTCCGCTTCGCTTCGTGGCTGCTGGGCATATAGACGCATAAAAAATCCGTTTCAAGACAAAATAGAGTCAGGCTTTGCGCCTGACTCTATTTTTCTGGAGGAACGTATCATGAGCAAGAACTGTACCAACGACGGCTGCAACTGCACCCCCAACTCCGCCATCAAATGCAGTGTCACCAACTGCGCCCACCACTGTCAGGATGTGGATCACTGCGGCCTCACCAGTATTCAGGTAGGCACCCACGAGGCCAACCCCACCATGGACCAGTGTACCGACTGCCAGAGCTACCGCAAGCTGTAACGGCACACCGCCCGGTGCGCCGGGCGGCTACATAGGAAGGAGGGAGGGCCATGACGGATCGCATGAAATACGTCCTGTCCGGCGCTGCCGCCGGGGCGGTGAACGGCCTGTTCGGCGGGGGCGGCGGTATGGTGCTGGCCCCGGCCCTGACAGGCTGGTGCCATATGGAGCAGAAACGGGCGCTGGCCACCTGCGTGGCAGCCATCCTGCCTTTGTGCCTGCTGTCGGCGGCCATCAGCCTGTGGCGGCAGCCGCTGGACTGGATGCAGGCCCTGCCCTATCTGCTGGGGGGACTGAGCGGCGGCTTCGTGGGAGGCCGCCTGTTTCAGAAGGTATCCAACCTGTGGCTGCGGCGCATCTTCGCCTGCTTTCTGCTGTACGGCGGCGTGAGGTATCTCCTGTGACGGCGTGGCTGCTGCCGCTGGCGGTGGGCTTCGCCACCGGCATCCTCTCGGCGTGGGGCGTCGGCGGCGGGACCCTTCTGCTGCTGTGCATGACGTTGCTGCTGGGGGTGGACCAGCGCACCGCCCAGACCATCAACCTGCTGTACTTCCTGCCCACCGCCGGTATGGGGCTGCTGTCCCACGGGAAAAGCGGCCTGCTGGAAAAGCCGGTGCTCCGCAGCGCCGTCCCCGCCGGACTGACAGCGGCGGCGTTGGCGGCATGGCTGTCCTTCTCCGTGGATACGGAGCTGCTGCGCCGCCCCTTCGGCGTCTATCTGCTGGCGGCGGGCATCTATATCCTTCTGCAAAAGCCCACCAAGCCGTGACCGGCGATCCCCTTCCACGACAAAAGACAGGCAGTGCCTCCGGCACTGCCTGTCTTTTCTTTGATTTTCTATGCAGCCGTCAGGCGTCGATGCCTCGGCTGGTGAGGTACTTCTTCACCATCAGCGCTACCTTGAAGGTGATGGCGTCGTCAAACTCCCGCAGATCCAGACCCGTCAGCTTCTTGATCTTCTCCAGCCGGTACACCAGCGTGTTCCGGTGGACGAACAGCTTCCGAGCGGTCTCGGAGACGTTCAGGTTGTTCTCAAAGAACTTGTAGATGGTGAACAGCGTCTCCTGATCCAGCGCATCAATGGGGTTTTTCTTGAACACCTCCTGCAGGAACATCTCGCACAGGGTGGTGGGCAGCTGATAGATCAGGCGGCCAATGCCCAGATTCTCGTAGTTGATGACGTAGCGCTCGGTGTCGAACACCTTGCCCACCTCGATGGCGATCTGAGCCTCCTTATAGGACTTGGCCAGATCCCGCAGATGCAGGGCCAGCGTACCGATGCCCACGAACACATGGCTCTCACCGTCCTCCCGCAGGGCCTCCTCGATGGTGGTGGCCACCTTCTCCAGATCCTTGTTGGTGGTGCTCTCCGGCATCTGGTGGATCAGCGCCACGTCCGTCTCACCCACGCTGATGACGAAGTCATTCTGCCGGTCGGGGAAGAGATTCTGCACCACCTCCAGAGAGATGGCCTCGCTGCGGCCCTCCACAGGCCGGATCACGAATACGCCGCGGGGTACCTCGGCGGCCACGTGCAGCTCCTTGGCCCGCATATAGATGTCGCTGATAAGGATGTTGTCGGAGATGATGTTCTTGATGAAGGAGCCCTTGTCGTGCTTCTCCTCATAGTACGTCTTGGCGGAGTTCAGGGCCACGCAGGCCATGGCGCACACGGTGCGGCCCACGCTGTCATCGCCGGTGGCGAATACGGCATAGTCAAAATGTCCGCCCCAGCCGGGCAGCGCCTTGAAGGTCTTGCCCTCCAGCGCAATGCAGCCGCCCTCGGCGGAGTCGATGGCCTCCACATACTTGGCCCACTTCTTGCCGATCCCCGTCAGCTCGCTGCAAGCGATGACGGTACCCTCGGCGTCAATGACGCCCACGGTGCGATCGGTGGTATCCTTGAACTGTAAAACAACGTTCTGAAAAATTCTCCCGGACATAGTCAGTCCCTCCTGATATAGAGCTGATGGATATTTTGTGCAAACTACTTAGCCTCGTGCTCTATTATATCGTCAGAATCACGATTTTGCAAGTATTATCTTGTATTTTTCACAAAAATTTTGGGGCATTTTTTGGCGTTATGTCGAGGGATTCAGTCCACATATGTCAAGAAGGGTGTGTATCTCCCCCTCGGTCAGGGGCCGGAAGGCCCCTGGCGCCAGCGCTTCATCCAGCCGCAGCGGCCCCATGGAAAGCCGCTTCAGGTACGTCACCGGTTTTCCGCAAGCGGCCAGCATCCGCTTCACCTGATGGAATTTCCCCTCCCGCAGCGTCACCAGCGCCTCCTGCGGCGAGAGGAGCTCCAGCCCCGCCGGCAGGCACTCCAGCCCGTCGGCCAGCACCATCCCGCCGGCGAAGGCCGCCGTGTCCGCCGCCGTCAGCACGCCCTCCACACGGGCGTAGTACACCTTGTCCACGTGATAGCGGGGGCTCAGCAGCCGATGGGTCAGCTCCCCGTGGTTGGTCAGCAGCAGCAGTCCCTCCGTGTCCTTATCCAGCCGCCCCACTGGGGATAGATCCCGTTTGCGCAGCTCCGGCGGCAGCAGGTCCAGCACCGTCTGCTGCCGTCCGTCCACCCGTGCCGACAGGACCCCGGCGGGCTTGTGGAGCATGAGATAGGTGTACCGGCGGCAGTCCAGTGACTGACCGTCCACCAGCAGGCAGGCGGCGTCGGCGTCCACCTTCTCCTCCGGAGAGGAGGCCAACCGTCCGTCCACCACCACCCGGCCCTGCCGCACCAGCTCCTTTACCTCCCGCCGGGAGTATTTGCCCGTCCCGGCGATGATCTTGTCCAAGCGCTCCATAACCAGCCCTCCTGCCGCAGTTTTTCTCATTATAGCATATCCCACCGGGAAACGGAATAAGCTGAGGACAAAGCCATGGAAAAAACGAAAGGAGCTGCGTGCCTGTGAAGCGCTGTCTTGCGGGGCTGTGCCTGCTGCTGATGCTGCTGTCCGCCTGTACCGCCCGTCCCTCCCAGACCCCGGTGACCGCCAAGGACGATGCCGCCCGCCGGGCATGGCTGGAGCAGCAGGGCTGGCAGACGGAGGAGCAGCCGGTCCGCACCCTAACGGTGCAGCTGTCGCTGGCGGGGCAGGAGGACTATCTGGCCCTCCAGCAGGAGGCGGGCCTGCCCTTGGCGGACTACGACGGTCAGACCGTCACCCGCTGCACCTACACCGTCACCAATTACCCCGGCCGTACCGGAGATGTGCAGGCGAACCTCTATCTCTGCGGCGATGTTATCGTAGGCGGGGACATCATGGCCTTGGGGGAAAACGGCTTTCAGGCATCCCTCCTCTATCCGGCGGAGAACACATAGAAAAATGGGAGGAAGGGCCTTTGCCCCTTCCTCCCATTTTTCAGTACTCCTCGCCCAGCGTAATGATCTGCGACCACAGCACCGGCCCCACGGCCCCGGTGGGGTCGAAGCCCAGCTGCCGCTGGAGGGTCAGCACCGCCTGCTGAGTGGCGGGGCCGAAGATACCGTCCACCACCAGACTGGGCAGAGTCTCGTCCTCCCGGCTGATCTGGTTGAGCCGCTCCTGCATCAGGGCCACCTGTTCGCCCCGGTCGCCCCGCACCAGAAACCGTCCCGGATAGACCTCCCCGGCGAACTGCCGGTAATCCTCCGGCAGCTCCGCCAGCACCTTCCGATAGGCCGTCTGCAGAGCGTTCCACGTCTCTCGGCCCACCACACCGTCCACCGTCAGACCGTAGAGCCGCTGGAAGGTGTACACCGCATCCAGCAGCTCCTGATCGAAGTCATCGGACAGAGAGATCATGGGCAGCTCCGGCAGAAAGTACCCCAGAAACGCCAGATAGAACCGCACCGTCCGCACGCCGATGCCGCTGTCCCCCAGCCGCAGCTCCTCGGCGTACCGCCGCTGCAGCTCGGAGATGGTGAGTCCCTCACTGCTGAGGTCCGACAGCTGCTTGACGCCGTTGTAGATCTGCTTGATCTTGTACCATGTGGCCTTGCCCACGATGCCGTCCTGCGCCAGATTGAAGATCTGCTGAAAGATCCGCACCGCCTCCTCCATGTCTCCGTCAAAGACGAAGCTGTCGTCCAGCGCCGGGATGGCGGGATAGTTCTTCCCGATGCGGTTGAGCTGCCGCTTCAGGGTCTGCACGTCGTTGCCGGCATCGCCCCGCCGCAGGGGCCGCCCCGAATAGGAGGCCACGTTCCCGCCCACCGGCGCATTCATCACCAGATTGATGTCGCCGCCGTAGTAGTACTGCAAAATTTCGTAGGGCGTCATGCCCTCCTCCGCCAGATCCACGCTGCCCCATTGGGACAGGCCACTGCACCGGGTACGCACCCCGTCGCAAAACTGGGCGAACAGCGGCTCTACACTGCCCTGCCGCACGATGTAGTTGTTGAAAATATCGTCCACGATGCGGCTGATGTTCTCGAATATGTCGCCGCCCTCCACATAGGCCTGATCGTACCGGGTGGTGGAGGTGATGTCGAAGTCGTACCCTCTGGCCCGGTAATACTCCGTGTACACCCGGTTCAGGGCGTAGGAGATCTGGGCCAGAATGTTGGCTCGGATGGCACTCTCCGGCCAGGTAGGATAAATTTCGTGGGAGGCCACGTTTTTGATGTACTGGGCGAAGGGCACCACCACGTTCCGGGCGGACTCCCCCGGCGCCCCCAGATGCACCGTGATGGTCTCCGGCACCACGGGATAGGGATAGGGCATCACGCACGCTCCTTTCTCACACCACTGGCTCCAGCATCACCGGCAGGATGGTCTCCACCCCGTCGAATACCGTCGCCGTCCGGCCAGCCACCGGCTGGAACATGGGATGCTGTACCGACACCTGATAGTCCAGCCCGCTGAGGGCGGCGGTGTCCGAGGCTTGAGACCAGGCAAAGGGCGGGGCGGGCAGGCGGATGCCGGATAGGATACCGGAGCCGTCGGTGACGCCCCGGTAAAATATGTGCTCCTCCGTGCCGAAGGTTCGGCTGATGACCACCTGCGCCCCGGCCACGGGGAAGCGCCCGCCGCCGCAGGTGACCTGCACGCGCAGGCCGCCCCGGTCCGGGTGGGTCCTGAGGAAAACGTCCACAGGTGTTGGTTGTGCTGACTGCATAGGCAAAGACCTCCTTTTTTCCTATCCTATGCACCTTGCTTCGTCCCGTGCCAAAAAAATTCCCGGAACCGGGGAAAGTCCGGTTCCGGGAAAGAAAAGCGTTATTTCTGGGGCAGATATATCCGCCGTGTAGGCCGAAGCCCCAGCATTTCCCCCACGGGGACGGCCACGTCGCCGGTGGCCTCCTCCGCCAGAGTAAAGACCATCACCATCAGCGCTGCATTGGGGAAGGGGCAGAACTCGCCGGGGTTGGTCAGGGAGATCAGCAGCATCCCCAGATAGCTCAGAGCCAGCGCCCGGACAAAGGGCGTTTTTCCGGCCCGCAGCAGGGCGATACGATCCCGCATCAGCACGCCGTAGGCGGCAATGCCCACAAGACCCATGCTGCCCATGATCTGGGCGATGCTGTTGTGGTAGAACACCATGCTCCCCTCCACGCCGGTGAAGAGGTCGCTGTTGCGCTGGCTGATGAGGCCGATGCCAAACACGGGGTTGTGCAGGAAGTCCGTGATGCCCCGCAGGAACAGCTGCACCCGGACGGAGTCCCCCTGATGGAACAGATGACCGTCCTCCATGCGGCTGTCCATCATCAGCGACAGCAGCTCCGGGCCCACCAGCACCGCCAGCACCGCACCGGCCACGCACAGAGGCAGCACGGCCTTCCGGGGAATGAGGCCCCACCGCACCAGATATACGAAGCCCAGTCCCAGCAGTGCCACACCGAACAGCAGAGCGCTGCGGCTGCCGGTAAGGGCCAGCCCTGCCGCCTGCACCGCCACACCCAGCAGATGGGCGGGCTTTTTCAGCGACAGATAAAAGGACATGGGCAGGGTAGTCAGCAGCAGCGCCGTGGCAAAGTTGCGGTACTTGAGATAGAGAGTGGTATGTACCTGCAGAAATTCCTGCCACCGCGCGGCGTAATCCAGCATCACCAGACACGCCATGCACACACCCAGCACGCAGAAAATGGCGGCGAACCGCCGGTGCAGGTCGTAGCCCTTGGAATAGGTCAGGCACGACCGCAGCAGCACATAGAAAACCAGCATCCCGCCGCCGAGACACCCGGCGTAGTACAAACTCAGCGGCTGAAGCAGCTGATGCATGGACAGGATCCCGCAGCCCCCCAACAGGGTGGCCGCCGACACCAGCAGCAGCCCCGTGGCGCTGCGTCCCACCCGGAAGGTGACGGGCCAGACCATCAGGTGCCAGATCAGCGCCGCAAAGAACGGCGCCGCCAGCACGGCGCAGGGGAGGAAATCCCCCAGACTTTCATATCGCTGGGTCGATAGCAGAAATACCAGCAGGAACGGCGTCACCGACGCCAGCAGATCCCGGCAGAACACCAGCAGCCAAATACAAATCCCCAGCAGGGCCATGGCCCCATAGACCGGCTGACGCAGAGCGGCAAAGCCCAGCGCCACCCACAGCAAAAACGGAAAATAGGCACGGCTGAGCCAAAATCGCTGGCTTAGGCCGGACAGACGGCGGAAGCCCCCATAGCAGCGGCGCTGCAGACGGGGCCAAAAGCCGCTGTCCTCGTTCAGTGCGCTGAAAGACAGATCCCACATAGAATTGTTTTACTCCTTTTTTCATCCAGACAGGTACATGGACGGCTTCCCTTCCCTCCATGCACATACCAAAACAAATGCTCCCTGAAAAATGTGAAATTTTTGTGAATAATAGGTTTTTTAGGGAACCTTTTTACCGAGGTATATACCGCCCTTCTCTGGGCGTAAGCAGCACTATACCACGTTCCGGCGGGAATGTCAACGGGAGAAGCAGTCGGCTTATGAGGAATGTCCGTCCGGCTGTACTAAGAAAAATCAACGTCTGCCGCAGACCGGCGGCAAAAGAGCCTGAAAATTCCCTGAAAGAAGGGAATTTTCAGGCTTTTCACAGAAAATCCACACAAAAATGGATGGTTTGTATAGCTGACTAACATTTTTGTCACTTTTGGACGCCCTGTCTGGTATCGAAGTGCCTATAGGACATCCAGCTTCGGCAGCCGGTCCAGGGCATAGGTGATGAACCGCTTGGCGGCGGGGGAGACGTGCTCCTCCTCCGGCAGGGCGATGCCCAGATGCACCGACTGGGGCGGGTCCAGCGGCAGCACCGCCACCCCGTCCGCCAGATCGGCGGTGAGGATGTCATTCAATAAGGTGATGCCCAGCCCCGCCCGCACCATGGCAATGGCGGCCCGGCTGTCGCTGGTGGCGAAGCGGATCTTGGGCCGGATCTGCAGCTGCTGGAGCATCCGGGAGTTATCTGTCTCCTGTCCCGGCAGAAACTCGATGAAGGGCTCCTGCCGCAGCAGCCCCACAGGGAAGCGGTCCGCCTCCACCAGCGGGTGGGTAGGGGGGAGAATGGCCATCAGCTGGTCGTCCTTCAGCGGCACCCACTCGTGCCGTCCCGGCCGCTGGCTGATGAGACAGAAGTCCGCCCGCCGGTGATCCACCAGTTCGCCCAGTTGGGTAGAGCTGCCCTCCCGCAGCTCCACCCGGATGCCGGGATAAGCGTGATGGAACCCGGCAATGACCTCCGACAGCCACGGGTAGAAGGCGGCGTAATTGGTGCCGGCCACCACCCGGCCCACATCCAGCCCCTGGATCCGGTGGGCCAGCTGCTGGTACTGCTCGTCCAGCTCCGCCATTCGCCGCATCAGCGGCAGCAGCTCCTGACAGGCCCGTGTGGCGGATACCCCGCCCCGCCCCCGGTGCAGCAGGGGAAAGCCCGTCTCCCGCTCCAGACTGTCCACCAACCGGCTGATGCCGGAGGGGGTGTAGCCCAGCGCCTCGGCGGCAGCGGACAGACTTCTCTCATGGAGTACAGTGAGCAAAACCCGGCATTTTTCGGTGTCCATGAAATTTCGCCCCTTCTTTGACATTTTGTCAAACAAAATTTGAAATAGTATCGCTTTACGCAAGGATACACCAAGTGCTATACTCTGTCAAGGGTAGGAGAGAAACCCCGATCAAGAGCGGACAGAAATTTTCGGAGGAACAGGCATCATGACTCAGAAAAAAGCGGAGATCCTTTTGGCGACAGTTATCGCAGCACGGGCTACGTCCCTTCTGTTCAGCAAGATCGCCATGAACGGCATGGGGATCTTCAACCTGCTGGCGGCCCGGTTTTTGATGGCCTTTGTGCTGCTGGCGGTGGTGTTTTTCAAGCGCCTGCGCCACATCAAGCGCCATACGCTGGTGCGTGGCGCCATCATGGGCGGTCTGTTCTTCCTGATGCTCTCCACGGAGCTGACGGGGCTCAAGAGCACCCCCTCCTCCACCGTCTCCCTGCTGGAGAATACCGCCATCATTCTGGTGCCCATGGCGGAGGCCGTACTGCGGCATAAGCTGCCCAAGGCCGCCACCGCCGTCAGCGCACTGGTGGCCATCGGCGGCGTGGCACTGCTGACCGGCCAGTCCGGCGGCTTCACCCCCGGTATGGTGCTGGCGGTCATGGCCGCCGTGCTGTACGCCGCAGCCATCATCACCACCGACCGCTTCTCCCACGAGGACGATCCCCTGACCCTGGGTATCGTTCAGGTGGGTACGCTGGGCCTGCTGGCGCTGGTGTCCTCCTTCGTGTTCGAGGCGCCCCACCTGCCCCAGTCCGGTACCCAGTGGCTGATGATCGCCGGCCTTGCCGTCATCTGCACCGGCTTCGGCTTCACCCTCCAGCCTGTGGCACAGAGCCACACCACCGCCCAGCGTGCAGGCTTGTTCTGCGCTCTGAGCCCCGCCTGCGCCACCCTGCTGGGTGCCGCCGTGCTGCGGGAGCACATCAGCGTCATGGGAATGTGCGGCATCGCCCTGATCCTGCTGAGCCTGCTGGTACCGCAGCTGTGGCAGCTGGCGGAGAAGAAGGGCATCACCCTGCTGCCCCGTCATGCCGTCCCTGCCGTGCGCCGGGCCTGAGATATCATAAGCTATATACCATTAGGTGTCCTTTCGTTGGGAGGAGCGCCGGAAAAAGCATTTGCCTTTTCCGGCGCTCCTTCTTTTTGCCGGGAAGATCCCCCTCGGCCGCTTTTTTACATGGACTTTACACAAGGAGACTTTTGCCCTTTACACCGCCCCTTTATCATGGGGACTGTAGCAAGAAAGCAAGTCCAAACATGAAAAACGAAAGGAGATCTTCATATGAAAAAGATCATCAGTATCCTGCTGGCCGCCGTTATGGTCATGGCCCTTCTGGCCGGTTGCGGCAGCAAAAACAGCGGCAGCGCCAACGACAACAACACCCCTAATAATAATCAGGACACCGAGCTCAGCGGCTCCGTGTCCACGAACGGCTCCACCTCCATGGACAAGGTCATCGGTGCTCTGCGGGAGCAGTTCATGGCGGACCACAAGAACGTCACCGTCACCTATGATCCCACCGGCTCCGGCTCCGGCATCGAGGCCGTGAAGAACGGCACGGCGGACATCGGTCTGGCCTCCCGCAGCCTGAAGGACGAGGAGAAGGCCGACGGCCTGACCGAGACGGTCATCGCACTGGACGGCATCGCCGTCATTGTCAATGCCCAGAGCAAGGTCACGGACCTGACCGTGGAGCAGATCGCCAAGATCTTCACCGGTGAGATCACCGACTGGAGCGAGGTGGGCGGCGACCCCGGCGCCATCTCCTGCATCGGCCGTGAGTCCGGCAGCGGTACCCGTGACGGCTTCGAGTCCATCACCGGGACCAAGGACTCCTGCAAGCTGGATCAGGAGCTGACCTCTACCGGCGGCGTCATCGAGGCCGTGGCCGGCAACCCCAACGCCATCGGCTATGCCTCCCTCTCCGCTGTGGAGGGCAAGGACACCGTGAAGGCCGTCACCGTAGGCGGTGTGGCCTGCACCGAGGCCACCGTGCTGGACGGCAGCTACGCCATTCAGCGGCCCTTCGTGCTGGTGACCAAGGACGGCACGGCCCTGTCCCCGGCGGCGCAGACCTTCTTCGACTTCGCCGCCTCCAAGGACGCCGCCTCCCTCATTCAGAATGCGGGCGCCGTGCCTACCGCCAAGTAAAAACGAATCGGGGGACCCTCACCTGCTGCGGCGGATGAGGGGGCTTCCCCGTCATCGGGAAAGGAGAACTCTATGAAGCGGACAGCAGGCAAAAGTCTCCGCACCCGCAAAGCCATGGAGCAGGCCATCCACCTGATCTTCCTGCTGTGCGGCATCGTGGCGGTGGGCTTCGTGCTGTGCATCAGCGTGTATCTGGTGATCTCCGGCCTGCCGGCCATCCGGGAGATCGGACTGACCAAATTCCTCTTCGGCAAGGTGTGGGCGCCTACCAACGCCACCACCGGCCCGCAATTCGGCATCCTGCCCTTCATCCTCACCTCTGTCTACGGCACGGCGGGAGCGCTGCTGCTGGGGGTGCCGGTGGGTCTGATGACCGCCATCTTTCTGGCCAAAGCGGCCCCGCCCCGTCTGGCGGCGGTGATCCGCACGGCGGTGCAGCTGCTGGCGGGCATCCCGTCGGTGGTGTACGGTCTGGTGGGCATGATCGTACTGGTCCCCGCCATCCGCCGTGCCTTCGGTCTTGGCTCCGGGGCCTGCCTGCTGGCGGCCATTCTGGTGCTGACGGTCATGGTGCTGCCCTCCATCATCAACGTGGCGGAGACGGCCCTTCAGGCCGTGCCGAGGGAGTATGAGGAGGCCAGTCTGGCACTGGGCGCCACGGAGACGGAGACCTACTTCCGGGTGAGCCTGCCTGCCGCCCGCAGCGGCGTGGCGGCGGCGGTGGTGCTGGGCGTAGGCCGTGCCATCGGAGAGGCCATGGCCATCATCATGGTGGCCGGAAACGTGGCCAATATGCCGGGGCTTTTCACCTCGGTGCGCTTCCTCACCACCGGCATCATCTCCGGAATGTCCGATGCCGCCGTGGGGAGCCTGTATCAGCAGGCGCTGTTTTCCATCGGGCTGGTGCTGTTTCTGTTCATCATGCTCATCAACGTCCTGCTGAATGTCTGCATCAAACGCAGGAAGGAGGACTGAGCCATGAAGCAACAATGGACGCTTCGCCGGAGACTGTATAACGGCGGGATGCGGGGGCTGGTGTGGCTGTGCGCCGGACTGACCTGCGCCCTGCTGATCTTTCTCATCGGCTATATCTTTTACCGTGGCGTGCCGGGCCTCAGCTGGCAGCTGATCTCCGGCCAGACCAGCTATATCCGCAATACCGTGGGCATCCTGCCCAACCTATTGAATACCCTGTATATCATTCTCGTGGCCATGGTGGTGGTGCTGCCGCTGGGTGTAGGCGCCGCCATCTACCTGACGGAGTACGCCGCCAGCGGGCGGTTGGTCCGCATCATCGAGTTCGCCGCCGAGACCCTGACGGGTATTCCCTCCATTATCTTCGGACTGGTGGGCATGATGCTGTTCGTGCAGAAGCTGGGCCTTCAGGCGGGAATTCTGGCCGGCGGCCTGACGCTGGTGATGATGATCCTGCCCACCATCATCCGCACCACGCAGGAGAGCCTGAAGACCGTCCCCCAGTCCTACCGGGAGGGGGCGCTGGCGCTGGGTGCCGGCAAATGGCACATGGTCCGCACGGTGGTGCTGCCGGGAGCGGTGGACGGCATCGTCACCGGCTGTATTCTGGCCATCGGCCGCATCGTGGGGGAGAGCGCCGCCCTGCTGTATACGGCAGGCTTCGGCATGGCGCTGGTGAGTCTCTTTGACTCCCTGCACACCTCCTCCGCCACCCTGACGGTGGCCCTGTACGTCTACGCCACCGAGGGCGGCGAGACGGCGCTGGCCTTCTCCATCGCCACCATCCTCATGGTGCTGACCCTGCTCATCAACCTCACCGCCGGGATCATCGGGCGGAAGCTGAAAAGGAAGTGAACGACAATGGACCCCATTCTGCAAGTGAAGGATCTGGACCTGTGGTACGGCGCTCATCAGGCGCTGCACAGCGTCTCCATGGACATCCCGGAGAAGAGCATCACCGCCTTCATCGGCCCCTCCGGCTGCGGCAAGTCCACATTTCTGAAAACCCTGAACCGCATGAACGATCTGGTGCCGGGGGTGAAGATCACCGGCGAGGTCCGCTATCGGGGCGAGGATATCTATGCGCCGGGGACGGACGTGTGCCGCCTGCGCCGTGAGATCGGCATGGTGTTTCAAAAACCCAATCCCTTCCCCATGAGCATCTACGACAACATCGCCTACGGCCCCCGGACCCACGGCATCCGCAGCAAGGCCAGGCTGGACGAGCTGGTGGAGCGCTCCCTGCGGGGCGCCGCCATCTGGGACGAGGTAAAGGACCGGCTGAAGAAGAATGCACTGGGCCTTTCCGGCGGCCAGCAGCAGCGCCTGTGTATCGCACGGGCGCTGGCGGTGGAGCCGGCGGTGCTGCTGATGGACGAACCCACCAGCGCACTGGACCCCATCTCCACCTCCCGCATCGAGGAGCTGACCATGGAACTGAAGGAGCGCTATACCATCGTCATCGTCACCCACAATATGCAGCAGGCGGTGCGTATCTCCGACCGCACGGCCTTCTTCCTGCTGGGTGAGCTGGTGGAGTACGGCGCCACGGAGCAGGTGTTCTCCGCCCCGGCGGAGAAGCGGACAGAGGACTACATCACGGGGAGGTTCGGATAATGAGAAGCCGGTTTGATGAACAGTTGGCCCAGCTGGAGCGAGAGCTCATCGAAATGGGCGCACTGTGCGAGGAGAGCATCGCTCTGGCGGTCAAATCGCTGGGAGACGGCAGTCTGGCCCGTCAGGTGGCCCCGCTGGACACGGAGATCGACCGCAAGGAGCGGGACATCGAGTCCCTGTGCCTGAAGCTGCTTTTGCAGCAGCAGCCGGTGGCACGGGATCTGCGGCAGATCTCGGCGGCCCTGAAAATGATCACGGATCTGGAGCGCATCGGGGATCAGGCGGAGGATATTGCCGAGATCGTCATCAGCGGTCAGGTCAACGAGGGGGAGGAGCTGCTGCGGGATATGGCCGCCTCCACCATAAAAATGGTGACGGAAAGTGTTGACGCCTACGTGAAACATGATACAATGTTGGCAGAAAAAGTCATCGCAGAGGACGATATTGTGGATGGCTGGTTCGACAGGGTGAAGCATACGCTGATCCGCCGCATGACCACAGACCCCGGTGAGGGGGAGCGGGCGGTGGACCTGCTGATGATTGCCAAATATTTTGAGCGCATCGGGGACCACGCGGTGAACGTCGCCCAGTGGGTGATTTTCTCCGTCACCGGTACGCACAAGGAGGGATAGCATGATCTGGTGCGTGGAGGACGATGCCAGTATCCGGGATATCGAAGTATACGCCCTGCGTTCCACCGGCTTCGAGGCCTGTGGCTTTGCCGACGGTGCCGCCTTCTGGCAGGCCCTCCAGACGGAGGAGCAGCCGGAGCTGGTGGTGCTGGATGTGATGCTGCCCGGCGTGGACGGCATGGAGCTGCTGCGCCGGATGCGGGCCTCGGCGGCCCTGCGCCGCATCCCGGTGGTGATGGCCACCGCCAAGGGCGCAGAGTACGAGAAGATACAGGGTCTGGATCTGGGGGCGGACTACTATCTGGCCAAGCCCTTCGGGGTCATGGAGCTGGTGTCCTGCGTCAAGGCGGTGCTGCGGCGCTGCCGGACGGAGCAGGAGCCGGTGCTGCGGGCCGGGGGCATCGTACTGCACTCGGAGGAGCGCATCGTCACGGTGGAGGGTCAGCGAGTGACGCTGACCTATAAGGAGTTTGAGCTGCTGCGGCTGTTTCTGTCCCATCCGGGCATGGCCTTCACACGGGACCAGCTGTTCAACGAGATCTGGGGCATGGATTACTGCGGCGAGACCCGGACGGTGGATATGCACATCCGCACCCTGCGCCAGAAGCTGGGCAGCTGCGGCAGCATGATCCAGACCGTGCGGAATGTGGGATACCGGCTGGAGGTAGGCGCATGACAAGAAAAATTTTCCGTTCCATTCTGCTGGTGGCGGGCGTAGTGCTGGCGGCGGGCATGGTCATCATGACCGGCTGCCTGTACAGCTACTTCGGCGGTGTGCAGGAGCAGCAATTACAGGATGAATTGAGCCTCGCCGTCAGCGGCGTGGAAAACGGCGGTACGGCCTATCTGGAGCGCCTTCCGGCGGAGCGGTTCCGCCTGACGTGGATCGCCTCCGACGGCCGGGTGCTGTATGATACGCAGGTGGTGGACGTGGCCTCCATGGAGAACCACGCCGGCCGTCAGGAGGTGCAGGAGGCTCTGAAAAACGGCAGCGGCGAATCCAGCCGCTACTCCGATACCCTTCTGCAGCAGACCCTGTATGTGGCCCGCCGCCTGACGGACGGCACGGTGCTGCGTATCTCCGTCAGCCGTGCCACCGCCGGGATGCTGGCGCTGGGAATGCTCCAGCCCATGCTGGTGGTGCTGGCGGCGGCGCTGATCTTCGCCGGACTCATGGCCGGGCGGCTGTCCCGCCGTATCGTGGATCCCCTGAACCGGTTGGATCTGGAGCACCCGCTGGAAAACGACGCCTACGAGGAGCTGGCCCCTCTCCTGAGCCGCATCAACTACCAGCACAAGGAGATCGACGCCCAGCTGCGGACCCTGCGGCAAAAGACCGATGAGTTCACCCAGATCACCGGCAGTATGCAGGAGGGTCTGGTGCTGCTGGACGAGAAAGGGACGGTGCTCAGCATCAACCACGCCGCCTGCAGGCTCTTTCAGGCGGACAACGGCTGTGTGGGCCGGGACTTCCTGACGGTGGACCGCAGCCATGAACTGAGCCTTGCACTGGAGACGGCCCGGAAGGAGGGCCACAGCCAACTGCGCTGCCAGCGCAATGGCCGGGAGTACCAGCTGGATGCGAGCCGCATCCAGTCCGGCGGCGAGACGGTGGGTGCGGTGCTGCTGACCTTCGACGTGACAGAGCAGGAGTACGCCGAGCGCAACCGCCGGGAGTTCACCGCCAACGTCTCCCACGAACTGAAGACCCCCCTGCAGGGCATCGTGGGCAGCGCCGAGCTGATTCAGAGCGGCATGGTGAAGCCGGAGGATATGCCCCGCTTTGTGGGCCATATCCACGACGAGGCCTCCCGCATGGTGACGCTGGTGGAGGATATCATCCGCCTGTCCCAGCTGGACGAGGGGGATGCCATGCCCACGGAGACGGTGGACCTGCTGGCCCTGAGTCAGGAGGCTGTGACCAACCTGCAGGATGCCGCCGCCAAGCAGCAGGTGTCCCTGTCGGTGGACGGCGGCCACGCCCCGGTCATCGGCGTGCGGCGGCTGCTGTATGAGGTGATCTTCAACCTCTGCGACAACGCCATCAAGTATAACGTCCCCGACGGCGCCGTAAAGGTGCAGGTGTCCTCGGAGAACGGGATCTCCTCCGTCACGGTGTCGGATACCGGCATCGGCATCGCCCCGGAGCACCAGAGCCGGGTGTTCGAGCGGTTCTACCGGGTGGATAAGAGCCACTCCAAGGCCTCCGGCGGCACGGGGCTGGGCCTCTCCATCGTGAAGCACGCCGTGCAGTATCACCACGGCGACATCCGCCTCACCAGCAAGCCCGGCGAGGGGACTGTCATCCGCATCACCTTCCCCGCAGCGACCCGGTGAGCCGCTGACCCGACCTATATAAAAATTAAAAGAAATGCGCTGCATCCGTCCCGGCGGAGCGGCAGCAGAGGAAAGCCATAGGGAAAAAACCACGCAGTGTATCGCAGGAGGCGGACTCCTTGCCGCCATCGCTGCGGTGCTCCAGCTTGTGGGCAGCGCCATCCGTCTCGGCCCCTTTTCCGTCTCACTGGTTCTGATCCCCATTGTGCTGGGCGCCGCCCTGTACGGCTGGGGCATGGGCTGCTGGCTGGGACTGGTATTCGGGGCCGTGGTGCTTCTGTCGGGGGATGCCGGCCTCTTTCTGGCGGCAGATCCGGGAGGGGTCTTGTGACGGTGCTGAGCAAGGGCATTGCCTGCGGCGCAGCGGCGGGCCTGTGCTGCCGGTGGCTGCACCCACGGTATCCGAGACTTTCCATTCTGCTGTCGGCTCTGGCCGCCCCGCTGGTCAATACGGGGGTGTTTCTGCTGGGCTGCCGACTGTTTTTCATGCCCCTCATCCATCAGTGGACGCAGCAGGCGGGCTATGCCGGCGCCGGAGCTTATCTGATGGCGGGCATGCTGGGCTGTCCCTGCACACTGGTGATCACCGGTGGCTTGGGCCGCTTCGTGGCGCCCCGGTGCCGCCGGGAGGCCGTCTACGACGAGGATCTGCTGCTGCGTGGCCTGTGGAAGCTCTGCACCGCTAACTGCCCATCGGCAGATAAGCCCTGAAAAACGATCGAGATACAAAAGGAGGCTGGGGACTACGAGTCCCCAGCCTCCTTTTTTCTGCCCTTGCACCGAAAACCGGCCTTACGGAAAGAACACCCGCACCGCCCATGCGGCGGCGATGAAGGCCGCCGCATCCGCCGCCAGCGCCGCGGGGACGGTGTGGCGGGTGCGGCGGATGCCCGCAGCGCCGTAGTAGACCGCCACGGTGTAAAACGTCGTCTCCGAGCATCCCAGCATCACCGCCGTCACCCGCCCGATGTAGGAGTCCGGCCCGTACTGCTCCATCAGCTGGCTGCCCACCGCCAGCGCCCCGGAGCCGCTGACGGGCCGCACCAGCAGCAGCACCGCCGTCTCCGGCGGGATGCCCAGCCCTTCCAGCACCGGTGACAGCAGCCCCGTCAGCAGCTCCATGGCTCCGGAGGCCCGGAACATCTGCACCGCCGACAGCAGCACCACCAGCGCCGGCAGGATGCGCCCCAGCACCCGCAGCCCCTCCGCCGCCCCGTCGGTGAGGGCGCCGTAGACATCGGTCCTCCGCCCCATGGCTGCCGCCGCCACCCCCGCCAGCAGACAGGGGATCACCCAGTCCGTCATGTCCGCCGCCTTCCCAGCCGCTCCAGCAGCTTCGCCGCCGCCAGCCCCGCCGTTACCGACAGCAGGGAGCTGACCCACACCGCCGGCAGGATATCCAGCGGCGCAGCGCTGCCGCAGACGGCCCGGATGCTGGCCACCGTGGTGGGCAGCAGCTGGATGGAGGCGGTGTTCAGCACCACCAACCGGCACAGCTCGTCGCTGGCCACGCCCTCCGTCCCCCGTGCCATACGGCAGGCTGCCCGGATACCCATGGGCGTGGCGGCGTTGCCCAGCCCCAGCAGATTGGCCGACACATTGGCCGTCACCGCTGCCAGCGTCTCCGGATCCCGGCTGGCCTGGGGCAGCAGCCGCCGCAGCACCGGACGGAACAGCCGTCCCAGCCGCCGGGACAGCCCGCACCGGTCCATGACCTCCATAAGCCCCGTCCACAGGCACAGCATCCCCGCCATGGAGAGACACAGCCGGACCGCCTGCCCGGCCCCCTCCAGCGCCGCCGCACTGACGGCCTCCATGCGCCCGTATACGGCGCCGCACACCACGCTGACCACAGCCATTCCCGTCCAGATCCACGCCATCGCCATCCTTGTCACCTCATGGATGTATACGCCGCCCCGACATATTTTATTACATCTATCCAGACAGATTTTATCATTTGGTTGACAAGTATGCAAATTTACGGCATAATATAAACGAATCCCACGGAGACGCTAAAATTGAGGAGCAAAGAAGGGGAGATCACTGTGAAAGCAACCGGTATCGTCAGAAGGGTGGATGAGTTGGGACGCATCGTCCTGCCCGTAGAGCTGCGGCGCACGCTGGATATTTCCGAGCGTGATCCGCTGGAGATCTACGTGGACGGCGCATCCATTGTCCTGCGAAAATTCCGGCCCAACTGCATTTTCTGCAACAGCAGCCGGGGCGTATCGGAGTTTCGGGGGAAGAACGTGTGTCAAAAGTGCCTGAAAGAGCTTCAGTCCGTCACATTCTGACCCTGTGTACCGCACACGGTGAAGAAGGCCCGCCATCCGGTGGGCCTTCTTTCTTTTGATATGAATGGCTCCTGCGGCCATCCCGCAGATTGTCGAGGAAAAGGGGTGGTATTTTTTGCCCGCCTGTGGTATGATAAAACGTACCCCTTCCAACAATACGGGGCCATACCCCCTGATAGAACTTCAAATAAGGAGAAAACCTATGACCTTTCTGCAATCTATTCTTCTGGGCTTGATCCAGGGCGTGGCGGAATTTCTGCCCATCTCCAGCTCCGGCCATCTGGCCATCGCCCAGAATCTGCTGAACATCAACGCCGAGGTCCCCGCCTTCTATGACGTACTGCTGCATCTGGGTACGCTGGTGGCGGTGTTCGTGGCCTATTGGCAGGACATCTGCGACATGGTGCGGGAATTTTTCTGCGGCATCGGTGATCTGGTCCACCACAGCACCCCTACGCCGGTACCCCCGGCCCGCCGCCTGATCCTGCTGATCATTTTGGGTACGCTGCCCCTGTTTGCCATCCTGCCTATCAAGGACACGGTGGAGGGCCTGAAGAACAGTATGGTATTCATCGGCGCCGCCCTGATCGTCACCGGCTTCCTGCTGTTTTTCAGCGACCGGGTCCGCAAGGGCCGCAAGGATGCCCGCAGCGCCACGGTGCTGGATGTGTTGGTGGTGGGCGTCAGTCAGGCCATCGCCACAGTCCCCGGCATTTCCCGCTCCGGTATGACCATCACCACCGGCTGCTTCGTGGGCTTCGAGCGGAGGTTTGCCGTGCGCTTTTCCTTCCTGCTGTCCATCCCCGCCGTGCTGGGCGCTAATATCCTCAGTCTGAAGGATGCCCTCACCGGCGGCGTGGACTGGAGCCAACTGCCGGTGTATCTGGCGGGCGTGGTGGTGGCTGCCGTCTCCGGCTACCTGTGCATCCGCCTGCTGAAGATGATCGCTGACAAGGGCCGCTTCGGTGCCTTCGCCTACTATTGCTGGGCCGCCGGTCTGGCTACCCTCATTCTGAACGCCGTCAAGTAACACCCGTTCTCTTGCACGAAAGGAAGTCCGCATGGCTGCTGCACCCAAAAAGAAGAAAACCTCGCAACCCGCAAAAAAGAATACCCGCACGCCGCCCCCTCCTGCCCCTACCTACGGCCGGGAGATCGCCGGCGGTGTCTGCCTGCTGCTGGCCCTGTGCGCCGTCGTGTCCTATTTTCAGGAGGAGGCCCTGTTCATCACCTTCTTCGGCGGCCTGCTGAAGGGGCTGCTGGGTTATGGCTACTGGCTGTCGGCCCCGGCCCTGCTGCTGACGGGCCTCCTGCTGCTGACCCACCGGGACCGCCCAGCCACCCTGCGCTCCGTATGTACGCTGCTGGTGCCGGTGCTCACCGGCTGCGGCCTGCATCTGCTGCTGTGCGCCCGCTCCTATGAGCCGGGCCTCACCGGCCTGCGGGAGCTGTGGCTCTCCGGCCGGTCCCTGCAAAGCGGCGGCGCCCTGTCCGGCGGTTTGGCCGTGGGCTTCTCCGCCGTATTCGGCAAGGTGCTGTCTCTGATCCTGTTCCTCCTCATGCTGCTGGCGGCCCTGTGTCTGGCGCTGCACTTCTCCCCCAAGGACGCCGTCCGCCGGGCGCAGGAGCGCCGGGAGGCGGAGCGGGAGGACATCCCGGAGGAAGCACCCCCCGTCCGTGAGAAGGAGAAACCGGCGGAGAAGCGGCCCCGCCGCCGTGCCGCCATCGATATCCCCCTGGACGACGAGCCACCCGCCAAGCAGCCGCAGCCCCGGCCGGTGGAACCCGCCTTTGCCCCCAAGGAGAAGAAGCCCTTCTTCTCCCGTAAGAGCAGCACCGTCCGCACCCCGGATCAGGTGCTGCGGGGGGAGCCTGCGGAGGAAGCCGCCCCCGTGGCCCCTGCCGCTCCCGTTACTTCCCCACCGGCAGCGTCTGCTGCCCCCGCCCCTGTGGCTAAGCCCCGTGAAGCGGCCAAGCCTTCCGTCACGGCGCAGGAGGTGCAGGACGCCACCGAGGAGGTGACCGCTGCGGTGGAGCAGGAGCTGGCCCAGCCGGAGGAGGCGTACCAGTATCCCCCCATCACGCTTCTGGATGAGAATACCGCCGACAACTATACGGAGGTGGGGGCTGAGCTGCGGAGTAACTCCCAGCGCTTGGCACAGACCCTTCAGAGCTTCGGTGTGGACGCCCGCCCCGGCGCTGTGGTCCACGGCCCCAGCGTCACCCGCTATGAGTTCACGCTGGAGCAGGGGGTGAAGCTGTCCAAGATCACCAACCTCGCCGATGACATTGCGCTGGCACTGGGGGCCAGCGGCGTCCGCATCGCCCCCATCCCCAATAAAATTTCCGTGGTGGGCATCGAGGTCCCTAACCGGGCTGTCACCCCCGTCCGCATCCGGGACGTGGTGGAGTCCCGCACCTTCACGGAGCATAAGTCCCCGGTGGCCTTTGCCGTGGGCAAGGACATCGGCGGCAGCTGCATCGTGGGGGATATCGGCAAGCTTCCCCATGTGCTCATCGCCGGTACCACCGGCTCCGGTAAGTCCGTGTGTACCAATTCCCTCATCGTCAGCATCCTCTATAAGTCCACCCCGGAGGAGGTCCGCTTCATCATGGTGGACCCCAAAATGGTGGAGCTGGCCCCCTATAACGGCATCCCCCACCTGCTGATCCCCGTGGTGACGGACCCCAAAAAGGCCGCCGGAGCCCTGCAATGGGCGGTGTTCGAGATGATGAAGCGCTATAAGATCTTCTCCGAGCACGGGGTCAAGGATCTGGCGGGTTATAATGCGCTGGCCCGGCAGGATGAGGAGCTCAAGACCATGCCCACGGTGGTGGTGGTCATCGACGAGCTGGCAGACCTGATGCTGGTGGCTGCCAAGGAGGTGGAGGAGTCCATCTGCCGGGTGGCCCAGATGGGCCGTGCCGCCGGGATGCATCTGGTCATCGCCACCCAGCGTCCCTCCTCCGACGTCATCACCGGTCTGATGAAGGCTAATATCCCCAGCCGCATCGCCTTCGCCGTGGCCTCCTCGCTGGAGTCCCGCATCATCCTGGATACCACCGGCGCCGAAAAGCTGGTGGGCAAGGGCGATATGCTCTATGCCCCGCTGGGGGCCGGAAAGCCCACCCGTGTGCAGGGCTGCTTCATCACTCCGGAGGAGATCGAGCGGGTGGTGGGCTTCGTCAAGACCACCGGCGAGGCGGAGTACTCCCGTGAGGTCATGGACAAGATCGAGCAGGCGGTGAAGGAGAAGGAAAAGGGCGGCGGAGGAAAGACCTCTGCCGAACCCGCCGAGGCACAGGAGGATGGCGACGAGCTGCTGCCCGCTGCCGTGGAGGTGGTTCTGGAAACGGGACAGGCATCCGTCTCCATGCTCCAGCGCCGCCTGAAGCTGGGCTATTCCCGTGCCGCCCGTCTGGTGGATCAGATGGAGGAGCGGGGCATCGTCGGCCCCTTCGAGGGCTCCAAGCCCCGCCAGCTGCTCATCGACAAGGCCAAGTGGCAGGAGCTGCAAATGAGCAAGCAGCCCCAGCCGGAGCCGGAGATCGACCGCAGCGGCTCCATTCGTGACGTGTTCGAGAGCCGTGACGCACTGGAGTAACACCCTTGGCCTGAAGCTCCCAAAGTGATCCAACAAAAGACCCGTCGCTGCGGATGTTTGGCAAAGGTGGTGACCGTGATGTTTGATTACAGCCCCCTGTGGGAAACTATGCAGCGCCGTGGCGTCTCCCAGTACCAGCTGCTGAAGAGCGGCGTGGATAACAAGACGCTGGACGCTTTGAAAAAGGGCCGCAACATCACCATGGTCACGCTGGAAAAGCTCTGCCGCATTATCGGTTGCACCCCCAATGACGTCATCCGCTTCTCCGATGAGCCCCGCTGACGGAGTTACCTTCTGACTTCAAAAGGAGGACAGGCAAACGCCTGTCCTCCTTTTCCGTGTATCTGCAAGAGTTTTCCCCGCAGGCTGCACCTATTTTCTCCTGCGCCCCGCCCTTGACGGTAGGGCGTTTTTCCGCTAAAATAGGACATACTGGAGTAAAATACACATTTTCAGATAAACGAGGTAGCATTATGGCAAATGGATTCATCGATAAAGCCCGCATCACCGTCCGGGCCGGCAACGGCGGTAACGGAGCCGTGGCCTTCCACCGGGAGAAATACGTGGCCGCCGGCGGCCCTGACGGCGGCGACGGCGGCGACGGCGGCAGCATCATCGTGCAGGTGGATGACAATATGTCCACCCTGATGGACTTCCGCTACAAGCGCAAATATGTGGCGGCCCCCGGTGTAGACGGTCAGGGCGGCCGCAAGAGCGGCAAGGACGGCCAGAGCCTGACCATCCGGGTCCCCAGAGGCACGCTCATCCGGGATGCCGAGACCGGCGAGATCATCAAGGATATGTCTGACAGCGAGCCCTTCGTCCTTTGCAAGGGCGGCCGGGGCGGCTGGGGCAACCAGCACTTCGCCACCCCCACCCGGCAGGTACCCCGCTTCGCCAAGGCGGGTCTTCCCGGCGAGAGCCACGACGTGGTGCTGGAGCTGAAGCTGTTGGCGGACGTGGGTCTGGTGGGCTTTCCCAACGTGGGCAAGAGCACCCTTCTGAGCGTGGTCAGCAAGGCCCATCCCAAGATCGCCAACTACCACTTCACCACCCTCTATCCCAATCTGGGCGTGGTGTATGTGGACGAGGGCGTGTCCTTCGTTATGGCGGATATCCCCGGCATCATCGAGGGGGCCAGCGAGGGGGCCGGGCTGGGCCACGACTTCCTGCGGCACATCGACCGCTGCCGTCTGCTGGTGCATCTGGTGGATGTCTCCGGCAGCGAGGGCCGGGACCCCATAGCGGACTTTGACGCCATCAACGCCGAGCTGAAGCAGTATAGCCCGGAGCTGGCCCAGCGGCCCCAGATCGTGGTGGCTAACAAGACGGATCTGTTGGCGGACCCTGACCAGCTGGAGACCTTCCGCTCCCATGTGCAGGAGGCGGGCTATGAGTTCATGGCCATGTCCGCCGCCACCCATCAGGGGACCCGTGAGCTGGTGCAGGCCATCGCCCGCCGCTTGGCGGAGCTGCCGCCGGTGACGGTCTATGAGCCGGAGTATGTACCCCGCCCGCCGGAGGTGGATACCACCGCCCCGCTGGATATCCACCGGGACGACCACACCTGGCTGGTGGAGGGGCCGTGGCTCCAGCGGCTCATGGGCAACATCAATTTCTCCGACTATGAGAGCCGGATGTACTTCGATAAGGTTCTGCGCCAGTCGGGTCTGTTCGATCAGCTGGAGCAGATGGGGATCCAGGACGGGGATATTGTCTCCATGTACGATCTGGAATTTGAGTATCAGCGCTGAGAGATTGGACATTTTTTGGACGTCCACTCGCCCCATATCAGACCGGGACCTGACGTCCGAAGGAATACCGTTTTTGTCCCATGGGACACGCCGCCGTCTCCCAAACCGGGACTTGTTCCACATAGAAAAATTTGGCCCGCCGGTGAGCCATTTTCCCACGGAGGATTTTTTTCTGCGGTGGAAAATCCTCCGTTGGGAGAAAAATTTCGTGGAAGAGAAAAAGCAGCATAAAAAACGAAAAGCAAACCCAAGGGAGGGAGGAGCAGCGCTCCTCCCTCCCTTGGGTTATCTGCAATGATTGGATGAACGCATCATCCATTTTCTTTCTCCTGATCCTTCTTTTCGAAAATGGAGCCAAGGGATATGCCAAGGGATACCCCCAAGCACAGCCCGATCCCTATTCCGGCTCTGCGCTCAATACGTTGGTAAAAGCGATGCTCCAAAGAATCACCATGACGATCCCGATGAGGATTCTGATGGCTATATTTTTCAGAGGCCTTAGCTTCCCAACTCAGATTTGCAATGATTTACGAAAACAGAGTACAGTCTTTGTGAAAGGGCCGGCGGTCAAAAAGCCCATGTACCATTGCGGAAGATGGGGACCACCTTGCCGCCGTCGCACACGGCGTCGATGGAGAGGTCCGCCGAGCCGATCATGAAGTCCTCGTGGATCATGGAGTCGTTGACGCCCAGCGCCCGGCACTCCTCCAGCGTCTTGTTCTGGAAGTCCCGGATGGTATCGGCAAAGCCCATGCCCAGCGCCAGATGGCAGCAGGCGTTTTCATCAAAGAGGGTGTTATAAAACAGCAGGCCCGTTTGATTGATGGGGGAGTCAAAGGGGACCAGAGCGCACTCGCCCAGATAGCAGCTGCCCTCGTCCATGGTGATGAGCTTGGTCAGCAGGTCGTTGTTGACCTCGGCGTGCCACTCCACCGCCTTACCCTCGTGGAAGCGGATCCAGAAGCCGTCGATGAGCTGACCCTGATAGCTCAGGGGCTTGGTGGCGTAGACAATGCCCTCGGCCACACCCTTCATGGGGGAGATGAAGCACTCCTCCGTGGGGATGTTGGGATTGAAGAAGATGCCTTGCAGGCTGGTCTCGCCGCCGCCGCAGAACTGCGCCTCCGGGATCATGCCCACGGTGAAGTCCGTGCCGTTGGCGCTCTTGTAGCGCAGCTCCCGGATGCCCAGACCGCTGAGGTACCGGCACCGGTCATGGAGGTCCTTGTTGTGGGCCTCCCATGCCGCCACGGGGTCCTCGTCCACCCGGCTGGTGGACAGGATGGCCTCCCACAGCTTCTCAATGGCCTGACTGGTCCGCAGCTCCGGGAACAGCTTCTTGGCCCATGCGGCGCCGGGGACGGCGGCGATGCACCACTGGTACTTGTTCTCGATCTGATCCCGGTATTTCTTGATGACGGGGTACAGCCGCTGCTGGCTCTTGGCCATCTTCTCCTGATTGATGCCCTTCAGGCCGTCGGGGTCCTCGCTGAGCAGGTAGATGCGGCAGGGGATGGTATCCACATAGTGCTGCCAGCGGGCCTCCTCGTAGTTATCAAGCTTGGAGAGAGTGGTCAGGGTCCGATAGCGGTAGTGGAGCTTTTGCAGGGGCTGATAGCTCCAGTCCACCACCACCTTCTTGGCCTTGCGCTTATAGCATTCCTCCACCAGCAGCTTCACAAACTCCGGCTGATCCAGATCGGCGGCGATGAATACCTCCTGACCCGGCTGCACATTGACGCCGGAGGCGGCGATCAGCTGGGCATATTTCCTCAAAACGGTCTTTTTCACGGCAATCCCCTCCTGTATTCTGATGGTTTGGTGCCATTATAGCACGCCTGACGGCAGATGGAAAGGGCTTTCTTGCAAGCGGAGACGGGATGTGGTAGGATAGGGGATAGAAGATGAATGGTAAGGGAGAGATGCCCCATGGAGATCGTTTACGCAGACCCACGCATCGTGGTGGCGGTGAAGCCTGCCGGGGTGCTGAGCACCGACGAGCCCGGCGGGATGCCCCAGCTGCTGCGGCAGGAGCTGGGGACCCCCTGCATCCGCACGGTACACCGGCTGGACGCCGCCGTCAGCGGGCTGATGGTCTACGCCCGGTCGGCCAAGGCGGCGTCCCTGCTGTCGGAGCAGATTCGCAGCCGCACCTTCGGCAAGGAGTATCTGGCGGTGGTCCACGGCGTGCCGGAGGGGGGCGTGATGACGGACCTGCTGGGGCGGGATCCCGTCCGGCGGCGCACCTATGTGGCGGCGGAGCCGGGGAAGGATGTGCGCCCGGCGGAGCTGTCCTATGAGGTGCTGGGGAGCCGGGAGGGGCTGTCACTGGTGCGTATCCGGCTGCACACCGGGCGGACCCATCAAATTCGGGTGCAGTTTGCCTCCCGTGGGTTTCCACTGGTGGGGGACCGGAAATACGGCGGGGGAGAGGAAGGGGAAAGCATCGCCCTGTGGTCGTGGCGGCTGGAGTTTACCCATCCACAGACCGGGGCGGCCATGCGGTTTTCCAAACTGCCGCCCAAGGAGGCCCCGTGGCTGGGCTTTCCCATGCCCCTGACAGGGAGATAGACAGAAAAAGAGACTGCCGAAGGGGTTCGGCAGTCTGAGATTGTCGGAAAAACCCTCCGGGTTTTCCGACAGAAAGCTTGCAGTCTGCTGCGTGCATAATTTGTGCGCCTATGGCACACAAATTCCACACTTGCAGCCTGAGAAGTATTTTCTCTCACGCACATGTCGTGAGAGAAAATGATTTTACTTCTTTGCCGCCTGCGGGCGGCAAACTCTGCGAGGCTTTTTTGACACGCTGAGACTGCCGAAGGGGTTCGGCAGTCTCTTTTTATGCGGAAAATTACGGCTCCTCCCGGTGCTTTCTGCGGCTCAGGAGGAAGGCGATGCCGCCCATGGAGAGCGTGGCCATCAGCGGCCACAGGGGGGGAGCGTAGACGTCGCCGGTGGGGGGCGTGGGGTCCTCCAGCTCCTGGGCCTTGAACTGCCAGTCCAGATAGCCAATAGCGGACTGGAAGTCGTTGCCCATGGTCAGGGGGACGTTCAGGGTCACGGTGAGCTCCAGATCGCCGCCGGGGGCGATGGTCCCCAGCTCCGTCCAATCCGTCAGCTGAGCCGTCTCATGGGCAGGGGCATCGAAAAGGGTGGAGGTGGGAGCCTGCACCGTCAGGGTCATCTGAGAGAGAAATTCCTCGGAACCGGACTCGGACCCCAGAGAGCGCAGGTACAGCCGCACCCGATGACCGCTGTCGTTTCGCAGACGCAGGGTCTGGGTAAGCCGGTCGCCGGGCATGACGCCCTTAAAGTCCGGGAACAGGTCGGAGGGGGAGTAGTCACTGCCGGGAAGGAACACGAAGCTCTGAGCGTCGCCGTCATAGGTGACGGAGCCGGTATCGGCGTAGGCGGCGCAGAGACAGGACAGGAGCATCAGCAGCGTCAACGCCAGAGAACAGATGTTTTTTCGTTTCATGCCGTCCCCTCCTTACTGATACCGGGCCACTCGGCCCGGCGTGATGGTGACGCCCCAAGCCTGCCCCGCAGCCTCCTCCGGGGCGCTCTGGATCGCCTCCGCCATGATCTCCAGCGCCTGCTTGCCGCCGTCGGCATCGTTGTAGCTGCCGGTGAGGGTCAGGCTGTCAATGAGCGGGGTCTCGGGCTGCTGACCGGGGGCCACGGGGTAGGTGTAGTAGTAATAGTCGCCATACGCTACCCAGCCGTCGCCGGGGGTGAAGGCGGGGATGTCTGCCGTGCCGCCGATGTGTTGGCCGTCGTCATTGACCCGGTAGGTCACCAGCTTCACCCGGAGGTAGGCGTCAATGTCACCGGTGTTGGTGACGTTGACGTTCTTCTTGGTCGTGCCGTCAAAGTCCTCCGTGACGCTGCAGGACACATGGGCGGGAGTGAACCGGTTGGGGACGGGGTCCGTATGGGTGATGAGATACGCCAGCGTGGCGCCGGTGAGGGCCAGCGCCAGCAGAACCAGCGTCAGAAGCAGCGCACCCGGCTTCCGGGGCGAAGGATATTTTCTGCGTGCCACAAACAGTTCCTCCTTTCTCAGTGTCGGATTCCGAAGATATTGGCGATAACATCACTGAAGCCGTTGAGCCAGCGGCCATTCTTCAGGGTGTTGATGCAGGTGATGCTGCCGCTATTGTGGCCGGCGGTGAGGGTGCAGCCGTCCGGCTTATCGGGGTCGTAGGCGGCGTCATAGCGCCAGCTCCAGCCGGCGTCCTCCGCAATGGTGTATTTGCCCACCGGAAGCTCATAGAGGGAGACACTGCTGCTGCCCACCACCGTGACTTGGGTGTAGAGATCGCCGCTGCGGCAGACGTTGAACACATAGGGTTCGCCGTCAGCGCCGCCGGTCTTGGTGACGGTCAGGGTGCAGGTCCTGACGTGGAGCAGGAAGGCGGGGTCGCCGCTGGTGTGGCTCCAGATCTCTCCGGCGCAGCTCGTGTGCAGGAAGGCGGTATCGGCGGTGATATCGGTCTCACCGATGGAGATGGTGGCCTTCACGGGGATGTCCTGCTTGGTGTTCACGATGTCCGTCAGAAGGGTGGTGTCGTAGCTGTAACCAGAGTTCAGCTTGGGTTCGGCGCCGGTCATGGATACGGTGGCAGCGTCGGTGCCATTGTGGAACCAGCTGGTGGAGGTGCGGTAACCGGGCAGCGTGGCCCTATCGAAGGTGTCGCCGTAGTAGACGGTGCCGTCCTCGTAGGTGAGCGTCGGCTTAAAGACGTTGACCTTGCCGGTGGCGCTGCCGCTCTGTTTGACGGCCGGTGTGCCGCTGGAATCCGCCTGCGGCTCCGTTTTGGGGGATACCGTGACGGAGACGGCGCAGGAGGTGTCCGCCCGCAGCTGGGCCAGGTCGGTGACGGGGCTGCCGTCCGGGTCTGTGATGGAGACGGTGATATCCACGTAGGCGGTCTGCCACGGCTCCAAGCCGTAGGGGTGATCGGAGTCGGTGGCCTTGGCCAGATCCAGAGAGATGCTGCCCACCTGCACGGTGGAGCAGTTTTGCAGCTGGCTGGCGGTGAGACCGCCCAGCAGATAGACGTTATAGTCCTGCGCTGCAACGGTGACGGGCTGGATGGGGACGTTTACCGTGGGCTGGGGGAACTCCCGGACAGGGATCTCGGAGTCTTTGTTTTCATAGACGCCGGCCCCGGCGTTGGTGGGGACATTGTTGCCGCCCAGAAAGCCGGGCTGAGGCTTGACGCTGAAGCGGATGACCAGCTTATGACCCCGGTAGGTGACGATGCCGTTATTCGTGACGGTACCCACGTAGTTCTCGGAGAAGTTAAAGCCTGTGACGCTGACGTTATTGCCGTCTATCGTGGCAGTGGCGCCCATGGCGGTGTCGTTTTGGCGCCATGTGTAGGTGTCGCCGTCCTTGCCGGTGCAGGCGTAGGTCTCCAGCGTGATATCAGAGGCGGTGGCTCCGGCAGGAAGGGTGAACTGGGGGGAGATGATATCCCGGACCACGGATTCCTCCGTCAGGGTGGAGGAGGAGCCGCCGCTCTCGATGTTGTCGGAGATCTGCTGGAAGATGTTGCTGAGAGAACCGGTGTCCGCCGCAGACAGGTAGTAGCTGGGGGTACGGGGCGTGCCGTTGTTGGAGGACACCTGCTGCATGAACCAGTTGCAGGCGCTGTTCAGGGAACTGCTGTTCTGACCAAGGTCGCCTTTGGGCTCTGTGCCGGCACTGGTGGCGTTGGCTCCGGAGAAGATGCCGATGGTGTAGACGGTGGCTCCGGCGGTCTTGATGGCATCGGCATGGGTAATGGCGTCGTTGGCGGCATCCTTCTCAAAGCCGTTGTAGCTGGTGGGGGCGCCGTCCGTAAAGACGATGACCACACGGTAGCGCGTTTCGTTAGGTTGTACGGGGTTGGCGGAGAGGATGCGCTGGGCCATGTCCAGACCCAGATTCGTTTGGGTGGCGCCGTTGGCGGCCAGAGCGCCGATGGCGTTGGAGACCATGGCCTGACCGGCGGAGGTGTTCACCTTCTGAAGAACGTCCTTGAGGTTCTGGCCAGTGATGTTGTTATAGGCCACGCCCACGTTGCCGCTGTTGCTTCCGGCGATGGACAGCAGCTCCGTGTTGTCGCCGTAGTCGGACTGGCTGGCGAAGCCCACCACGGCGATGCGGTGGGAGATGTCGTCCTTGGTGCCGAGGACGCCGTCAGCGCCCTTGGCCTTCTCCGCCACGGCGTTTACAAAGGTGGCGGCGGTATTTTTCAGGGCTTCCCGACGGGTGATTTTGGTGCCGGAGGGAATCTTCTGATAGAGCTCGGTTTCAAATACCGTGTCCGCTCCGGTGGAGGTGCCGATGTCCGTGCGGGTCCCGTTGACGTTGTAGGAATAGGTATATGCATAATCGGGGACGTCCTCCAACCGGTAGATGGGGAAGGGAGGATCGCCGCGCTTATAGTAGCTTGTTTCCGTGACCGGTGAGCTGCCGGGGACAGTATAAGTGTAGGTATAGGTACGTATTCCGTAATTAGTAGTATACGAAACAGATACTTCTACATACTGGCCGTTTACTTCTGTATAGAGCTTATCGCTGCTATCATAGCAGTCGGAGTTGTTTCCGCTATACTCCGTGTACTTTTTGACGGTTCCGGCTTCGGAGCGGTCCATACGGACCTCTGCATAACCGCCGTCGGACAGCTTGTAGTAAAGGTTGCGGTTCTTCTTGTTGTTACTGCTGTCCATGCGGTTATTATAGTTTGCGTCGTTGGTACGCTTGCCGTAGGAGACCCAGGAGTCCGCCGTTGTGGTGGAGAAGTTATCCCCCATAGAGCCGGACTGATCCAGGACCAGAACGATGTCCGTGGGGACGTCGCTGGTGACGGTGCTGATGACCTTGCTGCCGGTGGCGTAGGCCTCCAGCGTGATGTCATAGACGCCGGTCTCCTCGTTATAAACGGAGGTCTTGTTGACCACCATGCCGTTATTGCCGTTATCGCTGCTGGGATCGGCATCACCGGCGTCACGGGCCGGGGAGCGCCGGGGGGCAGTGCCGCTGACCGGGGGCAGGAAGGGGGCCACGTCGGTGAAATTCACGGTGGGGTAGTCGATGGAGGAGCTGACGGTGTCCGGGTCACCCTGATTGTCGGAGACACCAAAGACCAGACCGGGCATCAGGGTCAGCAGCATGGTGACAGACAGCACCAGCGCCACAAGGGCTTTTCTCTTCATATGCCGCATTTTTTTCATGTACCGCACCTCCTTAACCCTGCGTTGGCCAGCCCAGCGCCTCCAGAGCGGTGACGCCGTTGTTGGCAGTCTGGACAGCCTCGGCGGCCACATGGACTGTGGCGGTGGCATCCTGATACTCGTTGCCCATACCGGCGTCAAAGGTGACGCAGGTGAACAGAGGGGCGGTGGTCTCGCCGGGGCGGATGGCTTTGTTGCAGTAGAGGTAGCCGTCGGCGGCCAGCGTCCAGTCGGTGGTGTTGAGGTCAGGCTTTACCAGCGAAGGGTCCGGCGTGCCGTCACCGGTGAGGCGGATGTCGCCGGTGAGGCGGACACGGATCCATGCATCGGCCTCGCCGGTGTTGCGGACCTCGGCAATTTTGGTGACGGTGGTGCCGGGCATGATGCCGGTAAGATCCTCGAAGGGCTGGGTCTTATCCGCATCCGCCCACTCCTCCACAGCAATGGAGACATTGCCGGTGGTGATGACATTGCGTGCCGTTCCGTCGGCGCTGAAATACGCCAGCGTTCCGGCTGCCAGCGTGGCCACGCAGATGGCCAGCACCGACAGTAATAACAGCTTTCGTTTCATGTGGTTGCTCCTTTCCTGTCTATGGTCAGCCTCCATAGGGAGGACAGAGAAGGTGGGTGACCGCAACGGTCAAACCGGTGCAGCTGCGGTAACAGCTGCACTGGTTTGGCCGGGCCTCTAAGAGGCCACGGCCGCCGGTGTTCCCGCTGGTAACAGGTTCACCGGGGCGGCAGGGAGCCTATAGGGGGGCTTTCTGCCACCCGACACGACCTGCTGGTAACAGGCGTGTCGGGGTTGGTCGGGTCACAGGACCCGTGCCGCAAAAAAATAGGGAGGAGATAGTAGAGTCAGGGAAGCCGATCTGCTTCCTGTTGGGGGGGAATTACTGCCAGTTGGTGGCGGTACCGCCCCAAGGATTGTAGTTGGCGCCGAAGGCGGCATCCATAGCAGCTGCGGCAGTGTCAAAGCCCTCGGCCTGCACAGCAACCGCAAATACGGGATACTTGACCGTGCCTTCCAGGATAGAGAGGTCGGCGTTGGGGTAACGCGTATCGATGTACTTGCCGTCCTTCATATCCACGTTCTTGTCCAGATACACGCCGCAAATGAGCTGCTCGGTGGTCTCATTGGCCGCAACAGGCTGGTAGTAGTCAGCGAAGTAGACGTTGTAGTTGACGCCGTCCATGGTGGTCTCGAAGTAGTTCCACTTGCCGTCATGCATCCAGTTCCACTCCGCACCGAAGGTGGTGTAGACAGTGCCGTCAACGATCTTGTTGCCGAAGTTGCCGTGCAGGATGTTCGCACCGGCGTTGAAGGTCTCATAGCCGTCATCCAGATCGGAGGGAACCGCATAGTAAGCACGAATCCAAGCGGCAGACTTGCCAGTATTCTGAATCGTTACGACCTTGTCGATGTAGTTCGCAGCCTTGGGCTGGCCGTTGGGGTATTTTTCTCCCTGAGCGGAGCCGACGATGGGCATGAGAACCTTATCGCCCGTATAAGGAACAAAGCCGGTATGGTCCTCATTACTCTGCTGCTCGATCAGGTCGATTTTTACGCCGCCGACGGTGAATGTGTTGGTCTTGTTGTCGGTGTCGGTGAAGTAGGCCAGAGAGGCACCGACGATGGCGATGGCGGCCAGCGCCACGCACAGGAACAGGGCAGTGATCTTCTTTTTCATGTAATTGCTCTCCTTTTTGTTTGATTTTTTGGGTATCAGAATGTGCAAGGGATCACTTGATTACTTGCTGACCTCGGCCCAAGCGGCATCAGCCGTGGCGAAGTGATCCTTCTGGATGGCGTAGGCCTTAAAGGTCAGGGTGGGGGCATCCGTCTTGGCGGTTTCAAGCATAGTCCTGGTCACATCGCTCTTCACGGTGACGGCATCGCCTGCCAGCACGGAGAAGGTCTGGTCGGCGGCGGAGGCGGGAACCTCACGGTAGTAAACGCCAGCTTCCAACTCCGTCCAGCCGGTGGCGATGGCATAGGTGATGAAATCATCGAGATTGGCGGACTCCGTGACCTTCACGAAGAGCCAGCAGGCTTCGGAATTGGCCTTGACGGTGACGGTGGGGTCCTTGGCGATGGTGTTGCCGGGAACCATCTTGTAGTCTGTGGTGGTCTCGGTGAGGCCGATGTTGATATCGCCCACGGTGAAGGTGTTCTTCACCTCGGCGGTCTGATCGGTCAGCCAAGCCAGCGTGCCGCCGACGACACCGGCCACCAACAGGGTCAGAGCCAGAACCAGCGCCAGAGTTTTCTTTTTCATACTTGCTTCTTCCTTTCTTACAAACTATAAGTTATTTCCACGGCGTGGGGCGCAGCCCATGTGCCGTCGAAACCGGGGGGAAATCAGCCATGGAAGGCGGCCCAAGCGGCGCCGGCATTGGCGAAGCCGTCGGCCTGAATGGCCTCGGCCACCACGGTGATCTGGAAATTCTCCAGGGTGGCCAGCTGGTCGCTGGTGACCCACTCGGGCAGGGTCACTTTGTCAAACAGGACAGGCAGGACCACATCACCGTCGGGGGCGGCAACGGTCTCGTTGTAATAGAAATAGTAGGTCAGAGTGTCAGTGGCCTTGTCGTAGACGAAGTACTTGGCATTGGCCAGCATTTCCTCGGTGTCCATCATGTTATCGGGGATGATGCCGTCCCACTTGGCGGCGTTGGCTTCCACGAAGTTCACCATGCGGATCAGGGGATAGGCGTTCTCCACACCGGTGGGGCCGTCCTCGGCAAACTCGGGATCCGTGCACAGGGCGATGATGGCCTTGGCGTTGTTGAAGGTGACCTTCATGCGGACGTAGCTCAGGTCGCTGCCGGTCTTGACGGTGACGGTGGGGTCCTTGGTGTAGGTGTGGCCGGGGAGCAGATGGTACTCGTTGGCCTTCACACGGTCAGCGCCCTCCACAGGCGTGCCGTCGGTGGTCACCTTGGCCTCGTCCAGCGTGATCTTCACGTTGCCGACGGTGAAGGTGTTGTTGACCGTGTCTGTGCCGGTGAGGTAGGCCAGCGTGCCGAACACACCGGCGGCTACCAGCAGCAGGGCGCAGCACAGGGTCAACAGGGGTTTGATGCGGTTCCTTGCTTTCATGGTTTTTCCTCCTGCATAAAATGATAACAAATGATATGGTGAGCCTTGCGGCAGGACCGACGGATCTACGCCTTTTGACTGTCCTGACGGATGTGCTTGCCCTGCCCCTTGTCGGAGCCGCCGGAGAGCAGGTCCGGCAGGAAGGTCAGCAGCAGCAGGACGGCCCCGGCGGAGATGGCCACGTACAGGCCGGGGGGATGCTGGATGTAATTGGCTACGTAGCCCAGCTTGGGGATGGTGAACACCGGGGTGCCGATGACGTTTTTATAGTGGACGAGGCTGCCGTCCTCGGCGTCGTTGGCGTCACCCTTGGTGCGGAAGCGCAGAGTGGAGGGATCGTCCTCGTCGGGGACCACCTCCACCACCCGGTGGGTGGCCACGGTGTTCTCATCCAGCATGAAGGTGATGACCTGCCCCGGCCGGATGGTGGTGGAGTCCACCTTTTTTACGTAGATGAGGGAGCCCACATGGTAAGTGGGTTCCATGGATCCAGACAGAACGGTGAAGGTGCGGATGCCGGCCAGCCGGACGCCGACCAGCGCCACGGCCAGAAGTACTACCAGCGCCACCAGAATGGTGCTGATGATCTGTAAGAGCTTTTTTGCGGTCATAGGGGGTTCCTCCCGGAGATAGCTTGGAGCACTTGGTGGGTGCAGGACTATTAAAGCATCTTTTGCTTGTGAAGAACGTCGAAACAGAGCAACTGTCCTGAAATTTCCAGTCATATTGCGTGGGGAATGTCAAACAATGACGGGGATGAGGGCAGAACGAACAAGCAAAAATAGGACATATATGTCTATACATATTATAAGTGACATATATGTCCGAAGTCAAGACTTATATGTCGTTGTAAGTGTAAAATTTCCGACATAATTCGACAGAATTGCTGATGAGGCATAGTAAGGAACCATAAGGAGGTCGCACATGAAGCAATATCCAAACATTGATGCCATTATCGAGGACAGCGACACCAAGGTGCAGGATCTGGCGAAGGTCATCGGCGTCAGCACCAAGCAGATCCGGCGCTGGCGGGACGGCACCAGCGAAATGGGTATTGAGAAGCTGGAGAAGCTGTGCCGGTATTATCACGTCAGCGCCGACTACATTCTGGGGCTGCCCAGAAATCTGGACTGGCCCAGAGGGTGACGAGGATCCGGGACAGCTCTCCATCCTGTGAGGATGGGGGGTTCTCCCGCAGCCTTGGCGAGTAGGTGAGGCGTCAAAAAACAGGACAGGGTCCGGTTCCCTTGGGAACCGGACCCTGTCCTGTTTATAAAAGAGGGAAGAGAGAAGAGGTCAGGCTTTTTTCTGCTTCCGCAGGAGCACCACGACCACGGCGGCGGCTGTACCCAGCACCGCCACGGTACCCAGTGTGATATACAGGGCGGTGTGGCTGTCGGAGGTTGGGTGGGTGTCCGCTGTGTCGGCGGAGGTGTCGGGGGTGGTGACGGCGGCAGTACCGGTGCCGCCTGCGGTGGCGGTAGCCAGCTCCGTGCCGCCGGAGGTGAGGGTGTAGGTCTCGCCGGAGGTCATGGCCGCCGAGGAGAAGAACACGAACCGGGCGTCGTACACGGCTTCGCCGGTGTAGACGGCGGTACCGTCGGAGGACCGGATGGTGAAGGTGCTGCCCTTGGAAATGCTGATGCTGCTGCCGGACTGGCCATCCATCTGACCGGGCATCTGGCCGCCGGGTTGGCGGGAGTCTTGGCCGGGTGTCTGGCCGTCAGGGAGCTCCGGAGGCGTGGTGCCGCCGCCGTCGGGAGGCGTAGGCTGGCTGTCGTTACTGCCGCTGGGGGGCGTGGGGCGGGAGTCACTGCTGCTGTCGGAGCCGCTGGGCAGCTGGGGAGGCGTGGTGCTGTCGTCGGTGCCGCCGGGCTTTTCCGGGGGTGTGGTGCCGTCGGAGGAGCCGCCGGGCTGACCGCCTATGCTGCTGGGCCGGCCGCCGCCCATGCCGCCCATGCCGGTGGAGCCGAACATGACGTAGGGCTGGGAGTCGCCGGAGAGGGTGATGCCCATGCCGGCGCTGCCGCCGGCGGCCAGCACGGTGCCGCCTGTGACGGAGAGGGTGCCGTCGGCGTCCAGCGGCTGGTTATCGGCGGTGCTGTTGGTCCAGACCACCACAGTGCCGCCGGAGATGGAGAGGGTGCCGTTGGAGTCGATGCCGTCGCCGGAGGTGGTGCCCATCACCAGCGTACCGCCGGAGATGGAGAGGGTGAAGGCGTAGCCGGTGAGGTCGGAGTTGGCGGCATTGAGGCAGTCGTCAGCGGCGTGGATGGTGATATGGCCGCCGGCGATGCTGAGGTCTGCCGCCTCCAGTCCCTCGTTGCAGCTGTTGACGGTGATGGTGGGGCCGTCGGTGCCGGCGGCGCCTACGGTGAGGTAGTAGTCGCTGTGGACGGCGTCATCCCCGGCGTCAATGGTCAGGTCACCGCTGAGAATGGTCAGGGAGGCCTCGGCGTTGATGGCGTCGTTGACGGGGGCGCTGATGGTGAGGGTCAGGTCACGGATCACCAGCCACGCCTCCCCCTCCTCATCGGTGGTGGCGCCGGACTTGATGCCGTTTTTGCCGTTGGCGTTCACCGTCAGGCTGCCGCTGCCGCACAGGGTCACCTGAGAGCCGTCCTTGCACTTGATGACGGCGTTTTCGGCGTCGGTGTTGTCGGGATAGCTGTCGTCGTTGTTGGTCTCGGTGTCGCTGAGGATATTGGCGGTGCCGTCCTGAGCCACGATGGTGACGCCGGAGGACTTATTGCAGGCGATGGCGGCGGTGCCGTCGGCGGTGAGGGTCAGGCCGCTGAGCACCAGCGTGACGCCGGTGACGCCCTTCTTCACGGTGATGGAGCCGCTTTGGCAGCTGCCGGATACGATATAGGTACCGGCGGCTTCAATGGTCAGGGCCGTGCCGTCGATATCGTAGCCGGTGTAGTCGCCGTCCTTGGCGGTGATGGCGATGTCGGTGAAGGTGAAGGCGGTGGCCCCGTCGGTATCATATGCGGTACTCTCCGCCGCCCACACACGGGCAGGCAGCATGGCCAGCAGCATCAGCGCCGCCATGGCGGCCGCCAGCCAACGGGAGAGAGAATTTGCTTTGGCCATACAGATCATCCTTTCTTCAAAAGCGTTCCCGCCGGTTCCCCCGGCGGATGAGCAGAGTATAGCCGCCGTGGCTAAAGCTCGGCTAAAGGAAAAGAGGAAATTTTCTTTAGGTAGGCTTTAGCGTCCCACGCTAAGATAGGGCCATCCAACAAAAAGGAGGTGCCGGTATGGGGATCCAATATAGCTTCTGGCGGTATGAGAAGAAGTACGTCCTGTCGCCCCGCTAGCAGGAGCAGCTGCTGCGGCGCATCGCCCCTTATATAAAAGAGGACGCCTTCGGCAGCTACACCATATGCAACATCTATTATGACACGCCGGACTGGCGGCTGATCCGGGCCTCGCTGGAAAAGCCCGCCTATAAAGAGAAGCTCCGGGTTCGCAGCTACGGTGTTCCCACGGAGATGGATCGGGTGTTCGTGGAGCTGAAGAAGAAGTTCGATGGCGTGGTGTATAAGCGCCGTATCACCACGGAGGTGCCGCAGGTGGAGCCGCTGCTGTGCGGATCGACGGAGGCCAAGTGCCAGATCGGCCGGGAGATCCAGTGGTTCCAGCGGCAAAACCGCACCCAGCCCCGTGTGTTCATCGGCTACGACCGGCTGGCCTTTGCCGGGCAGGAGGATCCGCAGCTGCGGCTGACCTTCGACACGAATCTCCGCTGGCGGGACACGCAGTTGGATCTGTGCATGGGGGACTGGGGCGCACCCATCCTGCAGGGGGAGGATATCCTCATGGAGCTGAAGCTGCCGGAGGCGTGCCCCCTGTGGCTGACCCACGCACTGACGGAGGTGGGGGTATTCCCCACGTCCTTCTCCAAATACGGGACCTGTTACAAAGAACATATTTTGAAAAAGGAGGCGCTTTTCAGTGCTTGATTCTATCCTCACTTCGGGCTTGACCCTTCCGACCTTCCTCATTTGTACGGCGGCATCGCTGATTTTGGGCCTGCTGACGGCGCTGGTGTGTATGTACCGCCAGCGGTGCAGCCGGGGCTTTGCGGTGACGCTGGCCATCCTGCCGGCGATGGTGCAGATGGTGATCCTGCTGGTCAATGGCAACATCGGCGCCGGTGTGGCGGTGGCGGGAGCCTTCAGTCTGGTGCGGTTCCGCTCCGTTCCCGGTACGGCCCGTGAGATCGGGGCCATCTTCCTGGCCATGGCCATCGGCCTTGCCACAGGTATGGGCTATGTGGCGATAGCGGCCATCTTCTTCGTCATCGTGGCGGCGGCGCTGCTGGCGCTGACGGCCATGAGCTTCGGGGATCGCAGTCCCCGTGAGCGGCTGCTGAAGATCACCATTCCGGAGAATCTGGACTACGACGGATTGTTTGACGACATCTTCCGGCAGTACACCTCCGGCCACACGCTGGAGCGGGTGAAAACCACCAATATGGGGACCCTCTATGAGCTGCAGTACCACATCACCCTGAAGGAGGCGCAGGTACCCAAGGCGTTTCTGGATGCCCTGCGGTGCCGCAACGGGAATCTGAACATTCTTTGCTCCCGTGAAATGCAGAAGGAGACACTTTGACGGCGGGGCGCAGATATTGTATAATCAGGCTGGGTGATCTATATGCGCTTATTGATCGCAGAGGACGAGCTGGATCTGGCGGAGGCCCTCACGGTATTTTTTGAAAAGAATCAGTTTTCCGTGGACACCGTTCACGACGGCTTTGCCGCCTATGACTACGCCTCCACAGGGGAATACGACGCTATTGTGCTGGACGTGATGATGCCTAAGATGGACGGCGTGCAGGTTTTGCAGCGGCTGCGGGAGGAGGGCGTGCGGACGCCGGTGATGATGCTGACGGCCAAGAGCGGCAAGGACGACCGCATCACCGGCTTCAACGCCGGGGCGGACGATTATCTGCCCAAGCCCTTTGAACCGGATGAGCTCATCTGCCGGGTACGGGCCATGCTCCGGCGGGGCGGGACGTACCAGCCCACAGTGCTGGCCTTCGGGGATGTGACGCTGGATCCCGGTTCGGGGGTGCTGTCCTGCTGCGGCCAGTCCGTGCGGCTCAGCGGACGGGAGTTTCAGGTGATGGAGCTGTTCCTGCGCTCGCCGCAGGTGGTGCTGCCGGCGGACCGCATCATGGAGCGGGTCTGGGGCTGGGACAGTGAGGCAGAGATCAACGTGGTGTGGGTCCACATCTCCAACCTGCGGAAGAAGCTGCGCTCCATCGGCTCCCATGTGACCATCCGGGCCAGCCGGGGGCTGGGGTATCTGCTGGAGGCAGAGGTATGATCCGGCGGCTGCGGGGCGAATTCATCCGCATCGCCATGCTGGCGGTGACGCTGGTGCTTCTGCTGCTGACGGTAAGCGTCAATGCGGTGAACTATATCTCCGTCAGCAGACAGCAGGACAGAACGCTGGAGATGATCGTCTCCCATCAGGGGACCATCCCGGCTATGCCCAAGGAGGCCAAGAGCGGCCCACGGCCGAACGGTCACTTCAGCCCGGAGACTCCCTATGACACCCGGTTTTTCGTCCTCCGCTATACCGACAGCGGGGACCTGACGCAGTCAGACCTGACCCACATCGCCTCCGTCACCGAGGCGGATACGGAGCCGTATTTGCAGGCGGCGCTCTCCCATGGGGAGGGGAGCGGCTGGCAGAGCGGCTATCGGTTCCGGGTGGTGCGGACCGGGGAGAACCGCTGGATGGCGGTGTTTCTGGACTGCCGGAAGGAGGTGCGCTCCCTGTACCGGCTGGCGGGGGTCAGCGTGGCGGCCATGGCGGTGTGCGTGGCGCTGGTGTATCTGATCGTGGTGCGGCTGAGCCGACGGGCCATGGAGCCGGTGGTGCAGTCCGTCCAGCGGCAGAAACAGTTCATCACCGATGCCGGGCATGAGCTCAAGACCCCCATCACCGTCATTGCCACCAGCCTGCGGCTGCTGGAGATGGAGGTGGGGCAGCAGAAGTGGCTGGAGAAGGCACAGAACCAGACGGAACGGCTGAAGGAACTGGTAAATTCGCTGGTGACGCTCTCCCGCATGGACGAGGAGGAATCACCGCTGAAGCTGTCGGACTTTGCCGTCAGCGAGGCGGTGGAGGAGACGGCGGAGTCCTTCCGGGATTTTGCCCGGTCTCAGGGCCATCCGCTAGAGCTTGCTATCGTGCCGGGGCTTACCTACTGCGGCGACGAGTACGCCGTGCGGCAGCTGGTGTCTATTCTGCTGGATAACGCCGTGAAGTATGCCCTGCCGGAGACGGCCATCCGGTTTGTGCTGGAGAAGGGAAAACGGGGCGTCGTCCTGCGGTGCAGCAATGCCTGTACACCGCTGGCCGAGGGGGAGACAGAGAAACTCTTTGACCGGTTCTATCGGTCGGATCAGGCCCGCTCCGCCGACGGCAGCTTCGGTGTGGGGCTCTCCATCGCCCGGAGCATTGCCGAGGGACACCACGGCTTCATCCGGGCCCAATGCCCTCAGCCGGGGGAGATCGTGTTCACGGCGCAGCTGCGGTAATGGCAGCGAAGTTCCCAGAAAAATAAGGGCCTTGCGGCGAGGAGCAAGGCCCTTTTGTCGTGCCGGGGAGTGGGATGCAGAAAATTCCAGAAAAAATGACAGTTTTTGACAAAAAGGGACTTGCATTGTGTCCATATAAGTGGTAATATGCCTGCGTAAAAGTGCGTGCCGGGACGCCCATGGGCGTCTATCGTTTCTCTGAAACGATAGGGAGGGGTCAAAGAAGGCGTCATTCTGAGGAGGGGCGCAGCCCCGACGTGGCGATCCGTATTCCCCGCATCCCCCACAAAGCCCAACGGCCAAGACCCGCACACGCAAAAAATAGGAGGCAGATATTATGACAAACCGCAAGAGCACCAAACGGGCCTTGCTGGGCAGCGTCGTGGCCATGGTTCTGTGCCTGGCCATGCTGGTAGGCGCTACCTTTGCATGGTTCACCGACACCGCAAGCACCGGTGTCAACAAGATCCAGGCCGGTAATCTGGATGTTCAGCTCCAGTACGCCACTGCATGGGACGAGAATGGCAACGCCACCAGCTGGGCCGATGCACAGGGCAGGCAGCTGGAATTCAAGAAGGCCGCTGGCGCTGAAAATGAAACCATTCTGTGGGAGCCGGGCTGCACCTATGAGTTGCCGGAGCTGCGTGTGGTGAACAAGGGCAATCTGGCCCTGAAGTACAAGGTGGCCATCACCGACATCAACGGCAGCGCCAAGCTGAATGATGTCATCGACTGGACCATCAATGATGCGGACATCAACCTGACCGAGATGCAGCTGAAGGCCGGGGAAGAGGGCGCCGCCTTCACCATCAAGGGTCATATGCAGGAGTCCGCCGGCAACGACTACATGAACGAGTCTATTGACGGCATCGCCATCACCGTGGTGGCCACCCAGAACACCGTGGAGAGCGACAGCTTCAACAACACCTACGATGCCAACGCCACCTATCCCGTGGTGGCTGTGGGCGATGTGAATACCGACGGCGACACGGTGATCCAGGACCGTGAGAAGGACCCCACCGTAATCGCTACCATTCCCGCAGGCAGCACCGATGCTGGAAAGCTGACGCTGGTCAAGACAGAAGGGCAGACTCCGGCCAACATTGAGATCGTCACCGGCACCAACGCCGTTACCACCGAGGTCCGTCTGGAGGATCAGAACGGCAACAAGGTCACGGCAGCGGACGGCAAGTTCTTTACCATTGCCCTGCAGCTGGAGAAGAAGCTGAACGTGATCGGGTTCTATCACTCCGAGACACCGCTGACCAAGGCGGAGAGCGCTGAGGCAGTCAAGGCGGCCAACGACACCTACTATTATGATGCTGCCACCGGCCTGCTGACCTTCAGCACCGATGATTTCTCTCCCTTCACTGTGGTGACCTCCAGCAGTGTTTTCAACGGCGGCAAAGGCACCAAGGCGAACCCCTATCTGGTGGCTACCGGTGAGCAGGCGTTGAAGATGGAAAATGCCAAGGGCTACTTCAAGCTGGTGGATGATATCGTGGTCACCGACGAGATCTATCTGTCCGGCAAGACCGTGGTGATGGACCTGAACGGCCACTCCATCCGGCTGGAGTATGCAGCGGGCGTAAAGCCTAATAACGGCAGCGTGTTTTATATCGGCGGCAAGAAGGGCAACCTGACTATCAATGACAGCAGCGAGGGCCAGACCGGTGCGGTATACGGCTCGGATAAGACCTACACCAACAAGGTGACCTCTGCGGTTCGTGCGGGCAACTATGGCAGGCTGACCATCAACGGCGGCCATTTCTATGGTACCAGCGAAGGGACCTCCTGTATCTTCGTCTACACCAGCATGAGCAGTACAAGCAAGGCTGCGGTGACCATCAACGGCGGTAAGTTCGAGACGGCCACCCCCAGCAATGGGACGTATTATGTGCTGAACCACCAGGATAATGCTACCGCCGGCTGCACCATTACGGTAAACGGCGGCAGCTTCAAAAACTATAATCCCGGCGTGACAACGGTAGACCCGGTCAATGCCAGAACCGGCAAGATCACTCTGGGTGCCGGCTGCACCACGACCTCCACTGTTGACGGCAGCGACACTTGGTACACGGTGAGCAAGTAAGCGCTCTCCCGAAAGCACCTGAGAAGAACAAGGGCCTCCGGCATTGCCGGAGGCCCTTGTTTGCGGTACTGGAAAGGCCCCTGTGTGGGTACCCGCAGACAGCGGTAAATGACCTGTAAAAACCGATAGATTTTGCAGAAAAAGCTTGCGTTCTGCCGATCACGGTGCTATGATACGGTTATCAAGTGCGCCGAACCGCCCATGGGCGGTTATCGTTTCTTAGAAACGATAAAGGGTGTTCCTTGTGCGAGCACTCCATCGGTCACACGCAAAAAATAGGAGGCAGATATTATGACAAACCGCAAGAGTACCAAACGGGCCTTGCTGGGCAGCGTCATGGCCATGGTCCTGTGCCTGGCCATGCTGGTAGGCGCTACCTTCGCGTGGTTCACCGACACCGCATCCACTGCGGTAAACAAGATCCAGGCGGGGAATCTGGATGTCAAGCTCATGTACAGCACCGATATGCAGACATGGAAGGAAGCCACCGATCAGACCAAGCTCTTTGACGACAATGCCCTGTGGGAGCCGGGTTACACACAGGTGGTCTATCTGAAGATTGTAAACGCCGGCAATCTGGCTCTGAAATATGAGGCCGGCTTCTCCAAAAACTACACCTCCAACAGAGGGAAAAATGTTAACGGCGATTGGTACCGTGTGGACAATTATCTGAAGATTGGCACTGCCGAGACCGCGACCAAGTTTGCAAACCGCGAGGATGTTTGGTCTGCCATTGCCGCCACCGAAAAGACTTTGGCGAAGGATGTTATGCTCACCGACGGATGGATTACTCTGAAAGCAGGAGAAGCGTCCGAACCCTTTGCCGTAGCAATCTACATGCCCACCTCAGTCGGCAACGAAGCCAATGCTTCAAGGCACAGACCTTCCTCTGTCTCCGGCCTCGGCATTGAGGTGCGCGCTACTCAGGCGACTGTGGAAAGCGACAGCTTTGATAACAATTACGATGCAAATGCGGCTACTGTGCTCAATCGCGTGGAATATACTGACGGCGAACATACAGTGACCGGCAACATTCAGGCAAACGGCACAGCCGGTGCAATTCACGGAACGGGTACTGCAAAGATTACCGTAGATGCTACAACGGTTTACGGCACTTATGTCAGCAACTACGCGATGGCCGTCTGCGCCTCCAGTAGATCCGAGATTATCATCAAGGGCGGCGAATTTGCAAATCAGGCTCCTGCGGGTTCCGCGCTGTCCCTGATTTATGCAGAGGACAATGCGAAGATCACCATCGAAGGCGGCACCTTTAAGTGTGTCAACCCGGCTTGGACGCTGAACTGCAATGACAACGATGCTGCCACTATCACCGTTAAAGGCGGCTCGTTCTATCAGTTTGACCCGTCCAATGTCACTGTCGGCGAAGGTGAAATCTTCATTGCTGACGGCTACAAGGTCGTGCAGAACGGCGATTGGTACACCGTAGTTAAGAACTAAGCGCTGATACTTTCGCATAAAAGGGGATGCTCTGAGGGATGCTCTTCCAGGGGGGAGCATCCCCTTTTTTCGACCTTCCGGGCGACAGGGAAAGAGGATATCTACAAAATATTTCGCTTCAGGAAACTTAATTTCCGTAAAGTTTCCTGCAAGTTTGTGAAAACTGTATAAAATGCGGGGCTGCAGGGCAGTAAATTCGACATACCCCCCATTGACTTTTGCATATAAAACCGGTAAACTATGCAACATCAAGCGGCCCGCCCGTGTGGGCCAGCCTTTGGAAAGGAGACAGACGTCATGAAGTACACTTCCACCTGTAACCGTACTCATGCTGCCGATGCGTGCTGCGCACCGGCCACTCAGTCTGCCTCCTGCACCGCTTCTTATCTGTTTGCTCTGGACACTGCCATTCTGGCGGTGTCCATTTTGCTGTCCGTTCTGCTGGGGGTACTGGTGGCTCTGGCGATCCTGCTGGTTCTGATCGTACTGGTACGAATTATTCCGCATCCCGCAGTAAGGCGCAGCGTCGAGTGGTTCCCGGCAGAATAGTCCGGGACAGAAACTTGGCTGACGGCTTTGCTGCAAGAGCAAGGCCGTTTTTCTTTTGTATTTTTAAGCCCACCGGCTGAAAATAAAACCTACAAGAATCGAGGAAAGAAACATGAAAAAGGGAATGAAACTTGTATGTATGGTATTGACGCTGGCCATGCTGCTGGGCCTGCTGGCCGGATGCGGCGGCAAGGGAGGCGATGACAGCAACGGCGGAAGCGACCAGACTCTGCTGCTGGGTCTCATCGGCCCCATGACCGGTGACTATGCCCACTATGGTACCTCCACCCGTGACGGCGCTCAGGTGGCTGTGGAGGAGATCAATGCCGCCGGCGGCGTCAACGGCTGGCAGCTCAAGCTGCAGACCGAGGACTCTCAGGGCGATCCCGACTCCGCCATTTCCGCCTTTGGTAAGCTGATGGACGACAAGATGAACGTCTCTCTGGGCTGCGTGCTGTCCGGTGAGGCCCAGTCCGTCATCACCGCCGCCAAGAACGACGACGTACTCGTCGTCACCTGTACCTCCTCTGCCGAGAAGTGCATTCAGGGCAACGACAAGGCCTTCCGTGTCTGCTTCAACGACCCGGCACAGGGTACTGCCTCTGCCAACTATATCGCTGACAACAAGCTGGGCAGTAAGATCGCCGTGTTCTATCAGTCCGATATCGACTACTCTGCCGGTCTGGTGGAGACCTTCACCACTCAGGCGGCCCAGCGGGGTCTGACCATCGTCACCCAGCAGGCCTTCACCGAGGGCACCAAGACGGATTTCTCCACCCAGATCAACGCCATCCGTGATTCCGGCTGCGATCTGGTGTTCCTGCCCATCTATGCCGCTGAGGCCTCCGTGTTCCTGACCCAGGCTCAGGGTAAGCTGGACGGCATCAAGGTCTTTGGCTGCGACGGTCTGGACGGCCTGCAGACCAAGGTCTCCGACATGGCCATGCTGGAGGGTGTTATGATGCTGACCCCCTTTGCCGTGGACGCTCCCGACACCAAGACCCAGACCTTCGTGGACAAGTTCACCAAGCTCCACGGCTCCGCTCCTGACCAGTTTGCCGCCGACGCCTACGACGCCGTGTACGCCGTGAAGGCGGCCATGGAGGCCTGCGGCAAGACCCCTGCTGACGCCGACTTCACCTCCGCCATGGTGGATGCCATGTATACCATCACCGTGGACGGCCTCACCGGCACCATGAAGTGGGACGCCACCCGTGAGCCCGACAAGAACGCCAAGGCCATGGTGTTCGCCGCCGACGGCACCACCAGCCTGCTTGGCTAAGTGACCGGGCGCTCTCCGGGGCTTCGGCCCCGGAGAGCACCCAGTCTACCGAACGGCAGAACAGTGCCTGCCGGTGTATCTCCGGCACGGCAGTATTGTGCCGCCCGGCCCGCCCTCCGGACAGGGAGGGATATCCGGAAGAAAGAGAGGAAACTGATTTATGACCCGATTGATCGAGACCCTTATCAGCGGTCTGAGCCTCGGCAGCATCTATGCGCTGATGGCTCTGGGCTATACCATGGTCTACGGCATCGCCAAGATGCTGAACTTCGCCCACGGCGATATCATCATGGTGGGAGCCTATGCCGTTGTCACCTCCGTGCTGACGCTGGGGATGCCGCCGCTGGTGGCTATCCTCATCAGCATCGCCATCTGCGCCCTGCTGGGCATCACCGTTGAATTTCTGGCCTACCGGCCCCTGCGGCAGGCCCCGCCGTTGGCGGTCCTTATCACCGCCATCGGTGTCAGCTATCTGCTGCAGAATCTGGCGCTGCTGATCTACGGCTCGGAGCAGAAGGCCTTTCCGGTGCTGTTCACCATCCCCAGCGTGGAGCTGGGCGGCGTGTACATCGACGGTATTACCATCGCCACCATGGCGGTGACGGCCATTATCATGGTGGGGCTGTCCCTGTTTATCAACCGTACCCGGATGGGCAAGGCCATGCGGGCGGTGTCGGAGGATAAGGAGGCGGCAGAGCTGATGGGCATCAGCGTCAACCGCACCATCACCGTCACCTTTGCCATCGGCTCGGCGCTGGCGGGCGTGGCCGCCATCTTCTACGGAGCGGCCTATACCTACATCCGGCCCACCACCGGCGCCATGCCCGGCATCAAGGCCTTTACCGCAGCCGTGTTTGGCGGCATCGGGTCTATTCCCGGCGCAATGCTGGGCGGTGTGCTGCTGGGTGTTATCGAGCAGCTCTCCAAGACGTATATTTCCACCCTGTGGGCCGACGCCATCGTGTTCGGCGTGCTGGTGGCGGTGCTAGTGGTGAAGCCCACCGGCCTGCTGGGCAAGCGTATCAGTGAGAAGGTGTAAGCTATGGGAAAGAATATGACCTCCGGCGCACGGCGCCTCAGCGGCAACGCCGTGACGCTGCTCATCACCGCCCTGCTCTGCGGCGGCTCCGCTGCCCTCATTTACTCCGGAGCTGCCAGCCGGCAGATCTCCAATATGCTCATCTCCATGGCCTGCTACATCGTCATGGCGGTGTCCCTGAATCTGGTGGTGGGCCTGCTGGGTGAGCTGTCGCTGGGCCATGCGGGCTTCATGTCCGTGGGCCTGTTCACCGGCTGCCTGCTCTCCATTCAGCTGGCGCAGAGCGTCCCCATCGGAGTGCGGATGCCTCTGTCCATGCTGCTGGGCGGCGTGGCGGCGGCGGTGGTGGGCCTGCTGGTGGGCCTGCCTGCCCTGCGGCTCAAGGGCGACTATCTGGCCATCGTGACGCTGGCCTGCGGCGAGATCATCAAGACCATCATCAACAATCTCTCCGTCACCGGCGGCGCCAAGGGGTTGGATACCAGCGACATCTACGCCGATACCCGGACACTGCTGCCCTTTGCCATCGTGCTGATTTTTCTGGTGGTGCTGGTGATGATGAATCTGAAAAACTCCCGCCATGGCCGGGCCATCATGGCCATCCGGGATAACCGCATCGCCGCCGAGTCCAACGGCGTCAACGTGACGTATTACAAGCTGATGGTGTTCGTGCTGGCGGCTTTCTTCGCCGGAATGGCCGGTGTGCTGTACGGTCATACGCTGGCCAACATCAAGCCCGCCATGTTTGACTATAATATGTCTATCGAAATTCTGGTGATCGTGGTGCTGGGCGGCATGGGCTCCATCCGGGGCTCCATCATCGCCACCATCATCCTGCGGGCTCTGCCGGAGGTACTGCGTCAGGTGGCAGACTACCGGATGCTGGCCTACTCCGTACTGCTGATCGTCATTATGCTGCTGAACTCCTCCCCGCAGTTTGCGGAGTGGAAGGGCCGGTGGTCCCTGAAAGCCCTGCTGAGCCTTGGAAAGACCCGGAAGGAGAAAACGAAAAAGGAGGCGGCGAAGAAATGAAAGAGTTGAAAACTGCCGGTGTGCGGCTGCCGGATTCGCCGCTGGTTCCGTACCCCAGCCGCTCGCTGGTGCCGGAGCGTGATGTCCGCTACACCCCCGTGCTGGAGGCCAGCCGACTGGGCATCGATTTCGGCGGCCTGACCGCCGTGGATGACTTCACTCTCACCATCGGCCGCACGGAGATCGCCGGACTGATCGGCCCCAACGGAGCCGGGAAGACCACGGTCTTTAACCTCCTCACCAGCGTCTATCAGCCCACCCGGGGCAGCATCCTCATCAATGGGATGCCAACGGCGGGCAAGTCCACCCATCAGGTCAGCCGCATGGGCATCGCCCGTACCTTCCAGAATATCCGGCTGTACAACGATATGAGCGTCATCGACAATGTGAAGGTGGGGATGCACAATAGCGTCCGGGAGAACCTGCTGGCCGCCGTGACCCACGGCTTCGGCTACCGCAAGGCGGAGCGTCAGGCGGAGGCCACGGCGCTGGAGATGTTGGACTTCTTCGGCATGGCGGATCTGGCTCATGCACAGGCGGGGAGCCTGCCCTACGGCGCACAGCGCCGTCTGGAGATCGTCCGGGCGCTGGCCTCCGGGCCATTGCTGCTACTGCTGGACGAGCCGGCGGCGGGCATGAATCCTTCCGAGACGGCGGAGCTGATGGAGAACATCCGCCGCATCCGGGATACCTTCCAGATCGCCATTCTGCTCATCGAGCACGACATGAATCTGGTCATGGGTATCTGCGAGGGCATCTGCGTGCTGAACTACGGCAAGGTCATCGCCAAGGGCAGCCCTGCCGACATCAAAGCCAATCCTACCGTCATCGAGGCGTATCTGGGGAAGAAAGGAGCCAAGGACGATGCTGAAGGTTAAGGATATCAACGTCTACTACGGCAAGATCCATGCACTGAAGAACGTCTCCTTCGAGGTGCGCCCCGGCGAGGTGGTGGCCCTGATCGGCGCCAACGGCGCCGGAAAATCCACCACCCTGAAAACCGTCTCCGGCATGATGCACTCCCGTACCGGCAGCATCGAGTTTCTGGGGGAGGACATCACCCACACCCCCAGCCACAATCTGGTATATAAGGGGCTGGCCCACGTGCCGGAGGGCCGCCGTATCTTCCAGCAGATGACGGTGCTGGAGAACCTGGAGATGGGGGCCTACCTCCACAAAAAGCCCACCCGTGAGGAGCTGAAGGATATCTTCACCCGCTTCCCCCGCCTGCAAGAGCGGCGGGATCAGGTGGCGGGGACGCTCTCCGGCGGCGAGCAGCAGATGCTGGCTATGGGCCGGGCGCTGATCAGCCACCCCAAGCTGCTGATGCTGGACGAGCCCTCCATGGGCCTTGCCCCCATTCTGGTGGGACAGATCTTCGCTATCATCCGGGAGCTGCACCAGTCCGGCACCACCATCCTGCTGGTGGAACAGAACGCCGAAATGGCCTTGCAGGTGGCGGACCGGGCCTATGTGCTGGAATCCGGAAAGATCGCACTCTCCGGCACCGGCCGTGAGCTGGCGGAGTCCGACTCCATCAAGAAGGCATATCTGGGCGGCTGAGCCGCCGCCCCCGCCGATGGGGCGCTGAATTTGCTACTCTTTCCTTCTTCCTTTATTTACCATCAACGCCGCACCCCGGCTCGGGATGCGGCGTTGATGGCGTTTGAGGGCCTTGGGGAGATGCGGTGAAGGAGAGCGTTTGTGCAAAAAGCCGACCCGGCGGTACGATTCATTCCGAACGTTCCGCCGGAAAAACGGGGCTGGGGGATACCGCGAAAGCGCCGGAGGGAGCTTTTGATACGGCTTCTTGATGCCGACCGCAGGCGGAAGGGGAAAAGCTTCCAAATTTGCGGAGAAAATCCCCAGTAGCCTTGTGAGAGTGAACAAAAAGGCGATTTGTGCTGTTTGCCCTCTGCAAGGCGGGGAAGGTCTATGGTATAATATGTGCAAACAAATGTCCACGAGACAGAAAGGGGCGATGGGTCATGCAGACCAAAGAAATCCAAAAGGTGCTGGTGGCCAACCGTGGCGAAATTGCCATCCGCATTTTCCGTGCCTGCCACGATCTGGGCATCCACACGGTGGCCATCTACTCCAATGAGGACACCTATTCGCTGTTCCGCACCAAGGCGGACGAGGCGTATCTGGTGGGGGAGAAGAAATCCCCGCTGGGGGCGTATCTGGACATCCCCGGCATCATCGGACTGGCCAAGCGCCGGGGCGTCACCGCCATCCATCCCGGCTACGGCTTCCTGTCGGAGAACGCAGACTTTGCCAGAGCCTGCGAGGAAAACGGCATCCTGTTCATCGGCCCCTCTGCCAAGGTGCTGGGGCAGATGGGCGACAAGCTCAGCGCCAAGGAGATCGCTCTGGCCTGTGGTGTTCCCATCATCCCCGGCTGCACGGAGCCTCTGCGGGACGCAGAGGACGCTGTGGAGAAGGCGGTGTCCTTCGGCTTCCCGGTGATTTTGAAGGCGGCGGCAGGCGGTGGCGGTCGTGGGATGCGCCGCTGCGACAGCCCGGAGGAGGTCCGCACCGCCTATGAGCTGGTCCACAGCGAGGCGGAGAAGGCCTTCGGCTGCGGCGATATTTTCATGGAGAAATATCTGGTGGAGCCCAAGCACATCGAGGTGCAGATCCTGGCGGACCAGCACGGCAACGTCTATCATCTGGGCGAGCGGGACTGCTCCCTCCAGCGGCGGTATCAGAAGGTGGTGGAGTTCGCCCCAGCATGGTCCGTCCCGCAGGAGACGGTGGAGGCGCTGCGCCGGGATGCCGTGAAAATTGCCCGCTCGGTGGGGTACGTCAGCGCCGGTACGGTGGAGTTTCTGGTGGATAAGAACGGCGGCTACTACTTCATCGAGATGAACCCCCGGATTCAGGTGGAGCATACGGTGACGGAGATGGTCACCGGCGTGGATATCGTTCGAAGTCAGATCCTCATTGCCGCCGGGTATCCCCTGAGTCACCCGGAGATCGGCCTGAACCGGCAGGAGGACGTCCACGTCGACGGCTACGCCATCCAGTGCCGTGTGACCACCGAGGACCCCGCCAACAACTTTGCCCCGGACAACGGCAAGATCACGGCCTACTCCTCCTCCGGTGGCTTCGGCGTCCGGCTGGACGGCGGCAACGCCGACGTGGGCACCGTCATCTCCCCCTACTACGACTCGCTGCTGGTGAAGGTCACCAGTTGGGATCATAATTTCCCCGCCGCCTGCCGCAAGGCAGCCCGTGCCATCAACGAGGTACGGGTGCGGGGCGTCAAGACCAACATCCCCTTTGTCACCAACATTCTGGCCCATCCGGATTTCGTGGCGGGCCGCTGCCACACCAAGTTCATCGACGAGACGCCGGAGCTGTTTGACATCGTGGACTCCCGTGACCGGGCCACCCGTGTCCTGCGGTACATCGCAGAGATCCAAGTGGCCAATCCGAATGCCGAGCGCCATCAGTACGACACCCCCCGCTTCCCCCAGCCTCAGGCTCCGCTGGGCCCCGGCCTGAAGCAGCTGCTGGATGAAAAGGGCCCCAAGGCCGTGAGCCAGTGGGTGCTGGAGCAGAAGAAGCTGCTGCTCACCGACACCACCATGCGGGACGCCCACCAGAGCCTGCTGGCCACCCGGATGCGCACCCGTGACATGGTGAAGGGCGCCGACGGTGTGGCGGACATCCTGCGGGACTGCTTCTCACTGGAGATGTGGGGCGGCGCCACCTTCGACGTGGCCTACCGCTTCCTCCACGAGTCCCCGTGGGAGCGGCTGCGGCTGCTGCGGGAGAAGATCCCCAACATCCCTTTCCAGATGCTGCTGCGTGGCTCCAATCTGGTGGGCTATGCCAACTATCCCGACAATCTGGTCCGCAGCTTTATCAAGGAGGCGGCGGAGCGGGGCATCGACGTGTTCCGTGTGTTCGACTCTCTGAACTGGATCCCCAGCATGGAGGTGGCCATGGACGAGGTGCTGAACCAGAATAAGCTGCTGGAGGCCACCATGTGCTACACCGGCGACATTCTGGATCCCAGCAAGGATAAGTACACCCTGAAATACTATGTGGACCTTGCCAAGGAGCTGGAGCACCGTGGCGCCCATATGCTGGCCATTAAGGATATGTCCGGTCTGCTGAAGCCCTACGCCGCCAAGAAGCTGGTGTCCACCCTGAAGCAGGAGATCGGCATCCCCATCCATCTGCATACCCACGACACCACCGGCAATCAGGTGGCGGCCCTGCTGATGGCCGCCGAGGCCGGTGTGGATGTGGTGGATGCCGCCTGCGCCCCGCTGGCGGGTCTTACCAGCCAGCCTTCGCTGGATGCGCTGGTGGCTGCCCTGCAGGGAACGGAGCGGGACACCGGGCTGGACCTGCGGCGGGTGCAGGAGCTGTCCAACTACTGGGCGGATGTGCGCCTGCGGTATGAGAGCTTCGACCACGGCCTGAAAACCTCCACCACCGACATCTACCGCTACGAGATCCCCGGCGGTCAGTACACCAACCTGCGGCCACAAGTGGAGTCGCTGGGTCTGGGCGACCGCTTTGAGGAGGTCAAGGAGATGTATAAGACCGTCAACGATATGCTGGGCGACCCGGTGAAGGTGACGCCCTCCTCCAAGGTGGTGGGCGATCTGGCCATCTTCATGGTGCAGAACGACCTGACCCCGGAGAATATCGTGGAGCGGGGCAAGGCACTGGCTTTCCCGGATTCCGTGGTGTCCTACTTCAAGGGCATGATGGGCCAGCCCGCATGGGGCTTCCCGGAGGATCTGCAGAAGGTGGTCCTGAAGGGCGAGGAGCCCATCACCTGCCGTCCCGGCAAGCTGCTGCCGCCGGTGGACTTTGACCGGCTGGAGCAGGAGGTGCGGAAGTTCCGGGACGACCCGGAGCGCAAGGATCTGATCTCCTACGCCATGTACCCCAAGGTATATGAGGACTTCTGCCGCCACCGCAAGGAGTACGGCTATATCACCCGCATGGGCAGCCATGTGTTCTTCAACGGCATGGCGCTGGGCGAGACCAACAAGATCAACATCGAGGACGGCAAGACACTGGTCATCAAGTATCTGGGGCTGGGTGACCACAACGATGACGGCACCATCAATGTCCAGTTCGAGCTGAACGGAATGCGCCGTGAGGTGGCGGTCCGTGACCCCAATGCCTCGGAAAAGACCCGTCAGGTGGTGCAGGCCGACGAGAGCGACCCCCGTCAGGTGGGGGCCTCCATCCCCGGCATGGTGTCCAAGCTCCATGTGCAGCCCGGCGACACCGTGGAGGAGAATCAGGTACTCATGACCATCGAGGCTATGAAGATGGAGACGGCCGTTACCGCCCGCACCGCCGGCAAGGTCCGGGAGATCCGGGTGAAGGAGGGGCAGGCCGTCAAGGCCAAGGAGCTGCTGATCCTGCTGGATTGATTCCCTCACCCTGCAAATCATACGCCTAACAGAAAACCATCCCCTCAATCAAACAAGGACTGCGGACAATGTCCGCAGTCCTTGTTTCTTGGTATATGGGGCTTGGCACTTAATTCTTGCCGTGCCGACGTTTCCACTCCGCCGGCAGGCGGAACAGGGTGGATACCAGCAGGATCCCCACCGCCAGACACCCGGCGATGCCCGCCGTTTCCAAGCCCTTGGCCAGCGCCGCATGGAAGTCTCCCGCCAGCCCCAGGCTCATGGTATAGTAAATGCCTGCCCCCGGCAGCAGCGGGAAGGTGGACACCACCAGATACGACGTCACCGGATACTTCCGGATGCGGGCCATGGTCTCGGCATAGAGGGCTGCCACCAGCGTGGCGAAGAAGTTCATGCTGTAAACGCCATAGCCCAGCTGCTGCGCCAGCAGGTATACCATCCACGTGGCCACGCCGCCCAGCGTACACAGCCACATTCCGCCGCCGTGTACGTTGAAGAGGATGGCGAAGCCCACGCAGCCCACCAGCACCGCCAGACCCTGCACCCAGAAGGGATGCACCACACCGGTGCTTACCGGCAGGCCGTACAGCCCGGAGGTGATGCGCCACGCCGCCGCCGTACCCAGTGCAATGGCGAAGGCCGACAGCAGCACCTGCACGATGCGGTTGATACCGGAGTTGGTATCGCCGTAGATGATATCCCGCATGGAGTTGGTGATGAGCAGCCCCGGCACCAGGATCATCAGTGCGCCGATGATGGAAGAGTCCACGGAATCCATCCATCCCAGACTGGCCACCAGATATGCCGGAGCCGCCATGAAGAAGGAGGCGGCGATGGTGCGAAAGAAGGGGTTCACCTCCAGCCGGTTCAAAAACCCGTTGACAAGACCGATGATCAGCCCCAACAGCCCCGCCCACAGGCTGTCCCGCAGGGTGCCGCCAAAGACAAAGCAGTAGCCGAAGGCCCCCAGATAGTGGCCCAGATAGTACACCGGCAGGGAGTACCTCCGGCAGGCGGCCTGCGTCTCCTCCAGCCACTGCACCGCCACCTCCACCTCCGGGGTCTCCCGGCAGATGCGGCGGCTCAGGGCATTGAACTGCTCCACCGCATCCAGATCGTTGCCGTGGAAGCCGATGCGCTTCATGATGGTCAGGGGCTTGCCGTTGGCGGCCTCGAAGCTGATGGTCAGGCAGTTGGGGATGGCGAACACCTCACACTCGATGCCGTAGGCACGAAGAATACGCCGTATGGTATCCTCCACCCGAAAGGTCTCTGCGCCGCTGATGGCGAGACCGTGTCCCACCTGTGCGGCCAGATCCGTCAGAAGATAATAATCCATACGGCGTATTCCCTCCTAATTGGGGATAGCTCGCCTTACACCACTGCGAAGAACTTCACAATGAACAGGGCGGCGATGACATAGGTCAGGACGGACACGTCCTTGGCCTTGCCGGAGAACACCTTGATGATGGTGTAGGAGATCATGGCCAGACCGATGCCGTGGCCGATAGAGCCGGAGATGGGCATGGCGATGAGCATGATGAACACGGGGACGATCTGATCCAGATCGTTGAAGTCCACATTCTTCAGGCCCTGCAGCATCAGGATGCCCACATAGATCAGAGCGGAGGAGGTGGCCGCAGCGGGGATGATGGCGGCGATGGGGGCGATGAAGATGCAGGCCAGGAACATCACGGCGGTGGTGAGAGCCGTCAGACCGGTGCGGCCGCCGGCCTCCACGCCGGAGGCGGACTCCACAAAAGTAGTGACGGTGGAGGTACCGCAGCAGGCGCCGGCCACGGTGCCGATGGCGTCAGAGGTCAGGGCCTCCTTCATGTTGGGCATATTGCCGTCCTTGTCGGTCATACCGGCACGGGAGGCGGTACCCACCAGTGTGCCGATGGTGTCGAACATATCGATCATGCAGAAGGTAATGATCAGGGTGATGGCGGTAAACCAGCCGATGCGGAAGAAGTCGGTGAAGTCGAACTTAAACAGGGTGGTGGCAGCCATGTCGTGGAAGGGAGGCACAAAGGAGGCGCCCTGCAGGGAGGCGAAGGGGTTCACGTGCAGGAAGATGGCCTCACCGGCCCAGTAGATCACGGAGGAAGCCAGCATACCCACCAGCACGGCGGCCTTGACGCCCTTCTTGGCCAGCAGGATGATGACGAACAGACCCACGAACATGGTGATGACGGTCAGGACCATGGTGCTGTACTCGGCGCCCATGTGATCCTTGATGACGCTGGGGGTCATGGCGCCGAAGAAGTCACGCATGACATAGAAGGGGTCGGTGTAGCCGTTACCCTCGGCGTAAACGCCCACGTTGGAGCCAACGCCGATATTCATCAGCATCAGGCCGATGGCGGGGCCGATGCCCAGCCGCACGCCCAGAGGGATGGCGTGAACGATCTTATCACGGATGTTGAACACGCTCAGCAGCAGGAACACGATGCCCTCCACCAGGATGATGCACAGTACCGCCTGGAAGGCGCTGGTGTAGTCGGTGTTCAGCATGGCGGCCACGTTGCCCGCCACCACGGCGAAGAAGCTGTTCAGGCCCATGCCGGGGGCCATGACAAAGGGCTTGTTGGCCAGGAAGGCCATGCACACCGTGCCAATGGCGGAGGCGATGCAGGTGGCGAGGAATACGCCGTTCCACAGGGGCGTTCCGGTCTGGAAGCCGGTGAGCAGATTGGGGTTCAGGGCGATGATGTAGGCCATCGTCATGAACGTGGTGAGACCGGCCAGGATCTCTGTTTTCACAGTCGTGCCGTTCTCCTTCAGGTGGAAGATACGTTCCATTGTTTTCTCTCCTCTTTTTGTTATTTTGTCCGGCCGATTCCCGGACATTCTCCATGATACAGCATCCGCAAAAAGTACGCAAGGGGGTAGACGTGATTTTTTTCACATATAAGACATAAATCCTGCTTTTTCGCCGAGCTTCCCCGCCTGCTGTCCCGACGCCCTCCACCGGGTAAGATTTTACATGGATTTTACAAAACTCCGCTTTTGGATTTTATCTGCCGCCGGTAAAGTACTGATCAGATAGAGTATTTGGAAAAAACTGTGTAAAAAAAGGTGCCGCCCGGTGGCGGCGGAGAGGAAAACGCTTATGAGTATTTTTGATGTATTGACCATGCTGGGAGGGCTGTGTCTGTTCCTGTTCGGCATGACGCTGATGGGACAGGCGTTGGAACGCCGGGCCGGGGGCCGCCTGCGTTCCCTGCTGGGCAAGATGACCACCGGCCGTCTGGCGGGCTTTTTCACGGGCCTTGGCGTCACGGCGGTGATCCAAAGCTCCTCGGCCACCACGGTGATGGTGGTGGGCTTCGTCAACTCCGGTCTCATGACCCTGCGGCAGGCCATCAACGTCATCATGGGGGCCAACGTCGGCACCACGGTGACGGCATGGCTGCTGAGTCTGGGCGGCATCAGCGGCGACAGCATATGGGTGCGGCTCCTGAAGCCCACCTCCTTTACGCCGGTGCTGGCGCTGGTGGGTATCATCTTCTTCATGTTCTGCAAGGACAATAAGAAAAAGGACACCGGCACGGTGCTGCTGGGCTTTGCCACGCTGATGTTCGGCATGGAAACCATGTCCTCCGCCGTGGGCGGTCTGGCGGATGTGCCGGCCTTCCGACAGCTGTTCATCGCCTTTCAGAACCCGTTGCTGGGCCTGCTGGCCGGTGCGGTGCTGACGGCCATCATCCAGTCCAGCTCCGCCTCCGTGGGGATCCTGCAGGCGCTGGCCGTCACCGGTCAGGTGAGTTATGGCGCCGCCATTCCCATCATCATGGGCCAGAACATCGGCACCTGCGTCACGGCGCTGCTGTCCTCTGTGGGGGCCAATAAGAACGCCAAGCGTGCCGCCTTCGTCCACCTGTCCTTCAATGTGATCGGCTCTGCGGTGCTGCTGGCGGCCTATTCCATCGTCCGGGCGATTTTGGCCCCGGCCATTCTGGGGGAGGCGGCCACTCTGCCGGGCATCGCCGTGATCCACACCGCCTTTAACCTGTTGTGCGTGGCCATTCTCATGCCCATGGCCCCGCTGCTGGAGAAGCTGGCTCTGCGGGTCATCCACGACGCCCCGGCCCCGGAGCATGAGACGGAGCTGGATGAGCGCCTGCTGGCCTCCCCGGCTCTGGCGCTGGGCCAGTGCCGTGAGGTGACCATGAAGATGGCGGACTGCGCCGTGCAGGCCCTGCGCGGCAGTCTGCTGTCGGTGACGGACTATACCCCGGCGCTGGCGGAGCAGGTGCGGGCCGACGAGGAGGTCACGGATCACTATGAGGACATTCTGGGAACCTATCTGGTGAAGCTCAGCAGTCAGACCCTGACGGCGGCGGACAGTGAAAACGCCACGGAGCTGCTGAAGGCCATCGGGGACTTCGAGCGCATTGCCGACCACGCCGTGAACATCGTGGAATCTGCCGAGGAGCTGCAAAGCAAGGGACTGACTCTCAGCGAGGCCGCTCAGGCGGACCTGAAGGTGTTGGAGGCTGCCGTGGAGGAGATTCTGGACCGTTCGGCGGATGCCTTCCGCCGGGGGGATGCACAGGCGGCAGCCGCCGTGGAGCCGCTGGAACAGGTGGTGGATCTGCTGAAGGAGCAGCTGCGTACCCGTCACATCCTGCGGATGCGGGAAGGCAAGTGCAGCATCGAGGCGGGCTTTGTGTGGGCAGACCTGCTGACGGATCTGGAGCGCACCTCCGACCACTGCTCCAACATCGCCGGCAGCGTCATCGATATGTCCCAGCACAATCTGAACATCCATGAGACGCTGCGCAGCGGCAAGCTGAACAACGAGGAATACGACCGCCGCTTCCGGGAATACGCCAGAAAATACGCCGTGGAGTAAGGCGGTAAAACAAAACAGGCCCTGTGTCCATAGGACGCAGGGCCTGTTTCGTTTCATATCTTGAAGAAAAAATGCCGGATAATGCATGAAATGCTATGCAGAGCCGCATGACACACCACCATCAGTAGGAGCGGGGGATGCCGAGCATCTGCCGAGACAGGACGGCACGATTCGGCGGGAGCCGAATGGCGATGCACCGATCGGATGGGGATGCACCGACCGGATGGGGATGCACCGCCAGGTCAACCGGGGGGAAGAAGGTTATTGACTGGCGGAATGACAGAAACACAAATGACTGACCGGTCATTGGGCCAGCAGGACCTCCAGCCGCTGACGGATGAGGGAGAGCAGGCGGTCGTTGTCCGGCATCTCCTTCAGGTCGGCGGGGTCGCAGAGGGCAGCCAGATCCTCAGACAGATACCCCTCCTCAAACACGTCCAGTCCGGCCTGCTTCAGACAGTCAGCATAGTCCACTAAGCGCTGGTTTTTGTCCCATTCGCCCCGTTTGCGGAGGGCACCGGCCCAAGCCGCCATGGTAGCCAGCGGATTGGTGGAGACCTTCTCCCCCCGCCGCCAGCGGTAGAAGTGATCGGTGACGGTGCCGTGGGCGGCCTCATATTCAAAGTTGCCGTCCGGGGAGACCAGTACACTGGTCATCATGGGCAGAGAGCCGGAGGCAGCGGCGATGAGGTCGCTCATTACGTCGCCGTCGTAATTCTTGCAGGCCCAGATGATGCCGCCGGGGGAGCGGATGACCTTGGCCGCCACGTCGTCGATGAGGGCGTAGCGATAGGTGAGACCCGCCTTTTCAAAGGCCGTCCGGTACTCCTCGTCGTACACCTTCTGAAACAGCAGCTTGAAGGTCTGGTCGTAGTCCTTGGAGATGGTATCCTTGCTGGAAAACCACACGTCCTGTCCCACGGAGAGCCCGTAGGAGAAGCAGCACCGGGCAAAGGAGAGAATGGAATCGTCCCGGTTGTGCATGGCCTGCACCACGCCGGGGCCGCTGAACGCATACACCGTCTGGCGGGAGGTCTCCACGCCGTTTTCATCGGTGAAGACCAGCTCCGCCTTTCCCTTGCCGGGGACCCGGTATTCCACGGCCTTATACAGATCACCGTAGGCGTGGCGGGCGATGGTGACGGGCTTTTTCCAGCTGGTCACCACGGGCTTGACCCGTGAAATGAGGATGGGAGCCCGGAACACCGTGCCGTCCAGCGCCGCCCGGATGGTGGCGTTGGGGGACTTCCACAGTTGGCTCAGGCCGTATTCCTCCTGTCGCTGGAGGTTGGGGGTGATGGTGGCGCACTTGACGCCGATGTGCAGGCGGCGGATGGCTTCCGCCGCATCCTGTGTCACCTGATCCGCCGTCCGCTCCCGGTTGGGCAGGCCCAAGTCGTAGTACTCTGTGTTCAGCTCCACAAAGGGCAGGATCAGCTGCTCTTTGATCTTTCCCCAAAGCACATGGGTCATTTCGTCGCCGTCCAGCTCCGCAATGGGGTGGGGCATTTTGATTTTTTCCATGGGGTTCACCTCCGGTTTTCGGCGGCATTTTGGGCCGCATAGTGGTTCATGAGACAGCCGGTGAGCAGCAGCTCCCGCTCCTCGGCGGTGGTATTTTTCAGATAAAGCGTCAGGGCGTGGATGCCGCTGTCCGTCAGCAGCAGGGCGGGGAACTCCTCATCGCCGCGGGTCACCTTTTCCCGCACCTGCGGCACATAGAGGAAGTCGCCGGGGTGGCCGGGGAAATCCGTTCCTTCCGCCAGCGTAAAGGGCAGCATCCCCCAGTTGACGCAGTTGGAGCGGTAGCGCTTGGTGGCAAACTCGTAGCAGAGGTTGGCGCAGCCCCCCAGCACCCGCTGGCAGGAGGCGGCCTGCTCCCGTGCCGAGCCGTCGCCGGGCTTGTTGGCAAACAGCACCGAGCCGATCTGCACCCGGCCCATGTCGGGGATGGAGAGGGCTTTCTGCACGCTTTGCAGCTCCGGGGGCATGGCGCCGCTGCGGCGGGCCTCCTCCAGCGCCTGGGTGGCCCTGGCACGGGGAACATAGTCCGGGTCCCGGCGGGACAGGGCGAAGGACGCCAGCTTCAGGGGATTGGAGCGGTAGGAGGAGGTCTCGCCGGAGGGGATCAGCTCATCGGTGGTGGTGACGGGATCCCGCAGTACGGAGGCCACCTGCAGCAGCAGCTCCTCTCCCAGCGGCGGGATGGCGGGCCACTCGGCAATGTTGGGGCCGTAGTGGAGGGGGGCCTCCGGTCGGGCCTTGCCATAGCCGAAGTACACCCGGCGGCCATAGACCTCGCCGTCGAAGGTGCGGCGCACCGGGGCCGGGGCGGGATAGCCCACCTCGGCGGCGGAGGTGACTACACCGTGGTTCCGGGCCGTGGCGGCGATGGAGCGGGCGTCCATCAGCAGCACCCCGGACAGCTGGCCGTCACCGGGCTTGGATCCCTCCCGGTTGGGGAAGTTGCGGGTGGTGTGGCGCACGGAGAGGGCGTTGTTGGCGGGGACATCCCCGGCTCCGAAGCAGGGACCGCAGAAGCAGGGCTTGAAGAGGACCCCGGCCTCCAGCAGCGCCTGCTGCACACCGTTTTGCATCAGCTCCAGATTCACCGGGATGGAGGGGGGATACACCGACAGAGAGAAGGGGCCGCAGCCCACGTCACCGCCGGAGAGAATGGCGGCGGCCTCAGCAATGTTGTCATACATTCCGCCGGCGCACCCGGCGATGATCCCCTGCTGCACCACCAGCTTGCCGTCCACCAGTTGGTCGGTGAGGGAGAGGGTGGCCTTGCCGCCGAACTGCTCCGCCGCCCGCTGCTCCACCTGACGCAGATAATCGCCGGGATCGTGGAGCAGTTCCCGCAGCGTCACCGCTTCGGAGGGGTGGAAGGGGAGGGCGGCCATGGGCTCCAGCCGGGAGAGGTCTATGGAGATCATGGCGTCGTAGCAGGCGCCCTCCTCCGGGGCCAGCCGGGTATAGGCCTCCGGCCGTCCGTGGATGGTCAGGTACTCCGCCACGGCATCGTCCGTCTGCCAGATGGAGGACAGGCACGCCGTCTCCGTGGTCATTACGTCGATGCCGATGCGGTAATCCATGGGCAGGTGGGCCACGCCGGGGCCGGCAAATTCCAGAATTCTGTTTTTGGCGAAGCCGTTTCCATACACGGCCCCGCACAGGGCGATGGCCACGTCGTGGGGACCCACGCCGTGGGGCGGCGTGCCGGTGAGCCACACCAGCACCACCTGCGGGGCGGCGATGTCATAGGTGTTTTTCAGCAGCTGCTTCACGATCTCCGGGCCGCCCTCGCCCACGCCCATGGTACCCAGAGCGCCGTAACGGGTGTGGCTGTCGGAGCCGAGGATCATGCGGCCGCAGCCGGCCATCATCTCCCGCGCGTACTGGTGGATCACCGCCTGATTGGCGGGAACGTAGTTTCCGCCGTACTTCACGGCGGCAGACAGGCCGAAGGCGTGGTCGTCCTCGTTGATGGTGCCGCCCACGGCGCAGAGACTGTTGTGGCAGTTGGTGAGAACGTAAGGTACCGGGAAATCCCGCAGGCCGCTGGCTTTGGCGGTCTGAATGATGCCCACATAGGTGATGTCGTGGGAGATGAGACTATCGAAGGTCAGGTGAAGCTGCCCCTCCCACGGCCCCCGGTGGTGACGGCGGAGGATCTGATAGGCCATGGTCTTATCCCGGCCGCTGCCGGCGGCGGGGATCGGTACGGGTACGCCGCCCTGCAGCATGACGCTGCCGCTGTGCAGTTGGATCATCGGTAAGCACCCCTTTTCGGATGATGGTTTTGTTGGATACAGTATAACACAAAAAAGCCAGGATGCAAGAGAAAATGAATGAATAGAATGAAATTCTTGCAATTTTCCTGTGAGCGGATCGGAGATAATCCAATATAAATAGGTTATGCATGGATATTTTGAAAGTTACAAAAATTTTTCTTGCAAAATGGAGGAAAATGAGATACAATACGGGAAAATCACAGCCGCCGGGGAAACAGGCCGCCGGGGAAGGGAGCAGGAAATGAAGGAAAACGGCGTCATTCAGGAGTACACCGGGTCGCTGAGCCGTCAGATCCGGGAGGAATATCACATCAGTGAGGAATATTACCACGGCGAGATCAAACGGGGTCTGCGCAATAGCGACGGCACCGGCGTTATGGTGGGCGTCACCAAGGTGGGCAGCGTGCAGGGCTATCTGCTGCAGGACGGCCAGCGCATCCCCATCCCCGGAAGGCTTTACTACCGGGGCATCGAGCTCAACGACATTGTGGAGGCCCACCGGGCGGAGGGAACCTTCGGGTTCGAGGAGGTGGCGTATCTGCTGCTGATGGGATATCTGCCCTCGCAGGGGGAGCTGCGGCACTTCAATGAGATCATGAACCGGGCCAGAAAACTGCCGGAGGGCTTCACCGAGGGGATGATCATGCGGCACACCAGCGGCAACATCATGAATGAACTGGGCCGCAGCATCCTGTCGCTGTACTCCTACGACCCGGATCCGGACGATCTGTCGGTGGACAATCTGCTGCGCCAGTCGGTGGAGCTTATCGGGTATTTTCCCTCCATCGTGGCCAATGCCTACGCCGTCAAGCGCCACCATTTCGGCGGCGAGTCCCTGCACATCCACTACCCGGAGGAGGGACTCAGCACGGCGGAGAACTTCCTGCGGATGATCCGTCCGGATAAAAGCTACACCGAGGAGGAGGCCCATCTGCTGGATATGATGCTGATGCTCCATGCCGAGCACGGCGGCGGCAACAACTCCACCTTCGTGTGCCGGGCGCTGTCCTCCAGCGGTACGGATACTTACAGCGCCATCGCCGGAGCGGTGGGCTCCCTGAAGGGGCCGCTCCACGGCGGCGCCAACGCCAAGGTCATGGAGATGTTCCACTACATTCAGGAGAATGTGGATCCCCACGACGACGGATCCATCCGGGACTATCTGGTGCGTCTGCTGGACGGGGAGGCCGGGGATCGCTCCGGCAAGCTCTACGGCTTGGGCCACGCCGTTTACACCCTGTCGGATCCCCGTGCGGTGCTGCTGAAGAAGTATGCCCGGCACATGGCACAGATCAAGGGGTACGAGGAGGAGTTCGACCTACTGCAGAAGGTGGAGGAGCTGGGCATCCCGCTGGTGCAGGAGCGGCGTCACAGCGACACCCCCATGTGCGCCAATGTGGATATGTACTCCGGGCTGGTGTATACCATGCTGGACATCCCGGAGGACGTGTTCACGCCGCTGTTCGCCTCCGCCCGTATTGCAGGCTGGTGTGCCAACCGCATGGAGGAGGTCATCACCGGCCACCGCATCATGCGTCCGGCCTACCGGGCCGTCACCATTCGGGGCCACTACGTCCCCATGGAGGAGCGCACCTCCCGCATCAAGGAATTTGACCTGTAAGTGAAAGCTCCCCCTCCTGCATCGGCAGGAGGGGGAGCTTTATGAGAAAAACGATAACAAATGGTAGAATTGTGGCGGAAATATACGATCTGTTTACGCCAGGAAGCCCTTGAGGATGGTCTCCTCCGCTTCCTCCGGGGAAAGACCCAGTGTCTCCAGCTTCAGCAGCTGATCCCCGGCGATCTTGCCGATGGCGGCCTCGTGGATCAGCTGGGCGTCCGGACAGTTGGCGGTGATGGCGGGGATGGACTCGATGTGGGCCTGCCCCATGATGATGGAGTCGCACTGCACATGGCCGAAGCACTGGCTGTTGCCCACCATCACCGGGTGGAACACCTGACGGGAGGTGTCCTGCGCCACGGAGCGGGAGATGACACGGCCCTTGGCCCCCTCGCCGTTGAGCTGGATGGTCATGTCGCTCTCGGCGGTCTGGGCCCCGTGGGTCAGCAGGCGCTCCGTCACCACCACCTCGCTGCCGGCCTCGCAGTAGAACTGGGTGTCCCGCAGGGTGGAGTCGATGCCCCGGATCTGGATGGTGTCCATCTGCATGGTGGAGTTCTCCCCCAGATAGACAATGGTCTGGGGGTTCATGATGTTCTTGCCGGTCTCGCCCTTGGCGTCCTCGCCGTAGTGCTTCTCCGTGTAGCGCACGCGGCAGTTCTTGCCGATGTGGAAGGTGTGGATGCCGTCGTGGCGGCTCTCGTCGCAGCCGGAGTTGTGGATACCGCAGCCCGCCACGATGGTGACGTCGCAGTCGTCGGCTACATAAAAGTCGTTATACACCATGTCGCTCATGCCCGTCTGGCTGATGATGACGGGGATGTGGCAGGTCTCTCCCTTGGTACCCTCTTTGAAGTGGATGTCGATACCGGGCTTGCCGTCGGCACGGGGGTCGATGGCGATATGCTCCGTGGACTGACGGGCCTCGCAGCCCATGTCCTTGCGGATGTTGAAGGCCCCCACGGGCTTGCCGGTGAGGTCTGCGATCTTTTCCAGCAGGCTGGCGTCGATCTCGGTGATCATAGCTGCACCTCCTTGTGCTCCAGTACGGGACAGCCGCCCAGGGTGTCCGCCAAAATCAGGGGGAAGATCTCCTCCGTATTGCCCCGGTGGGCGATCTGCCCGCCGGAGATGACCACGATCTCGTCCGCCAGACGGATGATGCGCTCCTGATGGGAGATGATGATCATGGTGGCCCGGTGCTGCTGATGGATCTGCTCGAAGGTCTCCGTCAGGCGGGCGAAGCTCCACAGGTCGATGCCGGCCTCCGGCTCGTCGAAAATCATGAGGCTGCCCTGCCGGGCCAGAATGGTGGCGATCTCGATGCGCTTGACCTCGCCGCCGGAGAGGGACACATCCACCTCACGCTCCAGATAGTCGTTGGCGCACAGGCCCACACGGGTCAGGTACTGGCAGCACTGGTCCTTGGTGAGCTTTTCCTTGCCCGCCGCCAGAAGCAGCAGGTCATGGACGGTGATGCCCTTGAAGCGGGGGGGCTGCTGGAAGCCGTAGCTGATGCCCAGTCTGGCACGCTCCGTGATGGAGAGGTGGGTGATATCCTGCCCATTATACAGGATCTGGCCCGATGTGGGCTCCGCCAGACCCATGATGACCTTGGCCATGGTGGTCTTGCCGCCGCCGTTGGGGCCGGTAAAGACCACCAGCTTCTCATCGGGAATGGTGATGCTGATGTCCTTGAGGATGTCCTGCTCCCCGTCGGGGGTGGACACCCGGTAACTGATGTGTTTCAGTTCCAGCATGGAACGATTCCTCCTTTGGAGTATATTGGACCCCGTCGAAAGGGACGGGATAGGACACAAAAAGCCTTACAAATCATACATTTTAGCAGAGTTTTCGGGAAAAAGCAATGGACAGGGACGTTTTTTCCCGCCGGAGCATAGAATAATGCGAGAAAAAGGGGGGCTGCATATGGAGAAGAGGGAGCACATGGACCCGCAGCGCTGCGACCGCATCTGGCAGCGGGTATCGCCGGAGCTGGACCCGTACCCGGAGGTGCGGGCCGCCTGTCGGGAGCCATCGAGAGAACAGGGGGCAGAGAATATTCCGGAGAGGACGGGGGCTGCGGCGGTGCCTGCTGCACCGGAGATACCGGCGGAGCCGGCGGAGAGCGGGTGCTGCCTTACAGGCAGGGCCATGGGCAGCATCCGGCTCATTCAGGACTTCATCGAGGATGAGCTGGCGGACCGGAGGGCCTATCTGGCCTATGCCGCCTGCGCCCCGAATGTGGCTGCCCGCCGCCTGCTGCGGCAGCTGGCAGGGGAGGAGGGGAGCCACGCCCGCCGTCTCATGGGAGTGTACTATCTGGTGACGGGCTGCTGCTATCAGCCCCGCTTGCAGGGGGGACGGGTGGAGAGTCTGCCGTGGCGGGAGGTGCTGCGGACCCGGTATCACGCCGAGACCTGCGGCGGTCTGCGCTATGCACAGGCGGCAGAGGTCACGGAGGACGTGTGTCTGCGGGAGATATGGGAGGAGTTGTCGGCGGCGGAATATCGCCATGCCCGGCAGCTGCTGAGCCTGTTGGAGCAGATGGTGCTTGCATAGCCCGGCGGATGGTGCTATCCTATGGAAAACATCAGCAACAAAGGAGGATCTCCCATGAGAGAGCACATCAGCCGGGAGGCGGCGTGGGCCGCCCTGCGGAGGTATAATCAGGAGCCGTTCCACCTGCAGCACGCCCTGACGGTGGAGGGGGTCATGCAGTGGTATGCCAAGGAGTTGGGCTACGGCGACGATGCCGAATTCTGGGGCATTGTGGGCTTGCTCCACGACATCGACTTTGAACGCTGGCCGGAGGAGCACTGCCAAAAGGCACCGGAGCTGCTGCGGGAGGCAGGCTGCGGCGAGGACATCATCCACGCCGTGTGCAGCCACGGCTACGGCCTGTGCTGCGACGTGGCTCCGGAGCATGAGATGGAGAAGGTGCTGTTTGCAGCAGATGAACTGACGGGCCTGATCGGGGCAGCGGCGTTGATGCGGCCCAGCCGCAGCTGTCAGGATATGGAGCTGAAGAGCCTGAAAAAGAAGTACAAGGACAAGAAGTTCGCCGCCGGGTGCTCCCGTGACGTCATCGCCCAAGGGGCGGAGCGTCTGGGCTGGGAGCTGGATATGCTGCTGGAGCGGACGCTGGAGGCCATGCGCTCCTGTGAGGGGCAGGTGGCCCGCACCATGGAGCAGCTGTGAGAAAATGTGCGGGGCATCAGCCCCGCACATTTTTCGTTAAAAAGCTTACGCCTGCACCAGCTTCAGCACGTCCTCTCGGGAGATAAGACCCACGGAGCGGTTCACCAGCTGGCCATTGCGGAACACCAGCAGCGTGGGGATGCTGGCCACGGCGTATTGCAGCGCCAGCGCCCGGTTTTCATCCACATCCACCTTCACGATCTTGCAGGGAGCCACGCCGTCCAGCTCCTCCAGAATGGGGGCCAGCATCTTGCAGGGGCCGCACCAGGCGGCCCAAAAATCCACCAGCACCGTTTCGTTGGACTGAAGCACTTCCTGCGGGAAGGTCTGTGCGTTTGCGTGTACGATGGCCATAGTTAAGATCTCCTTTTCTATTTCTATTTGCCGGTAGTATACCACACCTGCTGCCAAATAACCGTGATATTTGCAACAGTGACGGAAGAATTTCCCGGAAATAGGGGGAAATGCGGCGAAGGGAAAATTTTCGGGAGGGACGGCGCAGCCGTCCCTCCCGATTTTTACGGTCAGTCCTTGTTGTTGAGCTTGCCCAGATAGCGGTAGATGCTGGCCTCGGAGCTGTGGAGCTCCCGTGCCACATGGCTCACGGAGCCCTTCAGCAGGAACACGCCCTTGCGGTTCAGCGCATCCATGATCTCCATCTTCTCGTCCTGCGTCAGACGGTCCACCGGCACGGGATAGTCCGCAATGACGGAGGAGACGATGCTGGCAGTGGCGCCGGCGATGGAGGAGGGATAGGTGTGCTCGTCATTTTCCACGATGAGGTGGGTGCCGCTGGGAGCACCGGGGGTCAGCAGGCTGCCGCACAGGTCCATGACACGGGCGGACAGCTCCCGGTAGCGGCTGCTGTCAAAGTTGATGCACAGCAGGCCCACCAGACGGCCGTGGGGATCCTTGATGAACAGGGAGTTGGAGCACAGCTTCTTTCCGGTGACGGAGGTGCTTTCAAACCGCAGCACGTAGTCCTGCGTCTCATAGAGGCGGCTGGTCAGGAATTCCAGCATCTTGTTGCTGAGGGGGGAGCCTAAATGCCGCCCCGTCAGTTCGCCGTTGGCGATGGCAATGATCTCATTGGAGTCATCCAGCAGCTCATGCAGAGCCACCTCGTAGTCCGGCCCCAAAATTTTACCCAAAAAGTCTACCAGTAGGGTGTAATGGCGTTTCATCTCTCTGTCCATAGGAACCTCCTGTGCTCCCCGCCATGGGAGCGACTATTCTTTGATGTCGTTGTTCTGGCCGTCGTGAGGGGTGTCGGCCTTCTGAGCCTGCTTGGCGGGTTCGGGCTTGGCCGTGGGGTGAGCGGGCTTCTTAGGGGCGGGCTTTTTGGCCGCAGGCTTCTTGGCGGCACTGAGCTTCTCGGCCTTCTCCGCCTCGGCCCGCTTGGCATCCTCCTCGGCACGCTTAGCGTCCTCTACGGCCTTCTGAGCCTGCTTGGCGTTCTCTTCCTCCTCCAGCACACGGTAGGCCACCTTGCCCACCAGTGTCTTGGGCAGCTCCTCACGGAACTCGATGTCGGAGGGCATGGCGTACTTGGCGATGTGCTTGCGGCAGTAGTCCAGCAGCTCCTTCTTGCAGGCCTCCGTGGGCTGATAGCCGGGCTTGAGCACCACGAATGCCTTGACCCGCTGCATCTTGATGGGGTCCTTGACGCCGATGACGCAGCTGAGGTGGACGTAGTCGTGGCCATCCAGAATATTCTCCAACTGGGAGGGATAGACGTTGTAGCCGTTGGTGACGATCATGCGCTTGATGCGCTGACGGAAGTAGATGAAGCCATCCTCGTCCATCATGCCCAGGTCGCCGGTGTGGATCCAGGCAAGGCCGTCGGCGTGGGTCTGCTTGGTCTGGGCCGTCTCCTCCGGATGGTTGACGTACTCCAGCATCACGGTGGGGCCGGACAGGCAGATCTCGCCCTCCTCACCGTAGGGGACCTCCTCCTGAGTGCCGGGCTTGACGATCTTGTAATAGGTGTCCGGGAAGGGGATGCCGATGGAGCCCTCCTTCTGCTTGTGGATGGGGGTCAGGCAGCTGGCGGTGACGCACTCGGTGGTGCCGTAGCCCTCCCGGACGCTGACGGTGGCGCCGTGGTCGTGGAGGAACTTGTCAAAGCGCTTCTTCAGCTCAATGGACAGACTGTCACCGCCGGAGAACACACCCTTCAGGCAGCTGAGGTCGGCGCCTTCGATCTCCTTGACCCGCAGCAGCGCCTCGAACAGGGAGGGGACGCCGGCGATGAGATTGGGCTTGTGCTTCTTGATGAGCTCGGCGTAGCTCTGAGGGGTGAAGCGGGGGATCAGGATGCAGTGGCCGCCGTTGGCCACCATGGAGTGGATGGACACGCCCAGTCCGAAGCCGTGGAACATGGGCATGATGGCCAGCATCTTGTGACCCGGATGGAAGAAGGGGTTGGTGGCCACGATCTGGGCGGCCAGAGCGTTAAAGTTGCGGTTGGAGAGCAGGATGCCCTTGGTGACGCCGGTGGTGCCGCCGGAGTAGAGGATAGCGGCGGGATCGGTGTCCTTGCGCTTGATGCGGTAGATCTCCACGTGCTCGCCACGCTTCAGGAAATCCTTCCACAGCACCACGCCGGGGCCACGGGGAACCTTGGGGTTCTTGCGGCCCTCGGTGAGCTGATA